>R25__coassemble_38_pt1 | contig 87505 bp, 79 predicted proteins | sample R25__metabat2_low_PE_027 | metagenome-assembled genome bin R25 | reverse complement strand
TAACAGGGCTTATAGCCCTTGTGCAAACCACCCGTTTTACGGGTGGTTATGATTGCCCGATGCGTTTTTGCGCAATGCTCCGAAAGGCGAAAAATCCGCCGGAACGCAAGACGCGCCCGGCGGTATATAAAAGGAGGTCATGGATTTTTCGCTTTTGCGGATGCTTTGGGAGAAACGGCGAAAGAAAGGTAAAGCCGCTTCTCCCGCACCCTGCAAATATATGAAAGAGAGTGGTATGGGCTTTTTGTTTACATCTGCATTATACCGATGACAGTGTCCCATTGTATGGACAGGCAACCTGTTTTTTACTCAAATTCACTCTTTTTTCACGGTTTTCTTGATTTTTTCGGCTGTTTTTTATAATATAGTAATATAAAAATCTTTAATTTCGGAGGGAAAACCATGCACGCTGGTACAATCATTCTTCTTACACTGCTCGTTTTTATTTTGCTTTGCGTAATTGTTTTTGTTGTCTGGCCGATTATCGCAGGCTTTTTCATCCCGAAAAATCTGCGAAAAGAATTCAGAAACGAAGGTGCGATTTTTGCCGACGGAAAGGCTCAGATAGGCGCGCACAGGGCGGGAGCGGGCATTGCCCCCGAGAACACGCCCATGGCGTTTGACATTTGCCTGAACACAACCGAATTTGAGGTGCAGGAACTTGAGTTTGATCTGCATCGCACAAAAGACGGAAAGCTGATAATTCTTCACGACGGCACGCTTGACCGCACAACAGACGCCGTTGAGAAATACGGCAGAAAAGGCATAACCCCCGCCGATCTTACCTATGATGAAATCCGTGAGCTAAATCCGGGTGAAAGCTTTGTAAATGATAAGGGCGAAATGCCGTTCAAAGGTCTGCGCGGCGCGAATATTCCCGACAGCCTGCGCGTGCCTCTGCTTGAGGAAATCATTGATAAAATCGAGGCGCACGGCAAATATCTTTACAGCATAGACATAAAAGACAAGGGCGAGCGCGGCAGAAAAGCCGCCGACGAGCTTATTGCGCTCATAAACCGCAAAGGCATAGCCGACAGGGTTATTGTTGCCACATTCAACAATGATATTACAAAGTATCTTACCGAAAAACATCCTGCTGTTCAGCGCTCAATCGGTGTTTTTGAGGGTGTGCTTTTTTATTTGTGCTATGCCTTCAACTTTAATCTGCAAAAAGAGGAGCTGGGTTTTAAAGCGGTTCAGATTCCCGCCAACCAGTTCAAAATACTCCGACCCGGCACGGAAAGATTTGTGCGCTACTGCCACAAGCACGGCATAGCCGTTCAGTACTGGACTGTTGACGACCCGAAAGAGATTAAACGCCTGAGCAAAATCGGCGCGGACTGTATAATCACAAATGTTCCGGATAAAATGTTCAAACTGCTTTACAAATAAAACACAACGCTCAAAAGAAAAACTCACCGCGCGGTAACGGTGAGTTTTTGTGTATTTCACAGGAGAGGATTTGTAAAGTTTTGCAAGTTGTTCGATTATGCTCCGAGAAGACCGGATACAAGCTTTATAACTCCGCCGAGATTTTCGGAAGTCCAGCCGAGAAGGTCTGAAATCCAGGTCCAGCCGTCAACAAAAAGTTGAACATTGCCTGCCGCAAGAGCGATAATGCCCGAAAGGTAGCCGAAAGCTTCCATTAAAGTTTCAAAATCCATAAAGCAAACCTCATTTCAATTATTATTTAGGTTAGTCGTTGCTAACTGCTATGAATTATACAGTTCCTCAAAAATAAAGTCAATAAAAAAACGCCGAAAAAATAAAATTCGGCGTTTTAGACAAAAACGGTTAGCGGACGCTAACCGTTTTGCGCATTTTTTCTTTTTATTTTACTGCGGCATAAAATCTTTCAACAACCCGTGCCATTCCGGGGTCAATACGGCGCAGACACTCTTCTTTCAGATTTTCGGGCACACCGTAAAACGCTTCCGCCAAACTTCCGGCAATGCAGGTAAGCGTGTCACAGTCGCCGCCGAGTGAAACAGCCGTTCTTATTACATCCTCAAAATCCGAGCCTTCAAGAAACGCCGTTATTGCCTCCGGCACGGTTTCCTGACAGGATTCCACATGCCTGTATGAGGGCCTTATCTCGTCACATGAGCGTGAGAGGTCATAGCCGAATTCGTTGATTATATATTTCTTAATCTCTTTTTTACTTTTGCCATGCCTTGCAAGAAAAACAGCGCAGGCTACAGACTCCGCTCCTTTAATCCCCTCCGGATGATTGTGAGTAACTTCCGCCGTAAGCCTTGCCGCGCGGCGGGTTTCACTCAGAGTATCATACAGTCTGCCGGCAGCCGATACTCTCATAGCGGAGCCGTTGCCGAAACTGCCGTATGGCTGCGGTGAGGATGAATAAAGCCAGTTGTTAAACCTTAAACCGTAACCCGCATCCGGATATTCACGCCCCCACCTGCGCATTGAGGCAATAAGATTTTCTTTCACGGCGTTTTCATCGGCGATGTTCGCGCAGTCAAGCAGGGCTTCCGCCACTGCGACGGTCATAACAGAATCGTCGGTAAATCCGCTTCGCTCGGAAAAAAGAGGGAAATCCTTTGTTTTGTCTCCCATATCAAACTCATAGGGTGAGCCGATTATATCACCGAGTATTGCCCCGAGCATCTCAGTTCTCCTTTACAGTGAATTAATTAATGAAATGTGTTCAACATAAAACAGGCGTACATTGTTATTCACAAGCAGACCGCCTTGAAGCGACATATGGTCACCTCTGTAAACAGGCATAATGTTCCAAACTCCGGGTTCGATATTGTCTTTTTCAAAATCTTTTTGCGGAGCGCCCAACGGAGCTTTTGCCGAAACGGTGTTGACCAGGCCGTCGTTTTCCTGCCAGGTTTCATCAAGCCTGACGCCGCCCTTTGTTACGCCCGCATATTTGCAGATAAGCCTTGCGCTGTTCACAAAAAGCGGTTCCATTCGCGCTGTGTCAGCCTGCCATTTACCGTTTTCATCTTTTGACGACATACTGCACGCGTAAGAAAAATAGTAAATGCCCGGTACGGCTTTTATTTTTTCATTGAGAGCGAGGGCGTTGTCAATGTCCATATCAAAGGTGGCGGAATCATCCGGAGATCTGCCGTCAATATTCCCGTGTGAGGCTATATTCATAATACCGGTTTCAATAACCTCGCCGGCGGTGCCTCCGTTTTGCTCAACATCATTGCCAACGATATATGCCGATGTGCCGTTGTGCGGTGCGGCAAGGGTGGTTATGCTGTAAATATAATCCGCTTTGCCTCCGGTAAAAAGGCCTGAAAGCTCCCCGCTTTGAGTGACTGCCTGCTCTTCGGGGCTGCCGTATGCCATAAGCTGAGCGAGAAGCCGTATTGTCGCGCCTCCGAAAGAATGGCCGAAAAGATTTATCTTGTTTTCGGAATCCCATTTTTTAATAAGCGGTTTTTTGGAGAAATCCGTACCGTAGCGCGAATGGCCGTAGCGTTCGGAATGCTCTTTGCCGTAATCAACTCTTGTGCCTGTAAGCTGGGCGTAAAGCTCGCAGGTGCGGTCCCAGGTGCTGTCGGAGGGTGCCACCGATGCCGCGTGGCAGCTTATTCCCCTTGCGTTGAGGTATTTCATAAGATCGCCGCCGAAAACGCCCCAGTAAGGCATAATGTTATAAACAAAATCATAACTGCCCCAGCCCGAAAGGCCGTGAACAAAAATACATTCATACTCGGTCTTCCAAACGCCCGTGTCAATTTCGGCTTTCGGGATGTTTGCCGCGGGGATGAGAAACATTATAACAGAGAGAAAAACGGAAATCAGGCTTTGCATGAAAACATCTCCTTACATTTTCTGATAAAGAAATAATAACACAGGCGCGGCTGAAAGTCCACAGAAAAATCCCGCGGCGTTTCATATACCGCGGGATGTGACTTTTATTCCTGAATATTTTTTCTGACGGTTTGCAGTTTTCCGGCTTTTTGACTGTTCGGGCAGCCGTAATAGCATACGGTTTCGCCGGAGTTGCCGCTGCCGTCAATCGCTCTGTCATAAATGTGAGTAAAATTGAACAGGAACAGCAGAATGCATGCGGCAACCATCGGTATGTTTTCAATAATCGCGCTCTTGCCGACAGTGATGAGCAAAACAAGCATAACAAGAAGCAAACCTGCGAACACAACCGCGGTCACGGCGAATCTGCCTTTGAACCTTTTGGCGGCGCTGAAAAGGAAGATTACAACGGGAGCGGCGCACCCGACCGCGAAAATAAGCGCGCCCGCCCAGTGACCGAGCATTCTCGGCCTGGGGAAATAGGGGGCGGGGTCGGAACCGACAGAGGGGCAGTTGATTGTAATGAAAATCGCGAACGCGCCGATTGAGCCCGCAATCAGGCCCGCCCTGCTGTTATAGCCGTATTTGCGGTAGCAGTAAAGCGTGTTGATGAACACGCTCGCCGAGCCGAGCACGCCCCAGACTCTGAAAAGCCAGGGAAATTCAAGGCCTATCATACTCGCCGTAACAAATTTGACTTTGTTTATAAAAGGCTCCTCACCTAAAAAACCGTAAACCACAACAAAAACACAACCGGCAACAAGAAGCACTGCGGCGGTAAAGGTCATTGCATTTGTCTGCTTTTCACAATAAAGGAACTTTTTGAAATAAACGATGAAAAGCAGCAAAGCGGCAACAGAGATGACAACCCAAATCGGGTAGAGCCAGTGAGCGCCTACCATACCGCTGAGATTTGAGTAAACCTTGCCGTCAACAAGCATTTCCGCAGGCATATTCTCATAGTTGTCAAGAACATATTTCGGCATAAAGACCGCCATCCACACGCCGTAGGCGGCGGCGAAAACAGCCCATAAAACCGCATAGCCCTTAGGCATTTTTCTTTCCATAAGGCTCTCCTTTCAAATCACAGCCGCGGCGGAACAGTCTGAGTTGAAGGCGGCTCCGTCACGGCTCATTTTTGTTTTTCAGTCTTCGTTTTCGTCTCTTATTTCGGCAATCATTTCGTCGCTTATCGTCTGTGTTTCACCGTGCTTTACCTGGCTCATGCAAACAAGGGCAAGAGCGAAGCAGACGGGAGCGTAAAAGAACAGTGACCAGTAATTGATTTCGCCGTTTGATGAAAGCGCTTTTGTAAGGTCGAACATACCGCCCACAAGCACGGGGCCGACGATTGAAGCCGAGAATGTGGCGGTGTAGTAGTAGCCCGTAAATGTGCCGACTCTTTCAAGGCCGCCGATTTCAAGAACGAGAGGCAGTGTGTTGATTGTAACAAACGCGATAAGTATGCCGCCGCACACAATGGCAACATAAAGCAGGGGCATAAACTTTGTTGCGAAATAAACAAGGAAGAGTGCCAAAGCGCCTATCCAGCCCGCCATAATTGTCTTTTTTCTGCCGAATTTCTGGCCGAGCTTGCCCGCGGGGATTGCTCCGATAACGGTTGACGCCGCGAAAAGAGTTATAACAAGAGAGGCATTTGCCTCGGTGAAATTGAGTTCATATTTTGCGAATGTGGTGAAATAAGTCTGAATGGAATCTGTCGCGTTGGAGTTGAAGAAAAGAGCGATAAGCATAAAGATAAGGCTCTTTTTCTCACCTTTTGTGAGATTCATCTGCTTTATTCCGGTTTTACCCTCAGCTTTCGCCTTGCCTTTCTGATACTCGGCGGCAAGCTCTGCCGCCTCAGCCTTTGTGATTCTGTTGTCAGGCTCACGAACGAGGAAGACAACCACAAGCAGGCAGATTACCATAATGCAGGAACCGAAAATGAACACATTGTTGCGTATTGCCGCTTCGGGTGTGCCGTCCGGCATAATAAAAGTGATGATTTTGCCCGAAACCGTGCCGAGAACTACGCCTATGCCGCCCATAATGTTGATAACCGCGTTACCCTCGCCTCTGATTGCGGAAGGTGTGAAGTCGGGCATAAGGGCAACAACAGGGGAGCGCCATGTTGACATAATGAAATTGAATACAATTATATCAAGCATAAGAACGCCGAGCATCTGTATTCTCGGAATAAATATGAACAGTAAAGCGCAAAGCGGAACACCGTACATAAGGAAGGGCGTTCTCTTGCCGAAGCGTGTGTGAGTTCGGTCTGAAATTCTGCCGAAAAGAGGCTGGAAAACAACGCCGAATATATTATCTATAACCATTATAATACCGACGGCGGTGCCAGCCCACGCAAGGTTTTGAATTACGGGATTCTCCTTGAGAATAAGCGGCACATAGGCATTGTAGATAATCCAGGCAATCTGAACTGCCATAAAGCCGAAGCCCGTAAGCGCCGTGTGCCCGTAGTGAAGCTTGCCGTTGGCTTTTTCACAATAAAGTCGCTTGGTCTCTTCCATTTAATAACACTCTCCTGTTAAATAGCATAAGGTAAATAAATTAATTGAAATGTGTTTACCCTATTATTCAGATTTTAGCATAAATACCGTAATTGTCAATTACGGAGATACTCATTTGTGTACGGAATTATTCCTCGGTTATGGTTTTATCCCACGCGTTCTGAAAACGCTCAAGACCGAGGTCGGTGAAGGGGTGATACATACTGTCTTTATAAACCTGGAGGCCGGCTGTTACAATATCCGCGCCGGCGACCGCGCAGTCAACAATCTGTTTGCCGGTGCGAACCGCCGCGCAGATTATCTCTGTTTTGCCGTAGTAGCCGTAATTTTTGTAAATATCAACTATATCCGCTATATAAGCCGCGCAGTCCTCGCCGCTCTGCTCTTTCCAGCCGATGAAGGGCGAAACAAAAAGGGAGCCGTTTTTAGCCGCGATAATTGCCTGCGAAGCCGAGAAAACAAGGGTGAGGTTTGTGCGGATGCCTTCCTGCTCAAGCTTGCGCGCGGCGGCTGTGCCGGCGGGAGTACAGGGAATTTTGATGACAAAGTTTTCGCACATACCGCTGATTTTGCGGGCCATGGCAATCATTTCGTCAACATCGTCAAGGTGAGGGTTGATTTCAACCGAAACGGGGAATTTCTCATAGCCTTCAAGGCCGTTTTCTTTAACAAAATCCGCAAGCTCTTTAATAACGGTATAGAACGGCTTTCCCGAGTTCATAATGTGGTTCGGGTTTGTTGTTACGCCGTCAATGCCGAATGTTGAGTAAGCCTCTTTGATTTCATCGATTTTCGCGCTGTCAAGAAAATACTTCATTTTATTATCCTCCGAAATTTATGTTTTTGATTATTTCAAGCAGAACCGGGTCTGCGTTTTTGCGTACGAACACGGGCGGCTGACCGACCGGAGCGTCAACGGTATATGTTCCGCCGGAATAGATTTTGCCCGTTTCAAGGTGAATCCACTCATCCTTGGGCAGATAAACCTCTCGCTGAGCCGTTTTGGGGCGGATTACGGGAGCAACAAGAATGTCTCTGCCGAGCAGATACTCATAAGCTTCCGTATATGCCTTTTCTTCGTCATAGTAAAAGAACAGCGGCCTTACAACGCCCACGCCTTTTTCGGCGTTGAGCCGGACTGCCTCTTTGAGATAAGGCTTTAACTGAGCGTGAATTTGCGTCATTTTCGCGGAGTGGCTGAGCACCTCTTCGCTTGCGTCAAACTGAGCGTTCAGGTCGGGGTTGAGCCCTTCGTGACCCCTCATAAGCGGTGAAAAAGCGTTCATCTCCGCCCAGCGCATATAGAGTTCCTCGCTCCGCCTGAGAATGCCGAATGTTGTGTAGCCGGCAATATCCGAATGGCTCAGGCCGAAGCCTATGCAGGTGAGCGACAGCATTGCGGGAATAACCGACGGCATACCGTAGTCTATTGAGAAATCAACATGGTTGTCGCCGTTCCACATCATTGTTGAGTAGCGCGGAGTGTCTGAATAGCCCGCTCTTGTAAAAAAGAAGATTTCGCCGAGTCTTCCGCTCTCCTCAACAGCCTCTCTGTTCAACTGCGCCCAGAGCGCGGGCCAGGTGTTGTGTATGAGTTCGGCATCGGCCCCGTTGTAAAGCACGCAGTCCGTCGGCAGGTATTCGCCGAAATCCGCCATCCAGCCCGACAGGCCGAATTCGATCATATTCTTTTTAATAATACCTTTCATCCAGTTCCACGCGTCGGGGTTGGTAAGGTCAATCATCGCGGCGGGGAAGGTAGTGATTTTAACAAGGTAGTCCGCTCCGTCTCTGTCTTTGACGCAGTAGCCGTTTTCGCTTGCTTCTTTGTAGAGCGGCTTTTCAATGGCAAGGAAGGGGTTGCAGTAGCCGAGAACTTTTATTCCCTGCGAATTGAGTTCTTTTATCTTTTCATCAAGGGCGGGGTAAAGCTCACTGTCCCACTCCCAGTTCCACATAAGCTGTTTGCCGGCGGCTGTTACGCGGCGGCCTTCCCAGTCCTGAATCCACACGCCGTTTACCTTCATACCGTGGTCAAGCGTGTTGCGCACCTTGCTCATCATTATATCGGTGCCGCCCTGAATGCCCAGAATCTCGCCGTCATAAACCCAGTCGGGCAGTTCGGGCTGCCTGCCCACTACCTTTGTAAGGTCGCTTACAACATCCTCAAAGGTGTCGCCCCAGCCCATGCAGAAGCCGCAGATGCTGTCGGTTTTTACCGCAACATGTTTTTTGGCCGAAAAGTCAAACTGAGTGCGCGCGTTGTTGAACGAATGAAAATAGTATTTATCCGAGCTTAAATAAGTGGGCTGCGCATAGTAGGTTTCATAGTGCGAAAAATCCTCCTTGCGGGTGGAGTCCCTCATACCGACTGCTATTTTCGCAAGCTTTTTAACAATGGATTTCGCGTTGATATGTTCGCTTACCCATACATCGGATTTTTTGCCGCGCAGGTCGAACTCGCTGAAAATCTCGCCCGTGCCGTAAAAATGCTCGTTTTCCGCCGCGGGCAGGTTGAACCACATTCTGTTGCAGCCGTCAAAGCCGTCAAAGCCGACCTCAATGCGATCACCGTTTACCTGAACCTGAGCCGAACCCTCGGTTAAAATCAGAACCGCGGTGTCACCGCTGACAACGGCGCTTTTCAGTTTAACTCCCCGTTTGCTGCGGATTTTTTCACTGACAGAAAAACTGCCTCTGTTCATGGCGTAGTTGCTTACGCCGGAGCCTACCTTGAAAAGCTCTGTGCCGGGGGTTGCGGTGAACAGACGCCTGCCGTTGCGGCTGAGTTCAAAGCCGGTTCCCATTTTTGAAAGTTTAATCATATATTTTATACCTTTCCGGATTTTATTGTTTTATTCCGCTTTGGGCAAATCCCATTTGTTAAACGCCGCGAGCACGCGAAGCACAATCACAACAGCAAGGCCTGCCAGCATAGCGGCAGCCCGCCCCGCGGGCTCCCAGAGAATTACGCAAACCGCCGCGCCGAGAATGGATGCGGTGGCGTAAATATGCTCAACAAAAATTGACGGTTTCTCACCTGCGAAAATGTCGCGCAGAACACCGCCGCCCACGCCCGTTACAACGCCGACAAAAAGGTAGAGATAAACCCCGTGGGCGTTTGTTTCCGCGTGAGCCGCCTGAATGCCGATTATCGTAAAAACACCGAGACCTATCGCGTCAACAACATCCAGAACATTGTTGAACGCCGTCTCGTGCCTGCCGATTGACCTTCGCACCGGGGGCAGAAAGATAATGAGCGAGGTCAGCAGAGCCACAAGCGAATATATGGGATTGCGAAAAGCCGCCGGCGGAGTATAGCCCAGAACAATGTCCCTTATTATTCCGCCGCCTGTCGCGGTCGTGAGCCCCAAAATCATTACGCCCAGAACATCCATCTTTTTGTTGACCGCCGTCAGCGCGCCGGAAACGGCGAAAGCGGCAGTGCCTAAAAGCTCAAAGGCGAGCGCGTACATTTCATCCATTATTTCTGTTCAAAAAAGGCTTTGAACCCTTTATAAGCGCTGTAAATGTCGATTTTTGCGGCAACTTCAAAAGGCGCGTGCATACAAAGCATGGGAACGCCCACATCAACAACCTCAATGCCGTTATTCGCGAGATATTTCGCGACGGTTCCTCCTCCGCCCTCGTCAACCTTGCCGAGCTCGCCTGTTTGCCAGAGAACACAGGCGTCATTGAATATTTTCGTAACCTTGCCGAGAAACTCCGCGTTGGCGTCGGAAGTGCCGCCTTTGCCGCGAGCCCCGGTGTATTTTGTGAGAACAATGCCTTTGTTAAGGTAAGCGGCGTTGAGTTTGTCGTGAACTGTGGGGAATACGGGGTCAAAGCCCGCGTTTACATCGGCGGAAAGGCACTCGCACTTGCGGATGACATCCCTGCCGTTAAAGCCCTGATTTTCGGCAATATCATATATAAAATGTTTAAGATAAGCGGAATTAAGCCCGGTAACGCCGTCACTGCCTGTTTCCTCTTTGTCGGTAAGAACGGCTATTCCCGTGTATTCGGGCGCGTCGGCGTCAAAAAGGGAGATGAAAGCGGGATATGCGCACACTCTGTCATCGTGGCCGTACGCGCCTATAAGGCTGCGGTCAAAGCCGAGGTCGCAGGCGGGGTAAGCGGGCACCGCCTCAAGTTCTGCCGTCATAAAATCGTCCTCGACAATTCCGTATTTCTCATTGAGAATTTTCATAATCGCGAGCTTTACAAGGTCTCCGCCCTCGCCGTTTTTCAGAGGCAGAGAGCCTATGAGAATATTGAGTTCCTCGCCCTTTATTCCGTCTGCGAGAGTTCTCTTTTCCTGCTCGTCTGCAAGGTGCGGCAGAAGGTCGGTGATAATAAACCTCGGCTCACCTTCGCCGTCGCCTATGCGCACCGTAACCTTTTCTCCGTTTTTCTTCATTACAACGCCGTGCAGGGCGAGCGGCATAACCGTCCACTGATATTTCTTTATTCCGCCGTAGTAATGAGTTTTAAAATAAGCAAGCTCCGTGTCTTCATATAACGGATTCGGCTTTAAGTCAAGACGGGGGGAATCAATGTGGGAGGCAACGATTTTCGCGCCCTCGCTTAAAGGTTTCTTTCCCAAAACGCAGAGAACAACGCTCTTGCCTCTGTTGTTGAAATAAATTTTTTCGCCCGCTTTGTATTCTTTGCTTTTGTCAAACGGGGCAAAGCCTCTTTTTACGGCTTCCTCCACAATAAAGGCGGCGCATTCTCTTTCTGTGCGGCAGGCGTTCATAAAATCAATATATCCGCCGCAGTAGTCAAACGCCTTTTCAACTTCATTGCCCATTTTTACCGCACCGTTTCCGCGGTCGGCGAAAAGCTCATCTTTGAGAATTTCGGTTGCGTTCTTTTCTTTGCTCATCGCTTAAGCATCTCCTTTATCTGTATAGTGAATTGTATTTTTCATAAGCCTTTGTTATTTTGGCGACATAGTGAGCCGTATCTTTTGAGGGAATTACATCGAGAGTTTTGCCGTCGGCGGAATAATCGCCGTTTTCAAGCCAGGAGTGCACTTTTGCCCTGCCGGCGTGGTATGCCGCCGCGGCCGTGCGGAAGTCGCCGAAATCTTCAAGCAGAAATCCCAGAAAGTAAGCGCCGTATTCAACGGAGGTTTCGGGGTCAAACAGGTCACTGAAACGCCCTTCATCATTGAGCTTCCACTTTATCCAGTCATAGGTTTCCTCCGTTATCTGAGTGAGCCCTATCGCTCCGGCGTGTGAAACGGCCTCGGGGTCAAAGCCGCTTTCGGTTTTCACAACGGCGAACATAAGATTTTTGTCAACCCCGTATTCAAGGCTGTATTTTTCAATTATCTCGGCGTATTTTTTCGGATATACCACCGCTCTCTCATAAGGCTTTACGCACAGAACGGCTATGCTGAACAATATGACAAAAACGAGGGTTATTCCGCCGGCTTTTTTCATCGTCATCTCCCGTTATTTAAGTGCCTGCGCAATAATCTCATCCGCCATCGGGTGAAAATCCTCACCTTTTGCGTTGCTTATTGCGTAATCGGTGTTCTCAATATAGTATTCCTCGGATTTCTGGGCGTTTATTCTTGTAAGAGCCTGGTCAACCGTTATTCCGTCCCGCTCAACTATCCTGCGCACTCTCTCCTCTTTCGGCGCAATCACACTCACAAGCATATCGCACATATTTACAATCGGGCTTTGCAGCAAAGCGGCGGCGTCAATAACAACACCTTTTGAATCGCTTCGGTCCGCGTGAGTTATTTCGATATATGTCAAAGCGGTTATTGCGGGGTGGGTAATCGCGTTGAGAGCCTTTGTTTTTTCGGGAGTGGAGAAGGCTCTGTCGGCAGTAAGCCTGCGGTTTAAGCTTCCGTCTTCGTTTATTATATCCGCGCCGAATTCTTTTGCAAGATTAGCGAGAACCTCCCTGTTTTTGACAGCCTCCCTTGCCAGAATGTCGCCGTCAATAAGGTAAAAACCCTTTTCTTCAAAATATTTCGCAACCGTTGATTTGCCGGCTCCCGTAGGCCCGGTAAGGCCTATGACGGGCAGGCGTTTGTCAACATCAACAACATGAAACGCCGCCGACCTCAGAAGGCGGTTATAAACAGCAAGGCCCAGCCCCACGGGAGCGGGACAGCGCACAAACGCGCGGGAAAAGCCCAAATCGTCAACCTTGCGAAGCACATAAAAGAGGTTTGACGCAAGGCTTAAGCCGTCGTTTTCAACGCCGTATTCCACGGCAGGCACGGCGAATTTTTCTTTTTCGCCGTTGAAGCATACGGCAACACTTTCGGCATTGCCGTATTTGTTTGTGTAATTCACCGCGTTTTCAAGGCTTCCGCGAAGCAGAACCACCTCCGCCTCCGGTGAGTAGTGCTTGTATTTCATACCGGGCGAATGCGCTGTTTCGCCGCTTTTCAATTCCGAAAAAACAGCGCTGTCAACAACAAGATCCGGAAGAAATTCCTTCAGCTCCTCGGGTGTAACCTTGCCGGGGCGGAGCAGTCTCGGCGGCTCGGTCGCAAGAGTTATTACCGTTGACTCAACGCCTATCTCGCATTTTCCGCCGTCAACAATAAGGTCGATTTTACCTGACATATCGTCTGCAACGTGCTGAGCCGTGGTAGGGCTCGGCTTGCCTGATGTGTTTGCGCTCGGGGCGGCTATGGGAACGCCTGCCGCCTTTATTATCGCGTTCGCGACCGGGTGTGACGGGCAGCGCACGGCTACCGTGTCAAGCCCCCCGCTTGTTATGTCCGGAACAAGCTCCGATTTTTTCATAACAACGGTAAGCGGACCGGGCCAGAATTTTTGCGCAAGAGCTTCAAACCTTTCATCCGTGCCGGCGAAAAGGCGCGCCGCGCCGTCTTTGTCAGCTACATGAACAATGAGGGGATTGTCGGACGGTCTGCCTTTCGCTTCAAATATTTTTTTAACCGCTGCAGGGTCAAGGGCGTTTGCCGCAAGCCCGTAAACCGTTTCGGTAGGTATGGCTGCAAGCCCTCCTTCGCGCAGAACTCTGCCCGCTTTTTCAATAAGAGGCAGGTCTTCGGTTATGTTTTCGATTTTCAGAATTTCCGTTTTCATATTATTCTTCTTCGGCTTTCAGTTTTTCCGCCGTGTCGGCGGTTATGAGCGCGTCAACAATCTCATCAAGGTCGCCGTTGAGTATTGATTCAATCTTATAAAGCGTCAGCCCGATGCGGTGATCCGTAACTCTTCCTTCGTGAAAATTGTAGGTGCGTATTCTCTCGCTTCTGTCACCGGAGCCCACTTGCCTTGCCCGCTCGCCCGCTATGGCGTCGCTGTTCTTTTTGCGCTCCTCTTCAAGAATGCGCGAACGCAGAATACTCATGGCTCTGTCTTTGTTTTTATATTGGCTTCTTTCATCCTGACATTCAACCACCGTTCCGGTAGGGATATGTATGAGCCTTACCGCGGATGAAGTTTTGTTGACCTTTTGCCCGCCCGCGCCGCTTGCGCGAAAATAATCTATATGCAGATCGGCGGGGTTGATTTCAACATCTACCTCCTCCGCTTCGGGGAGCACGGCGACGGTTACGGCGGAGGTTTGAATTCTGCCCTGACTCTCGGTTTCGGGAACCCTCTGCACACGGTGTACGCCCGCCTCAAACTTAAACCTTGAATAAGCGCCGTCACCCTCTATTGTGAATGTGATTTCTTTAAATCCGCCCAGCTCGGTGTCGTTGGAGTTTATTATCTCCGCGCGCCAGCCCTTTGCCTCGGCATACATTGAATACATACGGAACAGGTCGCCGGCAAAAAGAGCGGCCTCCTCTCCGCCGGTACCCGCGCGTATTTCGACAATAACACTTTTTTCATCATTTGGGTCTTTCGGCAAAAGCAGAAGTTTAAGTTCTTCATTGATTTTTTTTATATTCTCGCCCGCCGATGCGAATTCTTCCTCAACAAGGTCGCGAAAGTCTTTGTCAAGTCCGCCGGCGTCAAGCAGAGCCCTGCTTTCGTCAAAAGCCTTTTTCGCTTTTTTGTACTCACGGAATTTTTCAACAACAGGTGTTATTCTTTTCTGCTCTTTAAGGAGCTTTCTGTACTGCTCAATATCGGAAACCACATCGGGGTCAAAGAGCTTTTTTCCTATTTCCTCATATTTTTCTTCTATGTTTTTCAGCTTGTCGAGCATAATCAGTTTTCGCTTTCCTCACGCAGAATTTTTTTGATGTTTTTTTCAACTTTCACACGGGTGTTCATAATCTCATGACCGCAGCCTTCACAGCGAATTTTGAAATCCGCCCCTATGCGAAGCACAAGAAATGTGTCTGCGCCGCAGGGGTGTTTCTTTTTCATAACAAGTCTGTCGCCTGTGCGAACATCCATAGCGGAACTCTCCCATTTTATCAGTTTGAAACAAAATTATATCACACGGCAACGAATAATTCAATGATTTAGTTTTTTATTTTATTTATTTAAAAATTTAATTATTATAATTGTATTATTAACGGTGGTATGATATAATTATCTCATTATACGGTTTTTCCGTTTTGAATACGGCGCCCGTCGCGGTGAAGCGGCGCGGTTATTCTGCTAAAAACACATAAAAAGGCGGTGTTTTTATGAACAAAAATCTTTGCGCCCCCGTACCCCCTATGGGATGGAACAGCTGGGACTGCTACGGTGCCTCCGTCAACGAGGAGCAGCTGCTTGCCAATGCCCGCTATATGGCGGAACATCTTAAAAATTACGGTTGGGAATATATTGTTTGTGATATTCAGTGGTCGGAACCTTTTGCCGATTCGCAGGCATATCATCCGTTTACCGAACTGTGTATGGATGAATTCTCACGCCTTATTCCCGCCGAAAACCGTTTTCCGTCCTCATCCGGTGGCAGAGGATTCAAGCCGATTGCGGATAAAATCCACGCTATGGGGCTTAAATTCGGTATTCATATTATGAGAGGAATCCCGCGTCAGGCGGTTCACCGCAACACGGCGCTCAAGGGTACAAATCTCACTGCCCGTCAGATTGCAAAACCCTATTCAATCTGCCCGTGGAATACGGATATGTACGGTGTTGATTGCGTGAAAGAGGGCGGGCAGGAATACTATGACTCTCTTTTTGAACTTTACGCGGAGTGGGGTGTTGACTATGTGAAGGTTGACGATATATGCGCTTCAAATTTCATCAAAGGCAAGCCCTATCACGCCCCCGATGAAGTTGAGGCCATACGCAAAGCCATAGACAAATGCGGCAGGCCTATGGTGCTCAGCCTTTCGCCCGGCCCCGCAGTTGTTGAGGAGGCGTTTCACCTGTCGCAAAACGCGAATATGTGGCGCATAACCGATGATTTCTGGGACAGGTGGGATTTGCTTACCGATATGTTTGACCGCTGCAAAAAGTGGTACGCGTTTGTCAAGCCCAGTTGCTGGCCTGACTGCGATATGCTCCCGCTCGGACTAATGCGGCTTTTTGATGTAAATGAAGACGGTTCGCGCGGCAGGTACACCCTTTTCACAAAAGCGGAACAGATTACGATGATGAGTCTGTGGGCGATTTTCCGCTCTCCGCTTATGATGGGCGGCGACCTTAACGCGAATGATGAATTTACACTGTCGCTTCTTACCAACAGTGAGATTATTGAAATAAACCAATGCTCAACAGGCGGGCATCCGGTTATTGACGGGGATTTGTTCAAGCTTTGGGCTTGCACCTGCAAAGACGGCTCAACGGCCGTTGCCGTGTTTAATCTTAAAGATGAGGCGGCACTGTGTGCGGTTGACCTCTCTCTTTTCGGAGCGGAAAAAGCAAGCGCGCGCGACCTCTGGGCACACAGGGATATGGGCGTGTTTGAGGGTGAAATACCTGTTGAACTCGACGCGCACGGAGCTGCCGTGATAAAACTCGGAGAATAATATGGACGAAAACAACATTGTTGAAATAGAATTCGGCAACGGCAAAAACCCGGAAAACACACCCGCAGAGAAAAAAAAGAAGGGCGGCGGTTTCATTCCCGCCGGCGCCGTAATCATCATAATACTTCTCGGTCTGATTTCGTTTTTTGCCGTAAGGCAGTCGCGTCTTAATTTCGCAAAGGCCCTTTTCGCGCGCTCTCAATATTATTCCAAATACACTTTCACAGAGCTTGACAATGTTTCCAATGTCAAATTTTACGCCGGAAATCTCGCGGTGTATTACGCCGGCTCCGCAGACAAAAAAGGGCTTATCCGTCTTGACGGAAAAAAGCTTACCGAAGCGGTCTATACCGATTTCAATTACATTAACAACGGCTGGCACAACACCGTGTATATTGCCTATCCGGAAGGTGAGCCCTACCCGAAATATGTAAAAATCTCCGACGGTACGGTTGATGTAAAACAGTATCAGGGCGGAGCCGGGACACACGATTCCGCTATGTGGAGCGCGGGCACAGGCACACTCTCCCTGCACGATGACAGCGGTTATGTGGGCGACCTTACGGCACAGGAGGTTAAGCTTGCCGACGGCCTTTATGCGGTTACCGACGGGCGCAAATGGGGTTATGTTGATGAATGGCTCGACCTTAAAATCGGGCTTGATTACGATAAAGCCGCCGATTTCAGCAACGGTCTCGGCGCTGTTTGCGCCGATGAAAAATGGGGCTATACAGATGAAAACGGCAAGGTTGTTATTGATGAAAAATACCTTTCTGTCGGCGAAAACACCGTTTCGGGCGAAGATACCGCTTTTGATTTCCGCCAGGGAACGGCCCCCGTGCGCTCCGGGGATTACATGGGCGTTATTGATAAAAAAGGTAAAACCGTAGTTGATTTTGAATTTGAAATAATTATGCCGGGGCTTAACGGTAAATACATCGCAAAGAAAGACGGAGTCTGGGGAATAATAGACACCGGCATTACCGTAGAGATGGAAACGGCAACTTACGCGGATTCCGACAACAGCGTAAGGCTGAAAGCGGGTTTTTATAAAATCGCAACAAGCGGAAGTTCGCTCAATATGAGATCGGAGCCTTCACAAACTGCCGCGATAGTTGCGAAAATTCCCAACGGAACAACGGTTGAGGTTGAAAAAGCCACAATAGGCTGGGCATTCATTACTTATTATAATGCGGAGGGTTGGGTAAGCACCGATTATCTCACCGAAGCCGAAGCGCCTGCCGAAACAACCGCCAATGAGGAGCTGACAGATGAAAATAACCCGTGATGTCGCTCTTGTTGAGTATTCGAAAAAGGTTGATTTTCTCAATTTTTTAACGCACGCCGCGGCTGCTGTTGCGGCGCTTGCCGGCTCGGCGGCTCTTTTGGCAAAAGCTGTTCCCGTCGGAGCAAAAGAGACTGTTTGCTGCGCGGTTTATTCGGCAACTCTGCTGTGCGTTTATTCTTTTTCGGCGGTTTATCACGCCCTGCCGTTAGGTGAAAAACGCAGAAAGGCGCGCCTTTTTGACCACCTTGCGATACCGCTGCTTTTAGCCGGCACCACAACCCCCTGCGCCTTGATTTCGTTAGGCAGAATTAACCCTTTGCACGCTTATATTGTTTTCGGCGTCGCGTGGTTCTGCGCACTGTTCGGAATATGCACAAAACTTTTCTTTTTTGAAAAACTCAAGGCTTTGGTAATGGCGGTGTATTTCACCGGCGGGGCGGGTATGCTCGCGAGCGCCTTTACCGTAACGGGCAGGCTCAATCACAAGGGTCTCGCTCTTCTGGTTGCGGGCTGTGTTTTTTATACAATTGGAGCTCTTTTCTGCAAAGCGGGCATCAAAAAACCTTATCTGCATGTGGTTTTTCACATTTTCACCGTGTTCGGAAGTCTGTTTCATTTTTTATCGATATATCTTTATGTTTTATGACAGGAAAGGCGGAAAATTTATGAAAGCTGTTTACGCGGGCAGTTTTGATATGTTCACAAACGGGCATATGAGCGTTCTTGATCAGGCCGTTGACCTTTTTGACAAGGTCTATGTTGTTATTGCCGATAACAGCAGCAAAAAAAGACGGTTTGATACGGATTTTATGAAAATGAAAATCAATGAGGTAATAGCCGCCAAAGGCTATGCCGATAAAGTTGAGGTGCTTTCAAGCGACAAGCTTGTTGTGCGCGTAGCAGAGGAGCTCGGCTGTTCCTATTTGATAAGAGGTCTGCGCAACGCCACCGACTATGCTTATGAGGAGAATATGGCGCTTATCAATACGGCGCTTGACGAAAAAATCCGAACAATTTATCTGCGCGCGATCGACGCGTCCATTTCATCTTCAATGGTTTATGAGCTTTACACTCACGGTGAGGATATTTCGGCTTACCTGCCGTACAGTCTTTGAGAATGTTAAAGAAATGTTAATTATCAAGCAGTTAACAAAAATTTAACAACAAAAAATTTTGTTGTCGTATTATCTTAACTGTATTGATTGATATTCATAATAAATAAAGTATGTGTGGAATAAAGGAGGAATTCTGTGCTTAAACTGACCGATATTAAAAAGACCTATATAACGGGCGACACAAAAGTTGACGCGCTTAAAGGGGTAAGTATTGAATTCCGAAACAGCGAATTTGTTTCAATACTCGGGCATTCGGGCTGCGGCAAAACCACCCTTCTCAATGTTATAGGCGGCCTTGACCGTTATGACGAAGGCGACCTTGAAATCAAAGGCGTTTCAACAAAAAAATACAAAGACGGCGACTGGGACGCCTACCGCAACCACAGCGTAGGTTTTGTGTTCCAAAGCTACAATCTTATACCTCACCAGACCGTGCTTTCAAATGTTGAGCTCGCCCTCACTCTTTCCGGCGTTTCAAAATCGGAGAGAAGAAAGCGCGCGAAAGAGGTGCTTGAAAAAGTCGGTCTCGGCGACCAGCTCGGCAAAAAGCCAAACCAGATGTCAGGCGGTCAGATGCAGCGTGTAGCCATAGCGAGGGCGCTTGTAAACGATCCGGAAATTCTGCTTGCCGATGAGCCGACAGGTGCTCTCGATTCCGAAACAAGCGTCCAGATTATGGATCTGCTTAAAGAGATTGCCGCCGACCGCCTTGTAATTATGGTAACCCACAATCCTGACCTGGCTCAGGAGTATTCAACCAGAATAGTACGCCTTGTTGACGGCGAAATAGTCAGTGATTCCGATCCGTACGATTCCTCCGCCGATGTGAAAGAAGGCCTCGTTGCCGCGCATACCGAGGAGAAAAAAGCCAAAAAGAGAAAAGCCAAGAGCGAAAAAACAAGTATGTCTTTTTTCACTGCCCTGTCGCTCTCTCTCAACAACCTTTTTACCAAAAAGATGCGCACGGCGCTTACATCATTTGCGGGCAGTATCGGTATTATCGGCATAGCGCTTATTCTTGCGCTGTCAAACGGTGTTGAAATATATATTCAGACTGTTCAGCGGGAGGCGCTTTCAAGTTATCCGATGACTATTGAATCCACGGGTATGGATATGAACGACGCCCTTTCGTCATTTATGGGCGGAAAAAACAAAAACGGAGAAAGTCTGATTAAGCACGACCTTGACAAAGTTTATTCAAATACCGCTATGGCGGAGATGACTAAGATTTTCACCGCCGGATTAAAAGAGAACAACCTTACCGCTCTTAAAAAGTTTCTTGAAAGCGAAAGCAGCGGAGTGGCGCAGTATGTCAGCGATATTCAGTACACCTATTCCTCAACTATGAATATCTACTCCGCAGACACCTCCGACGGCCCCAATATAGTAAACCCCAGCCCGATGATGGCGATGATGCAGAATATGTTCGGCATATCGGGCAACGAATCGCCTATTCTGTCCGGAATCACCTCAAGTTCCGCCTATGAGTCAATGCTCACATATTATGATATGTGGAAAGAGATGATTGACAACGACGAGCTGCTTCATTCGCAATATGACCTGATTGCGGGCAAGTGGCCGCAGAAATACAATGAAGTTGTGCTTGTTGTTGACCCGAACAACGAGGTTACCGAGCTTACCCTTCAGGCGCTCGGAGTTTCAGACCCCTCCGCTATGATTGATATGTATATGGCTATGCAGAACGGGGAGGAGTTCACGCCCGAAAGCGTTGAGCTTGAGTATGATGAGGTTCTCAATCTCAAATTCAGATTGGTGCTCACTCCGGAATACTATGTGTGGGATGATGAGGGACAGGCCTATGTTGATAAAAGCGAAGACCCGGATTATGTTTCAAAGCTTGTTGATAAAGGCACCGAAATCAGCGTTGTCGGCATTCTACGCCCGGCGGAGGGCTCCGTTTCAACAATGGTCGGCGGCTCAATAGGCTACCTCTCTACCCTGCCGGAATATGTAATTGAGCAAACCGAAAAATGCGAAATAGTGCAAAAACAGAAAGCCAACCCCGAAACGGATGTTTTCACCGGACTGCCTTTCCCGACCGAAGAAGAACTGTCGCAAGATAAAGATAAAAAAGAACAGAGCGCAAAAGACAGTGAAAAAACAACAGCCCCGGTTAAAGAGGAAACAACATCCGCGCCCAAGGCAAAGGCAACCGAGGCGGATGTTTTTGAAACGCCCGTTCCCGTTCCGCTTGATGAAGCGGGAGTGCTTATGTCGCAGATGAGGGCTACAGCTATGAGCGAAGGTGAAATCTACGCTTATATAGATGAGAATTTTAAAGGCGAAGAGCACGATCTTATGTATGAAATAGTCGGTCTGCTGCTTAAAAACACCCTTTCGTCGAGCGAGCGCAGAACTCTCACGGCAGACCTCGATAAATTGCTCGCCGGGCAGGAAATTCCGGGCTACGGCACAATATCCGGAGAGCAGGCTTACGGCTACCTTCGTATGATGACAAGGCAGCAGAAGCTCTCAATGCTTGAGCAGATTATAAAATCCGGTTATGTTCCCACCGGTGAGGATGCCCCGGCAGAGGAGGAAAAAGCGGAGGAAACTCCCGAAGAGGATGAACCCGAGCCTGAGCTCGAACCCGAACCGGAGCCTGAACCCCTTGCGAAGAGCTATAAAGAGGCGCTTTCAATGCTCGGCGTTGCCAACATAGAAACCCCTCTGTCAATTAACATCTATCCCGTTGATTTTGAGGCAAAAGATGAAATCACAAGAATAATCGACGAATACAACAAAAAGGCGGAAGCCGAAGGCAGAGAAAAGGATGTTGTTGTCTATACAGATTATATCGGGCTTATTCTCTCGTCGGTTACAAGAATAGTCAAAATAGTTTCTTATGTTCTTATCTGCTTCGTCGCCATCTCTCTTTTTGTTTCATCCATAATGATAGGCATTATCACATATATTTCCGTTCTCGAAAGAACAAAAGAAATCGGCATTCTGCGTTCAATAGGCGCCTCAAAGCACGATATTTCAATGGTGTTCAACGCGGAGTCCGTTACAATAGGCTTTGTTTCCGGTGTGCTCGGCATAGGCATAACCCTGCTGTGTATTATCCCGATAAACCTGCTCCTCAAATATCTCACAACGCTCGGCGCGGCGGCGAACCTTCCGGTCGCGGGCGCGGTTATACTCATAATAATCAGCGTAATACTCAGCTTTATCGCCGGTCTTATCCCGTCCAAAATGGCGGCAAGAAAAGACCCTGTTGAGGCTCTGCGCACAGAGTAAGAGGAAGCGTTTATGGCAGAAAAAATACAAAGCGCGCGCTGTGAGGATTGCGTAAATTTTGAGTATGATGACGAATACGAGTGTTATACCTGCGTATGCGACCTTGACAGCGATGAAATGGAGAATTTCATTCGCGGCAATGTCAGCTCTTGCCCTTATTACCGCCCCGGCGATGAATACACTATAGTGAGAAAGCAAAATTAAAATTGAGCTTTAAAAGCACACATTCCGCGCGGGGTGTGTGCTTTTTTTGCGCCGTCTGTTTCGGGTTTTGTGCAAATAAACAATAATGCCTAAATATATTTGGAATGTTTTAATGCTTGAAAAATGCTTTATATTAATATATAATTACAATAATTATGAATTATTATGGGGGATTTTATATGCCATTGATTCCGCTTAACTGCCCTCTTTGCGGTGCTTCGCTCAGCATAGACACAAGCAAAGACGCAACTATATGTGAGGCTTGCGGCAAGCCGTTTATAGTCAAAGACGCAATAATAAACAGCTATGTCGGCGGAGCCGCCGCTCCCGCTCCCGAAAAGCCCGCCGCTAAAGAAGAAAAGGGCGACGAAATGCCCACAATAAAAACAAACATTGATGTAGAAGAAAAAAGCAGGTGGGAGCAAACCGGTTCTTATGAGCCTTCTTCGCGCAACAGAGTTATTTACCACAAACACAAAGATTTTGTGATTGACGAGGGCGTGCTTGACAAATACGCGGGTGATGAGATGATTGTTGAAATACCCGATGAGGTCAAGAGCATAGGCTATTGCGCTTTTTCCGGCAATGACAATGTTACGGAAATAATCGTGCCGGAGAGCGTTACAAAAATCGGCTACTGTGCTTTTTCAAGCTGCACAAACTTAAAAAAAGTCACAATCAAAGGCAGAGTTACCTCAATAGCGGAAAGAGCGTTTCTCAACTGTACCGCTCTGAGCGAAATCAACATTCCCGACAGTGTCAACCGTATGGGTGAATACATTTTTGAAAACTGCCGCAGCCTTGAGGAGATTAAGCTGCCCGAAAATCTTGTGTCAATCGGCGATTGCGCGTTTAAAAACTGCAAATCCATAAAAGAGATTGTGTTCCCCGCCAAAGTTACCCAGTTGGGGCAGCGTCTGTTTGAAAACTGCAAATCGCTCACCTCGCTTGAACTGCCCGCGAGCCTTACCGAAATTCCGGACCTCGCTTTCAAGGATTTTGTGTCGCTCGCGAACATAACAATTCCGTCAAGCGTTGTCACAATAGGCGAGAGCGCGTTTGAGGGCTGCGTCTGCCTTGAAAAAGTCGAACTCCCCGACAGTATTAAAACTATCGGCAGCAGGGCGTTTTGCAACTGCTCCGGCCTCAGCGGCATTACCGTGCCCGCCGGGGTTGAAACAATCGGCGCGCGAGCTTTTCTGGGTTGCACGCACCTTAAATACGCCGATGTGCCCGACACCGTTCAGAATATGGGCATACGCGTTTTTGACGGTTGCACATCACTCAAAAGGGTCAGCATTCCCGCCTGCTCCGTTCGCATTTCAGACGGCGCGTTCAAAGGCTTTACCAAGCTTAAAAGCATTGAGATTCCCGAAGGCATCGCGAGAATCGGCGACAACGCGTTTGAAGACTGCATAAGGCTTGAACAGATAAAAATACCCGCGAGCGTAAAGATAATCGGTACAGACGCTTTCAAGGGCTGCCAGAAGCTCAAGGCGGTTGAAGGAGCGGAAGATATGAATATCTCCAAGATGATTGATATTTTCGCGGGCACACCTTTCCTTGATTTAAACCTTCAGAAAAAAGGCCTTTGCCGTCATTGTGGCGGCGAGTTCTCGGGCTTCCTCACCCGCAAATGCAAGGATTGCGGCAGGCTCAAAGATTATTAAGTATAATAAAAAATGCCGGGTCACGGCAAATTTACATTTTAATTTTACGGCGGGGATTACAAACCCGCCGTAAAAAAACAGCGAAAAGCACATTTCAGTCTTTTCGCTGTTTTTATTTGTTTATTTCTTTTTTGTCAGTCCGGTTCAGAAGATAATCAACCGAAACACCATGAAAATCCGCGATTTTTATCAGGATGGCTGTCGGAATATCATTTTCACCGGTTTCATATTTTGAATACCCTGTTTGTGACATACCCAAATGCTTTGCCATAACAGTTTGATTAATATCTTTGTCTTCGCGCAAATCGCGTATCCGCTTATACATATAATCACCCTGAAATCATTATAAATAATCTGTTTCAGAGTATTGACATTTAACCTGAAACAGGTTAAAATAAAGCAAAGGAGGAATGACTATGGCAGGCGGCATATTAAAAGACAGAGTAAAAAGCATTCCGGTAACGGCGACAGAATTGCCAAAAGAATTTGCGGGGCTTTTCACAAACGAGCAAATAATAGGATGTTACAAAGGTATCCGTGATGTAATTGTTTTTACAGTTATCAGAATTGTTTCAATCGATGTTCAGGGAATAACCGGAAAACAAAAAGTTATTACAACAATCCCGTATACTCATATAAGTGAAATGACTATTGAAACAAGCGGGTATTTCGATATTGACACCGATTTGGTTATGAGAACAACCGGCGGCAGTGTAATGGCATACAGTTTCAAAAAAGGCAATGATGTAATTGCCATTCAAAACTATGTTGCTCATAAAATGCAATAATCAAACCCTAAGAAAAAGCAAAGGCGCACCTTATCATCTGTTTTAAGGCGCGCCCTGTTTTTATTCTTATTTCAACACTTTCGCCGCTTCGTATGCGGTTGAGGTGGCGTTGTGTATTCTGCCCACTTTTGCCTCATCGCCTATGAGAAAAACATTTTTGAATTTCGCCTTTACATCGGAGGTAAGCGAGGTGTCCGGCGAACTTCCGAGAGCGAGCACAACCGCGTCAACATCGACGGTTGTTTTTTCTCCGGATTTCACATTTTTAATAACAATATTGCCCGGGTTAATCTCGCAGAGCTGTTCGCCTGTGAGAATTTCAGTGCCCTTTTCTTTAAGGCGGGGCAGAATGTCGTCGGTGTGCTGCATCCAGGTTCCGGGCGCAACCGTGCCCGCCATTTCTACAACAACCGTTTTACAACCCTTTTCATTGAGATAATCCGCTGTTTCAAGCCCCGTCATACCGGAGCCGATAACCGCGGTTTTTTTGTTTTCAATCATTGTTTTCCCGCTGAGAACATCGGCGAAGGTAATCAAATCGTCAAATTTATAGTTTCCTCCGAAGAACGGCTTGAGCGGTTTGGAACCCATTGCAAGGAATACGGCATAAGGGGAGTATTTGCCGATTTCCCGAACGGTTGCCTCAACGCCGTATTTTATTTCAACTCCGTTTTCGGTGCACAGATTTACAATGTCTTCAATAAACCAGCCGATTTTCGCCTTGTGAGGGGGAGCGGAAGCGAGTTTGAGCTGACCGCCGGGTGTTTCATCCTTTTCAAGCACGGTGACCTTGAAACCTCTCAGGGCAAGGATGTACGCCGCCGTCAGCCCCGACGCGCCCGCGCCGACAATAACAACGCTTCTGCCGTTGCCGTTACGGGGAATTTTATCCGTTTCGTGCCCCACAAACGGGTTTACCGCGCATTCGCCGTGCCCGCCTGTGTAGGCGTTTGTCTGCATGGATTCAATGCAGTTAAGGCAGCAGATACAGCGGCGTATGGTCTCGCCACGTTGAGCTTTGCCTGCCCAGCAAGGGTCGGCTATATGCGGTCTGCCGAGCGAAACAAAATCCTGCGTGCCTTCCTCAATCTGTGCCGCGGCCTGTTCGGGCGAGCGTATGAGATTTGCGGCAATAACGGGAATGCTTACCGCTTCCTTTACCGCTTTTGCCATATATTTTCGCCAGCCCGGCTCGAACGAAACGGGTTCAAGCCAGTAGTTGAAGGTGTCATAACCGGCGCTTGAAACATCAATGGCGTCAATGCCGAGCGCCTCGAGAGCTTTCGCGATTTTCACGCCCTCGTCAAGGCCGTAACCCTTGCCGGGTCTGCCAATTCTGTCATAACATTCATCAACCGTCAGACGCACAACAAGGGGGTAGTCTTTTCCGCACTTTTCGCGAATTCCGTTTATGATGTTTGTGATGAAACGCATACGGTTTTCAAAGCTGCCGCCGTATTCATCTGTGCGCTGGTTGGTAACAGGTGAGAAAAACTGCTGAAGAAGGTAGCCGTGCGAAGCGTGGAGCATAACGCCGTCAACGCCCGCCGTCTTGCACCTGTAAGCGGCGTCAATAAAGTTGCGTTCAAGCTCTTTTATTTCCGCGTGCCGCAAGGCCCTAACCCTGCCGCCCGCGAAATACGCGGGCTCACAGTCCGAGGGGGCAACCGATGAGGGAACAATGTTTTTGGCAAGAAGTTTGGGGCCTACGGAAGGTGTGAGTTTATAAAGAATTTTGCCGTACATGCCCGCGGTGTATTTTTGCATTTTTATGCTCAGAGGAACAGTGCCGACGAGCAGACCTACATTCTGCCTGCCGGGGTGATGAAGCTGAACAAAAAGCTTTGCGCCGTGGCGTTGAATCTTTTTCGCAAACTCCGCCATAGGGGCAATGTTTTCATCCCTGCTCATTGAAAGCTGAGCGAACGCGCCCGCACCGGTTTTGTCATTTACGCGGGTGATTTCGGTAACAATAAGGCCGGTGCCGCCCTTTGCCCTTGCCTCATAATAATCGGTAAGAGCCTTGGTGGGCTTGCCGTCAAAGCCCGCAAAACCCATCAGCATCGGCGACATAACTATTCTGTTTTTGATTTCGCAGTTGCCGATTTTCATCGGCGTGAAAAGAATATCGGTATTACTCATCCCATTTCACTCCCGTTCCGTTTTTTATATGCTCTTTGAATTCGCTGAATTTCTTTTTCTCAAGCGCCCAGTAAACCGTGCGAACGGGCGGGCATACCCCCATAAGCACTTTTGACAGCCCGAAAAGGGAGCAGGGGCTCACCTTCCGCTTGCCGCTTTCAATGCCGTCAACCATTTTTTTCGCAACAAGAGCCGGCTCTTGAACGGGGAACGGTTTTTTAAATACAATTTCATTTGCCGTGCGGAAGAAATTTGTGTTTGTGGCAACGGGATAGAGGCAGGTAAGTTGAAGATTTTTCGGCATTTCAAGCCTTATGCCTTGCTGAAAGCCGTGCATTGCGAACTTTGAGGCGCTGTAAACCGTGAAACCGGGCATTGCCATTTCGCCTATTGCAGAAACTGTTATTGCCATAATACCTTTTCTGCCGTTTAAGTGCCTGACATATTTCTGGTATGAGTAAATCGGTGAGAAAACATTTGTCTCAAACATAGCCGCCACCCTGTTCCAGTCGGTGTAGTTCATCTCCTCATAGTAAGGATAGCCCGCGTTGGCATAGAAAATATCAATAAGCGGGAACATACTTTCCGCTTTTTCAAAGATAGCGTCAACAGCCTGCTCGCTTGAAACATCAATCTGAAAAATCTCAACTTTTGCGGGATCGAATTTTTCAAGATTCTCTCTGTCTTTGTCAACCGCGAGAATTCTGTTGTTCCCTTTTACAAGGAGCTTGAGAACCTCAAGACCTATGCCGCTGTTGCAGCCGGTGAGAACAATGTTTTTGCCGTCGATCATAATTACTCCTCCTCTTTATGCGTGTTGCGGTAAATGATTTTATACGGAGTGCCGTCTTCATTGACCATCTGCACTTTTTCTATGTTGTAAGTGTCAAGCACCTTTTCCCATCTTTCCTGCATTCCCTCGTCATATTCAACGGGCAGAAATCCCGCCGTAAGATAGGATTTTACCGCAGATACTCTCCACTCGTTTGTGGTGAGCGACACGAACGGGGCTCCTCTTTCTTTAAGAGTTTTCTGAACTATCCAACTCAGATATTTCGCCAGTCCTTTGCCGCGGAAGCTTTCTTTTATTCCGACCCAGTGCATATCGCCTATGCCGGTTTCACCGAAAATAAAGGAGGTGGCTGTGCCGATGTGTTCACCGTTATAATCAAGGAACCACACATCTTTCTCGGGAACAATATCTTTAAAATTGAATATCTCATTTGTAAAACGCTGTTCGTCGCTTATGTCGCTTTCGTCCCAAGTCTTTATGCACTCGTTCCAGTCGCGAATGTCGGCCTCCCTGTTTTTTTCGCTGTAATGTGAGAACGAATAGCCCTCCGGCAAAACAAGTTCCTCAAGAAGGTTGTCGGTAAACCAGTACATTTTAAGCTGCGCCATTATGTTACTCCTTATCTTTTAAACAGATTATCATTATATTTGTAGATGATTTTGCCCCTGTCGAAAATCACCTTTTCATATCCATTCGCGTTTTCGTTGCCGCCGAAAGCCGCCGCGCGTATTCTCGCATAGCCGGAATCCGCTTTGCCGCGCTCTATGCCGAGGCGGTAGTTACCGCTTGACGGCACGGTGAATTCAAGTTGTTTTTCGTACCACTCGGTGTTGCTGAAATCAAGGCAGGCAACCGTTTCGCCCGTATCGGAATTTCTGACAAACAGCCTGCATTTTCCGCCGGATGTCATTACCTCCGCTTTAAAAAGGCAGGGCTTGTTTTTTTCAATGTAAAGTCCCTGAAAAATTGCGGCGTCACCCAGCGAAAGGTTGTTTATGTAGCCGTAAGAATTGTTCTGTTCCCTGTGAACACCGGCGGAGTTTTCACTGTGGTTTTTCTTCATATTCCAGAAGCACCTCCCCTGTGAAAAATCACCGTTTATCATACGCCGCGTTGAGGGGAACCCCGTCATATCGCTTATCTGTGTTTCAAAAAAGTTCTCTTCAATGCCGTCGATAATGTTGTTTTCAAACTTTACATCGGTAACGGGAGGGAACCCCGCTCTGTCAGTGTAGGGATTCCACAGCCAGTTGCCCACCGTCTCAAAGTGATTGTCGTGAACATAAATATTTCGCACCTCAACTCTTTCGGGGTCTTCACAGTTGAGGCCCCATAAAATCATCCCGAAAGCCTTGCAGTGGTTGGATTTAAGGTCGTTATGGTCTATCTCGATATTCTCGCTCGGCTGAGGCGAGTCACTGTTCCACCACTCGCTTCTGCGCGGGTCGCGGAAGGAGGAGAAAATGTAAACCGAATCATCACCCGTGAACATCTCGCAGCCCGTAATTCTTATGTTGCGGCAGTTCATAAGGCAGATTCCGTCGCCGTTGCCGTGAGACCAGTTGTTGATTTTAACATTTTTTATAAGGCCGTTCTCGCTCGTGAAAGGCATCATTGCGTAACTGTGGTAATTTGTGATGGTTATGTCGCTTATTTCAAAATCCCTGCAGCGGTAAAACCCGACAGGGCAGAGCTTTATGAGCTTTGCCGCGTCACCGGTATCCGCCATGCGCACGGTTCCGCTGCCGGTGATTTTAAAATCGTGAGAGCCTTCGGGAGCGAATATAAAAGGATAGTTTTTATACCAGCAATGGCTCCATTTTATGCTTTCATCAAAGTTGTGCCCGGGCAGAGGGGTATAGGGAACATACCCGTTGCCGCGCGGTTTCACATAATCATCGGCCGAGCCTGTCTGCTGAAGAACAGCACCGTCGCCGAAACGCAGGTTAACGCAGCTTTTTATGATTATTCCGCTTGACATAAAGGCTTTGCCCGCGTCAAGAGTAACCGTTCCTCCGCCGTTTTTGTAAGCGAAATCAATCGCGGACTGTATTGCCGCGCGGTCGTTCGTTGCCCCGTCGCCCTTCGCATTGAAAGGGGGAGAACACACGCTTATTTCAACACTCATTGAGCACACCTCCCGGCATTTTGCGGATTGACTGTGTTATATATTATCACGAAGCGTTTCGCTTTTCAATGAATTCCGTAAAAAGAAAAACCGCGCAGCCGAATATTTACAGACGGGTATCAACCGGAAATCAGACTGAAGAACTTTTGATAACGGCAAAAAGAATAATTGCGGCGGATAATCGAGATTATTTATTTTTATTTTTACCGTTATCAGTCTGTTACAAAAAAATGATAAAATCAACTCAATATTTGACACATTATTCAATTTTCGTTTCGCACCCTTGTTTTTTGAGACTGAAATGTTTATAATCATAACGCTAAATTAGGAAAAGAGTATTTGTTTTATGGTATATAACAATCTTCTTGAAGCGATGGGCAACACTCCCATAGTCAGATTAAACCGAATGGCCGACCCGGACGGCGCGGAAATTCTTGTTAAGTTTGAGGGGCTGAATATCGGCGGATCAATAAAAACAAGAACCGCCTACAACATGATAAAAGACGCGGAAGAAAAAGGCCTTCTCAGCCCGGAATCCGTTATAGTTGAACCTACAAGCGGCAACCAGGGCATAGGGCTTGCCCTTGTGGGCGCAATAAGGGGCTACAAAACAGTTATCATTATGCCCGATTCGGTAAGCGAGGAGCGCAGAAAACTTGTGCGTCACTACGGGGCGCAGGTTGTTCTTGTTCACGACGCGGGCAATATAGGCAAGTGCATTGAGGAATGCGTAGCCCTCGCGGAGAAAATGAAAAAAGAAAACCCGCTTGTGTTTGTGCCCCAGCAGTTTGAAAACCCTGCGAACCCCGCGGTTCAAAGGGAGCAGACCGCCCGGGAAATTCTTGAACAGGTAAACGGACCCATTCACGGCTTTTGCTCCGGCATAGGCACGGGCGGCACGATTACGGGCATCGGCGAGGTGCTCAGGGCAGCAAATCCGGATATTGAAATATGGGCGGCGGAACCCGAAAACGCGGCTGTTCTTTCGGGCGGCTCCATAGGTACGCACAATCAGATGGGTATAGGCGACGGAGTCATACCGGAAATTCTCAATAAGGATATTTATGATGACATCTGCATAATCAGCGATGATGAGGCAATCAATACCTCAAAGGAGCTTGCGTCAAAAGAGGGCATAATGTGCGGTATAAGCAGCGGTACAAATGTCGCGGCGGCAATCAAACTCGCGAAAAAACTCGGCAGAGGCAAAACGGTTGTTACGGTTCTGCCCGACACGGCGGAAAGATATTTTTCAACTCCTCTTTTCGATGAATAAACGCTTACGGGCAAAACAATACTTTACATGAGCTTTCTGTTTAAAGTTAATTTTTTCGGTTGAAATATATGCTGTTTTATGCAATAATACTGTTTCAAGCATAAAAGCCGGGAGAAATGGTTATGGGCAAGTTCGGCAAAAGCGTTAACAGACTTATAGGTAAAGCGGTAAACCGCATAACATCCGTAACGGCGCAGGCAACGGGTGAAAATTCGGAGCGCTTTGAAATCAGCCACGAAATGTCAAAGCTGTGCCGAAAAGCGGGTGCCGAAGGTATTGTCCTTCTGAAAAATGAGAAAAATGCGCTGCCTGTAAAACGGAATGAAACCGTTTCGGTGTTCGGCAGAGTTCAGAATGACTTTTTCTATGTAGGCTACGGCTCCGGCGGTGATGTCAACGCGCCTTATAAATCCGGATTTATGCAGGCGCTTCGCGACGACGGCATAAAAATCAATGAAGAACTTGCCGCTTTATATAGAGAGTTATGTGATAACAATCCGGTTGATAACGGCTACTGGGGCCATTGGCCGATGAGCTATGACGAGCTTGACATACCCGTTGCCGTTTGTGAAAAGGCGGCGAAAAACAGCGACAAGGCTGTTATTGTTCTCGGCAGATCTTCGGGTGAGGACAGGGAGCTGAAGCTTGAAAAGGGCAGTTATTATTTAAGTGACGCCGAAAAATGCCTTCTCGACCGCGTTACTTCCGTTTTCGGTACCGTTATTCTTCTGCTCAACTGCGGCAGTATTATGGATATGGGCGAAATTACGGTTTACGGCGATAAAATTTCAGCTGTTATGTATATATGGCAAAACGGTATGGAGAGCGGCAATTCCGCGGCGGATGTTCTTTGCGCAAAAGTCAGCCCGAGCGGTAAGCTTACCGACACAATCGCGAAAAGTTACAATGATTATCCCGGTTCGGAGCAGTTCGGAAACAAAGATGAAAACTTCTATGTTGAAGATATTTATGTAGGCTACCGTTATTTTGAAACCTTTGCGAAAGACAGAGTTCTCTACCCGTTCGGTTTCGGGTTGAGTTACACGGAGTTCTCACTTGAAAACATTGAATTTACCGCGGGCGATGAAATAAAAATCTCGCTCAATGTCAAAAACACCGGCAGTTACAGCGGCAAAGAGACGGTTCAGGTTTATTTTGAAGCGCCTCAGGGCAGGCTCGGCAAACCCGCGAGAGTGCTTGACACATTTAAAAAGACGAAAGAACTCGCTCCCGGAGAAAATGAACGGCTCAGCCTTTCATTCCATGCCGGCGAAATGTCATCATACGATGAAGAAAAAAGCGCATACATCCTTGAAAAAGGCATTTATAATATATACATCGGCACAGATGTACGCTCCGCAAAGCTTTGCGGAAAATATGAGGTTTATGAAGATATAACCGTTCAGCGGCTTTCACAGGCGGGCGCTCCCGTAAAGAGCTTTGAAAGGCTTGTCAACTCAAACGGCGAACCTGTTTACAAACCCGTTCCCGTGTCAAAACGCAATCTCCGCCGGGAGATTGTTGCGTCAATTCCCGAAGAGATTAAGCCCTGCGGCAAAAACATAAGTTTTGACGATGTCAAAAACGGCAGCGCAACGCTTGATGAGTTTGTCGGCACTCTTTCGCCGACTGACCTTGAGGCGCTTTCAAGGGGCGATTTTACAATGAACAGCCATCTCGGCGCCGCGGGCAACGCGGGCGCTTTCGGCGGCGTTACCGAATCGCTCAGAAGCAAGGGCGTTCCCGCGCTTATCTGCACAGACGGTCCAAGCGGAATAAGACTTCGCGCAACATCCTCGCTGCTTCCCATAGGGGTAAGTCTCGCCTGCACATTCAACCCGGAACTCATTGAGGCGCTTTATGAAGAAATCGGCAAAGAAATGAAGGCGAGAGGCTCGGATGTTCTTCTCGCGCCCGGTATGAATATTCACCGCAACCCGCTGTGCGGCAGAAATTTTGAGTATTTCTCAGAAGACCCGGTCGTTACGGGCAAATGCGGAGCCGCAGTTGTAAAAGGTGTGCAAAAGCACGGGTTTTCCGCTTGCCCCAAGCATTTTGCCTGCAACAATCAGGAAACGAACAGAACCTACGCCGATTCCGTTGTTTCGGAAAGAGCGCTCAGGGAGATATATCTTCTCGGTTTTGAAATCTGCGTGAAAACGGCGGAGCCCAAATGCCTTATGACCTCCTACAACCGCATAAACGGCGTTTGGGGGCACTATAATTATGAATTGGTTACGGATATTCTGCGCGGAGAATGGGGATTTAAAGGCTGCGTTATGACAGACTGGTGGATGAGAAGCGCGGTTTCTCCGGAATTCCCGAAAGTGAAGGATCAGGCGTACCGCGTCAGGGCGGGAGTAAATGTGCTGATGCCCGGCGGCAGACGGGCAGGGTATTTCAGAAAGCGTCCGGACGGCACATTGCTTAAAAACGCGGGCAAAAACGGCGGCATAACGCTTGCCGAAATCCGCAAAAACGCGAAAGATGTTCTGTCTGTTGCCTTGCGAAAAAATTGACGGTTGAAATTAATATATATTGTATAAGGAATAAAATAATGAAAAAGCTTTTGTTGTTAATCCCTCTGTTTTTAATAGTTTTCGCATCCTGCGCGCTTTACCGTGTCAGGAAGAACGCGGCTGTCGAAAACCCGGTTGAAACCGCCGCGCTGACCGCGGAAGAGTCCGTTGAGCCCGAAACCGCAACGCACGGTGTGCTCAAAAGGCTTTTCGGAAGGGATCAGACAACAGCCGCCGTCACCGAAAAAGAAGCCGAAAGCAAAGGCAATACCGAAAAGAAAGCAAAAAACAGCAAGAAAACCACTTCCGCGAAAAAAGAGGATTCGGAAAATAATAAAGAGTTGTATTCGGAAGAAAAGGAGCTGATTGAAAGGCTCGGTTTTAATCTTGTGAATATAACCGAAAAAAACACAAAGGTAACAATGAAGCTGTCAAACGGTTTGATTACCGAAACAACCTCATTAAAAGAAGTCAAGCCCATAACATCGGCTAAAAACTCAGCGTCGCCGGGCGGGCAGGGCCAAGGCTCATCGGGTGACGAAGAGGCACTCGCGCCGACGCCAAGCGATAAAACCATTCTTAATTCCGGCAAGTTTAAACTTGAGGCAACGGTTAAAAAGAATAACGGAAATCCCACCGGGTTTACAATTTATGCCGATGGCGACAAATACGCCCTTTTTACCGATGTCAACTTCCCGGAAGTCGGTCCCGTTAAGGTTGAAATAATTATGAACGCCGGCAAAATATATTTTGTTGTGCCCAAACTTGACGCTTATGTAAACGGCGGGAACGCCGATGACTATAAGTTCAAAAAAGAGGTCTTTGATGATATAATTATTCCGGTAACCTCAACCGAAAGTATGGCGGCTCCCGCCGACACCGCGACTGTTACAATCGGAGGCACCGAATACTCCGTTGAGGAATATAAAGCCGAAGGCGGGCAGACTGTAAAATATTATTGCCTCGGCGATAATATCGAAAGAATTGAGATTATCAACACAGACGGCAACAATGTTATTATAGATATTTCAACGCTCTCACCCAATTTGCCCGCCGACTCCTTCAAAATACCTTCCGGATGTAAGGACGCCACCGGACTTGCGGGAAAGGTGCTTGCTACATTAAAAGAAAAATCAGTGCTTTAAGTAACAGAATAAAATAAAAAACGAGCCTCCGGGCTCGCTTTTTTATGTCGGCCTATTCATTTTCAAACACGAGGTCAAGCTCCTGCGGGGTAAGCTCCCTGCATTCGCCTGGAGCGAGGCTTTCATCAAGGCAAAGCGCGCCGATTTTAACCCTCTTAAGCTCTTCAACGTGCGAGCCGCAGGCGGCTGTCATACGCTTTACCTGGTGGTATTTGCCCTCTCTTATTTCTATCCGCGCGAACGGCATGCCGTCATTTTCATACGCTTCAACTCTCGCGGGCAGGCATTGTGTGCCATCTTCAAGCAGTATTCCGCTTTCAAGTCTTTTCACGCTCTCTTCACTCAAAGGCAGGTCAAGCCTTGCGATATATCTTTTGTAAACATGGTGTGAGGGAGAGAGCAGACGGTGTGTGAAATCGCCGTCATCTGTAATGATAATCAAACCCGTTGTGTCACGGTCAAGCCTGCCGGCAGGGAAAAGACTCCGCCTTTTAAGCTCCGGAGACACAAGGTCAACAACCGTTGTTTTGTTTTTATCATCCGACGCGCTGATTACCCCCGAAGGTTTGTTCATCATTATATATATGTGTTCTTTAACGGTGAAATCAAACCCGTCAACATCTATTTCGTCGGTTTGCGGCTCAACCGGAGTCTCCGCCCGCAGGGCGGGCAAACCGTTTACACTTACTTTGCCGTCCTTAATGAGCTTTCTTGCGTCGCGCCGTGAAATGGAGCAGTTGAGCGATATTATTTTGTCAAGCCTCTGTATTGACATATAAATCCCTCTTAAAAAGCGATAATGCGACTGTCGTCTCCGCCCGCCACTTCAAGCAAATAATCTGAGTTTTCGCTCATTCCCGCCGATTTTAACGCGCACCTTGTTGTTTCGGCGGCAAGAGCCGGAATATTGTTTTCGTGGCTTAAATGCCCGAGAACAAGGCGGGTTGTGCCCGAGTCAATAAGTTTAACCGCTGTTTCGGCACAGGCATCGTTTGAAAGATGGCCGAGCTCAGACAGAATTCTGCGTTTGAGAAGGTAGGGATAACTGCCGTTTCTCAGCATATTCACATCGTGATTGGATTCAAGCAGCACAAGGTCGCTACCGCTTATCGCGTTCAAAACCTCATCTGTCATAATACCGAGGTCGGTGCAAACCGAAATGCGTTTTGAGTCAGATGTAAGCACGGTGTAGCCGCAGCTTTCCGCCGCGTCGTGCAGTGTGGCAAACGGTTTGACAAACAGCCCGTTTACCTCAACACCGTTCGCGTTTACGGGCTCATAAACATTTTTTTCGCAAAGAGCTTTGGATTTTTCCATTTGAGTCAGCGTGCCGCCTGTTGCGTAAACTTTAATGTTGTAGCGTGAAGCGAAAACCCGCACGCCGTTTATGTGGTCGGAGTGCTCGTGAGTTACGAATATCGCGTCAATACTGCCGGGGTCAATACCTTTTTCGCGCAGGGCGTTTTCGGCGCGTTTAGCGCTGACGCCAACATCAACGAGAATGTTCGCCGATGATGTGCCAATATATGTGCAGTTACCGCTGCTTGATGAGAACAGTGAACAAAATCTTGCCATTTTTCACCTTCATGTAATGAATAATATATTAACGGGCTTACAGTTTTCTGCAAGCCCGTCGCGTTTTTTAACCAGCGTTGCGAATGCCTGAAGGGTTGGGAACATCAATTCTTTTTATGTCAGCGCCGAGCCCGGTCAGCTTTTCAACAACATTTTCGTAGCCGCGGTCTATGTGAAGGATGTCTTCAATCTCGGTTGTGCCGTGAGCCATAAGCCCGGCGATAATCATTGCCGCGCCGGCTCTGAGGTCGTCGGCCCTGACAGGCGCTCCCTTAAGGAAATCAACGCCCTCAATTACCGCGAGCTTGCCGTCAACCTTGATTGAGGCGCCCATTCTGAGAAGCTGCTCAACATAGCGGTAGCGGTTCTCCCATATTCCTTCCGAAATAATACTTGTGCCTTTTGCAACCGACAGCAGAACAGCCATCTGAGGCTGCATATCGGTTGGGAAGCCGGGATGAGGCATAGTCTTTATGTTGCAGCGCTGAACTCTGCCGTTGCCGCAAACTCTTATGCACTCATCATATTCCTCAACCTTCACGCCGCACTCAAGCAACTTTGTTGATATTGATTCAAGATGCTTCGGTATAACATTGTTGATTATAACATCGCCGTTTGTGGCGGCGGCGGCAAGCATATATGTTCCCGCTTCAATCTGATCGGGGATTATCGAATACTGGCAGCCGTGCAGGCTTTCAACGCCTCTGATTTTTATTGTGTCCGTACCGGCGCCGCGAATATCCGCCCCCATTGTGTTGAGAAAGTTCGCAAGGTCAACAATGTGCGGCTCTTTGGCGGCGTTTTCAATTACCGTCATACCTTTCGCTTTAACGGCGGCAAGCATAATGTTGATTGTCGCGCCCACCGAAACAACATCAAGATAAACGGGACCGCCCGTCAGTTGTTCCGCCTGAGCGACAACAATGGCGTTTTCTTCAATATTTACCTTTGCGCCGAGCGACTCAAAACCTTTAATGTGCTGGTCAATGGGGCGCACACCGAGGTCGCAGCCGCCGGGCATTGCAACCCGGGCGCGTGAATATCTGCCGAGAAGCGCTCCCAAAAGATAATAAGACGCGCGCAGATGCTTGGTATATTCGTAGTTTACGCAATCGGAGTGAATTGCCCTTGAATCGATTTCAATGGTGCTTTTGTTTTTGAGTTTTACCACAGCGCCGATTGATTCAAGCATACGCATCATCATGGTAACATCGCTGATTGATGACGGAATGTTTTCGATAACGCAAATATCGTCACATAAAATTGCCGCGGGGATGATGGCGACAGCCGCGTTTTTCGCTCCGCTGATATTAACCGTGCCGTGAAGTTCGGCACCGCCGTTTATAATGAATTTTTCCATACAGACTCTCCCGGTTTTTTTATTCCGCTCAACTGCCGGAAAATATTTATTGCTTTGCCGATATATCGACATCCCGGATATTATAACACAACATATTGGGTTTGAAAAGCCTTTTTTGAAACAAAAAATAAACATTATATTTGAATATTTGTAAAAAGTTTACAAAAATATAAAAAATAGCTATTGCAAAACGAGCGCGGATTGTGTAAAATGTATATAACTATTATCTGCAAATTGTATAAAATGGCAATTCAAAATTTACAGAGGAGCGGGATATTAAATGTCAAACAGACTTTTTCAGGGCCTTATTCACCAGATGAAAGAGGCGGCAGGCAGGCAGCTCGGCGTAGTTGACGAAACGGGCACTGTCATTTCATGCAGCGAACTTGTTCGCATAGGCGAAACAATACCCAACGCAACCTCCGTTTTTACCGACAATGAGATTCACATTATTGATGGCTGCACTTTCCTGAGCCTGAAATCCCATGTGCAGACCGCTTACGCAGTTTTTGTTGAAGGCACCGATGAAGAGGCAACAAAGTTTGCCGGGCTTTGCTGTGTTTCACTTGAAACCATAAAGCAGTTTTATGATGAAAAGTTTGACCGAAGCAATTTCATCAAAAACATTATTCTCGACAACATTCTTCCCGGTGATATTTATGTTCAGGCAAGGGAACTCCACTTCACGGGCGAAGCCGCCAGAGTGGTGCTGCTTGTCAGAACGGAAGGGCGCAACGATGCCTCCGTTTACACCGTAATACAGAACCTTTTCCCCGATAAGGCAAAAGATTTTGTTATAAGCATTAATGAGAATGATGTTGCCATTGTCAAAGAGATAAAGCACGGAACAGATCCGCGTGACTTGGAAAAGCTCGCCCGTTCCATTTCAGACGCGCTGAGCAACGAGCTTTATGTTCACGCTCTCGTGGGCATCGGAACACCGGTTGAAAATATAAGGGAGCTTGCGCGTTCCTTCAAAGAGGCGCAGATAGCCCTTGAGGTGGGCAAGGTGTTTGACACGGAAAAAACAATCATAGGCTATGACAATCTCGGCATAGCGCGCCTTATCTATCAGCTTCCCACAACGCTTTGCGAAATGTTCCTGCACGAGGTGTTCCGCCGCGGCTCAATAGAGAGCCTTGACCCCGAAACGCTTTTCACAATTCAGAAATTTTTTGAAAATAACCTCAATGTTTCCGAAACATCGCGCAAACTTTTCGTTCACCGCAACACCCTTGTTTACAGGCTTGAAAAAATCAAAAAAATCACGGGGCTTGACCTTCGCTCATTTGATGACGCAATAGTTTTCAAAGTGGCGCTTATGGTTAAAAAATACCTTGACTCAACCCCGACAAAATATTAACAGGAACAATTAAATATAAATACAGTCGTATTTCCGGCGTGTTGCTTCTGGAGTGGAGAGGCGGCGCGTTAAGTTAAAAGGAACAAAGAAAGAAAGGTAATTTTAAGATGATCGAATTTAAAGATGTTACCAAGAAATACGACAACGGCACAACCGCGCTCAAAGATGTGAACATCTCCATTGAAGACGGAGAGTTTGTGTTTGTCGTCGGTTCTTCCGGCGCGGGCAAAAGCACATTCTTAAAGCTTATGATGCGCGAGGAGGTTCCCTCAAAAGGAACTATTACGGTTGACGGCGTTGTTCTAAACAAAATAAGAAAAAGAAAAATCCCCTATTTCAGGCGGAAACTCGGCGTTGTTTTTCAGGATTTCCGCCTTATACCGACAATGACGGTGTTTGACAATGTGGCGTTCGCTATGCGCGTTATAGGCACAAAAGAAAAGGTTATACGCAAGCGTGTGCCCTATGTTCTGAGCCTTATGGGTCTTTCTCACAAGGCAAGGTCAATGCCCAATGAGCTTTCGGGCGGCGAGCAGCAGAGGGTTTCACTTGCCCGCGCACTCGCAAACAACGCAAAAATCATTATCGCAGACGAGCCTACCGGCAATGTTGACCCACAAATGAGTTACGAAATTGTCGATTTGCTAATGAAGCTCAACGAAAACGGAGCCACAGTCATTATGGTAACGCATGAGCACGAGCTTGTAAGGCAGTTTGACCGCAGAGTAATCATACTCGACAAAGGCTCGGTTGTTTCCGACGGAGGCCCTCTTGTCAGCGATATAGTAACCGCAAACATCAATTCCGCAACACAGGAAGCGAACGAGGACCTTACCGAGGTTGTGGATTTCAATCCCGATGAAATAGAAGCGGTTCCGTTTGATTTTGACGCAAACGGAGGTGACCTGCAGTGAAGAACAAAACAAAATCCACAGGCGGAAGTCTTGGCTATCTTACCAAAGAGGGTTTTCGCAACCTTAAAGTAAACAAACTGATGACAATAGCCTCCATAACCGTGCTGTTCAGCAGTATGTTTCTTATGGGCATAGCGTTTATGATTTACCGCAATATTGACGCGATTGTTACCGATATAGAGCAGGAGAATGTTATTCTTGTTTATATTGATGACAGCAGCTCCGCGGTTGAGACGGTCAATCTTAAATCCGATATTATGGCGATTGAAAATGTTGCCACCTGCGATTTTATAGCTAAAGACGACGCTTATGAGGAAATTCTCAAAGATATGGGCGAGGTTTCCGATTATCTTCGTGAAATCGGCAAAAACCCGCTGCCTGACGCATACAGAGTAACCGTGCGCGATATGAGCCTGTTCTCACAGACGGTTAAACAGATAAAACAGTTGAATAATGTTATGCGCACAAGAGAAAACAGTGACTTGGCGGGCAAACTCGCCTCGGCAAAGCAGGCGGTTACTTATGTCAGCCTCATTATCATAGCGTTGCTTTTCATAGTTTCGCTTTTCATTATTTCAAACACGGTCAAAATCACAATGTTCAGCCGCAGGCTTGAAATCAGCATTATGAAAAGCGTCGGCGCAACAAACCGTTTCATACGCTGGCCGTTCATTGTTGAGGGTGTGCTGATAGGAATAATATCCGGCATTCTCTCACTGCTTGTTCTTTGGGGTGTTTACACTCTCGGCATAAAATACCTTACAGCTGCGGTCGGTTTCGCCGGCACGGGCGTAGATATAAAAGAGTATCTGCCTATGCTGCTCGGTTCATTCCTTATTTTGGGTATTTTTACCGGTATATTCGGTTCGGCGTCATCAATACGCAAATATCTTAAGGAAAGGAAGTTTGTTGAACTTGAAGATCTTTAATAAACAGCGTTTAATAAGGGTTATAAGCGCGGCTGTCAGTCTTACACTGGTTTTGGTTACGGTGTTTGCCTGCGTGCCTGTATCTTCGGCTCAGGAATCTCTCGATGACCTTAAGAAACAGTACAGCGACCTTGAAAAAGATGTTGCGGCCAATGAGAAAAAGCTCAAGCAGGTTGAATCCCAGATTACCAGCAACGAAGAAAAGCTTAAAACAATCACAAGCGATATTGAAACCATAAAAAGCCAGATAACAATTCTTGACCAGAGAATAGAAGTTCTTGACGGAAGCATTACCGAACTGCGCCCGCAGATTTCATCACTCAACTCACAGATAGGCGATGTTGAAAAAAGCATTGACAAGCTCACCGGTCAGATTGAAGAGGCTCAGGAACTTGCGCAGGACACGCAGGATAAGCTTCTTGAAAGAATACGCGAGGACTATATGGCAGGCGGCAACGCCACTATGATAGAGGTTCTTCTCTCATCCGAGGATCTTTCAAATTTTCTTGCGAGAATGGAACTTATGGACAGAGTAAGCGAGAACGACGAGCAACTCATAAAGGATATGGAGCAGAAAGCCGACGAACTCAGCGAACTCAAGGAGCAGGCTGATGTTCAGAAGGCGGATCTTCAGATTAAAAAAGGTCTTTTGGACTCCAAGATGAATCAACTCAGATCCAACCAGTATGACCTTGAGAGCAGCCGAACGGCCGCGTCAAGCAAGCAAAAAACTCTTGACAGCAGATACGCTCAGGTAAATGAGGTTCTCAGCGAGCTTGATGAAGACAGCGAAGCTTATCAGAAAGAAATCGCCCGTCAGCGCGCTGAAATGGAAGTTCTTTCCAGAGAGATTGACAACTACATCGCCCAGAACGGTTCTTCACAGGGCGAGGAGGTTCCCGAGGAATATCTTGTTACCAGAAAAAGCGCCAATCTTATCTGGCCCGTTCCCTATAACAACACTCATGTTACCTGTCACTTCGGCTATTATTCAAACGGTCAGCCGCACTACGGCACGGATATTGTTGTGCGTGACAGTAACGGCAACAACATCTCAAACGGCAAAAGCGTTGTGGCGGCACAAAGCGGCAAGGTTATCCGCGCAATAAACAACGGCGGCTACAATTCGGGCTACGGCAACTACTGCATTATTGACCACGGCAACGGTATGCTCACCCTTTACGCGCACACCAGAACCCTTACGGTTTATGAGGGGCAGATAGTCAGCCAGGGTCAGAAGATTGCCGAAATCGGTCTTACGGGCAACACAACAGGTTATCACCTTCATTTTGAGGTCAGAATCAAAAACGCTGACGGCTCCGTTTCGAGAGTCAATCCGGAAAATTATGTTTCATGCCCGGGCTGATAAAAGCTAAGCAGAATAAGATTTAATAAAGGCATATCTCACCGGGATATGCCTTTTGCAAAACAAAGAACAACAGGTAAAGCAAATGAACAAAAAAATTTCGGCGGGGCTCGCGCTTGCCATAACAATAGTTGCCGTGGCAGTCACATTTACGGTAACAATGGCTATGTCGCGCACGCTCTACAATTCAATAATCACAAATCTTTCGCTGCGCACATCGGTTTCGGCTGCTATTGAGGAGATAAACGGTATAGTTTCAAACTATTACTACGGCAGCGTTGATGACCGCACATCCGTAATCACATCCACCCTTGTTGAAGGTTATGTAAACGGCTTGGGAGACGCCAACAATGGTTATCTTTCATCCGAGGAATACGCGGAATACACACAGAGAATTAACGGCAACCTTACCGGAATCGGCATAGAAACATATTATAACCCGATAACGGGTGAATACAGCGTAGTTTATGTTTATGAGGATTCTCCCGCTGAAAAGGCAGGCCTGCAAAAGGGTGATGTAATAGTCGCGATTGAGGGTGAGAAGGTCACTGGAGTTAATTACAAAGAGCTTGAAAAACAGCTTTACGGCGGCAAACTCAGCAGCGTTGAAATCAATTATTCGAGAAACGGCAAACAGTCAACGGTTGAGCCTATGCTCGGTTTTGAGATTCCCACCGTTGTTTCGCAGATGTTAAGCGGGAATATCGCCAAAGTGCGCATAACCGCTTTTTATAAAGATACACCCGCTGAGTTTGAAGCCGTTATGAAAAAGCTTCAGGAAAAAGGCGCGGTAGGTTTTATTATCGACCTTCGCGGCACTAATGAGGGCACGGTTGAATACGCAGCGCGAACCCTTGATGTTATAGTCCCGGCCCCGTCGGGCAACCAGACCCTTGCCGTAACTTATGACAAAAACGGCGGCAAAATAGACGCATGGGCGGCTGAGAGCGGCTCAATCAATTCAACATTCGCGGTGCTGGTCAACAATGCAACGGCAGGCCCCGCGGAGCTTTTCGCGGCGGATTTAAAAGACATAAGCTCCGCTGCGATAGTCGGCACGCAGACTAAGGGCATTCAGACCGTTCAGAGAGCTTTTCCCCTTGACAGCGGTGACGCCGTCATCCTTACGGTCGCGAGGCTGGAAACTTATGACGCAAACAGGAATTACAACGGCGAGGGCATAACTCCCGATGTAACCCGTCAGCTTGATCAGGGCGACAGCGTCAGCTTATGGTCAATTTCCGTTTCGGACGACGCTCAGGTGAGGGAAGCTTTAAAACTGTTTTCGTAATTTAAAGGAGCCCGGCGGCTCCTTTAGCTTTTTATAGGAGGTTAAAATATGTTAGGTATTATCGGAGCTATGGAGATTGAAATAAAAACCATCCGCTCAAAAATGCAAAACAAAAAGAGTGATTTCGCAGGCGGAATTGAATTTGTCAGCGGAACACTTAACGGCACCGAGGTTGTTACCGCAGTTTGCGGCATCGGCAAAGTCTGTGCCGCTATGTGCACTCAGGCTATGGTCTTGAAATACAAGCCTTCACTCATTATGAACACAGGCGTCGGCGGCACACTCACCAATGAGCTCGGCGTGTGCGACATAGCCGTTGCCGACAGCGTGTGCCAGCACGATTTTGATTTGTCGCCAATCGGCGACCCTCCGGGGCGGATTCCCGCGGTTGAAGCGGTGAAAATACCCTGCGATCAAAAAGCGGTTAAGATTCTTGAGGAGTGCGCGGAGCGCCTTGACGGAATAAAAACAAAAACCGGCACAATAGCGTCGGGCGATCAGTTTATTGCCGACGACGCTCAGCGGCACCGTATAACAGAACTTTTCGGCGCGATTTCCTGTGAAATGGAGGGCGGAGCGATAGGTCAGGTCTGCCGCCTTAACGGCACGCCGTTCGCAATAGTGCGCGCAATTTCAGATTCTGCAGACGGTTCGGCTGAAATGTCATATAATGAGTTTTTGCCCATTGCCGCCGACAACGCGGCAAAAATGATTGAGTATATTGCCGAGAAGTATTAACTATAAAAAACCGAAAACGGTGGTATTATGCAGAATTATGATGTTCTTGTAATCGGCGGCGCCACATCGGGGGCGTATTTCGCGAAAAAAACGGCAAAGCTCGGGTACAGGGTGAAGATTATTGAAAAACTTACCCCCGAAAAGCTCGGAACAAAAATGGATATTGTTCACCTTACAAAAACGGATTTAAAAACATTTGACATTCCGCCGGTTTCTCAGGGCTGCCCGGAGTGGGCATTCGAGTTTACCGACAATGGCTTTGCCTCACCGTCAAACAGATACAGGGTGCCTGTTCCCGCCGAAACGGTCGGTTTGCACCTGCATGAATACACCGCCCTTATGGTGCAGGATGCTCTGAAAGCGGGTGCGGAGATTGAATATGAAGCGTCTTTCAGCGAATTTGTTTTTTCAGACGGCCATATAAGCGGCGTGAGGTACAAAACCCCAAAAGGCGAAAAAGAAGCTTTCGCGAAGGTGGTTGTTGACTGCTCCGGAGCGGACGCTCTGCCGAGAAGAAGCCTGCCGAACGGCTACGGAATTGAGCGTTTTTCACTTGCGGATGATGATATGTTTTATGTAATTCTTCGCTACGCCGAATTCAAAAAGCCTCAGCAAAACACCTTCTGGCTCAACACAAAATCGTGGTTCGCGCCGTTCTCAATGAATGAGAATGAGAAAATAATCGGCACGGGAGCGACAGGCGGCTATGGAAGAGCCGAAAAAGAGGCGGCAAAGCTTGACAGTGTAACCTCAAAAGGCGATTTTGAGCTTTTGCGCACCGAGAAGGGGGTTACTCCGTTTCGCAGACCGCCGTATTCTCTTGTTGCCGACAGTTTCATTGTCGCGGGCGATTCCGCCTGCCTTACAAAGCCGGATTGCGGCGAGGGAATAACCTCAAGTATGGTTATGATTGACACAGCCGTAACCGTGCTTGACAAAGCGCTCAAAAAGAATGACCTTACAAAAGAGTCGCTTTGGGAAATAAACTGTGCCTACAACCGCGTTCAGGGTGCCGCGTTCTCACTTGTGCGCGCGCTTTTAACAAAAATCGTCGGCGCGGTTGCCGATGATGAGCTGGAATATCTTTTCTCAAAAAAGATTATTTTCAACACGGCGTTTTTAGGCGGCGGCAAACCGGCCGCGATGGATCTCATCAAAACAGTGACGGGTATTATTGCCGCCGTGCCGAAAAAACATTTAAGCGCAAAAACGGTTACGGCCGCGCTTTCGGGCGCGAAACTCGGAGCGGAGCTTTATGCCCTATATATGAAATTTCCGAAATCTCCCGCCGGGTTTTCCAAATGGACCGCCCGCGCCGAAAAGCTTTGGGAAAGGGTCGGCAAAGTGTAAAAACCGCCTTTTTACAGCTTTTTTTATAAAAAAATTTTAAAAAAACAAAAAAATCCTCCCGCGTAAGGTGTTGCTTGTTACGCGGCGTAATACGCTATTCTGTCAGCGAAGGAGGTGAAAACCATGCCGAAATACACAACAGGTGAAATCGCAAAGCTCTGTTCGGTTACCGTGCGCACGGTTCAGTATTATGACAGCCGCGGCATACTTGTTCCGTCTGAACTCTCCGAAGGCGGCAGGAGGCTTTATTCCGACAGGGATCTTGAAAAGATGAAAACAATCTGTTTTTTAAGAGATCTCGGAATATCCATTGATACAATAAAAGAGCTGATTGAAAAGGAGAGCAACAGAAATGTAATTCTGCTGCTTCTTACCCGCCAGGAGGAGGAGCTCGCTTCGGAAATTGAGGAGCGCCGTGAAAAGCTGAAAAAACTTGAAGATATAAGAAAAGAACTCGGCAGCGCGGACGATTTCTCCTTTAATTCAATAGGCGGCATGGCTCACGCTGTGACAGACAGAAAAAAACTCAGAAAATTCAGAACTTTAATGGTTCTCACGGGCAGCCCCGTTTCAATTCTGCAGTGGGTTGCAATAATTCTGTGGATAACCAAAGGAATGTGGTGGCTCTTTGTGATTTGGGCGGCTCTCGCGATACCCTACGCCGTGATTATCTCTCGCGTTTACTACAAAAAAATCGCCTATATATGCCCGGAATGTCATACGGTGTTCCGCCCGCCGTTCAAAGAGATGTTCTTTGCCGGGCATACGCCTACAACCCGCAAACTGACCTGCCCCGCTTGCGGCCGCAAAGGTTACTGTGTTGAAACTCCCGCCGAAAATCTTACCGTGAGCGGGGAAGCCGAAAAAAGATGAATGAAAAATCCGACGTTTTGCCATTTTGGGCCTGTAAGGTGAATAATCTCATCCCTATACCCGCCGCGGATTTGCTTTAAAACTCAAAATCAACGGCGCTCGCGTTATTCCCGCGTCAGATAAAAGTCTTTTACAAAACAAACAAAAAGTGTGCATGTCTTTTTTTGACCGTGCACACTTTATTTTTTTAATTCTTCAAGTATTCTGCCAAGCAGTTGGTAAAATCTTATTACCTTAACAATTAAGTTGATACTCTGTTTGAATATGAGTTCCTAAAATGAAACTCACAACCGCTCAAAAGGCAATAAATAATAAACGGCGCGGCAATCCGTATATATAATAAAAAAAGCAGCCTGCTTTTAATTCGCAGACTGCTTTTGCTTTTTTAGATTTTTTGTCAATCTTCCGCGATTACTCCGTAATATCTGCCGATCCAGTAGGGCAGAAGGAATATTGTCGGATCCGCCGCGCCTCCCGCCGCGCTGTCGGCACGGAACGCGGAGCCGTCGGGTCTGTGAACATTGCGTTCATCATAAGGCAAAGCGTATTTAAGCTGAGGTTCTTCATACCACTCTTCCTGTTCGGTGTCCCAGATAAGGTCACGGCGCAGTGAGTTTTCCGCTTTGTAGTGGATAAGGTCAAACGGAATTTCACGCAGTGAGGCAAGCCCTTCGCCTATGTCATCGTCTCTGCCTGTCATTGCCGCGTGAATAACGCAGAAAAGGGGTTGCCTTTCCGTGCGCTCATACTGCCAGTGATCCTCAAGCGCGCACATAACCATTGAACGCAGGGTTTCATTCTCCTCAAGGCGCAGCAGAGTCAGTGTGGCAAGAAAGGCCAGATTGTCGTCAATGTGGCAGGTGTGCGCGTCTTTTACCTTGTGGTGCATAAGGTTGAGCGGGTAACGGTGCCGCGTGACAAATTCATCATAAAGTTTTTTATATTTCTCGTTTTGAGAAATATGATAGCTGACTTTCAGAAAGCCGAGCAGCTCAAGGGAGTTTACGCCGCGTTCGGCAAACCAGCGCTCATCATAGTTTAACGCGTCCGGAGCCCAGCAAGCCCAGGTGGTCGGCTTGCCGTCAACATCCACAAGGCGGTAGTTGTTTTCAACAATGTGGTCTGTAATCGCGCACAGCGCTTTGCGAATTTCTTTTTTCTCCTTCTCATTGGCGCAAAGGTCATAATAGATTGAAAAACCGAAATAGTGGCCGGTCATCTCATCGCTGGATGTTTCGCCCTTCCATTCGCAGCTTTCAACAGGGGAGAGATGCCACTCCTTATCGCCGTTGCCGTAGCCTTCATCACCCTTGTAGCGCACCGCTCTCGCGGTAAAGCCGGGAATGCCGGTAACCTTTGTGAGCAAAAGCATGGCCTTCATGCCGCGCCTTGCCTTTTCAAGGGCCTCTTTACTGCCCGTGCAGGCGTATCTGAATGACTGCGAAGCGACATAGCAGCCGGTCCACAACCCGTCGTTGTCGCTTATATCTACACAGCCGTTGTTCATATCATATCCGTTTATGCTGCGTGAAGCGGTAAAGCCCCTGCGTATATGGTATTTTTCAATTCTGTCATCAAAAATCTCGGCCTTCCGGGCAAGGGTGATATATGTTGACACAACAGCGCTTACCCCTTTGTCTGTCGCGGCGTAAAAAACCGAACCGTCGGGGGCAACGGCTATATCATTGATTTTATTGTCGGGCACCCATCTGTCGGCGGAGAAATATTTTGTTCTGCCGTTTTTAAGGTAGGCGACGCCCGCGTTTGTCGCAAAATAAACTCCGCCGCAGGCGTCAAACACGGTTTTGTAAACGGGATTTTTCGGCAGTGCCGCGACACGGGAAGAATCAATCCAGCATGAGGCGTTGTCATAAATAACCGCGCCGTTTTCGGTGCCTGCCCGCAGATAGCCGAGGCTGTCAAACGCAAGTGACAGAATTTTGCCTTCGGGCATATTCGAAAAGCCGGGCATTATATTTTTCCACTCGTTGCGTTTGCCGTGAATAAGGCTTAAATAACTCTCGGTTGCCGCGTACATATTGTTTTCATCAACAGCGAGCGCCACGCCCTCACCGCCTTCAAGAAAATTGTCGGTTATGTCATTTTTCAGCTCGGTGTCGGAGCATATAAGCTTTTGCTTTGTAAGAACCCAGACATGCTCTCTTGCGTAAGCAATATCAACAATTTCGCTTTCAAATGTGCGCGCTTTTTTAAGAGAGGAGCCCTTGATAAAATAAATATCATTGCCCGATGCGGCGGCAACGGTGCCCTCCGGCAGGGCTGCAAGGGCGGAGATGCCGCCTTTAAGCCTGTTTGCGAAAAGAGGTGTAAACGCTTCGTTTTTAAGGGTGAAAAGCCCCTGAGCGGTTCCGGCAAAAAGTCTGCCGTCGGCGTCAAGAAGCAGTTTGTTTACCTTTTCACAGGCAAGGCCGGTAAAAAGCTTTTTCTCTCTTGATATAAATTTGTTTGATTTGTAAGTTCCGGCAATGTTTTCCATTTTATTCACCTGCTTTATTAAAGATTTTTAAGTATTTCGGGATGTTCTTTAAGATCGTATTTTTTGAAGCTGTCATCTGCGTCATAAAAAAAGACGGTTTCGGTGCCGTGAGAAGTGAAAACGCTGTTCTCGCCGTCAATCATACACAGCGCTGCGCCGTCTTCAACGGCAATCCCGCTGATTGAGCGTGTTTTAACATCCTCGGCAAAGCTCTGCCAGTTTGCGCTTTCGCAGTGGGGGCACACGCAGTATGGTTGCAGCCCTATACCCGGCGTGAACATTTTGCCGTCATAGGGCGCGCAGTTGTCATAGCCCTCGGCAAACCAGCACATACTTCCCGCGCTGCCGCCGAAAAGAAGCGTTCCCCTGGCATAAGCCCGTTTGATTTCAGCCGTTGTGCCGGTTTTATCCCATGTTTCTTTAAGATACTTAAGGTTGCCGCCCGGCACCCAGATCATATCCGCCCACTCAATTTTTTGCCTTATTGTTTCGGGCGAACCGCCCACCTGAGTCAGCAGAAGCAGGTCAACGCTGCACCCCGCCTTATGGTAGCAGTTAAGGGTGCCCCTGTTGTAATCATCAAACGCCGTGGTCGGCAAAATCAGAAAATTCGGGTTGCTTTTGCCTGTGAACTCAATGGCCTTGAACGCGAGAGCCCATATTTCATCAAACTCGCCGTCAAAACCGCAAAGAGCCATTATTTTGCCCATAAAATACGCCTCCCTCTGAAAGTATAAATACAGAATAACATATTTTTCGACATATTGAAATAATATTTTTTTGTATTATAATGAAAAGGGTGGTTTTTATGATTTTAACCGCGAAATTCAACGGCAAAGAAGCCGATTATCTGAAATTCGGCACAGGCTCAAAGCCGCTTGTCATTCTTCCGGGGCTCTCACTGCCGAATGTGCTGAGAAGCGCTCAGGCGATTGAAAGCGCTTATTCGGTTTTTACAAAAGAATACACTGTTTACCTTTTTGACAGAATAAAATTTCCTCCCGATAATTACACACTTACCGAAATGGCTGAGGATACGGCGCAGTCAATAAAATCCGCGGGCATTGAAAACGCCTGCCTTTTCGGCGCTTCTCAGGGTGGAATGCTCGCCCTGCTTGTCGCGGCAATGCACCCCGAACTTGTTGCGAAGCTTGTTGCGGGGTCAACCGCGGCAAGGTCATCGGACGGATTATACAGAGTAATTCACCGGTGGGTAAATCTTGCCGAAGAAAAAAACATCCCCGATCTTGCCGGAGATATTGCGCAAAAGGTGTTTTCACCCTCCACACTGAAAACCGCGCAGGATTTTATTGTTGCCTTCAACTCGGATGTAACCGCCGAAGAGGTTGAGAAATTTGCCGTTCTCGCTAAAGCCTGCCTTGATTTTGATTTCAGGGCTGAGCTTAAAAAAATTACCTGCCCTGTGCTGATTATCGGCTGTGAAGGGGATGCCGTTATGAGTGACAGGCGGTCATCCCCCGCTATAGCGGATGAAATCGGCACAGCGGACCTGTATATGTTTGACAGCCGTTACGGCCACGCCGTTTATGATGAGGCTCCCGGTTATAAAAAAATGCTGCTTGATTTTTTCAGCAGGTAAAGGAGAGAGACTGTGAATAAAGTTCTTATGATTTTAGTTGACGGTATGCGTTCCGATGCGGTTGAAAAATGCGGGCATCCGTTTGCGAAAAAGCTGAGCGAAACGGGCAGATATTTTAATTCGGCAAAAACGGTTATGCCCTCGGTTACCCTGCCCTGCCATATGTCGCTGTTTCACAGCGTTGCGCCCGACAGGCACGGAATACTGACAAACACCTATGTTCCGCAGGTGCGCCCGGTCAGAGGCTTGTGCGAGGTGTTGCGCGCTGCGGGTAAAAAATGCGCCCTTGTTTATAACTGGGAAGAGATTAAAGACCTTTCACGGCCTGATTCACTGGCGTTTTCAGCCTATGTTTCGGGGCATATTTACGGCTATGATGAGGCTAACAGGCAGGTCTGCCGCCTTGCTCAAAGCTATATTGCCGCGGACGCGCCCGATTTTGTGTTTGCCTACCTTGGCTGGTCCGACGCGGCAGGTCACAGTTATGGCTGGATGAGCGAAGAATATCTTAACGCCGTAAACCGGAGTTTTGAGCAGATTGAGACTCTTTGTGAAAATCTGCCGGATGATTATCTTGTTATTGTTACCGCGGATCACGGCGGTCACGGCAGAAGTCACGGCTCCGATCTTGATGAGGATATGCTGATACCGATAATGCTTCACAACCCTTCACTCACTCCCGGAGTGTGTGAAGGCGGAAATATAATTGACATTGCCCCGTCAATATGCAAGGTTCTGGGCGTTGAGCCCGATCCGGAATGGGAGGGTAACCCGCTTCCGTTTTAATAAAGATTAACCTGAAACACAGCAACGCCTGCCTTAAGGGCAGTCACTCGTAAAACAGTAATGCCTCAAAGAGCGACCTTTGCACATCTTTGCAGGTATTCCTCTTTAGAATACGGAAAGTATTCCTCATCGTCATAACCCGCAAATATGCACAAATATCATCTCTTTGAGGTGCGAAGCAGTTTTCACGCAAAAAAAGAGCCGCAGAACAAGGAAGATTTGCAAGATCATACTTGATGTATGGTAAACAACTCTGACGATGTTATGCGGCTTTTGGTCTGATGTGAAAACCAATACCGGTTTATGAGTTACTGCCCAACCGGCAGGCGCGTTTTCACTCTTGATTCGGTTTATACGGGAATTCTCACAGCGGTTGTAGCGGTTGTGGCAACAGTTGTAACATCCTCGCCCGTTGTCGCTTCGCTTCCGGTTTCGGTTTCCGGCGCGGTTGAGGAGGAAGTTGTTGTTCGCGCTGTTGTTACGCGCTTTGTAACGGTAGGCCGCTGCCAGGTATTGGCTTTTGTGGTTGTGGTTGTTGCGGGAGCTTTCGTCGTTGCGGGCTTTGAGGTTGTTGATTGTGACGAGGTGGCTTTAGTCGCGGCCTTTGTTGTGGCTTTCGTTGTGGCTTTTGTTGTGGCTTTCGTTGTGGCTTTTGTTGTTTTTGCCGTGGTGTTTACCGTTGTTGCTGAGGTTTCAGGCGCTTCGGTTGAGGGCTCTGTTACAGACTCTGTCGTCTGCTCCGCAATCCACTGAGCGTAAGGGTCTTCCTGAGTGTATTCCGGAGCTGATGTAAGAGCGGAGTCGGCAGCCTCTTTAACCTGACTTTTCAACTCCTCAAATCTTTTATCGGGGCCGTATTCCTCAACAGCTTTGTCAATGACTATTTCCGCACTGACATACGCGCCGCGTTTATAGAGGTCAAGAGCGCGGCTGTAGCTTTCATCCGCAAGGGCGTTGCTGTCGGTTTCCTCCTGCGAGGTAAGCCCGCAGCCGGCAAAAGATAAAGCGAACGCGCAGCACAGCAAAAAAGCAATGGTCTTTTTCATATTTAAGTTCTCCTTTGCGCAGTCAAAACAAAACAGGTCGCAGTGACCCGTTTAATGCCTTGTTTTTAATTATTATAAAGCACTAAGTAATAAAAATCAACAGTCAAACATAATTTGAGTTAGCTATTGTTTTTTGCCTGCCGATTTATTATAATATAAATATTGTTAAAGAGGCAAAGGAGATATATAAATAAATGAAGTTAGGAATAGTCGGTTTGCCCAATGTAGGCAAAAGCACGCTTTTCAACGCAATAACAAACGCAGGTGCGCAGTCCGCGAATTATCCGTTTTGCACAATAGACCCCAATGTGGGCGTTGTTGCCGTGCCGGATTCACGCCTTGACAGACTGTCGGCTATGTATGAGCCGGAAAAAACCACACCGGCGGTTATTGAGTTTGTGGATATTGCCGGCCTTGTGCGGGGCGCGTCAAAGGGAGAGGGTCTCGGCAACAAATTCCTTGCCAATATACGCGAAACAGATGCCATTGTTCATGTTGTGCGCTGTTTTGAAAATGATGATATTGTTCATGTTGACGCATCCATTGACCCCGCCCGTGATATTGAAACTATCAACCTTGAACTCATTTTCTCCGACATTGAGATGATTGAAAGGCGCATTGACCGCGTTTCAAAACAGATGAAAGGCGACAAAACCCTTGCGGGTGAACTGGAATTTTTAAAGAAGGTAAAAGAAGCTCTTGAGAGTAATATCCCTGCGAGAAACATAGAAACGGATGAAAATGAAAAAGCGTGGTTAAAAGAAGTGTCGCTTCTGACCGCAAAGCCCGTTATTTACGCCTGCAATATGAGTGAGAACGACTTTTCGGGCGGAATTGAAAACAATAAATACTATCAGGCGGTCAGAGCGATTGCCGATGCAGAGGGCAGTGAAACCTTGCCTATCTGCGCGGAGTTGGAAGCGGAAATCGCCTCGCTTGACAAAGAGGAAAAAGAGATGTTTCTGGCGGATCTCGGCATTGAACAGGGCGGGCTCGACAATCTTGTGCAAAAAAGCTATTCCCTTCTTGGGCTTATCAGCTTCCTCACATCGGGAAAAGACGAGTGCAGGGCTTGGACAATTAAAAAAGGCACAAAGGCGCCTCAGGCGGCCGGCAAAATTCACTCCGATATTGAAAGAGGCTTCATACGCGCCGAAGTTATCGCTTTTGACGATCTTATTTCCATAGGCTCGCTGACTGCCGCGAAAGAAAAAGGGATGGTACGCAGCGAGGGCAAGGAATATGTTATGCAGGACGGCGATGTAGTGCTGTTCAGATTTAATGTTTAAACTTTAAAAATAACTGCCGCGCCGTTGACAAAAGCGGCGCGGTTTGTTAAAATAATATCCGCCCGAAAAACAGGGCTGTTAATACCCGCCTGTCTCCGTAGCTCAGCAGGATAGAGCGTTCGCCTCCTAAGCGAAAGGCCGCGCGTTCGAATCGCGCCGGGGACGCCATAAATAAGCACCGAAAATCCTTGATTGAGGGTTTTCGGTGCTTCTGCTGTCCTATGGCTTTTTCATGAACTGTTCAAGTTGTAAAAAAACTTGTAATAAAAGTATTGACAAGACGGGAACTGTGTGCTACACTAAACTTGTAATCGAGAAGATTACAAGTTTTACAATTTGTTTTTAAGGAGGATTTTGTTATGAAAATCGCAGTTGCAGCAGCAAACGGAAAGGCAGGCAAACTCATTGTTGAAGAAGCCCTGAACAGAGGGATGGATGTCACTGTATTTGTAAGGGGAGAAAACAGAACCGCGGCAGAGAATGCTGTCATCAAAGACATTTTCGATATCACCAAAGAAGATCTTGCAGGCTATGATGCTGTTGTGGATGCAGTCGGTGCATGGACCCCGGACACAGTTCGCGTTGTGCCGGATGCCGCTATGCACCTTGCAAATCTTTTGGCGGGTACCGACACAAGACTTCTTGTTGTAGGCGGCGCAGGGAGTCTGTTTGTTAATCCCGAACACACAAAAACAGTTGCGGATGTTACACCTTTCCCTGAAGCGGTAATGCCGGTTTTGAATGCTCATAAGGAAGCGCTTGACAAACTTCGTGAACGCAACGATGTAAATTGGACATACATCAGCCCCGCGGGTGATTTTCAGCCTGACGGGGAAAGAACCGGAAAGTACATTCCGGGTGGAGAAGAACTGGTTCTCAACAGTAATGGCGAAAGCGTTATCTCCTATGCCGATTACGCTGTTGCCATGGTTGACGAGATTGAATACGGCAAACATTTCAAAGAGAGAATCAGCGTTGTCAGCGAGTAATAAGTTTGACCTTCTGCATTGATTTTTTACCTGTAATGTGATATATTGCAGGCAGGGAAGTGATGATATGCAGATTTCAAGTAAGTTTACAATCGGGGTTCATCTTCTTGCCGTTATAGATTATCTCGGCAAAGAAGAAAAAGTTACCAGCAATATTCTGGCAGGCAGCATAGGTGTAAATCCCGTTATTGTCAGGAATGTTATGGGAAGCCTCAAAGAGGCGGGGCTGATAAACATCAGTCAGGGTAAAAGCGGAATTTCGCTGACAAAGACGCCCGGGCAGATTACCTTTTATGATGTCTATAACGCTGTTGACAGTGTAAACGATGAAGGGCTGTTTCACTTTCATGAGAATCCCAATCCGGAATGTCCTGTAGGCAGAAATATCCATAAGGCGATGGATTCCAAGCTTAATCTTATTCAAAAACGAATGGAAGATGAAATGAGGCAGATTACTCTGGCCGATGTGATGGCAAACATTCAAAGCGAACTAAAGAAAGAGTAATTGAAATGAATCGTTTATTTGAAAAACTTTGTTGAATGAGGTATCGGACCGGGGACGCCGTAAACAAAACAGACTGTCGCGAATTCAACGCGGCAGTCCTTTTTTTTATTTACCTACGCAGAAGCGGGAGAACACCTCATTTATTACCGCATCTGCCGCTTTTTCTCCGGTCAGCTCAAGCAAGGCGTCAACTGCCCTTTGGGCGCAAACCGTAACAGCGTCAAGAGTAATGTTGTTTTTAATCGCTTCAATTGCCTCTTTAATGCAGCCGAGGGCGCGAACGCAGCACTCCCGCTGTCTCTCGCTTTGCAGGCAGGGATTTTCAGGGTTAAAGTCTTTTGAGCAAAGCAAGTCTGAAACCGTCTGCTCAAGCTCTTTCTCGCCCTCGCCGGTTGCCGCCGAAACGCGCACAACAGCCGTTACATAATCCGAAATGCCTGAAATATCAGCCGCTTCGGGAAGGTCTGTTTTATTGATTACCGCAATGCTCAGTTTGCCCCTGCACGCTTCAAGTATGTCAAGGTCATCGGAATTGAGCGGTTCTGAAGAATCAAATACTGCAAGAACAAGAGCGGCTCTCTGCATACGGGCTTTGGCTCTTTCCACGCCTATACTTTCAACCCTGTCCGCCGTTTCGTGAATACCCGCCGTGTCGGAAACATTGAGAATAAGCGAACCGAGGCGCACACTCTGCTCAACAACATCGCGCGTGGTGCCGGCAACATCGGTTACAATAGAGCGTTCGCAGCCGGAAAGCAGGTTCATAAGAGTTGATTTGCCGACATTCGGGCGCCCGACTATGGCGGTATCAATGCCTTCGGTAAAAACCCTGCCCGTGTCATACCGCTCGATTATCTCATTTAAATCATTTTCAGCCGAGGAAAAAACCTTCAGCATTTCAGAGGGAGATGTGTCTTCAATTTCATCATAAGGGTAATCAACCCAGGCGGCAAGTGATGCGAGAACGGCGGTGATTTTGCCGGCACATTCGCCTATTTTTTTGCTCAGCCTGCCGTCAAGTGTGTTAAGGGCGGCTGTTGCCGCCTGTTTGCCCCTTGCGCTTATAAGCGCCATAACAGCTTCGCTTTCTGCAAGGTCGATTTTGCCGTTGAGAAAAGCTCTTTTGGTAAATTCGCCGGCCTCGGCGGGAACGGCTCCCGCATTGAAGGCGGCGCGAAGAACGGCTTTTGTAACATAAAGTCCGCCGTGGCAGGTGATTTCCGCCGTGTTTTCGCCTGTGTAGCTGTGCGGAGCGCGAAAAACAAGGCATACCGCCTCGTCAATTCTTGCGCCTGCGTCATGCACTGTGCCGAAATGCGCGCGGTAGCCTTTTGTATCGTTAAGGTTTTCACCGTTTACGGGTGTAAAAATCTTCGCGGCTGTGTCTATGGCTTTTTCTCCCGATATCCGTACTATGCCCAGCGCGCCTGCCGCCTCGGGAGTGGAGATTGCGGCTATTGTGGTGTTTTCCATATAATCAATCCTTAAAAAGCGGAACTTTTTCGCCGTTGAGTCTCAGACAGATTCTGTTAAATGCTTTTGATGACGGAGCGTTTTTGTCGGGCTGAATGCCCGTGACGGATGAGGTTACTACCGCGAAATCCTCCGGAACAACACCGGTCAATTTCGCCGATACGGAGTCGATGCAGTCATCAATGTTCAAAAGTCTGCCCTTTATAACCGGCTTTTCGATAAATCTGTTTATTATCAGATACGGGTTTTCAAGCCCGAGAGCCCTGACCTTTGCCGCCGCGGCGGAACAGGAACGCACACACACGCTGTCGGGGGTTGTGACAAGCACGGCCTTCTGCGCGGGAGCGCAGGCAAGCTCAAACACCTTGCCCAGACCTGCCGGAGCGTCAAAAAGCATAAAGTCAAAATCGGCGTCAAGCACTTCAAAAAGTTTTTTAATCTCTTCGGGAGTAAACGCCTCATCATAAGCAGCGGGGGCGGGGAAAAAAGCGAGAGTGCCTTTGTTTATGACAGCGTCTTTTATAGAGCATCTGCCGAGAAGAACATCTCCCCAGTCAAAAACAACCGTCTCCGAAACACCGAGCATAAGGTCGAGCGAACGCAGACCGATGTCAAAATCCGCCAGAAGCACGCGCAGACCTTTTTCACTCATGGAGCGCGCGATGCCGAGAGCGACGGAAGATTTGCCTACTCCGCCCTTGCCTGAAACAAATACATATTTTTGTGCCATTGTTTTTCATCCTATCAAAGAGTTTTCTCCCTGCGCCTCCTGAGGCGTTTCACCGTCGGAGAAGTAATATTCATATATGGCCGCGGCGACGGGAGCCACATAAGTTCCGGAGGTCATACCCTCGCCCACAACGGCAACGGCAATCTGAGGCTCATCATACGGTGCAAAGGAGATGAAAAAGCCGTTGTTTATTTTAGTGGACTTGCCGTTTATCTTTCTGTATTCCTGCGAGGTACCGGTTTTGCCGGACGGGTCTATACTGCTTTTGAGATGAGAAAAATATTTGCGGCAGTATCCGATTTTGCAAAGCCTGTGCATACCTTCACGCACAAGGTCAAGCGTCTTTTGCGAAAGTCCGACTTCATTGACGATTTCGGGCGTCTTTTCAATCACAACGCGTGAATTGTCATATTTGAGAATGGATTTTACAAGGTGAACGGAGTAGCGTGTGCCGCCGTTTGCTATTGTGGCGCAGTAATTGCAAAGCTGCACGGGCGAAACAAGGTTGCCCGCCTGACCGATTGCCGATTGAACGGTGTATCCGGGAAGCCACGGCTGGTTGAGAGATTCTCTGTATTCAGGTGAATCGAGAATGCCGGAAGCCTCGCTTACCTCAACTCCGGTTTTCTGACCGAAGCCGAAAAGCACGCGGTATTCGTTCATTTTTGTAATACCGAGATTTTTGCCCACCTCATAGAAAAAAGTGTTGCAGCTTTCCTGAATGGCGCGCACAACATTTACAAAGGGTGAGGCGTGCGCCTGTTCGCATTTAAACTCCTGACCGAGGTATGTGTATTTGCCGTAGCAGTAAACAGTGTAGTTTTCATCAATCAGACCTGATTCAAGAGCCGCGCAGGCAACCGAAGGCTTCATGGTTGAGCCGGGCGCGTAAGTGCTTTGAAAAGCGCGGTTCCAAAGCGGATCGCCTTTTTCCGCGCTCAGCTCGGAATAATTGTCATAGTATGAGGATATATCATAGGTTGGGTAAGAGGCGCTGCACAAAACCTCGCCCGTGTTGCAGTCAACCGCCACAACTGCGCCGGCAGGGGTAACCATAGTGCCTTTTTCACCCGCGTAGTCGTTTATGGCTTTTGCGAGAGCTTCCTGCGCAACCTTTTGCAGCCCCGCGTCTATGGTGAGCACAACCGTGTTGCCCTGTTCCGGGTCAGTTGTTATCTCCGAACCCGTTACTTTACCCGAAGCGTCTGTATAAACGGTTTTTACGCCCGGTTTTCCCCTGAGGTAAGCCTCCATGGCGTATTCAACACCGCTTTTGCCTATGGTGTCGGTTATGGCATAGCCGTCATCTTTTTTTTCGGCGTATTCCTCAGCGTTTATGAAGCCGACGGTGCCGAGCAGATGGGGCGCCACAGTGCCGTCGGAATAGTCGCGGTAGGGAACAACCTCAACATCCACGCCCTGATAGAACAGGCTGTTTTCTTTAATCGCGGCAACGGTCATTTCGCTTACATCGTCCGCAAAGGTGTAAGGGTTGCTGATGCCGAAACCTATCTCTTTCATGGCAAGGCATACAGAACCGATTTTAAGAGCGTCACGCGCGGAGTATGCCTCAAGCTTATATCTTGAAACAAGAGCATCAAAACAGTTTTGAGCCGTTGCGTAATCATTTAAATTCAGCAAATCCTCGCGCTTTATCTTTTTGATATCAGAATCTCTGCCCTCAATAAAAGCGGGCTTGCCCTCCGGGTCAATTTCAACGGGCAGTGTGTTGTTCCAGCTTTCGCCCGATGATTCAAGTTTTTTAATAAGGTTTATTATTATTTTGTTGCGCTGTTCCTGTTCAGACGCCGGGGGAAAATACGCCCCGTCAAACACAAGCGCGTAGCCCTGATGATTTTCTACAAGAGGCGTGCCGTATCTGTCAACAATCTCACCTCTCGCGGCGGAGACCGAAACCGTGCGCTGAGAAACAGAGTTGCTCTCCGCCCTGAATGTGCTGCCTTGAACAAGCTGCAGGTTTGCAAATTTGCCGATAAATGCCGCGAACACGGCAATAAACATCAACGCGGCAATTATTCTTCTGTATTTGTTGGATAACACGGTTTCACCTCTTTGCGTTTCAGATTAATAATCGGCTTGGCTTTATATTATTTTATTGATTGTTAAAGCGGTTTTATTTTGGAAGTTCATTTCTTCTGACGCCATTATGAACCGACGCGTCAAGAGAAAAAGCGTTTTCAATCGCGAAAATAATAAGAAAAATAACGGGCGAGAGAGCGACAGTCCAGATAAAAGACGGCAGGTAGTATGTGAGAAGAGTATGTACGGCGTTGTCAAGACCGCCAAAAACATAGCGGAAGATCCAGTGACCCGCACAGAAAACGGCAACCCAAACAGCCGAAAGCAGGAGGTTTGTAAGAATATTCGGTCTCATAATGTTATTGAGAAGCGAGCCGCATACAAACCCCACGGTAACAAGAAAAATCGCGTAGTAATCGCTGCCGGAGGCGCTGATGTCCCAAAGCGCGCCCGCAAACAGGCCGAAAAATATTCCGCCGATGTCTTTTTCAAAAATTGAGGCGCTTATAACTGCGGGGATAAGCAGAAAGGCTTTCGCACCGAAAAAAGACGGAAACCACCCCGGAGTATTCTGAAGAACGCTCAATATAAGCATAACGGCGGCAACGCTTGCGTACCGCCCCGCTTTTTTTAAATTCTGTTTTTGCTGTTCAATCATAGTTAAGTTCCAAAACACAAACTTCGGTAAAAACCGGTTTACAGCGTGCGTATGCACGCGTTACTGCAACCCCTGACCTTCAAACTCAGTGATTATGAACACACCCGTAACTGAGTCGGGGTTTGCGGCAGGCTCTATAATCGCGGCCGCGCTTATATCCACTGTGGCGTCCGCGATTTCCCTGACCGTGCCGATAACAAGATTGGCGGGGTAAACTCCGCCGACACCTGAGGTGCATATAATTCCGCCGATTGTAACAGGCGTTGTGCTCTCAAGGTTGGGCATATGGCAAAGCCCTTTTTGGGCAAGCTCCGCTGTGGTTGTAACATAACCCGTTGCCGCTGTTCGTATTTCATAGCAGCTGACATTCACATCGGGGTTAAGGATTGTTTTAACCGTGCAGGTCGTAGGGGTGACGGAACTTACAACGCCGACAAGGCTGCTGCCGTAAACGACAGGATCCTGAACGGAAACATCCGACAGGCTGCCCTTGTTTAAAATGATTTCGGATGCGAAATCCGCGCTGTCGCGGCCGATTATGTTCGCCTCGCAGTATTTCTGGTCGGGGTTATCCTCTTTAAGTTCAAGAAACTCTCTGTAAAGCTCGTTCTGCCGTTTAAGCTGCTCGTATTCAACAAGGCGGCTCCTCAGTGAGTCAACTTGTTTCTGAAGCTCATCCTTTTCTGCGCTGATAACTGAGGAGGAGCGGAAAGAGTAAGGCAAGCCCGAAAGTTCTCTCGAAATTCCGGCGGCAAGCTTCTGCGCGGGGCTGAACACAAAACTCACCACCCGTGAGAGCGGTGAAGTTCCGTTGTGTGAAAGCGCGGCTGTCAAACAGCCGATAGCGAGAGCGAGTATAACGGCTGTAAATATTTTAAATGCCGGTTTGCGAAAAAAACGCATATCTCTACTCCGAATCAGATATATTTTTTGTTGCCGAGAGCGGCAAGGGTGTCATTGTCAAGGCAAACTCCGGTACCTCTTACAACACAGTCAAGAGGGTCCGAGGCAACTATTACGGGGATTTTTGTTTCCACCGAAATAAGTCTGTCAAGTCCTCTGAGCAAAGCGCCGCCGCCCGTAAGGGTTATGCCGTGGTCAATAATGTCAGCCGCAAGCTCAGGCGGCGTTTTTTCAAGCGTGGACTTTACAGCGTCAACAATCTCCGTAACAACATCCGCAAGCGCCTCGCGAACCTCCTCGCTTGTTATATCAACATTTTTCGGCAGGCCGTCCATAAGGTTGCGCCCCTTGATGTTGACGGTGCCTTCACCGTCGTAAGGAAAGGCCGAACCGATTTTAACTTTAATATCCTCGGCGGTGCGCTCGCCTATAAGCAGATTGTATTTCTTTTTGACATAGGCTATTATTGCCTCATCGAATTTATCTCCCGCTACACGGGCGGATTTTGAGGTTACAACATCGCCGAGCGAGATAACCGCCACTTCCGATGTGCCGCCGCCTATATCAACAACCATACTGCCGGATGCCTCGGCAACAGGCAGACCCGCGCCTATGGCGGCCGCCATGGGTTCCTCAATAAGGCTTACATATTTTGCTCCTGCGCTTTTGGCCGCGTCATAAACGGCTTTGCGCTCAACCTCGGTAACGCCGGAAGGTATGCAGATAAGTATTCTTATTCTGTTAAGCGGAGAACGGTTTGTAACGCGCCTGACAAACTCTTTTATCATATCGGCGGTAACATCAAAATCAGCTATAACTCCGTCTTTAAGCGGGCGAACGGCTGTGATTGAGCCGGGTGTTCGCCCTATCATATCCTTTGCTTCACTGCCGACCGCGACCACCTTCGGAGGGTTGAGCTTGCGGTCAACCGCAACAACCGAAGGCTCACGAATAACTATGCCCTTGCCCTTAACATAAACAAGAGTATTCGCGGTGCCGAGGTCAATGCCTATATCCTGGGTGAATAACATTAATGCTCCTCCTTAATAAAGAACCATTGTGTTTATAACTTCCTCAAACACTTTGTCAGCCGTTTTCGGGTCTTTCGATTCGCACCTTACGCCGTAAACGGCATTGGGTCCTTTAAAGGTGTAGTAGCTGATTACTTTGAGTTCGAACTGAGCCGCGTCTTCTTTGCTTACATTGTCGGTAATCTTGGCGCCTGAAACATCAAGGCGTTCACGGGTAGCTTCAACGCCTGCGATTTTAACCTTCTCGGTTTCATCTTTTTCAATGACGCAGGCTCCCTTTTCAATGGTGAATATGTTCTGGCCGGGGTAATCGGCTTTGCCCTCCTGATCTTCAAGGCTGCGTGATGAAATAACGATTTTGTTCGTTTCGTTTTTGTCATCCGAGCCCACAATAACTTCATTGTAACTTGTAAGGTATTGCCAGCCCTTGGGGATGGTAACGCTGAAAAAGCGTGACTCTACCATATCGCCGTTGAGCGTTGCCGCCGAAATGGGAACAGCCGTTGTTGCAACATTGCCTTCGGAGTTCGTTATTGCCTCGCCGTTTTCGCCGGTGACGGCAACAATCATATTGCCGCTTTCATCGCGGGCAAGCGCCCCGTCCTCCTGAGTCAGCGCGGGGATTTCAGACTCGCCCGCCATTGTGACATTGTCGGTGCCTTTTATTCTTTTTTCACCGCAACCCGTAAAGATTGTGAGAACAAGAGTAAAAACCGTTAAGATTATAAGTGCTTTTTTCATTTTTCTGTCTCCTTGCTTTTCAAATGGTATCGCCGCGGCTGAGCCGGAGAAGATTACTGCGCGTTGAGCGCGGCGAACGCCTCTTTGTTGTTTTTGTAAAGTGTCTTGTAAACCGCGAAGTTTTTATCATAAGCCGCTTTTGTTTCTTTATTGGGTACAAATCTCTTAACCGCCGGTATAAGTTCTTTTGAAGCCTCAATATTTTTAATGAAGCCGAGGCCTACGGCAACAAGCACCGCGGCGCCTACCGCGCCTATGTTTTGCGGTGATTCGACAGTTTCAACAATTTTGCCCGTGCAGTCGGAGAGAATCTGGCAGGTTACATCCGAAAGGGCGCCGCCGCCGACGAAGCGCAAAACTTCGGAGGTTTTGACCTTCTTTTCCTGAGTTTCAATAAACCAGCGCATATGCATACAAACGCCTTCAATAACCGCGCGAATAAGCTCGCTCTTGCCTGTTTCAAGGCTGATGTTGAAGAACATTCCTCTTGAATTCGGGTCCTCAAACGGGCAGCGGTTGCCGTGAAGCCAAGGGGTGAAAATAACGCCGTTGCTGCCAGCGGGAACCTCCGCAATTACTTTTGAAAGGTAGTCGTAAAGGCTTGTGTAAACCGTTTCTTTGCTTTCGGCAACATGGGTCTTTTCAAGGAAGATGCCGATTTCGTCAAGCGCAAGATGATCCTTTACCCATTCAAGGCACTTGCCTGCCGTTTCAAGCTCGGCAAAATAATTGAACCTTCCGGGGTCCGCGTTCACTATGGCGGCTATAAGGGCGGAAGTGTCAACAATGCTTTTGTCAACAACGGTGCCTACCCAGCCGGAGGTGCCCTGATAAACATGGGTGTCGCCCAAAGCGGAAGCGCCCGCGCCTACGCCGATAAGCGACGCGTCGCCGCCGCCACCGAACACTGCCGTGCCTTCTTTAAGGCCAAGCTCAGCCGCCGCTTTCGCTGTAAGGCCGCCGACTTTGTCAGTGCATTTAACAAGGCGGGGGAGATGCTTTACATCAACCTCAAGAATTTTGGCGATTTTTTCACTCCAGCACCCCTTTTTGTAATCATACATCAGAGTTCCGAACGCGGAGTCCTGAGTCATAACATAGTCGCCGGTCATTCTCGCGATGAGATACTCTTTGACATCGAGCCATTTATATACTTTTGAAAAAGCCTCGGGGTCATTGTCTTTGAGCCACGCGTATTTGTAGGCGGGGTCTTTTACGGAGCATGAAACGGCACCCGTAACCATAAGTGAGGGAATGAGCTTAACTATGTTCGCGCCGGCGATCTGCGGGCCGTAAGCCATTATTCTCTTGAGCTGAGCGGTCGCTCTCTGGTCCATATAGCTGAACGCTCTGTGAACAGGTGTGCCGTCTTTGTCAACAAGCACAAGGCCCTGCATCTGTGAACAGAAGGATATGCCCTCAACCTGATCGGGGGTAACGGCGGTTTTGGCAAACACCTGCTTTGTGGTGTTGCACATAGCCTCCCACCATTCATCGGGGTCCTGCTCCGCGCCGCCGCCGGGCAGAATATAGAGTTCATAACCCTGCATTGCGTCCGAAACAAGGGTTATTTTGTCATCAATTCTGAAAAGGCAGGTTTTAACGCCGGTTGTGCCTATATCGTATGCGAGAACATAAATGGATTTGCTCATTTTTCCCTCTCCTTCATCTTCCGCTGTTTTTGCCGCTCACAGCGGCACCGCGCGGCAGACATAAAATATTGCATTGTAATTATATATTAATTTATCAAATATATCAATTACAAAAATGATAAAATTTTATGAATAATGTATTATATCATTTTTCGGGAATGCCGTTTTGAGTGCTTTTCAGACAGGAGGCAATACCGATAAGTTCTTTGTTCCTGTCAAGAAGATTGTAAATTCCGTCTTCGCTCAGCACGCCGCAGGGCAGACCGGCAGGCAGTTTACCGCGTTCGCTGTCTTCAAAATCTTCGCGCCATTGAGCGCTTCGCAGGTATGCGCCGAGTTCACTTACACTTGCCTGAATGGCAATAAAATCATCGAGTGAACGCTCAAAAACCGCGAGCTTCTCAAGCGCGCCGGTCATCAGCTTTTCATAATATGTGATCCTTTCAACCTGTTCCATAAATGCCTCCGTTTCGTAATTCGATTTAATAATAACAGCAGATTTGCCTGCCGTCAACTTTATCGATTACTATTGAAAAACAACAATTAATGTGCTATAATACAAAAATAAGCAGTCATAATCAACATATTTCAAATCACAGAAGGAGGTAAAACAATGTTCAAAGTCAGAAAAACAATCGCGGTCATTCTTGCTCTTGCCGCCGTTTTTTCGCTTGGCACTTACGCTTTTTACAGCGGAACTGAAGCGCCCGCGGCGTCGGAATACACTGTTATTCAGCGGCCGGCAATAATAAACTACGGTTCCGTTTATATCCGCGAGGAGCCTAAATCAAGCGGCAAAATTCTCGCGACCGTGTCGCTTGGCAAAGAAATCTTTGTGCTTGGCAGAATTGATGATGATGAGGGTATAACCTGGTACCGTTTCAATTTCACTCCTTCGGGCGGCAGCGCGCAGACAGGCTTTGTAATGGCAAAATACTGCAATCTTGTTCACGATATAGGTATGGTTACCGCAGGTGCGCTCAGTGTGCGTCAAACCCCTTCAACATCGGGCACAAGGGTCGGAGGGCTTACCGCTGGCGACGGAGTGTATATTTATGAAACTCTTAACCCGAACAATGAGGTCTGGTACAGAATCGAGTATAACGGCAGCCCAGCCTATGTTATGTCGGATTATGTAGGCATAATGAGTATGCCGTCGGGTAACGCCCGCGCGCGTTACAAGAATATTGTTACGGCGAAAATCCGTTTTGAGAATGTTCCGAAAGGATACAAAGCCGTTGTTGACGGGCAGACTTATGAATCAAACGGAGAAAAAGAATTTTTCGTTTCGGCGCCGCTCGGTCAGTTAACCGACAGCCGCCTTGTTATAATCCGCCTGTATGACGCACAGGGAAAACTGAAAGGCGAAACGGCGTCGAGTATGGAGGTTGATACATCAATTTGGGGCAAAATCACCGAATTTTTCGGCTTTGTTTTCAATGGCTTCAAGTGGAAAAGCCAAACCGTTGAAATTGTATAATACTTAACGGATATACCAACTTAACGACTGAGAAAGGAGCAAAAAATGAAAATCATTAAAAAGGCGATCGCCGCCACTCTTGCGGCGACAGTAATTTTCTCTATGTTCGCGCTCGGGGCTGCAGCGGCAAAAAGACCGACCTACCTGCTCCTCGGCGACTCCATCGCATACGGGCAGGGCATAATCAACAGCAAGGACGCCTGCTACGGCAGAATAGTGGCAAACACAAACAACTATAACTACGCAAACGACGCAATAAGCGGCACCACAAGCGGAGCCCTTCTTCTGCTGCTCGACGAAGAGCCGATAATCAAAGATGTAAAAAACGCTGATATAATTACAATCTCAACCGGCGGCAACGATTTTCTTATCAGAAACTGGGTGGGAATGGGCCTCAGGGGAATTGCGACGGGAGACTATTCAAAGCTTGACCCGATTGTAGCGAAATATAAAAAGAATCTTACCGCGATTATTGTTAAAATCCGAAAATATAACCCGAAGGCGACAATTATTGTTCAAACAATCTACAATCCGCACAATGATATTTGGACAGACGCGTTTCAGCAGGGAGTTGACCGCATGAATGCCGCGATCAAATCGGTAAAAAACAAAACAGGCGGCTTTGTGATCGCGAATGTAGGCGCGGTAATAAGCGGCCACCCGGAATATATCGCGGTTGACACAATTCATCCCAACGCGAAAGGGAATATTGCCATTGCCGAATATATGCTGAAATTTCTGAAAAAGCTCGGTCTCGGCACCGAAACAAAGCCGGTAATCAAGGTTCAGCCGATAAGCATTATTTATTGATTTCTGGCTTGAAGCAGACAAAAAACGCCCCTCGGGGCGTTTTTTTATGTGTTATTCTTTTGCGAGAATTACCGCGGAATTATTTTCAAAACGCATAAACGCTCCCGTGGTTTCAAAATGATTATCAATACCGCCGGCGGTGTATTTTATTCTGCCCGCGCTCACGGCGGCAATAAAAGGCGAATGGTTCGCCTGAACGCCGTAAAGCCCGTCGGCAAGGGGAACGGTAAGAGAAGTGCACTCGCCGCTGTAACGGGTAATTCCGTTTACCGTTATCAGAAGATTAAACGCCGTCATAAGAGCTAACCTCTTTTTATCTTTTTCATTTTGCGGTAAGCGTCATTGATTGTGCCGACATACCACAGAGCATCCGCGGGCCAGTCGTCGCAGTCGCCGTTAAGAATTGCGGCAAAGCCCTTTACGGTTTCGGCAATGCTTACATATTTGCCGGGCTGACCGTTGAATTTTTGCGCAACAAAAAGAGGCTGAGTAAGAAAATTCTGAATTTTTCTTGCGCGGTTCACAGTCAGCCTGTCTTCGTCACTCAGTTCGTTTTCACCTAAAATGGCAATAATATCTCTCAATTCGGAATATTTCTGAAGAACGCTTTGAACCTCACGGGCAACCCTGTAGTGCTCAGTCCCTACTATATCCTCCTCAAGTATTCCGGATGTGGAAGCAAGAGGGTCAATTGCCGGGTATCTGCCGTCGGAAGCGATTTTTCTTTCAAGAACGGTTGTGGCGTCGAGGTGCGCGAATGTGGTGGCGGGTGCGGGGTCGGTGAGGTCGTCCGCGGGCACATAAATTGCCTGAACAGATGTAATGGAACCGTTTTTTGTAGAGGTTATGCGCTCCTGCAAGGCGCCTATTTCCTCGGCAAGGGTCGGTTGGTATCCGACGGCGGAGGGCATTCTGCCCAGCAGTGTGGATACTTCACTGCCCGCTTGAACAAAGCGGAAAATATTATCTATGAACAGGAGAACATCACGGTTTTGAGCGTCTCTGAAATACTCCGCCATTGTGAGACCTGACAGCGCGACCCTCATTCTGACGCCCGGCGCTTCGTTCATCTGGCCGAAAACAAGAGCGGTTTTCTGAATAACTCCGCTTTCATTCATTTCCTTCCAAAGGTCGTTGCCCTCTCTTGAACGTTCGCCTACACCGGTAAAAACGGAGTAGCCGCCGTGCTCGGTGGCTATATTGCGGATAAGCTCCTGAATAAGGATTGTTTTGCCTACGCCGGCACCGCCGAAAAGTCCGATTTTGCCGCCTCTTTCATAGGGCTCGAGCAAGTCAATGGCTTTTATGCCGGTTTCAAGAATTTCAACGGACGGATTCTGTTCACTGAACGGCGGCGGGTCACGGTGAATGCTGAGTTTTTCAACATTTTCATCAAGAGGGGGGCCGTTGTCTATAGTCTCGCCGAGAACATTGAAAAGCCTGCCTATTGTGGCATCGCCGACAGGCACTTTCAACCCGCTCCCTGTTGCCGTAACATCAAGGTGGCGCGACATACCGAAGCTTTCGGAAAGCATAATGCAGCGAACCTTGCCGTCACCGATGTGGCGCGCGACTTCCATATATTTCGTCGTTCCGCCGACATTTACCGTGAGAGCTTCATTTATTTTCGGCATTTTACCGTCCGGAAAATACACATCGACAACGGAGCCGTTTATCTGTATTATTTTACCTGTCATTTTAAGTTCCTTTCGCCGGAGATTTCGGCAATCTCCGTTGTAATCGCGTTCTGGCGCAGGCGGTTGTATTGAGTGTTCAACTCGTCAAGCAGTTGCTTCGCGTTTTTGTTGGCGCTGTCCATAGCAAGCATGCGTGAGGTTTGTTCACTGATATAGCTGTGCAGAAGAATGCTGTGAAAAACGCCGCTGAGGTAAATCGGAACAAGACTGTCAACAACCGCGGCCTTTGAGGGCAGAAATTCAATATCTGCCGCCGGATTTTCGCTTCCGCGCGGCTCAATGGGCAATACGGTTTTAACAACTGTCTCCGATTTTGTTCCGCTTATTGAACTGTAAACGGCAATAAGCCGCGAAATCTTCCTTTTCAAAAAAAGATCGCAGAAATAATCTGAAATCCGCGCGGAAGTTTCTTCATCGGGCTTGTGAACGGCAATGTCAAAATCCTGCTGAAAAGGTGTGCCGTTTGCGGCAAAATGCTTTTTAGCTTTTTCACCGACTGCGTAGATTTTACAGCCCGGGTTTTCTTCGATAACCCGCTGAGCCCCGCGCAGAATCTGCCGGTTGAAATCGCCGCAAAGGCCTTTATCGGAGGTAATAACAAGCACTCCCGCGGAGCCTTCCGCCGACTGCCTCATAAAAGCGCATTCATCGGCTGAAATGCCTGAGCTGATATGCGTAAGCTCATTTTCAAGTGAATTGAAATAAGGCTCGGTTTTCGCAAGTTCCGCCGATGATGAATGCAGTTTCATCTGTGAAATGCCGTACATGGCGCCGGTCACTTTGCTTGTATCCTTAACGCTTTTAATGCGGGCTTTTATCTCTTTTAAAACAGCCATATCAATTACCGTAATGTGAAATAAAGTCTTTAAGTGTTTTGGCGTCCTCGCCCGACATTCTGCCTTTTTCATCTATTTTTTTGCAGATTGCGGGGTGGTCGTCTTCAAAAGCGTCACATAAATCCGCCGCGGCTTTTTCAATCTCGTTTTCGGGAATTTCAATGAATTTTTTACTCATGGCGGCGGTCAGAATTACAGTCAGCCGGTGCCGTGAAACAGGGCTGTACTGCTTTTGGCGCAAAAGCCTCGTGAGCCCTTTGCCGAATTTAAGGGATTGAACGGTTTCAACATCAAGGTCACCTGAAAACTGGGTAAACACGAGTTTTTCATTATATTGCGAAAGGCCGGTTTTAAGCCCTTTGCCGGCATTTTTTACGGCTTCGGTCTGCGCGTCGCCGCCCACACGCGAAACAGAAGCGCCGACATTTATCGCGGGTCTCTGACCGCTGTGGAACAGGTCGCTTTCAAGAAATATCTGACCGTCTGTAATGGAAATAACATTTGTGGGTATATACGCCGATATGTCGCCCGCCTGGGTTTCGACTATCGGCAGAGCGGTTATGCTGCCGCCCTTTGAATCGCTGAGGTTTGCGGAGCGTTCGAGAAGCCTTGAATGCAGATAGAAAATATCGCCGGGGTAAGCTTCTCTTCCGGGCGCTCTGCTGAGAAGCAGGCTGAGAGTTCTGTACGCAACGGCATGCTTTGACAAATCGTCATAAACAATAAGAACATCTCTGCCCTTATCCATAAAATATTCCGCAAGCGCGCAACCCGCGTAGGGGGCAATGTACTGCAGAGGGGCGGCGTCACTCGCCGTTGAGTTGACAACGATGGTGTACTCCATGGCGTCATACTTTTCAAGTGTGTTCACAAGAGCGGAAACCGAGCTTGACTTCTGACCTATAGCTACATAGATGCAGATAACATTTTTGCCTTTCTGGTTAATAATCGTGTCAACCGCTATGGCTGTTTTGCCTGTTTTACGGTCGCCGATTATAAGCTCCCTCTGGCCCCTGCCTATGGGGAACATTGAATCTATGGCGAGAATACCCGTTTCAAGCGGAACGCTTACGGGCTGCCTTTCGATTATTCCCGGCGCGTGCTTTTCAACCGGATAGACATCGTCCGGTATGATTTCACCCAGACCGTCAACGGGATTGCCCAAAGCGTCAACAACCCTGCCTATGTAGTCGTCGCCTACCGGCATACCGGCAACTCTGCCTGTTCTGAGAACAATGTCGCCTTGAAGAACATCGTCACCGTCGTCAAAAAGAATGCAGCCTATTTCGTCCTCACGCAGGTCCTGAATAAGCCCCCTTGAGCCGCCTTCAAACATCAGAATCTCGCCGTACTCGGCACTTTCAAGGCCTTTAACAATGGCTATTCCGTCGCCTACGGTCATTACCGTGCCGATTTCCTCGCCCAAAGTATTCGGGCTGAACCCTGAAATGGCATTTCTGAGCAGCGGCATAACATCGTCTTTGCCGACGAATTTTTCAACAGCGGCTTGAAACTGTTTGAGTTTTCCGCTGTTGGTCCAGTCATAAAGTCTGTCGCCGGCGGTCATTTTGAAGCCGCCCGTTACGGTGGTGTCGCAGATATATTCAATTTTTTCAATATTGTGTTTTTCTTTAAGGAATTTTAACAGCGCCTTAAGCTGAGATTCGCTCGGCTCGGTGTCGGAATATATGTAGGCGCATTCAGGGTTTATATCCATAACAATCAGTCCTTGTCCGAAATTCCCGCGGAGTGAATAAAGCTGTCATAAGCGTCGGCCGTGTTGTCAATAACAAATTTTTCAGCCGCCTGCTGAGCAAGTTCGCATATTTCGGAATTTGCGTTTTTAATCATAACCTCTGTGTCGTGTTCAGCTTTGAGTTTAGCGGTTGTGAGTATGTTGCGCGCTTCTTTTTTTGCTTCCGCTCGGATTTTTTCGGCGTCGTCGCGGCTGTCTTTCTGAGCCTCGGCTTTCATTGCCTTGATTTCCTCCGCCGCGTTTCTGAGCTTTGCCTCATATTCGGTTTTTGCCGCGTTCGCGTCTTCAAGAGCCTTTGAGGTTTCATTCTCTCTGCTTTTGAAATAATCATCGCGTTTGTCAATAAACGCCTTAATCGGTTTATAAAGCACAAAATACATTACGGCAAAAAGAATAACAAAATTCAGCATATGGAGCAGAATCTGTTGAATATCAATGTTTAACGGCATTTCAGAGCCTCCGTGTAATTAAAGAACGAAAATAATCATTATAGCGACGATGAGAGCGTAGATGACGACGGTCTCGATGAAGACGAGGCCGAGCATCATACCCGAACGGATGCTGCCTGCCGCCTCGGGCTGACGGGCGGTGCCGTCGGAGGCGCTCTTGATTGCTATCGCCATTGCTATCGCGCCTGCCGCGGAAGCAAACGCAAGAACGATTGCGGCGGCTATTGCCTTGGCGCTTTTGACATTTGTTCCGGCGTCGGCTTCTTCTTTAACCTCTTCGGAAGCGGAGGCCGGGGCGGGAGAGATAAGCTGTTCATCCGCAGCGAAAGCGGGGAGCATAACGGCACCGAGAATAAACATAACACCGATAACCGCGAGAATTGTTCTGATTGTTTTATTCATGATACTTTCCTTCTTTTTTCTTTTTTGATTTTTGCTTTCTTTTGTTTTTCGGCTTTCTCCTTTTTTTCGGAGGACTCGCCGTAGAATATTGAAACAAGCATAGTCAGAACATATGCCTGAATAAGCGCGTGTAAAAGGGTAAACAGCACACCCACAATAACGGGCAAAACATAACTTGTAAGTGAGTAGTAATAAACAAGTTCGGTTACAAGCGCGCCTGAAAGCAGGGCGCCGAACAGACGGAAACTCATTGAAACGGGCAGTGTGAAATCCTTGAGAGCGTGAAACATACCTTTAATTCCGTTGTTTATAAGCCCGCCGAACAGAATAACACCGTATGAGAAAAATCCCATTGCTATCGCGCCGTTTATGTCCGCGAGCGGCGCGGGCAAAGCGATTGAGTGCCCGGAGACCGTAGCCGCCTGAAAGCCGAACAGTTCAAATATTGTTCCGAAAAATATATAAGCGCCCGCCGTAAAGATGTATCCGCCGATAAACTGTGTTTTCTGCGGGCTGTTCTGTTTAGCCAGCCCCGTGAAAAGGCCGACACCTTTTTCGAGAAGATATTGGAATCTGCCCGGAACAAGCTTGAATTTCGGAATGACAAAAATCCGCACAACCAGGGCAAACGCAATCAGTATTCCGGAGACAATGTAAGCCGAAATAAGCGCCGGATTAACCCGGAGTTCGCCGAAAATGTTTATTCTTCCCGTTTCGTGCAGAACCGCGTCTTTCATAACCTCGTTTATCGGTTCCTTAACCGCGTCGGGCCGGGCCGTTGCGGTTATGCCGATTATCAGAGCGATTATTATTGCCGCAAACACCGCGATGCTGACAGCTTTTCGCTTTTTGGTCAAGAAAACGCCTCCTTTCACAAGTGTTTCGCAAGGGTTTGAGCACCCTTCTTTTTTTAGAATTTAAATTATAGCACCGAAAATATAAAAGTCAATATTAAATATAACTAAAATAATAAGGTAAAATTCGGGGTAACGGTGAAAAGAAATAACGATGTTTTCGCCCGAACAAAGCCATATTTCAAAACTTGAAAAAAAATTAACGGTGTGATATACTAATAAAATATACATCGGCAACATATTTTTCGGAAAGGAGCATTATCATGACTCTGGTGGAATATTTTTCAAAGCAAATTAATCTGTGGCAGTATTTCGATTTCTTTATCAGAATACTTGTCGCCTGTGTTTGCGGCGCGGCAATAGGATTTGAACGCAGCAAAAGGCTTAAAAACGCGGGCCTGCGCACACATATTATGGTTTGCTGCGCGGCGGCGCTGATGATGATAGTTTCCAAATACGGATTTATGGATCTTACCGACGCGGCGGGAGGAATATTTAACGGAACCAGAGGAGCAGACCCTGCCCGAATTGCCGCTCAGGTTGTCAGCGGCATAAGCTTCTTGGGCGCGGGAGTTATCTTTAAGCACGGCGCAAGCATAAAGGGCCTTACCACCGCGGCGGGAATATGGGCAACCGCCGGCATAGGGCTCGCGATCGGAGCGGGTATGTACGGCATAGGCCTGTTTGCGATGGTTGTGGTTGTTGTTATTCAATTTGTTATGCACAAATTCAAATTTGCCGTTGAATCGTGGACTGACAATAAACTTGATTTCAACATTCAGGAGGATGGCACTTTTCAAAAAGAATTTCTCGCCCGCCTTGAAAACTGGAACACTCAGCTTGAAGAAATTGAAATAGACAATGCCGGTGACAGCACCGACGGTCAGTTCCATTACAGTGTGGTTATCAAAACGCCTTCCGATTTCCCGGTTGATGAAATTGTTCAGTTTTTTGCGAATGATTCGCGGGTTCTGCGTTTCAGTGTTGTTCCCAACATTTAAAAAACATTTGACAAAAAGTAAAATATGGTTTATTATATCTAAGCCAAAGCAAGCGTCCGCTTACGGCGAGCTTGTTAAGCTAAACAAAATATTAAAAGGCTTTGACGAAGAGTGATTGCATTTGCGGCCTTAAGAGAGGCGGCGGTTGGTGTGAGTTGCCGGCGCGCGGTGCAAATCTGTAGCTTCCGAGCCGGGAGGAAGAAAACCCGAGGGCAAGTAGAACCTCCCCGTGACTGCTGCGTAAAAGCATACGGCTTGTCAGAGCCTGAGTGGTGTGAGAACACAATTTGAGTGGTACCGCGGGTATTGATTTATACTCGTCTCAAAGTTCAATTAACTTTGGGGCGGGTTTTTTTCAGCCCCGAAACGGAGGTAATCCCCTATGCAGATTAACAATCTTGATATGAAAATTCACGAAATGGCGGCAAGAATACGCGAGCTGCGTGAAATCGAAGGCATAACGGTTGAGGAAATGGCCGAAAAAACAGGTGTGAGCGTTGATGAGTACCTTGCCTGCGAAAAAGGAGAAAGCGACCTTAATTTTGCCTTTCTTTACAGATGCGCGAGCGCCTTTCAGGTTGATGTCACCAACCTTATTGAAGGCAAGTCACCCAAGCTTTATTCTTATTTTGTAACCCGCAGGGGAGAAGCGCCGAGAATCTCAGACGCGCACGGAATGACTTACTACAATATGGCTTACGGCTTCAAAAACAGGATTTCGGAGCCGCTTTATGTCATAAGCAAATACAGTGAAGATGCCCTGTCAAAACCGATAGAACTCACAACTCACGCGGGGCAGGAGATTGACATTGTTATTGACGGTCAGCTTGAGGTTCAGGTTGGCAGTCACAGCGAGATTTTAAACGCCGGTGACAGCATTTATTTCGATTCCGGAAAGCCACACGGCGAAAGAGCGGTCGGCGGCAGAGACTGCAGCTTTTACGCCATTGTTCTCAACCCGTCCGGTGAGCCTATTCCCGAACTTCAGCCCGCAAAGCGAGTCGGTGCGCCGCAGATGAAGCATGTGCGTGACACCAAAGACCGCATTTACAAAAGATATATCGAAACGGTTGAAGATGAAAACGGCACCCCGATTTCAATAAAATTCAAAAACGAGGAGCATTTCAACTACGCTTTTGATATTATTGACGAAATAGCCGACAAAGACCCGGACAAAATCGCGATGGTCTATGTTTCAAAAGATAAGATTCCAACCCGCTTTACATGGAAAGAGATAAAGCAGCACACAAACCGCTGTGTAAATTATTTTCTTTCTCTCGGCATAAAGAGGGGCGACAGGGTTATGCTTGTTCTCAAAAGGAACTATCAGTTCTGGTTCGCTACCCTTGCGCTTGAAAAAATCGGCGCGGTTTCAATACCCGCTACCTTCCAGCTCCTTCCTCACGATTATGAATACAGGTTTAAATTCGCCGGCGTCTCGACGATTATATGCACCGCCGACGGCGAGGAGATATGCCCGAATGTAGAGGAAGCGCTCAAAAGCTACGACGGTATGGTAAACAAGCTTATTGTCAACGGCACAAGAGAGGGATGGCGCGATTTCAATGAGGAATATATGCGCTTTTCAACGCATTACGCAAGACCCGCGGACGCTCCCGGCGGCGATGACTATATGCTGATGTATTTTACCTCGGGCACATCCGGCTTCCCGAAACTCGCGGTTCACAGCTACAAATATCCTCTCGGTCAGTTCCATACGGCAAAATACTGGCATGATGTTGACCCCGACGGTCTGCATTTAAGCTATTCCGACACAGGCTGGGCAAAGGCGGCGTGGGGCAAGCTATACGGCCAGTGGATGTGCGAAACCGCTCTGTTTGTCTATGATGAAATCCGCTTCCACGCGGAGGACATTCTGCCGATGTTCAAGGAGTATAACATAACAACCTTCTGCGCGCCGCCGACTCTTTTGAGAATGCTGGTGCGTCAGGACATCACAAAATACGACCTGTCATCCATTCAGCATATGACCACGGCGGGCGAAGCGCTCAACCCCGAGGTTTACAGGCTGTTTGAGCAGGCGACGGGTTTGCAGATTTTAGAGGGCTTCGGGCAGACCGAAACGGCGCTTATCTGCGGCAATATGCGCGGCGCGGAGCATAAAATCGGCTCAATGGGCAAGCCCGCCCCAATCTATGATGTTCAGATTCTCGACCCCGACGACAAGCCGCTCCCCGCGGGCGAAACGGGTGAAATCTGCATTAATATCAAAAACGGTCTGCCCTACGGTGTTGCCGTCTGTTATTATAAAGATGAAGAAAAAACAGCCGAAACCTGGCGCAACGGCTGGTATCACACGGGCGACACGGCTTACAGGGATGAGGATGGATTCTTTTTCTATGTCGGCAGGGTTGATGATGTTATCAAATCCTCCGGTTACCGCATAGGACCCTTTGAGATTGAAAGCGTTATTATGGAGCTGCCCTATGTTCTTGAATGCGGCGTTTCCGCCGCCCCGGATGAAGTTCGCGGCCAGATTGTAAAGGCTTCAATAGTCCTTACAAAAGGCACAAAGGGCACGGATGAACTCAAAAAAGAAATTCAGGATTATGTCAAGGCGCACACAGCCCCTTACAAATACCCCAGGCTTGTTGTGTTCCGCGATTCCCTGCCCAAGAGCATAAGCGGCAAAATCCAGAGAAACAAACTGTAATTATAAATTATCAGCCGGCACGAAAACAAACCGTGCCGGCTTTTGCTTTGGCTCTTAAGAGACAATAACAAAAAAGCGACCTGCGAAAAATGCACAGGTCGCTTTTCTTTTGGGTTGTTAAATCAACTGTTAAATTTTCATTGCCGTTTCATAGGCGCGCCAGATTACCGAGCGCAGGTTGCCTATGGCGAGACAGTCGCCCACAAGGTAAACATTTTTTGTTTTTTCGCTTACAAGCGGAGCGGGAATGTAGCCGGCGCAGCTTATGACGCTGTCACAGGCTATTTCAATATCCTTGCCGTCTTTGCCGGTGCAGATTATAGAACCGTCTTTAACCTCTTTGAGAGTTGTTTCGAGATAGGTAGGCACCTTGTGCAGGGCGAACCACTCGCGCAGATAGGAGGAGTTCGCGAGGCAAACGCCCTTCTGACTTACGAGGTCGTCTTTCATTTCGACGATTATCGGTTGCTGCCCTTTGAGCGCGATTTCATAAGCAATTTCACAGCCGGTGAGTCCGCCGCCTATAACGGCAACCGTTTTACCTGTTTCGGCACCGTTGAGGAAGTCGCAGGCTTCAATCATCTTTTCATAGCCCGGCACTTTTCTGAGTTGCCTGGGAGTTGAGCCTGTAGCTATAATCACGGGCGCGCCGCCGAATGCGGAAATATCTTTTATTTCGTCGTTCAGTTTAACCTCAATGCCGAGCTCGCTCATCTGTCTGCGGTACCATTCAAGCAGGTCGCGGAGCTTGCCCTTGTAGGATTCCGCGCTCGCTGGGATGAATGTGCCGCCGAGCACGCCGCTCTTTTCGTGGATGACGGGGTTGTGGCCTCTGAGTTTAAGCACTCTCGCAGCCTCCATACCGCCTATGCCGCCGCCGACGATATGAACCGTTTTCGGCGAGGAGGTTTTTGTTATGTGGTGTTTTCCCTTCTGCATGGTTTCGGCGTTTACGGCGCAGCGGGCGAGGTGCAGGGAGTCGCTCAATTCCTGATCGTTGGGAACGCCCTTGTAGTGGCACATATTAAAACAGCCGTTGTGGCACAGAATGCAGGGGCGGATGTCGTCCTCTCTGCCTTCCATAAGCTTGGTAACCCACTGAACATCGGCCAAGAAGGGGCGCGCGAATCCGGCGCCGTCAAGTTTGCCCTGAGAAATGCTGTCGGCGGCAACAACGGGGTCAAGCCTGCCGGCGCAGATGACGGGGATGTCACAGTAATTCTTTATGTGCTCAACATCGGCAAGGTTGCAGTTTTCGGGCATATAAACGGGGGGATGAGCCCAGTACCACGCGTCATAGGTGCCGTTGTCGCAGTTAAGGCAGTCATAGCCCGCATCCTGAAGGAATTTTACAGCCTGCTCGGATTCAGCCATATCTCTGCCTGCCTCAACATAGTCTTCACCGGGCAGAGCGCCCTGACGGAAGCCCTTTGTTTTGGAAACAACGGAGTAACGCAGTGAAACAGGGAAGTCACTGCCGCACTCTTTTTTGATTGCTTTGACTATTTCGGCGGCAAAGCGGTAGCGGTTTTCAAGTGAGCCGCCGTATTCGTCGGTGCGTTTGTTAACATATTTAAGAGTGAACTGGTCAAGCAGATAGCCCTCATGAACGGCGTGAATTTCAACGCCGTCAACGCCCGCGTCTTTAAGAAGCTTTGAGCTTTTCGCGAAGGAGTCGATGAACTGCTGAATCTCCGCCTTTGTCATTTCGCGGGAGGGGACTTTATCCGACCAGCGGTTGGGTGAGGGCGAGGCGGACGCGGTGATTTTATCAAGATTCATAAACGGTTTTGACAGTTTGTTGATGACGGGGGTTGTGTAAAGCATCTCCATCATTGAACTGATTGTAAATGAGCGCCCGAAGCCCGCGGTGAGCTGAACAAAGAGCTTCGCGCCCGTTTTGTGAAATTCGGGCATCCATTTCGCAAGGTCATTGAACATCTTTTTGTTTTTGTGCAGCCACTGCCCGAACATCGGGTTATAGACGGGCTGACAGCCGGGCAGAACAAGGCCCGCGTTGTTTTTCGCGACCTCAAGAATGAAATCCGCGCCGTCTTTGTCAAAGTGGTTTTTCTCCATCCATCCGAAAAGGTCGGTGCCGCCCATACTTGTAAGAACAATGCGGTTTTTGATTTCACAGTTTCCGATTTTCCACGGGGTGAACAGCGGTTCTAATTTCGGGTTCATAAGCATCCTCCGTTGTAATTTTATATTCTGAATTATTTTCTGCATACAAGATGTGGCAGTTCTTCAGCCTTTACAGCCGTTTCAAGAGCTGTCAGAGCCATTTCGTCAAAGGAAACGCGGCAGTCGTCGGCAGAGAGTGAGTCAAACGGCTCAAAAAGAAGGTTTGAAACGGTGCATAATGTTAAAGCGCGTTTGTTTAAGCGCATTGCCGTCATATAAAGTGCCGCCGCCTCCATTTCAACGCACAGGCAGCCCATTTTTGCCCATTCAGTCTGGTCGCGGGTGTCATCATAAAAAATATCGCTTGAAAAAATACTGCCGATTTTAAGGTTTACTCCTTTTTCATCCGCCGCCGCTTTCGCCGCCTCAAGAAGAGAGTAGTCACACACGGGAGCGACTGTGCCGCTTAAAGAATACTGCTTTGAAAAAGCCGAATCCGTGCAGGCGGCAAGTCCGGCTATCACATCCCGCAACTTACAGTCTGTGCTTATCGCGCCCGCCGAACCTATGCGGATAATGTTCTGCACATCAAAATTTTTATAAAGCTCATATGAATATATACCTATTGACGGCATACCCATTCCGCTTGCCATAACGCTGACTTTTACGCCTTTATATAAGCCTGTGTAGCCGTTTACTCCGCGCACGCCGTTTACAAGAATCGGATTTTCAAGAAAGTTTTTCGCTATGAATTCGGAGCGCAGAGGGTCACCCGGCATAAGCACCGTTTTGCCGAAAAGAATGTTATCAAGCGGCTTTATGTGAAGGGATTCAGCCATTTTCAGCCTCCTTAACCGCTTTTACAATTTTGCTTGTGCCGAGCCTTGACGCGCCGAGAGCTATGAATTTTTCGGCGTCCTCAAGCGATGAAATTCCGCCTGCCGCCTTGATTTTAAGATGCGGGGCGACATTTTTCGCAAACAGTTCAACATCGGCAAAAGTCGCGCCGCCCTTTGAAAAGCCCGTGGAGGTCTTTATGTAATCGGCTCCCGATTTGGAGACGATTTCGCACATTTTCACCTTTTCCTCATCAGTGAGAAGGCAGGTTTCTGTAATTACCTTCAGCAGTTTGCCGTTGCAGGCGGCTTTTACCGCTTTTATTTCATCAAGAACAAAGTCATATTCGCCGGCTTTGAGCATACCTATGTTAATTACCATATCAATTTCATCAGCACCGTTTTTTACGGCGTCGGCAGCCTCAAAGCATTTTGCCGCTGTGGTTGAATAACCGTTAGGGAAGCCGATAACCGTGCATATCGCAAGCCTGCCGCCGACATATTCCTTTGCCGCCTTGACATAGCAGGCGGGTATGCAGACGGAAGCGGTTTCGTATTTTATCGCCTCGTCGCACAGCGCCTTTATTTCATCAAAGGTTGCCGCGGGGTTGAGCAGGGTATGGTCGCATTTTGAGAGAATTTCTTTAACATCCATTTTTATCACCTCAGCGTGAAAGGTAGTTCATCGGGTTCTTCTTTTCACCGTAATATATAACTTCAAAATGAAGATGAGGCCCTGTTGAGTTGCCGGTTGAGCCTACTCTGCCGAGCTGCTGGCCGGCATAAACATAATCGCCGACCGATACGCAGATTGAGCCTGAAAGCATATGCCCGTATCTTGTTTTGTAGCCGTCGCCGTGGTTTATAAGCACCATATTACCGTAGCCGGTGGTATTCCATCCCGCGTATTCAACCCAGCCGTCGCGCGAGGCTACAACGGAGGTGCCGACAGCTCCGCCGTCGGCGCGGCACAGGTCAACCCCGTCATGGAAGCCGGAACTCCTGTAACCGTAAGATGAGCTTATGTAGTTGCAGCTCGGAGCGGGCCACAGGAAGCCTTTTGCGGAGGTTGTGCCTATAACTATTGCGCCGTAGTAACTCATACCGCCCACTGTCTTTATCTCGGAAACGGGGCGCGTGATTACCTCAGCCTGACTCTGAATATCGGAGAGCACATCCTCAATGTATATTTTTGTTGTTGTCACGCGGTTTTTACCCTTGACGCCCTTTCGCATTACATTGGAATAGCCCGCGTATTTTGTGTTGTCTTTAGTGATTATTGTTTCAAACGGCACTTCAACGGTTTGGGTTGTAATAACCGTTTTTTGGATCCTTAAAACATTTGTCTCTTTTTCGTATGTGATTTTATCACCCTCATGAATATTCTCCCAATTGTAATCGGGATTCAATTCTATAAGCCTTTCCTGAGAAACGCCCGATAAAACGGAAAGGTGCTCAAGGGTGTCATATTCCTGCATTTTATACTCGTTGTAAACGGTTTTTTTGCCGTGAATTTTTCGGTCAAGCGTCTGAGGGTCGATAATGATTTTTTCGGTATCGGAGTAAATGCCCTGCCTGTATTCGACATCCTCCGCAAAGCCGACTACATAGCCTTCTTTCTCCGCGTCGGCGAGGTAAGGCTGAAGATAATTGTAAAAAACTGTTTTCGCGTCGGCTTCATTTTTAACGGCGCCGAAAAATTCGCCGTCAATATATATGCCGCAGGCGTTGGTCAGGCTGTCTGCGGAGTTTTCAATAACCCTGTCGCATATTGTTTCGGCGTCATTAAGCTCATCAAGTGAAACAAGGCGCAGTTTGTATTGAGCGTCAAGAGACGCGTTTATTCCAGCAAGATCCGCGTCTCCGCCGTCAAAGGAATACGCGCCGGTGTCAAGTTTTTCGGCTATTAAATCCTGCGCTTCCATATATACGGATTCTTCGCCGATACAGCCGAGGCTTATATTGTTGTATGTTACATCAAGGGCAAAGGTCATATCCTTCCAATACGCGGCCGAAAGCACCAAAATCGCGCAGGCGGCAACAGGCAGAAGAAAATTGCCTGCCGTTCGCAGAAAGTGCCGGTAATTCTTTTTAATATGAGAGAAATAAAGCTTCAGTGCCTTACGCATTCTTTCGGGGTCGCGCCAAACACGGCGAAAAGCCTGCCTCGCGGTGGCGGAATCCTCCCGGAAATGTGTATATTCTTCAAGCAGATCCGATAATTTCTGACCGAATGTGCGTTTTTCTTTTTTCTTTTTTCCCGTGCCTAAGGCTTTGAAAAATACTATGAACGGTTTTGCCACAGAAGCGGCGAAAAACAGAGAAACTCCTTTTGAATAGCGAATAACACCGTAACCGAAAGAGTAAACAAGCTCATAAAGCAGGTGCGCAAGCGAAACATCTCCGTAAGGCGACTGATCTTTTTTGCGCTGCTTCTCACGCGCTTTTCTCTCTTTGAGTTTTTGCTTTGCTTTTGCTCTGTCGGCCTTTTTTTTCTGCTTTTCGGTAACATTTATTACAAAGTCATCGGTGTTTATGCTTTTTGCGCTCTTTTTTCTTTCACTTTTCGCAACCGTAGGGGCTTCGGCGGTCTTGTTTTCGCGATTAACAAGTCCGGTCTCCGGCGCGTCATCCTTCTCGGCGGGCTCCGGAGCAAACTGTGCCTGTTCCGTTTCGCCGAATATTTCAAAATTGATTTTATCAAAATCAGCTTCAATCTGTTCGGCGTTGAGGAGGGATGAGAAAATGTCATCTGTGTTTTCGGGCTCAGCGGCGCCGGCGGCAGTGCTTGCACCGTCGCCCTGTATGTCGGAACCGTTATTGAGCTTTTTTTCTTCTTCGTCCATTTTATCTCCGTTAAATATGTCAGTCTTCCGCGAAATACCTCTCAAGCGCGTTCTGCCATGCGGGAAGGCGCGTAAAGCCGTTTTTGTCAAGAGACGCCTTGGAAAGCCGGGAATTGAGCTGCCGAACGGCGTCCGTTTTATATTCGGCTGACGCAATGGGTATTATTGAACATGCCGTACCGGAAAGCTTCATAATCTCAGCGGCGAAATCCGCCCATGAGCAGTATCCTTCATTTGAGGCATGATATATTCCGTATTTTTCTGTTTGTATCAAATCGCAAAAAAGCGTCGCGAGATCAACCGTGTATGACGGAGAGCCTATCTGGTCGCATACAACTCTGAGTTCATTTTGCCCGCTGCCGAGGCGAAGCATACTTTTTACAAAATTAGATCCGTTTTTGCCGAAAACCCACGACACACGCACAACAAAAACTTTTTCGCACGCGGCAAGTACGGCGTTTTCGCCGTCAAGCTTTGCCTGCCCGTAAACATTGAGCGGCTTTTTTTCATCATCTGTTTCAAGCGGACTGCTTGAGTTGCTGCCGAAAACATAATCGGTTGAGACATAAAGCGTTTTCGCGCCGATGTTCTGAGCCGCGGCGGCAATATTCCCGCTGCCCTCAACATTGATTTCGCGGCAGAGCTCACGCTCTTTTTCAGCCCTGTCAACGGCTGTGTATGCCGCACAGTGAATGACGGCACCGGGCTTTTCTTTTTCAAAAAACCTTACAACGGCTTCTTTGTCGGTAATATCAAAATCCTCTTTACCCGCGCCGATCGTTTCAAATCCGCGGGCTGTGAGACGGGCAATAACATCGGAGCCCAACTGCCCGTGCGCGCCCGTAACAAGAACTTTCATTATAAAGGGAACCTCTCAGTTTTTAAGACTCTGCAACGGAGCCGGAATTCTTCCGCCTCTTGAAATGAATTTTGCCGGTGAAGCTGTGTTGACCTTCATAACGGGGCCCGAGCCGAGCAGACCTCCGAAATTGAGTTCCTCGCCCTCACTTCTGCCGATTGCCGGGATAAGCCTTACAGCCGTTGTTTTGGAATTGACCATTCCTATTGCCGCCTCATCCGCGATTATTGCGGATATTATTTCCGCGGGTGTATCGCCCGGAATGACAATCATATCAAGCCCTACGGAACAAACAGAGGTCATAGCCTCAAGTTTTTCTATAGACAGGCAGCCGCTTCTTGCCGCGTCAATCATACCCGCGTCTTCCGAAACGGGAATAAACGCGCCCGAAAGTCCTCCCACATGTGACGAGGCCATTGTGCCGCCTTTTTTAACCGCGTCATTAAGCAGCGCGAGGCAGGCTGTTGTGCCGTGAGCGCCGCAACTTTCAAGCCCCATTTCCTCAAGAATGTGGGCAACGGAATCGCCTACCGCCGGAGTGGGGGCGAGAGAAAGGTCAACAATTCCGAAAGGAACACCGAGCCTTTCGGCTGCCTGTGAAGCGACAAGCTGACCCATACGGGTGATTTTGAACGCGGTTTTTTTAACGGTGTCGGCAACCTCGGTGATGTTAGCGCCCGGAATTTTGGCAAGAGCCGCCCGAACTACGCCCGGTCCGGATACGCCTACATTGATAACGCACTCCGGTTCGCCCGGCCCGTGAAACGCGCCGGCCATAAAGGGGTTATCCTCAGGGGCGTTGCAAAAAACAACAAGTTTCGCGGCGCCTATGCAGTTGTTGTCTTTTGTGAGTTCGGCACATTCGCGAATAACCGAGCCCATACCTGCAACCGCGTCCATATTGATACCGGTTTTGGTTGAGCCGATGTTTACGCTTGAGCAGAGGTTGGATGTGCAGGCGAGCGCCTCGGGAATGCTTTTGATAAGCTGTTCATCTCCCGCCGAAAAGCCCTTTTGAACAAGCGCGGAGTATCCGCCTATAAAGTTTACGCCCACGGTGTCGGCAACCCTCTGAAGGGTTTTCGCGTATTTAACCGGGTCGCCGCCCGATGCCGCCGTCAGCATCGCAACCGGGGTAACGGCTATTCTTTTGTTGATAATCGGTATTCCGTATTCTTTTTCTATTGTGTCAACCTCGGGCACAAGCCTCTCGGCAAGGCGGGTGATTTTATCGTAAACCTTCGCGCAGGAGCGGTCAATGTCATCACAGCAGCAGTCAAGCAGAGAAATACCCATTGTTACCGTTCTTATGTCAAGGTTTTCATTCTCAATCATCTGTATGGTTTCGAGAATGTCGCGCGTGTTAATCATTTAACATTCCCTCCCGGAATCATACATGGTGCATGGCATTGAAAACATCTTCCTGCATAGCGTGAATCTGAAGATTTTTTTCTTTGCCCATAGCTTTTAAACTGTCGGAAAAATCGGCGAAAGCGATGCCCGATTTATCCATATCAACAAGCATAATCATACAGAACAGCTCCTGAAGAATGCTCTGCGAAACTTCTATAATGTTTATATTGTTTTTTGCGCAAATATCGGAAACTCCCGAAAGAATACCGACAGTGTCTTTGCCGACAACGGTAATAACGGCTCTCAAATCAATCAACCTTTCTTTAAAAAATCATTATATTATATCATAGTTTTTTAAATATAACAACTGCAATATATACAATCGGGGGCTTTTAAAGCAAATCTTTATACTGATAGCATCTGATGTAATCGACTTTGAATTCCGCGGGCCAGTTTTTTTCGGGAGTTTTGCTTATTTCACCGGTGCCGTGGCGGTCGGAGCTCTGAATGCCGTTTTCACCCGCGAACTCACAGGAGAGCAAAAAATATTCGGGGTTTTGCGAAACTCCGCCGTCGGGTGTTAATCTGCCTGTTTCTTTTCCGTTTATATAGAAAATGTATTCATCCTTCGTCCATTCGAGACCATAAGTGTTGTATTCGTTATAAGGGTCGTTTTCAATGTAGCATTTGCCTACGGAAGCGCCCTTGTGGTCATCACCGTAACCGTCATAATGAATGCCGGATGAAATGTAATCTCCGCCCCAGGCGTAATCTTTATAGTAGAACGATTCAAAAACATCAACTTCCGTGCCGTCTGCGCCGGAACCGTCAACATTGTAAACGCCGTCATCGTTCATAAGCCAGAAGGCGCTCCACATACCGGTTGCCGCGGGCAGAATACAGCGCACCTCAAAATAACCGTAGGTCTGTTCATATTTGTTGCGGCTTACAACCTTGCCTGTGTACCAACCCGGTTTGTAGGGCTTAATCCAGTCATATTCGGTGTAACGGTAGGGCAGAGCCTTATCTTTATATTCGGCGGATATAACAAGGTTGCCGTTTTCAACACGCACCATATCCTCATGCCAGTACCCGCCCTTTCGTTCGGTTATCCACCAAGAGAAATCCCATTTTGTTCTGTCAAGAGTGTCGCCGTCAAACTCGTCGCTCCAGACAAGTTCAAACTTGCTCATATCAATACTGTTGCCTTTTGTGTACGGCTTGCCGCTTATCTGCCCGGCAAGCGAGTTGAACAGCGCGCTGACGCTCAAAAAAAATGAAATAATACCTTTAATAACAGTACGCAGCATACAGACCTCCCGTAAAATCAAAAATATAAATACTTGCAGGTTAATAATAACATATCAGAATAAAAAATCAAGAAGCCGGCGTCTCTTGAAATAATTGCCGAGTGGGATTATAATAAAAAAGATATTTTATTTAAGAGGTGCCGTATGCTTGTAAAATCGTTCTTTTTAAGAATTATTGCCGCAGTTATAACTCTTGTTATGCTGATTCCCGCAGGTGACGGTAAAACCACGGAATATGATGTAAGAGAACCGGAGAAATGCGAACTGAACTTTTCCGTGCTTTCCGACTCGCATATTGAGGGCAACAATTTTTCACGCTACAAGGTGTTTGTGAGAGCTCTTCAGAATGTAAAAAAGAACAAAAGCGGAAATGACGCCGTTATTTTTCTCGGCGATAACACAATGAACTGCCAGCATATTGAAAATTTGCTGTTTCACGGAGCGGTTTCAACGCTTCTCGGCGGCGAAAAAATATTTCCGGTTTTGGGCAATCACGATATAGGCAACGGCGAAGGTGATTACGGAACTCTGCAAAACCGCTGGTATGACTATACTTACGCCTTTTTCGGCAGACAGCTGAAGCATCCTTATTACTATGAGGTTGTCAACGGTTATTATTTTATTGTGCTCGGTATGGAAGCGCAGGAAGTGTATGATATGTATATCAGTGAGGAGCAGTTTGCCTGGCTTGACGGTGTGCTTGCCGAGGCAGAGAAAAGCGGAAAACCTGTTTTCGTTTTTTCACATTACCCCGCAGACAGCGTTGTTGATGAAAACGGTGAGAGCACATCAAGGCTTGCCGAAACGCTTGCCGGGTATAACGAGAAAAACGATCTGGTGAGCTTTGTGGGTCATACTCATATGCCGCTTTACCTTTTCTGGTCGTTTCATGCCGATAACGGTTACCCCGAGATATATCTGCCCCGTCTGACAGAACTTGCCGGCAACGGAGATAATGAAATATACAAAGAAAGCGGCATAGGCATTGAGGTTGAGGTTTATGAAAACGAGGTGTATGTGAGGGGCAGGGATTTTTACAACGGTGAGTGGCGTTACGATACCGTTGATGAAACAGTGTGTGAAATGGCATACACTCTCAAAAATCCCGTTAAATAAAAAATGAGCATAGGATGGAACCCGTGGCACGGCTGCACAAAAATCAGCCCGGGCTGTAAAAACTGCTATGTTTACCGCCTTGACGCCATGCATAACAGGGGCAATGAAAGCAACATCTGCCGCAAAACCGGTAATTTCAGACTGCCGGTTTTGAAAAACAGAAGCGGTGAATACAAAGTGCCGCCCGGCTCATATATATACACCTGCTTTACATCGGATTTTTTTCTGCCCGACGCGGACACCTGGCGTGATGAGGCGTGGGCAATGATAAAAGAACGAAGCGACTGTGTGTTTATGTTCTACACAAAACGCATTGACAGGCTGGAGCGTTGTGTGCCCGGCGATTGGGGCGACGGGTACGAAAATGTTATTATCGGATGTACTGTGGAAAACCAGGCTATGGCTGATTACCGTCTGCCTGTGTTTATAAACGCGCCGGTTAAGCACAGAACGGTAGGTATTGAGCCTATGCTTGAGCGCGTTGACATCTCACGCTATCTGAACGGAGAAATCGCGTCTGTTTCTGTCGGAGGAGAATCCGGCGCAAACGCGAGACCCTGTGATTTTGACTGGGTGATTGATGTAAGAAAGCAGTGTGTTGAAAAAGGCGTTTCGTTCTCATATCACCAGACGGGCAGCAGACTTATAAAAGACGGCAAAATGTTTTTAATTCCGCGCCGGCTTCAGCATTCGCAGGCTAAAAAAGCCGGAATAGATTACAGAAAGTAAAGCCGGTTACAAAAGAATAAGAGTTTAATAATATAACAGGAGCGAGCCGTGAAAAACGCGGCTCGCTGTTTTAATGGCTTTAGCCAGTTGAGTGCGGGACGCACGAAACAGACAACCACCC
>R25__coassemble_37_pt1 | contig 87865 bp, 69 predicted proteins | sample R25__metabat2_low_PE_027 | metagenome-assembled genome bin R25 | reverse complement strand
GTTTTAAACGGCAAATTCCCCACAACCGGCAAAAGGGATGTTACGGGATTTGTTTTTCCCGTATATTATTCCGGTCTGCCCGAAATAGTCAAACGCTTCGCCTCCGACGCGGCGACACAACTCAATCTGGGCGTTTATGTTTATTCGGTTATTACCTGCGGAGCATCAATAGCGGCGGCGGATAAACTGCTTGCCAAGGCACTCGGTGTAAATATTGACTTTTCGGCGCAACTTGTTATGCCCGACAATTATGTTGTTATGTATAACCCTTCATCAAAAGATGAGGCTGTTGAGATTTTGAGCGGCGCCTCAAAAGAAATCGACAAAATATGTCAGGCGGTCAACACCGGAAAAATCGTTGTAAGAAACAGCGTCAAGGCAAATCTTGTTACGGCTTTTATGTACCCCGCCTACAATGTTTTCAGGGTAACAAAACCGTTTTTTGCCGATGAAAACTGCATTAGCTGCGGCAAATGCGAAAGCTTCTGCCCGGATGAGGCAATCAGACTAAAAGACGGCAAACCCGAATGGATAAAGAAAAAATGCCAGCACTGCGTTGCCTGCATAAATTCCTGCCCTGTTGACGCCATTCAGTTCGGCAAAAAGACAGCGCAGCGCGGAAGATATTGTATAGAAAAACTGACTAAATAAATTCGATATTGAAAGGGGCTTGCGCCGTCGCAAGCCCCTTTTTGATTATTTATATTGCGCTTCATCGCCGAGAACCTGCATTTCGACAGGTTCTTTTTCGTAATGCGAAATATATTTATCCTGATAATAATTTTCCTGCTCATAAGTTATCGCGCCGTCGGGAGCAATGTGAAGCACAGTGCAGCCCCTTTGAGAGCCGAGTTTGTAAATGCCGATATAGGCAAGGTAGTCAACACTGTAGCCGTAAGTAAGTTTAACGCCCTTATAATCCAGAGAGAAATTGTTGAGATGGTCGTGGCCGCAGAACACCGTATCCGTAGAGCCTAAATCAAGTATTGTTTCAAACAAATCATCCTCATGAACGCCGCAGTAAACAACTTTGTTCTTTTCACCTGCTTTACCGTATATCAGTTTAACATTTTCGGTGTCATTGTAACCGTTGTCGGCGTACTCGTTCCACGCGTCTTTATACTCGGTAAGAGGAATGTGGAAAAACAGGGATGAAGGCACGGTTTTGCAGAGCTGCGCGTATTTCGCGGCAAGTTCGGGAGAATCTTTGCACACCTGCGTATTATGTTCGGCTAAAGACTTAACACTGTTTTTATACCATTCAACCTGATTTTCATGAATGTTGTCATACTGCCAGCGCACGCCGAATATGTCACCGTCAACATAAGAGTGCGAGTCAAGGGTTATAAGCGCACGGGTGATTATGCCGTCGGAATTAACAATGTTGAAAATCTGATTGCAGTAGCCGTCAACCTCATCGGGGCCGGGCATAAAAATACAGTGCGGGTATTTGTCTGATGAATAAAATTCAGATATTTGCTTGCGCGAATAATAGGAATACGCCTCTGTATCGTGGTTGCCGAACGCGAAAGTCCAGTAAACGCCGAGATTTTCCATAAGCTCTGCAAATATTTTCGCGCTTGTTTTATTGTTGAATGTGCCTGACTGGAACGGAACGGGGTAAGCGATATCACCTGTTACGATAACAAGGTCGGGTTTTTCCGCGCTTATCATCGCGGCAACAGCGTTGAGCGCCATTGAATCCTTGCGTATGCTCATCCAGCCCGCGCCTATGTGTATATCGGTTAACTGAAGAACCTTAAGCTCTTTATCGGAATAAATATTCCACACGCCGTTACCCTTGTTTTCAAAATTGAGTTCACAGCCTACCTTCGGAAAAGACTGCGCCTTGTTTGTGTTTGACTTTATGCCTACCAGAGAAACGCAGGTTGTAACTATAACAAAGGCAAGTATAACCGCTAAAATGCCGCACAGCACTTTAAGAACCTTTTTCTTTCTGTTTTTTTTCTGTTCGGGTGATTTTTCTTTTTTACTCATCAATTTCACTCCCTAAGCGGAAATATATTTCCGCCTGCATTTCTTTTTTTATTTTTTTCTTTATATTTACGGATTTCTCCGCAAAATCCTCATCCGGCAGAATATCAGCCGTAAACACTGATTTTTCACCGTATAAATGACATTCAACACGGCTTGCAGTAAGGCCTTCGCCGCTTATGATTTCGCGCGCGGCATCACACCTGCCCTCATCCCTTCTGCCGAGAAGCACTCCGCACACATCTTTAAGGAGCCTGAACCCCTGCACCGTCATCACAACGGCAATAACAGCGCCGATAATACCGTCAAGGCTGAAGCCCGCTTTGTCAGACAAAGTCATTGAAATCAATGTTGAAACAGTGATGAAAAAATCCAGAAAACTGTCAAACGACATCGCCTTCAGTGTGCCGGATTTTACTCTTTTATGCGCAATTCGGAAGAAAATGCCGAGCAAAGCCTTTACTGCCGCCGTAACTCCGATAATCACGGCATATCTCACCGAAAACCAGACAGGGACCGGATACATAAGCCTTTCGAGAGAAATATATCCGAAATAAAAACCGGTTACAATAACCGAAACAGATATGAAAAAATCCGTTAAATCCTGCGCCCTGCCAAAACCGTAAGGGTAACGCGGGCTTGTTTTTTTTGTAAGCAGGGCTATGCCCGCGAAAGCGGCTGTGCAGCTTACGGTATCCAGGCCGTTATTGAGAGAATCGGCGTAAACGGCAATGCTGTTTGTTGAAAGACCTATATAGAGTTTAATAAAAAACAGCGCAAAATTAACGGCGCACCCAATGGCAATAAAACAAAGCTGTAATTTTGTTTTTTTATTTTTTGTGTAATTGTTCATATAACATTTACCCGGTTAAGACTGCTTTTCGGAATGAAAATATATTATCACATATCATGATTAATCGTCAAGTAAGCAAAGAAAAAACCGGCTCATCAAAATGATGAACCGGTGAAAATTCATTGTTGAGCTAAATTTTGCGTTAATTTAACTTAAGCAACCTCTTTTTTCTTTGTGCAAACAAAAGCTGCTGCAGCCGCTACTGAAATGGAAGCAAATGCCGCGATAGCTGCTGTTGCGGATGAACCTGTTGCGGGTGCGCACTCTTCGGGCTCTACAGTTGCCGCTGCGGGCATATAGAGATCTTTAATCTTCTGCTTAAGGTTGCTGAAGAGCTGAGCAATCGTGCCGCTGGAAGTGCTGATGCCGACATTTTCAAGAGCGCCGCGGAAATCGTCGATTACGCCGGCGATTGCATTGTCGTTAACAGCGGTGATGTCAAACTTTGAAATAGCTTCAAGAGTCTGAGCTGCTGCGTTTGTGATTGCCGAGAAGATGTCTGTGCCTGCGTTGAGGCCTGTGGAGTCAACGATGTTTTCGATTGTTGAGCTTACACCTGCAAGATCGGGTGTCTCGTCTGCAAATGCGATTGTGCTCATGGAAAGAGCAAATACAAGTGCAAGAACGATAGAAAGTACCTTTTTCATTTTGAACCATTCCTTTCATTTTTTATTGCAAGAGCAACAATTGTTGATTAATAATAACACGCATACGGCAAAATGTCAACCTTTTTTTATTATAGGGTATAAACGCGAAACAAATTGATTGCATTTACACAAAATCAATTAACATTATGCCGCGGCTTTGAGCAATTTGACTTATCAGTCGTCTTTGCGCGCTGTGGGAGGAGTTGTGGGAGCGGCCTGAGTCTGTGACTGAGTGGGAGTCTGCGCGCCCTGTGTGGTTGAAGGATTTTGAGGAGTTGTAAATAAATCCCAGAAACTACCGCCGTTGGTTGTTGCGGTTGTACCGTTGTTGGCATTGCCGTTGTTGTTGGTGCTGCCCTGCTGAGCCTGGGTTGTTTTGGGCGATGTGTTCAAATTTGCGCCGTATTTTGAAAGGGCTGAATACCATCTGAAGTAAACATCGGAGCCGTTCTGGTAAATGCTGTCGTTTGAAAGGCTGCCTGCGCCCGAAGCCGATTTGAAGCCCGCGCCCTTCATGCCTGATGTGAACAGAGACGCCTGTGTTGCGGATTTGAAGGTGATACGAGCTTTCATAATAAGCTCGGTAATGGGTGATGAGAACCTGTTAAGCGTGCCGAATTTGAAGCCCGTGCACCACCAATACTTGGTGTAGGGTCTTGAGAATATTCTTTCATAATTGCCGTTTTTATTGCTGTCCCAGTAAATATCCATACTCATATTGAGCCAGTCGGATTTGTCGGCGCAGTTATAGTGGTTGATTGCCGCCTCATCAATCTGGGCTGTTTTGAATTTATCTGTTGTGTAAACGCCGATTTCCGCACCGACGAATACCCAGCCGTACTGGCCCTTCCAAAGCTGAATCATATATGCCTTGTTGTCATAATCAAAACGGATTCTGAGTTTGTCAATGAACATTACGGCAAAGCCCGCCGCCTGGTCATAAACCTCATTGTAGCCGTAGCCGTACTGCCAGCAGTCTTTGTCATCGGTGTAGAAATAGTCGCCCTCACTGTTGTAGCTGTAGCCGAGAACGGCTTTCTGTTCCATATTTGTAAGACCTCTGTTAAGGGCGTCAACATACCAAACTCTGGAATCGGTTGTTTTTTTATAAGTCTGTTTGGTTGTTTTACCTTTGCTGCCGCTGTTATTTGCTTTTTGGTTAGCGCCGGAAACAGTCTTTCTAACGGATTTGATTGTTGTAACAACCTTGCCGTCGGACTGTGTAACGACTTCGCCTTTTTCGTTTGTAACCGTTTCTTGAATTGTTTCGGTTTCTTCAGGCTGTGTCTGAGCTTCGGTTGAGATTTCGGTAACCGATTCTTCAACCGCGGTTGTTGTCTCTTCCGTTGAGGAGCTGAGCCTGTTTCTGAGCACGGGAATAGCCACGCCGACGCCCGCCACAACAACTACAGCCGCTATGACAACAGCCATTATTTTTGATTTACTCATAAATTATCACCTCAAATTATGCATTTGCACGCAAAGTATAGCAAAGCAAATTGTTGTTTGTCAATAATCTTAATAATACATTAATGCAATTTTAATAAATTTTGTGCCTTTTCTGTTCGGCTTTGCCGTTACGCTCTTGCATCCTGCCAGCAGAAGATAACATCGCAAATCTGCCTTTTGTAAGTATCTTTGAAATCCGGGTTGAATGTTGTTACTTTTTTGAAGCCAACACGGCTGAGGGCGGCGTCAAACAGCTCTGCCATCTCACTGTCTTTAAAAGTTATTCTGCCGAGGACGCGGATGCAGGATGTGTCTTTTTTGTTTTGAAGCTGACCGTCAACAAAACCGGTGGGCCACCAGTATTTGTCATAAGTTCTGGTAAACTGCGGGGTGAAAACGCCGTCGTAGTCGTCATCCCAGAGCATTGACATCTCCATGTAGAGCCAATCCGGTTCCTCGGCGCAGTTGTAATGGTCATACATTCCGCCGTATGTGCCTGCTTTACGGTTGTAGAGGCCTATTTCACAGCCGACCGTTCCGATTTCGGGATCCGAGATATAAGTGCCTTTCCAGAGCTGAATCATCCAGTCTTTGCCGGCATAGTTTTTGAAAGTAATGCGGCAGGTGTCAATATAAAAATCTATAAGCGACGCCGCCTTGTCATAAAAACGGTTGTAGCCGAATTTAGCCTGTTTGGCGTTTTTGTCATCATTGTAGATATACTGACCTGTGCTGAAAACGCCGTAGCCCTGTTTTCGCAGGCCGTTTATTGTCATATCCGGCGCGAGAACACCTGATGATGTCTGAACATCCTTTTTTGTTGTGCTCTCGGTAACCGAGGTTGTTTCGGTTTGTTTAACTGTTGATGAAACGGTTTCCGCCTCCGTTGCCCTGACTGTTGACGATGTTTCGGGGGCCGCGGTTGTTTCATCATCACCGCCGGTTATTGCTTTTTTCGCCCTTTCAAACACCGACGGCGCTTTTGTTGTTGCCGTTGTTCTGACCGTTGTTTCAATGGATTTAAGCGTTTCGGTCAATGTTGCCGCCTCGGTTTCACTCTCTCGCTCCGGAGCCGTGTCGCTGATGATTTCTTCTTTTGTCGCTTCGGGGTTTTCAACAACGACAGTGCTGCGTGAACGCATAACCGAAATCATAAGCACACACGCGGCAATAACCGCCACTGTTGTGACGATGAGCGTAATGTTCTTTTTCATTTCGCCTTTTCTCCTTTTCAATTTTTTGTTCCGTTTTATATAAATATCATATTTATCCATTTTAATGTTCTTATTATTATAACAGTTAAAGTTTTTTTGTCAATTAAAATAATAAATATTTTTAATAAATTAATATTATTAAAACAAACACGCCGATTTATGTATGTGACAAAAGAAAAAGCCCGCGGAGCAGAACCCCGCGAGCCTTATAAATCAAAGTCTGTTTTTGCTCTCGGACGGAACAGACGAACCTATTCCGAGAAAAATGAAGAACAGCGGTGCCGTGTAATACATTGTGTTGCCGAAAAAGGATGAAACAAGGTAGGCAAACGCGGCAACAAGGCAGGCCGACGATGTTGAGTCAAGTTTTGCTCTGCGGCAAAACGCTTTAACAAAAACCGACATAACGCCCGAAACATAAATAACGGCGGCGGGTATGCCGAAAAACACGGCATACTGCAAAAACTCATTGTGCGGACGGTCACTGTAACCCGTTTCTTCTTCAAGCCTTCTGCCTATTCCTTCAATCCCGTGCCCGAACAGCGGCCTCTCTTTTATATAGCCGACGGTGGAAGTCCACAAAGACCATCTGCCCGTGCCCGCGTCACCCGCTGTTCTTACTCTTTCGGCACTGTCTCCGCCGATAAGAGCCGGACCTGATGAACCGCCCGTATTGTTGCCGATTATCATTTTAATATCATTAAACAAGCCCGCAAGGTCGGTGAAAAATGAATTGAAAAACCTGCCCGTTGCATAAGAGATAATCAAGAAAAGAATAAACGGAGCAAGCCATGCAGCATTGAAACGCTTTTCGGTAACAGCGGCAACACCGGCAAGAAAAACAAGAGCGGCACAAACAGCCAGAAAGCAGCCGAATGTGGCGTTGACTGTAAGCAAAGCCGAATTAAAGCAGAAAGTCAGCGCCGTGAAAATCTTTTGTTTAACACCTTTGCCCAAAACAAACAGCGCCGCCGACAGAGTGATTGCGATTGTAAGAAAATATCCGTAGTGATTGAACTGATGAAACACAAAGCTTATACGGCCGCTGTCAATTTCCTCCATGGAAACAAGCGGTTTTATAAATCTGTGAACAAGAGAAGCGATTCCCGCAACCCACGAACAGGCAAGCAGAGTGTAAACCGGCGCTTTTTTCAGCCTTTCTTTTTTTATCAAAGAAGAACAGAAAAAATAAACAAGAAAATAAATAAAAAAGGTGAAGAGGCTTTCGTTGCGGTACTCTCCGCCTTTAAGCGCGTTCTCGGTAAACCCGTTTGCCGCGGTTGAAATAAGCATCCATAAGCAAAGCGCAAGAAATATCAGCGAAGGGATATTATCCGACAAAACATTTTTCAACGATGTTTTTCGGGAATTGAAAAAATACATTGCCGCGGCAATAACTCCCGACAAAACGGCAAAGCCGTTGAAAACACCGGTGAAAACAGGAAAGGTTGTAAGCAGTTTCCATGAATTTGCCGCTTGAAGATAAGCAAAAACCGAAACGGGAAGCAGGCAGAACAGCACGCCTGCCGAAGCGGCAAAAAAATCAGAGCAGGCCTCCGATATTTCGGAAACCGTGAAATTCCTGCCTTTATTGTTTTTATAAAACTCCGTAAGCCGTTTAACGCCGTTCATCGCAACCTCTTTTTTTATTGATAAATTTATTATAACACATTTTGTCTGACAATCAAACAGAAAATCAAGCTTGCAAAGATTAACTCTGCAAGCCGGATAAAATCAATAATATTATTCTTCAAAGAAGAACTGGAACTGGCCTTTGTTCTTCTGCTTTTTCTTCTTTTCTTTCGGTTCTTTCTTTTTCACCGGTTCGGGAGCGGGTTCGGGTTCCGGTTCCGGCTCGGGTTCCGGTGCGGGAGGAAGCTCATCCTCATCGCCTTCATCCGCTTCTTCCTCTTCGTAAGGATCCTCCTCAGGTTCCGGTTCGGGTTCAGGCTCGGGTTCAGGCTCCGGCTCAAGTTCTTCTTCTATTTCCTCTTCCTCCGGTTCCTCTTCCGGTTCATCCTCAACCTCGGGCTCCTCTTCTTCCTCGTCTTCGTCCTCTTCGGGTTCTTCTTCCGCAACAACGGGAGCAACTGCCTCAACAGGCTCTTCCTGCGCCGGGGCTTCTTCGGGAAGCTCTTCACCTTCTTCGGGTTTTTTCTTTTTCTTTGCGAGAGCGGCGATTATAAGGATAAGCGCAATGAGCGCAAGCGCCGCAATAATTATAATCCTGCTCAGTGAGCCCGCGTCACGCTTTTCGGGCGCAGCCTGAGTTGTTTCAATTTCACTGACGGTTTCGGGCACCGATGTTTCGGCAGCCTGAGTTTCTTCGGCTGTTTCGGTTTCATCCGGGGTCTGTGTTGTCTCAACCTCCGATGTCTGCTCCTGAGTGGTGGGCTCCGCTGTTGTGAGAACCTGTGTTGTTGCGATTTCGGTTGTTTCAACTTCCGTTACGGGCACCGGTGACCACGCGGCGACTTTTGCCTCTTTTGTTATTGGATTGCCGTCGCCTAAGTCTATTGAAAGCACCGCTGCATCATTAGCTTCAACATTCTCTGTTGCCGCTAATTTAATTGTTGTTTTGCCTGATGCAGCGTTTGGCTGTGTGTTCGCTTTTTTAAGCTGGGTGCCGGACCCCTGCGCGGTAAATGCGTTGACCGTGCCGCCGGAGGATTCGACAAGAGCCTTGAAATTCTTTAAATGCTCGGCCTTTGTGCCCGAGGGATAAAAGCCCTTTATTGCGGTTTTGGAATCCGCGACCTTCTTCTTTGTGGCGGTTATTTTAGGGTCTTTGCTGGTATCTTCACCGTCTGAATATATAACGGGAACAACATTCTCCGCCTTGCTTGCCTTTGCAAGGTCAACAAGTTTGGATGTTGCCGCGTAAAATGCCGTGTGCTGACCGTCGCATTCAATCGCGTCAATCTTTTTGGCCGCGGCTTCTTTGCTCTCGGAACCGTCAAGAACCTTCTCGACTTTATCATCAAATGTGTAAAGAACCACTTTCTCATTTTTGCCGAGTGAATTTATGAGGGCTTTGATACCCGCCTTCTCCGACGCGAATTCTTTTTTATTGTTTGAAGCGGAAGTGTCAACCATAATTATCCATTCGGTTGAAGACGCTTTTGCCGCCTGAACGCCGCTGACATCAAGCTTTTTGCCGTCAAGAGTGGCTTTTACGCCGTCTGCGCTGACATTTCCGGCGCCGTCAATCTCAACACTGATTTCGGGCAGAGCACTTGTGTCAACGCTCGCAATTTCTGCCGCAAACGCAGGCAATGCCGTAAGGCCTGCCAATATAAGGCACATTAAAACTGCCAGAAAACTTCTTTTCATACACTCAACTCCCTATGTTTAGATATGTTTATTATATCATATAGTTTATTAAAATCAAATAGTTTTTGATTAATATTTTATTACGGATATAGCGAATAAAACAGATGTCTCAAAGTTCCTTTTTGCAGAGTTCAAGTGCGGACTCAACAACCTTGTCCATATCATAATATCTATACTCGCCGAGTCTGCCGCCGAAAACAACATTTTTTTCTTTCTCCGCAAGCGCTTTATACTTTTGATAAAGCACTGTATTTTTTTCATCATTCAAGGGATAGTACGGCTCAACGCCGGGTTTCCATTCCGCGCTGTATTCACGGGAAATAACCGTACCGGGGATTTCTTTTCCGTTTTCATCAAGGCCGAACTCGAACCACTTATGTTCTATTATCCTTGTAAACGGCGTTTCTCTGTCGGTGTAATTCACTACCGCGTTTCCCTGATAATTCGCAGTGTTGAGCGTTTCGGTCTCAAATCTGACTGTTCTGTATTGCAGTTCGCCGAAACAAAAACCGTAATACTCATCAATCGGTCCGGTAAACACCGTTTTTTCAGCAATACCGTCGAATTCCACTTTGTTTTTAAGGTAGTCAACACCTGTGCGCACTTCAATACCGTCAAGCATATTTTCAACCATTTTTGTATATCCGCCGACAGGAACACCTTGATAAAGTGCGTTGAAATAGTTGTTGTCGAATGTAAATCTGACGGGCAAACGGCGTATGATAAAAGCCGGCAGATCTTTACAATCTTTGCCCCACTGTTTTTCGGTATATCCTTTGACAAGTTTTTCGTAAACATCTCTGCCGACAAGTGAAATCGCCTGTTCTTCGAGGTTTAAAGGTTCCGTTATTCCGGATTCTTTTCGCTGTTTTTCAACAACTGCACGCGCTTCATCCGGAGTATTCACGCCCCACATTTTGTTGAATGTGTACATATTGAACGGCAGGGAATATAACTCGCCTTTATAATTAGCAACGGGCGAGTTTGTGTATCGGTTAAACCGGGCAAAACGGTTGACATATTTCCAGACTTCTTCGCTGTTTGTGTGAAATATGTGCGCGCCATATTTGTGAACATTTATGCCGCCGATATTCTCAGTGTAGGCATTGCCCGCAATGTGATTTCTGCGGTCAATAACCAGAACGGATTTGCCTGCGGCTTTCGCTTCGTGAGCGAACACGGCTCCGAACAAGCCGGCTCCGACTACAAGATAATCAAACACTGCGCTCAACTTCTTCCGTCAATTTTTCTTCCGTTTCACAGGCTCCTTCGTTATCACTTTTGCCTGCCGGTTCTTCTGCGGTTTCCTCGTTATCCGCATCGGACAAAGCCGTTGCCTTTGCCCATTCCTCTTTCTGCAAAGGCAGCTTTTTATAAGGCGGTTCGGTGTTGTTCGCAAGACCTAAGAAAATGAAGAAAAACGGCAAAATAAAAATCATTCTGTTGCCGAAAAAAGCCGAGGCAATATAGCCGAGTGAGGCAGTAAGGCAAACGAGAGTGGCATTGTCAACGCTTTTTCTTCTGATAAGAGCTTTTATGAAAACCGACATAAGCCCTGCAATATAGAGAAGCGCGGCGGGAATACCGTATTCAACCGCGTAATCAAGATATTCATTGTGGACTTTCTCCTGACCGGTATCTGCGGCAAGGCGGTCAACCGTGCCTTCAATGCCATAGCCTATAAAAGGTCTTTCTTTGATATATCCCCAGGTTGCGCGCCATAAGCCCCAGCGCGCGGTGCCCGCACTGTCGGCATCTTCGGCGTTAGTGGCAATCTTTTCAACATCGTTGCCGAGTTTAACAAGCTCGGTAAAGAAACTGTCATATTTCAGCCCTACAACAAAACAGATTGCAAGAAAAACAAGCAGAGCGGCAACCGCCGAAAAGCTGAATTTGCCTTTTTTGATTGACGCGGCGATAATCAGGAAAACAAACGCAACAAGGCAGGCAATAAACCCGCCGAAGCTGTTGTTGAAAGCGAGAACCACCGAATTAAGACAAAATGAGAAGAATGCGAAAATCCTCGCCGCTTTGTTCTTTTCGAGCGCGAACAGCGCCGCCGAGAGCATAATCGCCATAGTCAGAAAATAGGCGTAGAAGTTGAAGTGGTAGAAGATTCCCGTAAAGTTTCCATTTACAAGAATTTTTATATTTATTCCAAAGAAATCCAACAAAACAATTGTGGCTATAGAAACACTTGTTATAATGTAAAAATAAATTACAGAATACTTAATATTACAGTTTCTTATTACAGAGCCGCACAAATAAAAAACAAGAAAATAGCATAAAACATGAATAAGCCCTTCTCCTCTTTGAGAATAACCAAACAACAGCGGTTTTTCCGTTTGATTAACGACAGTAGATATAATAATAAAAACGCAAACTAAAGCCATAAATAAAAAAGGGAGATAATCTAAGCTGTTTTGAAAATTCACCTTTTTTAAAAAAGCAGTGTGCGATATGTAAGCTATTAAAGCAAATACAATAGCAGAATAAATGAACACATGAATAATCGCAGTATAGTAGTCACCGATCCACTCATTTGTCGCCATAGTGTGCGCTATTTGTGAAGCATCGTCAGTTTTAGTTTCAAATTTTAGTGTGTAAACTATCATATGCACAACCGGGGTGAGGAGATAGCAGAAAAGGGGTATGGCAAGCCAGACCTCGTGGTTGCGCACGAAGATGTCTCTTAAAGTGTATTTATTTTCAGTGAGAGAATTCAGTTTTGACATAATACCTCCCTAATATAGCTTGTTCATTAACAAAAAAATTCAAAAAAAAATCTTTCATATCATATACACATAAACGACGCATATATTTTAGCAATGTAATTTCTTTTTTTGCTTTTTTAATGACTGAAAAAAGCTTTTAATCGCCTCTCTTGAACAAATCGTTTGAATTGAAAATAAAGCAACAAATACTATAATTTGACTAGTAAAAGAAAAATTGAGCTCAAAAGCAACTACTTGAAGTAAAATCAAGATAATTGAAACTATTTGAATAGTCCAATTGTACTTAATTCTTATGAATTTATGAAGATAAACGCTCCTCGATATCCAAACAAATATATAACCTATCATTGTTGCCATGGCGGCACCAAGTGCTCCTGTATATGGAATTAGAATAAGATTTAAAGATATATTAAAAGCCGCTCCTATTAAAGTCGTATATGTAACAACAGTCGTCCTTTTTGCCGCTGCATATAAGCATCCTTCAAACAAAGCCATACCATTAAGCATTGCTCCTACAAGCAATAAAGGAGCATATTTATATGCTTCAAAAAAATCGTTTTTGTATAGCACTAAACTTAAAAATGGATTCACAACAATCAATAGAGAACAACCTACAATAGAGGCTAAACTGTAAAGTTTATAGGTGTTTCCGATATAGCCATCCGTATCTTTTTCGTCAAAATCGCGAATGGCAGATATAGCCCATGCATTATAAAAAATTGTTTGAAAAACAGATAAAATACTTGGAATTTTGCTGGCTATGGCATAAACGCCTTCCTCGGAGATACCTTTGAAATAAATGAGAATATATTTGTCGCTCCCGGAATTTATCCACCACGCAATTGAATTTAATATCAAAGGTGCGCTATATTTAACCATAGATTTAAATAACGCTTTATCAAATCTAAATAGATTAAAGTTTTTAAAAACATCCCCAAACACCAAACAAACTCCAACAGAAACAGCTGAGCCCAAAATCCCTGATGCAAGATATCCGTTAATTCCTTTTTTTAACGCAAATAAAAGAACCACATTGCTTATACAAGTCACAGCAGTTGAAGCCAACCCAGATAAAACAACAACTTTCACTTTGTCTTTAGTTTTAAGAAACATTTGAAGAGAGTTAGAAAGAGATGTTAACACAAAAACAATCCAAAGAAAAAATAAAAACTTGTTTTCAAGTTTAATCAGGCCAACACTTTTTAAAATACTCAATGCCAAACCCAACAAAAAAGAACCTGCAATTATTACTTTAACTGCTATTGAAAACACTTCTCTTTGCTTATAATCTTTATCAAAAGCAAACCTAAGGACAGCATCTTGAATATTTAAACTGATTACAGGAACAAGCAATGCAATTGTTGTCGATAAAATATCAACCATTCCGTATTCTTCAGTAGTCAATGTGTAAGTATATAGCGGAACAAGGAAAAATGAAATAAACTTTGTGCTGAAACTTCCAATAGCAAACAAAAGAGTATTTCTAGTCAGCTCCGAATTCTTGTTTCTTGTCATTTGAGCATTCCTTTAATTCTTTTATAACAATTTTTTAACAGCTTTATTCGTACTATGGGTTTTAAGAAATCGTCCATTGTATTTTCAAATGGCATTTGTAGATTTCTCAGCTGACTAATAACTTCTGTTGTTTCTGCTGGTTCGGGCACATTTATAACATCCTGCCAATCAAGATAATCGTTAATCTCAGTTTGACTGAACAAGTTGCCATTTTTATGAATCAAATCTTCAATTACAGATTTGCCTTTTTCTGTAAGAACAAGAGCCATACTGACTCCCGTTTTATCGTCAGCAAATCTCGTTCCCCAATAGTCACCGATTCTTACATCGGCAGATGATTTGTTACGCCATGGGCACTCATAACAGGTTTTTGAATAACAAAACCGATTCTCAAAAAACAAAAAATAAGGATCTTTTTTTTGAGATGTAATCGTTACTTTATCACCATCTGTCACATGTATATATATCTCTCTCCAACCTCTTGGTTTATACCTGAAATTAACATCAAGTTTTTCCATATTAAAGCTGTATTTTTTTTCAAGCCAGTCTTTATATTTTAAAAACAAATTATATGACGGAACACCATGACATATTAAATCAACAAGAAATATATTCTCATCATTTCTGAGATTACGAATGGCAGCAATCTGACAAGGTAGCCCAAAAGCAAACACTTTTCCTTTATTTTCAAACAAATCAGAAAAAATAAAAGGCAAATAACTCTGCATATATTTGCTACTTTGCAGTAATTTCAAATCACTTTTTTCTTTAACAATTATATGCCTTGCTTCCTGAGCGTTTTTATCAAATGTGCATCCTGATACACTATAACCGTTTTCTAATGCATATTCACTCAATTTATAAGCAAGTCCTCCGCTGGCAGAAGTCATAAGTATTTCTTTGCGGTTATCCTTGTAAGAGAACAAACTGCCATCTGCAATATTTGATGAAAACTCGCAATTTAGCAAAGGGCATACTTTTTTGCATTCAGAACAGTTAATACATCTATTTTTATCAACATCTGCGACAAAAAAACCGTCTTGGTTTCTTATTATTTCAATGGCTTCTTTTGGACATACCGTTGCACAAACTCCGCATCCGGTGCAAAAAGCCGTATTCCTTCTAATAGAATAATTCTTTGTTTGTTTTGCATTTGCACAATATTCTTTTACCGAATTCAAAGAAGAGTTAAGATACTTGCGTGATTTCTCAACAAGCACGGCTAATAACATATCTACTTTATCATAGTCAATTGGTTTATTTATCGCTCTTTTATTTAGATCTTTTTTTACAAGCCTATCATTTAATTTAAGCTTGTTAAGCAATTCCAATACTCTTGAGTTTTGATTGTTCGGGTCAAAAGCGCTAAATCGTTTAAAAACAAAAAAGGGTTTATGATAAATAACAGAAAAAATCATACCATGAAATGAATCAGTACAAACAAAAGAAGCATTTCTGATAAGCCTGATAAATTCTTCAGGACCGGCAGGTTCGCTCAAACATCCATCTCGATTAAGATCCGTTTCAAAAACCGGAACAATTCTAATTTTCAGTTTGAGCGTGGAAGATAACCGTTTAATTATCTTCCAATGCTTTTTGTTATTGCCAAGCATATATACGAGGATATAATCTGACTTAATGCCTTCTTCTTCGCTTAAAGGGACTATATCATTCCACTCGTTTCTGTCGAGCAAGAGTGTAGGGTCAAGAACAATTTCAACTTTTTTTCCTGTAAGTTTTGAAATAATTTCAGCACCCTTTTTTTCTCTTGTTGAAATATATTTAAACCTTCCTGTAAGATTTTTTATTTCTTTTTCAATATACTTGTTGCCGGTCGATGAAATGCTCATACTCGGAGCGTAAGCGATCATCCTGTTCGGGTCTGAAACAAAGTCCAAAAAATAGTGCTTATCAAAACATGAAGGAGCCCATATCTGATCACTTCCGCAGACAAAGCAATCAAAGAAATTGTTTAATTCTTCAAGTTTTGCAGTAGAGTCACACAACTCGGTGAAAGCTAAATTCTTGCTTAAAAAAGAACTAAACAGTTTTTCCCTAAGCTCTCCCATAAACGGGGCGGGCATCCTTTTAAATAACTTTTTATATATTAAATAAAAATTTTTGATTATACCTTTGTCTGAAAATATCCCACTGATTAATGGGTTTGTTTTGTAATTAATTACCGAAACCACATTATCTAAATCGGATAATACTTTATTTAACGCTGTAAGTTGAAGTGCAGTTCCGTAATTATGATACTCAAACCATGTCATCAAACCAATATTCATACCGCACCCCCTGTGTTGCCGGTTATTGAGCAGTGCTTTGACTCCTAATCCTTTTAATATTATCTTTTTTATATTTAACCATTCTAAATGGCATTTTAAAAACTCCGTATTCCTCTGTAAATACTTTCATAACTGCAAACCGATGTGCCCAAAGGTAGGAAAAGCCTTTTTTCTTCAAAATATATGTCAGTTCAATAATCTCTTTATCTGTTTTTGAAAGCCAACTCCCGTCAAAATGGTGAACGGTCAATGTATTTTCAGTAATGATAGTATCTCCGGTTTCTAAATCTTTAGGGCATAGATAATCCTTTGGCAAAAATGTAAAACCTTTCACAGTTTGAAAACTATTGTTCGGAACCAATCCGTATTTTATTAAGGCGTTGGTAATACGAATAACATTGGTGGTCAGATCATACGAACCATCATTGTTCTTGAAATGAAGGTTATCATAATCTTGTATCAACTCGCCTATTATCGGAGCTTTCTTTTGGCATGCCATTAAACCCGTTGGGATTTGAGATACAGACTCAAATCCCGACACCGCTTCGTACTGTAGCAATGAATCAAGCGGTTTAAGCACCTCGACATCTGTATCCATATAAATACCGCCGTAATCATAAAGGACTTTAAGCCGTACATAATCCGTTACAAATGCCCATTTTTTTGCCTCATAAGCTTCTCGGACATACAATGGAGCAGTTGAAATGTTATAATTACTCTCATTCCACTCAATTATTTCATAATCGGGACAGTACTTTTTCCAACTTGCTATACATTTTTTCGCAAGTTCCGGCAAAGGATTGCCGCCAAACCAGCAGTAATGAATAACTTTGGGTATCATTATTACATCTCCGTTTTTTTCAACAATTGCTTAACTTTGAATAATAACATATAAACCGGACGACACTCAAAAAACAGTCGGGTTTTCCAATCACATTTCCGCTTAATTTCGCTATAAATACTTTTTACCAATATGTAGTATTGTTTTATTAATTGCACTCTTTTTTCTTTATTATTAATTGAATAACAATACTGTCTTTTAAACGAACAAACAACACTCTTTTTTGTTTCTAGTAAAAATTCTGGTAAATTATTATCATTATAAAAATGAAGTCTCGCCAAAAAGCCCTCAATTTCATCAAAACAACCATAAGACAACATATTGTTCATTATACTGTTTGCTCTTTGAACATAATAATACAAAACTGAATCTATCGTTACTATTAGATTGCAAGAATAATATATTCTGTGAATGATAAAATTGTCTTCACATTTTTTCCCTTCAGGAAATCTTACCCCTTCAAAAAGATCTTTAAGAAAGATTTTATTACAAACTATAACATAACAGATACCATTTTCTTCTTGAAGTTTATGTAGTATTTCACGATTGGTTAAAGATGAATTTTTAACTCTTTCCGTTGTAGATATTATATCTCCAAATTCATCAACTTTTTGAAAATTGCATACTGATATTTCGGCGTTTACCATTTGAAGTGACGACAGCAGTCTTTCATACATTTCAGGCGCTATGTAATCATCACTGTCAACAAAACCGATATAATCACCAGTTGCAATATCAAGCCCCGCGTTGCGTGCAGCCGATAAGCCGCCGTTCTGCTGATGGATTACTTTTATGCGGCTGTCTTTGGCCGCGTATTCGTCACAGATTTTGCCGCAGTTGTCAGGCGAACCGTCGTCAATCAGAATTATTTCAAGATTTGTATAAGTCTGCGCAAGAATGCTGTCAACGCACTTGCGCAGATATTTTTCAACTTTATAAACAGGAACAATTACAGAAATACAATTATTCATATCAACATTAAAGCATCTCAACTTTTGGATTAAAAAAAAGCCCTCTGAATATACTCGAAATAATGATTTTCAATCGTTTAAAGCGGTGATTTTTCGCCTTAAACAACACTAACAGAATATGTTTGAAACACTTGGCAAGATAGTAACAAAAACGACCGAAGCCCTCTTTGCGATAGAAAAACGCCTCATTTCTGAACGCATATCTGTATCTGTCAAGTCTTTCTGGCACATCATCGGAAATTCTGCTGCCGTTATTGTTTGCCATGGCGTGAACAACAACACTTGAACCTACAAGAAAACACGGCTGATTATTGATTACTGAAATTCGCCGGGTGAATTCTATATCATCACCCCAGATGAAAAACTCTTTAATTGGTAAACCATATTTTTTTACAGTTTCTGTTTTTAAAAAAAGAGAAACAAATGTTGCCTGTTCTGCACTTATGATTCCATATTGCAAAAAGTGCAAATATTCAAAAGCCTTTGGCTTGATTTTCTGTCGGTTCATTCTACATTCCTTACCGTCTTTCCAAAGAGCAAGACTTGACAGCCATCCATAATTACCGCCGAGTTCTTCATCCGCTTCAAGCAGTTTTTCAAGCGCAGCAGGTTCAGGTAATGTGTCATCATCCATAACCCATACAAATTCGTAGCCGAGTTCACAAGCTTTTCGCATACCGTAATTGAACCCACCTGCACCGCCGAGGTTTGCCCCTGTATTGAAATACAGTAAACCTTCGGTTTCATCTTTAAACAAATCAGATGTACCGTCGGTACTTGCATTGTCAACAACAATAATGTCAACAGGCTTTGTCTGTGTTTTTAAATGTTGCAGACACTCAACTAATAAATCTTTTCTGTTGTATGTCACAACTACCGCCGCAGTTTTGTTCATCAAGATACCTCATCAAAAGCTTTTGTTGTATTTTTTGCCGAAAAACTTTGCTTTGAGAAACGCTGAACCTTTTTTGAGCCAGTTCACTTTTTCCATACTTACTGCAGGGATTTCTTTGATTTCACTTTTTTTAATTCTGCCTGTTGACAACTGATAATCAAGCCAGACATTAAACAAAATTTCCGAAACTCTGCCGGGATAGCGCTTCTCAAATGCAGACATTTTGCTTTCATCCGTTCTATTGCGCAGCTCACAAAGAATATCAAAAATCCATGTACAGTAACTATTCAACAAATCCTTCTGCATTATCATCATATTGAACATATAACCGCTTCGTCTGTTCACTGCCCGTGTAAAGCTTTCCGAATACTCGGGATGTTTTGCATCAATTATGTGCTGCACTTCATCAAGATGAGTGCCGTCAAATGTATGAGAATAGTGGCTGTATAGCGTTTCAATATAGTATTTTCGCTTGTTCGGAGTAAAAACTTTTATTTTGCCGAGATAAGGCTCAATTTCTTTAATATTCAGCAAAGAATTGAAATCTGCCTTGTGTTTCATTGAAAAATGCCGCCTGTAATGTGCAAGTCCGATGTAGTCAGAATCAAGGTTTTTCCAAGCCCAATAAAGCCCGGTCAACTCGCAGAAAAATGGATTTAGTTGAGATATATTATCTCCTGTGTTATCGGGGACAAAACCATCCGGCACCGTATTTTTCAGTGCTGCTCCGACAAACAGAGGAAGATAAATTGTATCTTTCGGCACCTGATAATCTTTATGTGCTGCAACAACTATTTTGATGATTTCACTCATATCATTCCGCTCCGTTGCGTTTGAGAACAGACCAAAATGTTCTCAGCACGCATAGAAAGTCAAGGTATATTGAGTAATTTTTAACATAGTAATACTCAAGCTCGAGGCGTTCGCGGTAGTTGATATTCGACCTGCCGTTGCAGCCCCACCAGCCCGTTATTCCGGGTTTGACCTGCTGATAAAGCTTCATTCCGCCATGCGCTTCAAGCTCACCGGGCACAAGCGGGCGCGGCCCGACAAGCGACATTTCACCTTTGAGAACATTTATAATCTGCGGGAGTTCATCTATGGATGTTTTGCGCAGAAATCCGCCGATTTTTGTAATGCGCGGGTCATCGGCAAGCTTTTGGTTTGCCTCCCACTCGGCTTTGTATTTTTCATCTTCGAGCAGGTCGCGAAGGATTTTGTCGGCATCGGGAACCATTGTGCGAAACTTGTAAATATTAATTGTTCTGCCGTTTTTGCCGACACGCTCCTGTTTATAGATAATCGGTGCCGTATCGCCCGTGATGAGATAAATCAATTTGACAAGCACGGTTACGGGCATAAGCACAACTGCGCCGAGCACACCGAGAACAATGTCGATGCCCCTTTTAACTGCCGAATACAGGGCCTGACCTGCCGTAAAGGAATAGAGGCCGACACTCAGCGTGTTGTAAACACCTACGGTGTCAACGCCGTAATCCTCCGTGCGGAAGCCGAGCAGATTTTCTACACTAAGGTGAATGCCGACTCCGGCTGTTACCAACGATTTGTAAATATCATCCGGCACAAGAGACGGGCTGACGGCAACGAGAACTTCTTGAACGCCGTTTGATTTAACAAAAGGCAGAATGTCATCAAAGCCGTTCGCGGTACGGATATTCAATCCGGTTTTGCCGCCGTCAGTGAGATAAGCGCCTGCCACTTCATATTTTTCAAAATCGCCCAAAGACGCGTTTTCGATTATTTCGCCGATATTTCCGGATGAACCGATGACAAACAACGGTATTTTTTTCGCGTTGTAAACGCGGATTTTCCCCGACAGAACAAGCTTTTTCCAAAAACATTTGAGGGCGAGCGATATAAGAAAATACAGCCCGTACATTGTTAAAATCATCTGCCGTGAAAATACGGTGCCGATTTTGAACACATAAAATATTATGCCCGCCGCGAGCAGGTTATAAAAAGTGAGCAGGAGAGCCCGCACGATTTCTTCATAATAAGGGCGGCGGAAAATGCCGCTGTAAGGGTTTGAAACAAGGCATATTACAAGGTTGACAAGGGCGGCAATATAGAACAGAGCCATCCATTCATCACTGTGAACAAAGCCGAAACTGCGGAATTTTATGAGATATGACAGGGCAAATGAAACAACAAGCGCGAAAACATCAATTAACGCAAAATCAAAATGCCTTGAAGTGTCTTTTGCCGCGCCGCTTTTCATTTTTTCACCGCCCCGCCGATTGGTTTACATATTTATACAAACATATAATAACATATATTTATTGAATGTGCAACGGAAAAATCCCGCCCGGTTAAGGGCGGGATTTAAAGCTTTTAAATTACGCGAGGGTGTTCATACCGAGTTTTCTGATTTCAACACCGTTGGTTGAGCCCGTAACATCTTCGCTGTTGTAGTGTGTGGTGGGGGTAATAAACAGCTCTATGTCGGTGGCGGCTCCGTCGGCGTCGCCTCTGAGAATAAGCTCGGAGAGACTTATACGTGTCTGCGTGCCGTCTTCTTCCACTCTGACAAGTTCCACCTCATCAAGGGCAAAGGTGTAAACACCGCTTTGTCTGAGGTTGTTCCACTGTGTGGTCTTGGTTTCGTCATCGGGAATCTTATCGGCATAATAGAGGTTGACTTTGGTTGTGTCAACAGCGCCGGAGACAAGTTCGCCGTTTTTGTTGAGGTAGGAGTATGTAGCCACAACAGAAACATAGCTGTCATCCTGGCTTGCGGAGGCAAGGTTGGTGTTCTTGAGCCTGAAGTGGATTTCTTCATTGTCAATGGTTTCAACCGTTGTCTCGTTGCCGTCTGCGTCTGTCTGAACCTGTTTGTCAACGGTAAGAAGAATGTAGTTTGTCTGAGCGTAAGCCGCGTTGTACTCACTGCCCGTTACAAACTCGGTCTTTGCCGCTTCGGCGTTGGGCCTGTAAGCCGCTATAAGGGTGTTCGCAAACAGCTTTGCCTCCCACGGAGTGAAGGTATTGGTATGACCCGCGCCCGTGTATGTAACATTTTTGCGTGAATAGATGTAGTAGGCGTTGAGCGCGTCATTGGGAATATCCGCGAAATTGTCGCCTGACATACTGTACCAGCAGGTTACATCGTCACCGTTCATATTAAGCTGATATGACTGGTCGTGAGTGGGCGATACCTGCTCAACCTTTGTTTCATCATACTTGTAGCCGCCGTTTTCATCGGGAATTAACTTGCCTGACGAATCCGTTTCGTAGAAGTTGATGTCATAGGGGTAGGTTGTAATCTGACCCTTGTTTGTCTGGGTAACATAAGTGGTCATAAACGGGTTCATTGAGCCGTCGCCTCTCGGCATTGTAACCGTGGGCAGATACTTCTTGCCCTCGCTCTCGCTGTAGTAGCGTGAAAGCGTGTAGCGAGTGTAGCCGCCTACATACTGGTCGGTCTCGGTTTTTGCCGAATCGGGAACATAAGAGATTGAGTAGTCATTGTCAAGCATGGTCTGAATACGGGTGTCATAGTAGTAGTCCGCGCCCGTTTGAACCTTTGTTTTGCCCTCTGAGTTCTTCGGATCGGGGTCGGAGTAAATGCTGTTGTCGTGACCTTGTCTCTTATCCGTTACATAACCGAATTTAAGGGTGTCATCCGTTAATTCATAAATATCTTCGCTCTTAACATTGGTGCTGCCGCATGAGGGGCAGGTTGAGCCGAAGTTGTTGTAGGATGAATAACGGCAGTCCCGGCAGGAGTATTCCGTTGCGACTTTTGTTTTCGCCTTTTCTTTGATTGAGTAGGTTACGCCGTAGCGGTCAAGGCCGCAAACATCACGCAGCAGGTTGACCCAGTAGCCGTTTCTTTCACGCTCGTCGGTGTTAAGGTCCATATTGTTTACATAGTCGCTTACTGTGTGGCCTGTGTGGAACAGGTTTTCAAACCATTCGGCAATCTTGCCGAATTTGTCCAAAATCCAGTTGGCAACATTGATACCGGCGCTTAAGATAACGTTGTTTACAAAGTTGTTGTAAACCGTTGTTGTGTCGTGGGTGAGCAGAACGGATCTGCCGGAATTGATGAAATCCTGAACAGCGAACGCCGCGCCCATATTAAGGCCGATGTTTGTTGAAAGCGCCGTGTTGTAGTAGTAACTTTCTTTACCCCAGCTGTCGGCAAAGCCCATAATGAGCATATCAAAATCATCAAGATATTTTGCCTCATCGGTGTAAATTCGCAGTGTTCTGCCGTTTGCCGCAGTGCCGCCGCAAAGGGTGTTGAGCTGAATAACATTTATGCACTTGAGTATAACAAGGAAGTCGGGCACGGGGCCGTTATAGCCTATCATACTGCCGCTGTGGTCAATGTACCAGTCATAGTAGGCGCTGTAATTCGCCATTTCGCCGCTTGTGTCGGAGGGACCGTACATCATATAGATTGTGTCATCAACGCCGTCGTTGCCCTCTTCATCACGGATAAACCAGTTTTCACCTTCACCGAGAAGTTCTTTGTATGTCGGGCTGTTGAAAATGCAGCCTATAAAGTGGTTGCCGGAGTTGCCGCTCGCGTTGTTTTTGTTCCTTATATACTCCATCTTCCAGTCGGAGGGCAGGATCTGAATGGCTTTAATCAGGGTTGCCTCGGCGGGTTTGATGTAGCAGTAGTTCACATAAGAGTCGTGAAGGTTGCCGTAGTTTATGTTGCCCTTGTCATCGGTGTAGCTGCCGTTTTTGTCAAGCTTGATTATCTCAATTTTCCACGGCAAAATGCCGGTGTAGTCGGAGGGCAGCTGCCTTGTGACTTCATAGGTGTAAACGCTTGTTTTTGTTGTGGAGCGCAGCTGATCGTCGTTTATCTGGCTGTAGCCGCCGCCGTTTAAGGATTGCCGCACGGTCAGACCGTCGGTGTCAATCTCATCGGGTTTGAATTTGCCGTCGCTGTTAAGGTCAACATAGAGGTTGAGTTTAAAGCGGGCCTCATCCGCCTTAACATCGGTGGGGTTCTGAATGGTGAACTTAACGGCTATTGTGCGGTCTGTTGTTTCTTCGGGATAGGCTGTTACACTGCCCCTGTCGGCAACGATTTTGGGGGCGGACATTTTGATGTAGCCCGCAAGTTTGGTTTTATACTCGGTGTCGTCGCCGCCGAAATCACGCTCGGCAAACATATTGTTGTTGTAGAAGGAGCCTATGCCTCTGCTTGAGTCGCCGTTGAAGGCGTACTGAATGAACTCATACATATATGAGCAGTTGTCAACGGCTGTTGCGGAGGGGCTTGCGGGGAGAACAAAGGCTTTTTCTTTGCCGAATTCGCCGTTCTGGTTTTGTTTGTTGACTAAAAGAGTCTGAATATCAATAGATTTCCCTTCACCCTCGCCCATAAAGTTTCCTGCTGCTGAGTTGTAATTACCAATACGTCTTTCATTCCCGTTTATTGATAACTTATTATAAACATTATCATCATCTACAGCATACAACATATCATGTTTTGCTCTGTCTTTATCACCGTGTATTTTTCCAAGTCTTTCGCCATAGACGGCAGGCCAAAGTTTAAGCCCATCAACCCAATGCCATTCACTTGTATTTTCATTATAGGTAAATTGATAACGATCGCATAAATCTTTTATTGATGATTTAGGTGTATCAAAAACAAGTTGTCCATTTGGTTCATTTGGATCATCAAGCCAAGCTTTAATATAGTAATCCCAATCTTCATATTTGCCTGAATCTTTTGTAATATCTGGGTATGTGTTTTTAAGGTCATTAAAATTTCTAATTCTAGACGGATTTACTTTTTCACACTTAAGATTAACATGAACTGTCGTTTTTGAAACTTTCATTTGGTTAGTTTTTAGAGTAAGTTTATCCGTATTTTCATACCTAAATTTTACAATGGTATAATATGTGCCGGGTTTGGTACTGTCGGTTTTGGCGTTCCAGAACTGGGCGAACTGGAAACGGGAGGCAACATAGAGCTTTGCCGATGAGGCGGCATCCGTTTTGCTGTCATAAAACTTCTTCGCAACGGGGTCATAGAAAACGGTTGTTATTCTGCCCCTGTCTTTAAATTCGTCTTTAATTTCACTTTTGCCGTTGCTGTAGGTGTAGCCTATAGGTATATCGTCAGTGCTGCCCTCGGGAATATAGTGCCACTCATAATCAAGGCTTACACCCTCGGGAATTTCTTTATCCACATAAGAATACCACTCGGCCAGGAAGAACTTCTGTTTGCCCGTGAACCAGCCCACAATAGTGCTGAGCACGCCTCCGAGATTTTCAACCCACTCCGGTTTTGCTTCGGTATAGGTTGTTTTGCCGTCAAGGATTGCCTTGAAATTGTCATTTGAACCGGCTGTTAAATTGTCGGCGAAAATTACGGGAAGACCGGCTTCCATAAAGGTTTCAAGCTGTTTTTCTTTTTTTGCCGTGAGGTCGTTGCCGGAGGAACGCTGTTTGAAGGTGTTCCAGCCCTCAAGGAAGGCGTAGGTGCCTAAAATATCATTGTCAATCCAGGTGTAATCGTCACTGACAATGCCGCCCAGGGTGCCCTCAGCCCAGAAGTTACGGGCGTTGGTGTAAACCTGATCGCCTGTGGAGGCGTAGTAGTTGCCCGCCATCTGCGCGTCGTTATAATCGGGGTCATCATTAAGGTAGGCTGTGTATTGCGAGCCGTCGGGGTTTGTGACGGTTTTCATCTGCGTTGCCGTGTTCATATTGTAGGTGGAGTCGCCTATATAAACAAGGTCAAAGGTCTCGGCAATATCGTCAACATCGGCAATAAGCTCATTGACTGCCATGGTAACAATTTTAACGGTAACGGGCTGAGGATTGCCGGACGCGTCTGTGTAATAAAGCTTGTTTTCACTGTTGAGGCTGGTTGATGGGAACCAGGAGTAGAACTGCTCCAGGGTGAGAACATGCCTTCTCTCCCTTGCCGAATCGGAAAGGCCGTTTTCGGCATTGGGGTTGGCGCCGAAATTGTAGGTGTAGTTAAGCTCGCTGATGGCTTTTAAAACACCGTTTTTGAAAACCTTGCCCGAGGTGTAGGGCTCAATGTCAAGAACCTTGATTGTATCTTTGTTAAGAATAACGCGCTGGCCCTTGAAATTGAGTATGTAGCGCATCGCGGTAGCCTCGCTGACCTCATCGGGCAGGTGAGGGATTGTGTTGGACCTTATAAAATTCTCCTGATTAATCTCTCTTATAACATCATAATAAGGCGCGTTCAAGGCATAAAGCGAGGAAGTGACATTTGTGCTGAAATTTTTGTTTGCCATATTAGCCGCGCCGGAGGTGTCGGCTGAGGAATAGCAGTAAACAAAGTCGCTGACCCAGCCGGTTGACGCGGTTGAGAAGGCTGAGGAATTCTTGATGTAGTTTAAAAATGTTTTAAGATGCGGGTAGGCTGTTGAGGTGCTGTCAAGAACAGCCTTATCATAAACAGTGGGGATGCCGTATTCAAGGAAAGGCTTCTCATTACCCGTCTGACCATGCGCAGTTAAGAACGCCTGAGTTAAGTCGGTTGAATATGTGAGCGCCGTGCCGTCGGTTGAAAGACCGGACGAGAAAACAACCAGATCAAAGAACTCAAGGGCGCCGGAATAATCGTCAATCTGATCCGGTGTGATTACGGTGACAATAACACTGAACCTGTCACCCGATTCATAATCGCCGTCGGAGCTGAACTCCGGAGTGACGCCGTCAAGCACACGGTATTTGAACCACTCGTTACTCTCATAGCCGCCGGTGTAAAAGACGGTATCGGTATAAATGGTTGACTGCTCAACAATTGAGGGCACAAATTTGTAAAAGCCCCTGCCCCTGCCGACATAGGTGCCGATGTTTGAGGAGCTTGTGAAATAGGGGGTTTCACCCTCCTGAGCGTAGTGATAGGCGGTATCTCTGACGGTTCTGTATGGGTGATCCTCATCAAAAACAAGCGAGGGGTTGTCATCGCCCGCCTCATCGGTAATGTGACCCACAAAATACTCGGTGTAAAGGTCAAGGCTTATTGAGTTGCCGTCGGTGTCAGAAAAGCCGTCAACATAATAGGTGCCTTCAAAAAGGTAGATGTCATCCTCATCATTGCCGAGAACATCCTGAGCGTCAAGATAATAATCGCTCGCCTTGGTGTAGATGCTCACTCCGTCTTCAAACGGGGTGCCGTCTTCATAATACCAGTTGATTGCGCTGCCGTCGATTACATAGTGAATAGGGTCAAAATCAACATCATAGTAGTAATACTGGCTTGAGGTGTCAGGCTGAACATTTGCTTTTTTGAGGTAAACATCTTTGAATTTCGCGGTTGTAACACCGTTGTTCGCGCCGAAGAAGAAAGCCATGGTGTTAACATCATCGGCGGTGGTGAAAGTAAAGGAACGCTCGGCGCTGAAAGTGCCGTTGCCGCCCTGATAATCGCCCTCAAACAAAGCCTGATTGCTGTTTTCGGTGTAGCCTATGCCCCAGACAACGCTCTGGGCGTAATCCGTTGAAGTCGGGGCGGCGCCTTCGACCTTGTAGCCGAACTCATAAACGGTGTTAGGCTCACAGGCAACATAATAGTAGCCTAAAGCGTCGCTTAAATTCCACTGCGGGGCGACACTTATGCCCTCCATTGTAAGAACACCGTCATTATATTCGGGATTTCTGGGCAGTTCGCCCGCCTCATAACCGTGAAAATCTTTTATGTTCTGATACCAGTCGCCCAGAACAAACTGGTTGAGGTTAGCCTCAGACGCGTCGCCGTAGGTGAACTGGGTGGGATCCTGAACATAGCTTGCTCCGGCGTAGGGATCATTTTTCTGAGTAATCATAACATCCGAGAAAGAGGCTGTTGTCGGCCCGGCAGTTGTAACACCGAACCTGATGCCTACATGGGTAACCAGTGGGGGTATTGTAAAGTTTTTGGTATATGTTCCCGAAGAAGAAACATAATAGTTGGTATCCCAGGACATTACACCGAAATCGTTGGTATAGTTGAAAAGATAAATCTGTGCTCCGCCTTTGCCGCTGACATCAACCGTAAATGTAAGAGTGTATTGTGCACCGGGAGTAACATCCACTGTATAGAAAGAGGAATTAAGCGCGCCACCGCTGTAAAGAGTGTAAACATCAGCGTCCGCCGCCGAATACCCTTCTTGACCGGGAAGCTTTGTTTCGGTTGTGAAATCAATGGTAAAACGACGGTTTGAAAGGGTTGAGGTTGCGCCCGCCTTGTTAAAACCGTTGTTGGTGTAATGCAACTCGTTAAGGTTTTTGAACCACTCTTCAATATCAAACAGATTGGGCAGGTAATAATCCTCCGAAACAGTGTAATCGCCGTTTTCGGCAGGTATAAATCTGCCGTTGACACCTACGACCTTTTCTTCGGCGTTTAAGTTAAGCTCTTTTGCGGTTGTGGGCACATTCTCCCAGGGGTAATACTCGGTGTATTCACCCTTTGATTCAAGCGGAGTTGTGTTGTTGGTGCCTAAAAGCCCGCGGGCTGTGAGCTGTGAGAAAAGTGTGTTTACGCTTGAAACACGCTCGGCTCTGGTTGCCTTTGCCTTTGCCTCATTGGTCCAGTTGGCGGTAGCCTCCTGACCGTTGTCGGCATAGTAGCCCATGGCGCCCTTTGTCGCATCCGGCGCCACCTCAAGAATACGGAATGATGAATTCTCGGTGTTTTTTTTGCGTTTGATTGTCTCAATGTAATCGAGCGACGGTGTGTCTTCATCAAGAGCGTTTGTTACTATTGACGCGACAGAACCTAAAATCATTGAAACTGCGAGAATAACGGCTGTTATTTTGGATAGATTGTTTTTCTCTTTCACTTTAAGTTCACCTCCATACCCTTTCTATTAAAGTGTTGATTAACTGATTGCCTCCCGCCTCGGAAGCCGAGACAATGACAGGCTTGTTTCTGAATGACTCTGCAATGTTTTTGGTGTAAGTGATGTTGTTCTGGTTAAAATTCATATCTATTTTTGCGTATTTCGCGTTGAGCACCGTGTTCCATGAAGCAACATCGGAGCACATAGGCTGGGCAAAGCAGTTGGCGAAATCATCGGAGCCTATTTCCTCAACAGTCTGACTGCCGCCCTCCTGCAGCTCATAAGACGCGGTGAATTTTACTCCACCGCCCACCTCGGGCTGCGTGCGAATATCAAACCGGCGAAGGTAGAGTTTATCCGCATCAGAGTCGGCACCGAGAGCGAGCATATAAACGCACCCGACATAGTCCGGATCCGAATCCGATGATTTTTTTTGAGCAATGTACAAATCTCCGTTAGTGTCAACGGCAACTCCGCCGTTGCAGTTTTGAAGATAAGTGTGAACCTGTGAGGCAATCACCTGTGATTTGTATTGCAGATTGAGCCTTGCCCTATTGCGTGAGAACATATTTGAACCCGATGTCATCATTATCCCGATAATTGCCGAGATTACACCGAGTATGGCAAAGCTCACAAGCAGCTCCACAAGTGAAAAGCCTTTGTTATTCCTTTTCATTCAAGTTGCCTCCACTTCAGACATCTATAAGATGCTCGCCGGTGTCTTTATACAAAGTGATTATGTGTGTGGCTGTTGACGAGACGGTTATTGTTAAAACGGGCCCGCCAAGAACATTTGTTGTGCCGTATTTTGCGGAGCGCACAGCTCCGGTTGTGCCGTTGAAGCTGATGTAAAGCGAATCCTCCGCGATGTTATACTCATCATTGCCGTTGACGGTGAACGAGAGCCTGTCGTTGCCGAGGCTTTCTCTTTTATACTCGGTTGAGGTGTCAAGAACGCCGTCGCCATCCTGATCCGTGCGCATAAGAAGAAGGGCGTAATAGCCTTCATCATTGCCGTCGCTGCCGTCGGAATACTCCAGCACCGCCCTGCAGTCGCGCCCGCTCATGGCGTCAACCTTTGCCTGCGCGATAACCGCATCCAGCGTTTCGGTCGCCTTTTTGGACCTTGCGTTATACATCGAAATAAATGAACCGGTTACAATGCTGACCGCAATGCCCATTATAACAACGACAACAAGCAGTTCAACAAGCGAAAAGCCTTTATTATTGTTTTTGTTTGCCATTTTTTCGCCCCTTCCCGGTTAATTGACAAAATGAGTTGCAGATTAATCTTCGCCTATGCCGCTTTCTTTATACCAGCCGTCATAATAGACGAGCGTGCCGACATCCCAGTATGAGCCGGAATTGGAGTCATCCTCGGAATGCGCGGGAATGTAGTTGTAGTAAAGGAATTCATAGGGCATAATGCCGCTGTCTAAGGGTTTATCCTCTTCATTAACTTCAAAAAGGTCATATTCATCTGATGCGTTTTTGAAATCCGACCTGTTTTCGGATGATTTCGCGCCCATCGCGGCGTTTACATCCTCACTGCTGGCGGTAAGGGTGACAATGCCTGTTGTTGCGTTGACAATAACATCGCCCTGAGCCATAATCAAGCCTCTGAAATCGGTTTGAACGGTAACATTTGAGGTTGAAAGAATAAGGCAGATTTTATCTTTGCTGTAATTTGAACCGTTATAGGTTAAATCATTGCCGTCCAATGTGAACGGAGCGCTTGTAACAACAGCTACAACTTCACCTTCTTCATTAAAGAAGCAAAGCGTATTTTTGCCTGCGCGTGTGAGCGCCTCTTCTATAATTGTTGTATCTTCAGCCGTTTTTCTTGTGTAATAATCGAACGGATTTGTCGCGGTTGAGCGCTGAGCCTTCTGCTCATCGGTGCCGAGCTCGGATTCAAGAGCCTTCTCGGGACCATAGCCCTCATTAAGAGTTACGCAAAGGTTTCTGAACGCGTTGAGTTTTTTCGCGACCTCTGTGTTGATGAGGCTGAGATAGGCGCTGAATGTGTCATAAGCGTCGCCCAAAGTCTCTTTCAACACAGCCCTGAGTGTGATTCTCGGCTTTGTCGGGTCGGTTTCAATACCGAAAACATCGCCGACGGTTCTCATGCTGTAAGTGTCAACATAATTGAGGTACTGCTGAGTGTAATCATTAACCCTATCAACATTTCTCTCAAAATAATCACGGAAATAGCGGTTGGCGTTTTCTTCAGCGGAATAATCATCGGTAGCGGTGAAATCCATAAAGAAATAGCCTATTGTATAGTTGCCTGAATAGGGAACACTGACCGGTCTTACGGTAATGCCGTAATCCGACGGGTGCATATCCACGCCGTTAATGCTCCAGAGCCTTACGGAATCAAGAGGTTTGTTGCCCTTTGCCGCAAACTGCTCAACATAAATCTGATAAGCCTCCGGTGCGGGGAAGACCTCGGGGTTGGTTGAGATTTTGTACGCAAAATCATCATAATTGAGCATATCATAAGGAACAAGGTAGGCGACCTGGTCCCTTTTTGTTGCCATTGACTGACCCATTTTAACATTGGCGTTACCGCCGACATTGATGAATGAATAGCCGGCTAAAGTGAGATTTGACAAGCCGCTGAGGTTGAGCGTTGCCCTCTGAGTTTTAATACCGTTGGCGATTATTGATGAGCTTTCAGCGGGGTTTGTTGTGCTGTTGCCGAAGCCGTAGTAAGCGTCGCCTGTTATGAGGGCGGTGGCGCCCGTGTTCATAAGGTTAAGGTCGTTTAAAACATTCTCTCTGTAGCAAAGGGCGGCTATGCCATCCTGAAAAACATTGATGCCGTTTGCCCAAAGCGTTGAGCCGTCTGTTATATAGAACGCACTGTTTATTTTTATTCTCTCACGCTCTCTTACAGTGTCATCCGTAATTGCGTTTAAGGTGGCGTCAACAGATGACCTACCGTACCACTCCTGCTTTTCGGCATCATAATAGTCGCCTGCCGAGTTCTGGCCGCGAACATCAACATCGCCTTTGCTTATGAGAAGGCCGCCCCTTTTAAGAACAAAGCTGTGAGAATTGGTTGCGGCGGAAATGTTAAGCTTGCCCGCGTACGCGTTGCCGTCAACAACAACTCTGCCGGAGGTGTGCCTCATCTCATTAAGGGCAACAACGGCAAAATCGGTAAAGGAACTGTCCTGACTTTCCTCATGGTAAACATAACCAAGATCCGGGAACTCAACAACAAGGTCGGTTGTTACTGTTACCGTATGGAAAAGGCGCTGATACCTGACTTTTATGTTTTTGAGAGTGACTTTTTCGGGAACCTTCTTGCCGTCATCATCAATCCGGTAGCTCCAGACGGCATCGCCGCGGCTGTCGCTTATTGTGTTGCCGGCATTGTCAACGCAGACTATGTCAGCCTCGCCGCCGAAGCCCGCTTTAACAAAATGCTCAAGGGCGTTGAGGTCATATTTTGTGTAAACATAGCCTTTGGAATCTGTGGAATCATAAAAATCTCTTGTGCCGGTAAAAAGAGGAATGCCCGTAACGGCATCGGTCTCATTGCCGTCGGCGTCATAGTATCTGGCGACACCTTCATCATTTATAAAGTAAGGTTTCCAGTTATTAAGAGAATAATTGAAGGACCTGTCGAACTTATCCTCAATAGAGTAGCGATAGGCGCTGTAGTTGGTCATTACATCATTGTAACAATCCTTAATGGAATCGGATATCGCAAGCTGCAGGCCGGAGCGAAGCTGCTCTACAACGCCGTCGGCGTTATAAGCGATTTCTCTGCCTGTTCGCTCGGATGATTTCATCTCACTTGAGGTATATGAAAGCGCCAAAATAAGCAAACCGAGTGTTGACAGGAATGTAAGCGCAATAATAACATTTACAAGACCCGCACCACTGTTATTCTGTTTAAAAGCTTTTAAGCTTTTCATACCATACCTCCGTGTTGATTAAAGCCGTAATCAGTCAAGTTTTGAACCGTTGAATGTGTAAACCGGTGATGATGTTGTGTTGATTGTGTAAAGAGTTTCATCATTCGGGTCGGCAGCGGCAATTTCTTCTGTTTCTACCGTGCCGCTTCTGTAAACATCAATGCTGATAAGGTAATATCTGTTATCCTTCTCCATTGTGACAAGATCTTTTTTCATAAAATCTTTTTCATTCAGGGTGTTTAAATAGTTGCCGTTAATTGTAATGCCCGAATTGTTTACCCACTTGTAACCCGTAAACGCCGCCTGACCGAGAGGCCTTTGTGTGGCAAGGCTTATGCCCGCGTTTGTGTAAATTTTGTTAGCCTCTTTATTGAGCAAAAGTGAAGCGTCGGTAATTCTCTGAATAATGCACGACTGGCTGCTCGGGTGCTCATATAAATTTGAAGTTGTAAGAAACTCATCGGTCACGGGCGCTCCGCCCTGAACCATGCGCTGTTTAACAATAAAGAATTTGGTCGGAACATTGCCGAGATTGTTGATAATTATAAGATCCCTTGTTTTGAGTCCGCCGTCTGTGTTGTAATTGCGCTGAACGCTTGCCGCCGCGAGATTCTTATAAGAATCCGTCATATTTGTTTTATCGGGGTTAATATCATATTGAGCATATCTCGGGTAGGCCTGACCGTAGAACGGACCGGTTCTCGCTGTATTATCTCTGTAATAGGGATAATACATTATAAAGACCGTCGGCTCCGCGTTCGCGCCCTCAGCGGTTGTTGAATAACATGTAGGGTCATCCTGATTGAATGTGACTCTGCTTGACCAGGTGTAAAGGAACTGAGCGTTCTGCGTTTCGGGAACCTGCACACCGTTTTGGGTTTTATACTGCTGAACACCCTCAACATACACATACTGCTCATAAGTGTAGGTGTAATTATAGACCACATCCATATAAATACGGTCGCTTGTGTCTGTATAAACATTAACGGAAATAATGCGGTTTTTGGCTTTGTACGCCGGAACCTCGCTACCATTTTCCAAAGTATTAATTACTGCAGGGTGAACGGCTTCTCTGTAAAACTCATTATCCGATTTTGCGTCGGGGTTCTGATCCTCCTGCCATGACTGGGTAAAGGAGCCGTCCATAGCGGTGTATTGAGCTATTTCATAATTGTTAAGCTCATAAATTCCCGCCTCATCACCGCCGACAGCTTCGCCCTCAAGCAGGGGTTCGCCCTCGGAGTAAGTTATAACGGCATCATAGGTGGAATTGCCGGCCTGTATGCCTTTGACGGCAACCTGACGGTCATCCGCCTTGTAAACATCATCGGCGGTTATGCCCAGCATTTCAGCTCCCGAGCCCTGCATAAAGCTGTCTCTTGTGTAGGCATTGACAGCTTCCGCTATATTATCAGCCGCCATTGTAGCCTCGCCGAAAGAACGCGAACGCGCCGTAATGTTTGCGGATGTGGAAAATGCGTGCAGCACCAAACCTACGGAAATGCCGAGTATTGTAACCGCAACCAGCAACTCAGCAAGAGAAAAGCCCTTGTTGTTGCTGTTAAGTTTTTTTAACATTGCGCTTTCCCCCTGTTAATAATCATCAGACCGCTGTGGTTGTTGCCGGCGCCGCGGTTGTTGCGGGTGCGGCGGTTGTTGCGGGTGCGGCTGTTGTCGCGGGAGCCGCGGTTGTTGCGGGAGCCGCGGGAGTTCCGGCTGTGCCGAACGGATCTCTTGTGCCGTAATTTACATTGGGAAGAGGTTCTGCGCTGTATTGAGCGCCCTCATAAATCACATAATATTTGGAGAGTGAAATGGTTGAATTGAGGTTTGAAGCCTCCGCGTTGTATGAAACATTAATGGAGTCAACAAATGTTGTGTTGTTTGTTTTTGCGTAGATATAATCGAGATATGATTTGAGCTGGTTGTAGTTAAGCGTGCCGGATGAGGTAGTGCCTGTCTGATAACCTTCAACATGCTTCATCTCGCCGTCAATAAAACAGTCAAAATCCGCAACAAGGTTGCTCGACTGGAAATCAACGGTCTGAAGGTCGGCGCCCACAGCCTCGCTTGCCTGCATAAGGTAGAGCAAAAAGTCTTCATCATTGATTCCGCTGGTTTTTTTGCCGTTTTCTTTAACTTCGCCCTTAGGCAGTTTGTTAAGATTTTTTGTAATGTTGGCTTTTGCCTGTGCAATTCCGGATTCATAATTGGTCAAGTTGTTGTAGCAGTCATTAAGCTCGGTAAGATAGGCTTTGCGCGTGCCTATTTCTTCTTCAAGAGCGGTATTCTTTTCGGAATACTTTGAATATCCAAGGAAATATGCGGCAAGAACAATAGCAATGCCCAAAACAGTAAGAATAAGATTATACTCACGCCATGTGAGCTTTTTCTTTGATGATTTTTCAGCCATTATTTCGCACCTCCTTAATTATTCTTCTTCAGTTGCGGCTTCTGTAACAACTGCGACCGTGGTGGTTTCGGGAACCTTATAGAGACAGGTGATTGTGAATGAAACAGTCTCAGGTGAATTGTCTTCACTTGTTGTTTTTGTCATTGAGCTTACCTGAACAATGTCAATCGACTCAAATGTGCGGAACTGCCTTACGACAGCCGCCGCCTCATCAAAACCGGGAACTTCCACCGACATGGTAACGCCTGTGGAGGTGCAGTCCGCCGAGAGCATCGCTATTGCGGAGGGCATCTTTCTTTCAAGTTCCGTGAAGAAATCCAGAAGTTTTTCGTTATTATTGAGCGAGCCGTCAACAAAAGTCTGAAGCTGTTTGTCGCCCGCCTGATAGCGGAGATATGAATTGTAAGTTTCTTCCGCGTACATTTTCTGGTCAATTTCTTTTTCTATTTTATTGAGTTCGCCGTTGAGGCTTCTGTTCTGCATAAAGACTATGCCGCAAAGAACCGCGCCGATAAGCAACCCCGCGCCGAACACAAGAAGGCCGTAGCGTGAACCTGCCGCGCTCTTCTTTTTGCCGCCCGCGCGGCCTGTTCTTTTGAGGTATTCATCGGTGAGAAAATTCATAGGTGCCACACGGGCGCCGAGACTGTTGATATAAACCGAAATGCTCTCAATGCTGTTGGCAAGGCCCTGCATTTCGGGAACTTCCTCAAGCCAGTATGTTGATGATGCTATAACATCGGCAACAAGCTCTTTAAGCCCGGCAAGGTGGCAGCAGCTGCCCATAAGAACTATGCGTTCAATGGGTTTTTCCGCGTTTTCTTCACTGCCGGAACGGAAGTAGTCAACGCTTCTTGAAAGGCCCGTAACAAGCCTTGAAAGGCAGTCGCTGAATTCCTCTGTATCCGCTATGGCTGTGGGATTCTCTTTTGAAACGCTGAGTTCCTGAAGAGCTTTGAGGTAATCCTCATCCATCATCTCCTGCGTTGCCATATAGCGGCAGATCATCTCATCACCGCCGACCGAAAGGGCACGCTGCATAAGCATATTGCCCTCTTCCATAAACACAACCGAAGCCGAGTCGGGGTCAATGGAAATATACATATTAACGCCTTCACTGCGGAAGCCTTTAAGAACCTGATACTGTGAGTTACCGCTGAAATCAAGCGCCTCAACTGTTAAACCGGCGGCATCTGCGAGGGTGGTGTAGCTGTCGCTCATAGCTATGGGCATTGCAACTACAAGCACACGGCTCTCTTTCTTGGTTTTGTTGAGAAGCATTGTGTCAACAAGGTATTTTGATGTGTCAATAGGGAAGTAGTCGGAAATGTTTGTTCTGATAACATTTCTTATCTGATCTTCTTTGACTATGGGCAGGGTAACCTCACGGGTGGCTATTTTGGTTGATGTAACCGAGAAAATGACATCTGTCGCCGAAACGGCGTGCATAGCCATCTCCTGCTTGAGCTTTTCACCGAGTTCAACAGGGTTGACAATCTGGCCGTCAACAACCGCGCCCTCGGGGGTGGCGAATGTGAAGCAATCGCTGATTGAATAAGCTTTGCCTCTTTTTTCGGAAACCGCAACTTTGCAGATGCGCTTGCCGCATTCAATGTTTAACAATTTTGCCGCCATAGTTTATCATTCCTTTTCATTTTTTTCTCATTAATTTCCAATAAAATATATTTATAAAAGGTATATTATTACCTTATAATATTCAATGTTATGCAACTCCCGCAAAAGAGAGATATATTTCAAGCAGCCTGTCACCCCACAGAGCGGCAACAAGAAAACCTGCCGAAAGGTAAGGCCCGAACGCGAGTTGACGCCCTTTGTGAAGAGCCTTCATCAATATTAAATGTATTATTGAGCCGAACAGGCTTGCTATAAACAGAGCCAAAAGGCTTTTTTTGAGCCCTAAAAACAGCCCCGCGGCCATTACCAATTTAAAATCTCCGCCGCCCATCGCTTTGCCGCCGGTAACAAGAATGATTATCAGGAACAGCGCTCCCATTACAACGGGACCGAGGATTGAGTCAAGCCAATGTTCGTGATAAAAAATCAGTCTTACCGCGCCGAGAACGGCGATAAATATGACAATCGGGAAGGGAATTTCAAATGTGCGCGCATCAATTACGGATATTACAAGAAGCGCCGAGAAAAGCAGGCAGGTGAGAATAAAATCCGCCGTCAGGCCTTTTACAAACAGGGCGAGCACGCACAGCAGCCCGTTTGCCGCTTCAATCAAGGGGTATTGCGGTGAGATTTTTGACTTGCAGCCGTGGCATTTGCCCCTGAGGGCAAGCCAGCTGAAAAGCGGTATGAGCTCATACCAGTGAAGCTTTTTGCCGCAGGTCATACAGTGCGAGGGTACGGTAACAATGCTTTGTTTTTCGGGGATGCGGTAAATGCAGACATTCAGGAAGCTGCCGAACACAATGCCGAACAGAAATGTGAAAATATAAACGAGCCAGGGCGCTGTTTCCATTATGAGTTCAGCTGATTGTTTCAATGGGTTTTCTCCTTTGCAAATGAGTAGTTAGGAGTGAGAACTGAGAAGTTGAGGACGGGACTGCGCCCGTACCCGATTTATAAACTTTGTGATACGGTTTTGGTTATTACGGTAAGCATTCTGAAGAGTTCATCGCAATCCGAAACAATGCTGTGGTATTCGCTTTCGGAGATATAATCCGTTTCTTTTAAAAGAGTCAGCCAATACTTTGTTTCACTGCATTCTTTGAACGCAATTTGCATCTTCGCGAGAAAATCTTTGCGGCTTGACGCGCATTGAGCCTCCGCTATATTGGCTCCGATACTTGTTCCGCTGCGCAAAATCTGCTTTGCCATAACGGTTTCTTTTTTGATATTAGACAAATATCTGTATAGATTGATTATTCTGACGGAAAACTTAACGCTCTTTTCAGACACAATGCTTTTATTCATAATGACTAACCGCCAACCTATTCAGTGAGCGTGCGGTAAGAAGCCGATTTTTTAACTTATAACTTCTCACTGCTCACTTCTAACTGATTTAATCCGCGCCCCAACAAAGGGGGAGTGTTGGGGCGAATGACATTTTTTAATCCGGATTAATCAATGTTTGAAAGGCACGCGCCTTTCTGTTTTGTTAATGCGTGGATTTAGAATTTAAGAAAAAATTTCAGCAGTTCTTAATTATGAACCTACCATTGAGAATGTGGGCGAGCCGTTGTTGTTGGTAATTGTAATTGTGTAAACAAGCGTTGACTGAGTTGTTTTCTGAGTGTCAATACCGCACTGCTCTTCAAATGAGCAACCTGCACCTGTTGTGTCGCTCGAGTCAAAGTTAAGACCGGAGAGCGCAACAGCAAGATGTTTCTGATCATTAACACTTATTGTAATTGTGCCATCACCATCACCTGCGAATGTCAGGTGAGTAAGAGCAAATTCGGATTTAGCAGTTGCAAGAACATCTTCTGCCGCCGATGAAACAACAGCGTCACGGGACTTCTGAACGTACTTAACAAACTGAGGAGCGAGCATTGCAACAAGAGCAACCATGATAGCGATAACGATGATTAACTCAACAAGTGAGAAACCTTTGTTATCCTTGCGGTTCTCGCGAGCCTGTGCCATTTTCATAAATAACATTGTGATTTCCTCCATATTTTATTTTTATATTGCTAAACCGTCGTTCCCCCCCTATGTGAACGGCGGGTTTAACCGTGTATAAATTATGTTACATTATTCCGATGGCAGTTTTACCTGCCAAGGAAAACTTTCATGAAAGATTGATATATTTCAAAATTTCGGGGTATGTTAAGGGTGATTGATTATCGCCACTACGCTTGATTATTTTTGCGGGCGATAAATTGTCGCTCCCTGCTGTTTTGTTTTTAATAACAAGATTAAGGCAGGTCGCTGTGACCGCCGTCGGTGACTTCCTCACTGAATACAGCACCTGTTTCACCTGATGAAAAATTACCGCCCTCTATCTTTATAAGATAGGCCTTTTCCGACTTTGAAATCTGATTTTCATCAAGGCCGCACATGGCCTCAAAACCTTCGGGACCTGTGTTACCATCTCCGTCATCATAGTCGAGATCCGTTGTGTGAACAATCAGTTTACCGGCCGCATTGGTCTGAACACGGATTTGGCCCTCGTTGCCGGTAACTGTCAGATGCCCCAGCGCATACTCGGATTTTGCAACAGCAAGAACATCCTCCGCCGCGCGGGTAATAACGGCGTCACGGGATTTTTGAACATACTTTACAAACTGAGGCGCGAGCATTGCGACAAGGGCAACCATAATTGCGATAACAATGATTAACTCAACAAGTGAAAAGCCCTTGTTTTCGGTGGAGTTTTTGCGAAGATTTGTGAAAAATTTTTTCACGGTAATCCCCCTCTGTAATATTAAATTTATTTAAGCCGTAACCGGCTGAAATAGCGAAGCGCGAGGTGTGTGGATTGGTTTTTGAGCGAAGATTTTGCGGTATTCTTTTGTGATTTCGTGCAGGAGACATGTTGTTGCCCCTACCTTAGAAAGGGTTTTGTTTACGGTTTTTACGGCGGGATTGGGAATTCCGCCATACGGAGTTTCGATAAATCGAGGTATGTCGGCGGACGACAAAATCGCCATACTGTTTGATAAAAAATATTAATTTTGAAATAATAGATGAGATTCAGAAAAACGGTGTAGGGAACGCATACTATGCGTTCCGTTGAATTACGGTTTGTTGCGTTTTCGAGGGCGATTGATAATTGCCCATACCGCAAATGGTTGTTTTGGTTCAAAATTTCACGGTATATCCGCGGGCGACAGGTTGTCGCCCCTACCTTATTTCCCCGGCGGCATTTGGGAATGCCGCCCTATGATGCTCCGCTTTCCCCTGCGGCGGGCGATTGATAATCGCCCCTACCTTATTACCGACGGGATTTCAGAACCCTGTGACCTGTTAAATGATTGCTTATTAAAGGTTGTCCATCGCGGTGTACATACTTGCCATCGGGAGCATAACCGCGAGAATAATTGTACCGACAATGCCCGCCATTAAAATGATAACAAGAGGCTCAAGCATACCTGTAAGTGCTTTTGACGACTCGGCAACCTCATCATCATAAAACGCCGCGACTCTGTCCATAAGAGCGGGGAGGTTACCTGTTTCCTCACCGATTTTTGTCATATTTGTGAGCAGTGAGGGGAACAGCTTTGTGTGTTCAAGCGCCTCGGCAAGCGTTGTGCCTACCTCAACCTCACCCTTCGCCTGCTGAATTGCCTCTTTAAAGAAAACATTTGACATTGTGTCGGCGGTTATGTCAAGGCCGTCCGTGAGCTGAACGCCCGAGTCAATAACAGTTGAGAGCGTTCTCGCGAAATTCGCGCAGGCGCTGTTTATTGTAAAGTTTTTGACAACCGGAATTTTAAGGGCGAGATTTGCGAAAAGGTGTTTGCCGAAATCGGATTTTTTGAAAAATCTGAGACCGACAATAACAGCCACAACACCGATGAGAACCGGAACAATGTTCGCCTTCATAAAATCCGACGCCGCTATAACGCCTTTTGTAAGTGCGGGAAGGTCAGTGCCTAATGAATTAAGAGTATCCTGAAATTTGGGAACAACAAAGTTAAGCATTATAAGAACAACAACAATCGTAATGACTAAAAGAATAATCGGGTATGTCATGGCGCCTTTAATCATACCTTTTAAGGCGGCGTCTTTCTCGAAGCGCTCGCTCATACGGGAAAAGGATTTTTCAAGTGAGCCGGTTTCTTCACCGGCGGCAACCATTGTTGCGAAAACCTCGGGAAAAACATCATACTGCTTCATGCAGTCCGCCAGAGTGTCACCGCCCTGAATGCCCTTGCAGCAGCCGACTATTGCCTTTCTGAGCTTGGGGTTCGCGGTCTGCTCGCCTATCATATTGAGGGCGTCGGCCATACCTACGCCGGCGGAAAGAACGCTGACCATCTGGTTGCAGAAAACCGACATTTCTCTGGGCTTGGGCTTTTTTTCCATAAAGGAAAACTCAAGATCCGAGTTAAGCGCGTTCGCGCCTTCAAGCTTAAGGGTTGTAAGACCTTTGGACCTGATTATGGACTGGGCTTCATCACGGTCGGCGGCTTCTATTGTGCCTTTTGTTTCTTTACCGGAAGCGTCCATCGCGGTATAATTAAATTTTGCCATTCAATCTACCCCTTTTCATTTTTGTTCAATTCTGTCAACTTTTATATTAAGGTGATATATTTATTACAATATAAATAGAGATGTGATATTCCGTAACGGAAATATACTCAGATAACCTTTTTACTCATAGCGTCGCGGTCATGAGCGAAAGCGCAGGCGTTCGCTCCGGAAATTTTACCGCGAACATAAAGCTCGTAAATACAGTCATCCATAAGCATCATGCCCTGTTTGCGCGAGGTGGATATGGTGTTTGGTATCTGGAAGGTTTTACCCTCGCGGATGTGAGCGCGGATAGCGGAGTTGCAAAGCATAAGCTCGGTTGCAACAACACGGCCGTCTTTGTCGATTCTCGGAATAAGCTGCTGTGAAACAACACCCTCGAGAACATCGGCTATCTGTGAACGGATCTGCGACTGCTGGTGAGCGGGGAAAGAGTCTATCATACGGTCAACGGCGCCGGCAACATCAATGGTGTGAAGCGTTGAAAGAACAAGGTGGCCTGTTTCAGCCGCGGAAAGAGCTGTTGCTATTGTTTCATTGTCTCGCATCTCGCCGACAAGAATAACATCCGGGTCTTCACGAAGGGCCGCGCGAAGAGCGTTTGCGAAGCTCTTGCAGTCCGTTCCGATTTCACGCTGATTGATTATTGCCCTGCCCTTGGGATAAACATACTCAATAGGCTCTTCAATAGTAATTATGTGGTTGCTGAACGATTTGTTGATTAACTGAACAAGAGCCGCGAGTGTTGTTGATTTGCCGGAGCCCGTAATGCCGGTAACAAGAATTAAGCCGTGCCTTTTGTGCTGAAGGTTCACAAGAGCTTCGGGAAGCTCAAGCTCCTCGATGGAGGGAATTGAGCCCCTGAGAAGCCTGGCGGCTATTGCGGTGGTGCCGCTCTGCTGGTAAACATTGACTCTGAGACGGACATCGTCAACCGAATAGGCAAAGTCGATTTCGCCTTCTTTTTTAAGAGCGTCTATCTGAATGGGATTTAAAATCTCATAAGCGAGTGATGTACACTCCGCGGGAGTGAGCGGCTCTTCAAAATCAATGGCCTCAAGTGAGCCGTTGTGCCTCATTGAAGGAGGATAGCCCGCGCAAATATGAAGGTCGGACGCGCCGACTTCGGCACACTTCTGAACACACTCTGCAAATTTTAACATCTATTTTTAACCTCCGGGAATTGGTAAATCATAATCAGGTTTCAGCCGAAACCTTAAGCATTTCGGTAATTGTGGTAATGCCCTCAATAACATATTGAGCCGCGCTCATACGAAGGGTGTGCATACCGTCTTTAAGAGCGGCGTTTTTAAGCTCTTCGGTGTTTGCCTTTGCGGTTATAAGGCGCTTTAACTCGGGCGTGACCTGCATTATTTCATAAACGCCGGTTCTGCCGTAGAAGCCTGTGTCGCCGCACATCGGGCAGCCGCAGGGGTCATATATTGTGAAGGGCTTATAGACGGGAATGCCCAAAATACGCTTTTCTTCATCGGTTGCGTCTCTGCCCTTTTTGCAATGCTGGCAGAGCTTGCGCACAAGCCTCTGCGCTATAACGCCGACAACAGAGTCCGCAATAAGGTAGGATTCAACGCCCATATCAAGCAAACGGGTGATTGTTGCAGCCGATGAGTTTGTGTGCAGCGTGCTTACAACCAAGTGACCGGTGATTGAAGCCTGAACGGCGATTGAAGCCGTTTCATAGTCTCGGATCTCACCTATCATGATTATGTCAGGGTCCTGACGGAGGATGGCTCGAAGAGCGGAGGCGAATGTAAGGCCCGCCTTCGGGTTAACCTGAACCTGGTTAAGACCGTTTATGTTTGCCTCGACAGGGTCTTCAACTGTGATGATGTTAACCGTTTCATCATTGAGAGCGGAAAGCGCCGTGTAAAGTGTTGTTGATTTGCCCGAGCCGGTGGGGCCGGTAACAAGAATAATGCCGTTGGGCGTTTTCAGAATATTGTCAAAACGCTCAAGTTCCGCTTCTCTCATACCGAGCTGAGCCTTTGTTTTTGTAAGACCGACAGTGGAAGCGATACGCATAACCACTTTTTCGCCGTATGACGTGGGAAGAATGGAAACACGAAGGTCATACTCAAGGCGGTCAACATGGATTGTGATACGGCCGTCCTGCGCGCGGCGTTTTTCGGAAATATCCATACCGCCGATAATTTTGATACGCGTAACAATAACGGGCAGAAGCTCTATGTCATAAGCCATGACATTTTTAAGAACACCGTCTATGCGGAAGCGTATGACAACCTTTGTTTCGTGAGCGTCTATGTGAATATCGCTGGCTCTGGAACGAACCGCCTGTTCAAGAATTGAACGGACAAGCTGAACGATGGGGGCGGACTGAAGGTCGGTTTCTTCCTCTTCTTCATCTTCCGCCATTGCGGCGAGTTTGCTCTCACGGTCTTTTGTGAAGGCCTCAACCGCCGACATAGCCTCTTCGGAGCCGTAGTATTTGTCAAGAAGGCCGTTGATTTCGGTAGCGGTTGAGATTCTGGGCTCGATCTGACAGCTTGTAATCATCGTAAGGTCGTCTATGGCAACCATATCAAGCGGGTTCGCCATAGCAACAACGAGTATGTCTGTGTTGCCGTCGAGGAATTCAACCGGAGCCGCGTTGTGCTGTCTTAACACTCTGCCGTTAATCATCCTTACAATTTCGGGCGGAAGTGTAACGGCGCGAAGGCTTATATAGGGAACATCGAGCAATTCACCCTGAGCCCTTGCTATGGACTCATCATCGCAGAGTTTGAGGTCGCGTAAACACTCACTGAGGTTTTTGCCTGTTTTCTGGCTCTCCGCGTATGCCTGCTCGAGTTTTTCTTTTGTAACTTTGCCGTTGGCAAGGAGTATGTCGCCAAGATTATTGCCGTCTCTGTTAAAAGTCATGCTTTACCTTCCCTTTGGTACGCAGCTTACCTGCCCGCAAAACCGATGACCTGAAGTTTACGGGAGCCGCGTAATCCGCAAACAAATTTATGTTAGAATGCACGTATTTTATTCAATAGTTCAATCCTATTATCCGATAAAACCGCCGTTTTGTCAAGAAAAATATTTTTATTTATTTATATATACATTGGCAATCCACTTTATTTTCCCGTTCAAAAGCAGCGATGCAACAACATATTGTGCTTTTCAAAGAAAAAAATTCCGGCTGAAAAACCGGAATTTTTAAAAATCTGAAAATTTAATAAATCATTTACATTTGCTTTACTGCGCCGTACGCTGGGCAAGGCCTTTGATTGTGCTGACAGCCCAGTCGAAGGTGTCTGTGGTAAGGATTGAACCGCAGTATTCGCACTGAGCGGAGTGGTTAACATCCACATGGGCGCCGCAGTTCGGGCAGACCTGAACCGTTGTGCCGCTTGCCTGCTGTGATGTGAGCCCCTTACTGCGAACAAGGTTCCATTCATATTCCATAAACTTTTCAACTTTGTCGGAGCCGCGAACGATGCTGCCTGTGTTGTCATCCGTAACATAATCAACTATTCTCGCTTTGAGACGGGCAACCATAACATCATTTTCGCCCTCCTGCTTCCAGCCGACAATGTTAACATCGAGAACCGCGATACGGTCTATTATGTTTGTCTGATGCTTTGTGCGGTAATTTTCAAGCTGGCGGTCCATCTGCGCGTAGAACGCGTCTGTAAGATACGGACGCAGGTCGTCCATTTTCTTTGCCTGCCAGGAGTTCTGGAATTTGACATAAAGATTTGAAAGCTTTTCTTTAAATTCCGCCTCATTGAATCCGGGGTCAAGAGTAAGGTATTCGCTGACGGGTTTGAGTGTTCTGATGTCCGTCGCGGTCGCTCCGCCGCCCGTAACCTTTTTGGGTGCCTTGCTCTTCTTTATTCTGTGAACAATATAGCAGATAAGAATAATCAGACCGACAAGCACAAAAAAGCCGAGCAGAGGTGAGCCCCCGCCGCCCTCTCTGCCGTAGCCCGAGGAATCGGTTCCGCCGTAATAGTAACCACCGCCGTAGCCGCTGTTATAGCCGCCTCCGTAGTCATAACTGTCGTTGCCGCCGTAATCGTAGCTGTCATAACTGTCATAGCTGTCGTAGCTGTCGTAACTGTCATAACCGCCGTAATCGCCGTAATCTGAATCGCCGCCGAAATCTCCGAAATCGGCGTTGACCGCAAACACGGTTGCAAACAGCAAAGCGACAGCGGCCAATATGGAAAAGAGTTTTTTGAATCTCATACTGCACCTCCGGATTTATATTGTCAATTATACTATATTTCGGGCCGCATTTCAAGTGCCGTGAGAATTATTTAGGGCTGAAACGGAACGGGATGGCTCTCACTGGAATGTTCAAAGGAGAGAAAATTGTTTCTTTCACTGTAACACCATTTCATTCCGAACGCCTTTGCGAAAGCGTCAGCGGGAATATACAGCTGCTCTCTTTTGCCTCTGAAAACCTTTGATTTGAATTTCATTGCTCCGTTTTCTGTCTGAGCAATATCGCTGCCGAGAGTAAACACGGCTCTGTGATTGTAAAGTTCGATCTCAACGCTGTCTTTTTCGCGTTTCACATCCGCTCCGATAAACGAGGCGAGCACTGCGGCGACTATAAACCATACTCCGTCGATTTTTTCCGGCGGAACATCAACCTGAGCAAGCCCCGGATCCATACCTTTGAACAGCATTCTTGTTCTGTTGTATCTCGGAGCGAGCGCATGGGGATATATCATATCCTCTTTTTTGTCAATAACACACCTGTCAACGGTTCTGCCGTCATCAAGCATCTCCGTGAGTGTTATTCTGTCGCCGTCAACCTCAACAAGAGCGTAAGCGGAAACATTTTCCTCCTGCGGAAAAAACGCGCTGTGCCACACCTTGGCAAGCGTTCTCGACCCCGGAGGATTGCAGTTCCCGTTGCCGAGCATATAATGGACGGTGCCCTGAGAAGGTCTGTCGAAAATCTCTTCGTTTTTTATCGGGAAGCTTCGCGAAAAATTATGCTCATGCCCGGAAAACATAATATCGCACATCTCCATACTGCCGCGCATAACGGGGTAAGCGTCATCGTTTTCACAGTCCGTTCCCGAGTAATAAACGGGAAAATGGTAGGTTCCCAATTTCCATTTTTTGGCAGTGTTTTTCAAGTCGGTTTTCGCCCATTCATCCGTCTCTTCAGGCCCGTTTATGCTGAAAACAATGAAATGAGCGTCGCCGTAATCAAATGAATAGTTCTCTGTTTTCCAATTTTCCGCCCCGTTGTCGGGATAAGCGTTCACAAACTGTTTGCAAAAAAACTCAGCCGGTTCGGCGTAATACCTGCCGATACCGTTTTTATAATCTTCAAACCCCCTGTTGTCATGGTTGCCCAACGCCATCATAAACGGCATACTTTCAATCGCGCCTTCAAGTCCGCAAAACAGCCCGTTCCACTGCTGTTCGTGCTGACCGCAATCCGTGCTGTCGCCGGCGGAGAGAATAAATTTTATTTCGGGATGTTCTTTCAGTATCTTTTTTATAAACGCGCCGAGTTGAGAATAATCCGGCAGGTCGTGAGGCTCGCCCTTTTGGAAATCCGAAAGAGCCAGAAATGTGAATTTGCCGGTGTTTTCCGCCTGAGTTTCAAATGAGAACTCATCGCTTCTGTTATTTTCATCGCCGCAGGTGTAATAATATTTTGTGCCGGGCTTAAGATTGTGAAGCCTCGCAGTATGAATAAAGCTTGTGTCTATATCACTGTCAAATATATGATTTTCAGCCTCGCACCTGAGTATCTCGCCTTCCGCCGTGCGGTATTCAACATATCCTTTTTCAACCTGAGCGCATGTACGCCAGGTTACAGCCATATTATAGCGGGAATCATCATAAAAACTTATCATTATGTGGTCCGGATTTTCGGATGAGCCTCTGACAGGTTTTGTTTTTTTCATATCATTCTCCGTTCAAACTGAAGAAGGGAGCGTCAGACAGCTCCCTCCCGTAAATATAAAATTAAAGCAGTTTTATGCCCGCGTTTTCACATTCCTTCACCATCGCTTCAGGCCATACGGACGCCTGAACCTCGCCGATGTGAGCTTTGCGCAGGAAGAACATACATATTCTGCTCTGACCTATGCCTCCGCCTATTGAATAGGGCAGTTCTCCGTTGAGCAAAGCCCTGTGGAACGGTAATTCCTTTCTTTCGGGGCAGCCGCGGATTTCAAGCTGTTTTTCGAGAGATTCCTCATCAACTCTGATGCCCATTGAGGAAAGTTCAAACGCCATATCGAGAATGGGATAGTAAACCACAATATCGCCGTTGAGTTTCCAATCGTCATAATCGGGCGCTCTTCCGTCGTGAATTTCGCCCGATTTAAGCGCCCCGCCGATTTTCATAATGAAAACAGCCTTTTTCTCGCGGGCTATCCTGTTCTCTCTCTCTTTCGGAGTGAGTTCGGGATACATATCCTCAAGTTCCTGCGTGGTGATAAAGAAAATATCTTCCGGCAGAAACCTCTCAAAAAAGTCATAGTCTCTGGCAACATAACGCTCGGTATGGCGCAGTGAGCTGTATATCAGGCGCACATTGTTTTTAAGTGTTTCTTCTGTTCTGTCACATTTATCAATGCGTTTTTCCCAATCCCACTGGTCAACGAAAACCGAGTGAATGTTGTCAACATCCTCGTCACGGCGTATGGCGTTCATATCGGTGTAGATACCCTCGCCGGGGCGTACTCCGTATTTTTTAAGAGCATATCTTTTCCACTTTGCGAGAGACTGAACAATCTCAAACTCTTTGCCGGTATAGTCTTTTATATCAAACGCCACGGGGCGTTCAACGCCGTTGAGCGTATCATTGAGCCCGGACGCCTTGTCCACAAACAGAGGTGCGGAAACCCTCATGAGCTCAAGTTGAACCGCTATATCTCTTTCAAAATAATCTTTGATTTTTTTTATGGCTATCTGCGTCTGCCTGACATCAAGCGCCGACTTGTAGCCTTCGGGTATTGAAAGCCTGTACATTTTTCGCTCTCCTTAAAAAATTAAAGAATAATACTTTAATGATAATAACACACCTTAATTCCGTTTTCAATAAAAAATTGTTATTCGCACGCATATTACGGGATGATTTTTCTTCCGAACGACGAAAAGACGCCCTTGCGGAAGGCGTCTTTTCTATAGGGTTGAATTGAGGAGGGGTATTGTTGCCGTTATACGGCATAGTACCTTCGGGGGGTGCGGCTCCCCCGTATCGAGTACAGTTACATTGTAAACGCTAAATGTTAAGTGACTGTGAATTAACCCGAAACAATTTGTTGAAAAATTGTGAATTGTCAAGCGCCGCAGGAACAACTCAAATTAAGTTTGTATAATTTTCGCGGTTTTGCTTTTTTATTGAATATTATCGCTCTCAGGCGTTCCGCTGCCGACATCCGGATTGAAAAAGCCTTCATCGGCCACAGCATAATCTTGCGGAGGCACGGAATAATCCTGCGCGGCGGCGGCTCCGTTATCATAAACGGGGGCCTCAGCCGGCATACCGTATGAGAAACCCTGCTCAGGAGGCATACACCCGGGAGCAAAAGCAGGTGCTTTAACGGCTTTTTCTATTTTACAGCCGAAAAAGCACACCGCGAACAGGCCGAGCATAATAAGCAGCAGCCCGAAACCCTTGCCGCAAAGCTCAACAAGTTTTGCCGCCATAAGAGCCGTATCATCAACCGAAGTGGCCTGTGAGCCGCCGAAAAAGTAGGAATAAAAATCAAAACTCTCATCCGCTCTGTCAATGGCGGCTCCTTTTGTGAGCGCGCTGACGGTATCTTTCACGCCGCAGGAAAGGATAAACCCCGACGCAACGGACGCAACGCCCGACAGACAGCCGGCCGCCGGAAAAAACAAAACTTTTTTATTCATCATTTCACTCTCCCTGTTTGTTTTCAAGATAATCCGAAATAGCGACAACTCCGCCGTCTTCAATGTAAACTCTCGGAACGCGCTTGTTTATGCCGCATATTATTTCATAATTGATTACATTTGCGCTTTCGGCAATTTCATCAACGCTTATTTCCTCACTGCCGAAAACGGTAACCGTCATGCCTTCGTGTACATTTTCTATTCCCGTAACATCAAGCATACACTGATCCATACATATTCTGCCGACAACCGGAACCTCTTTGCCGTTTATAAGCATTTTCGCTTTGCCGGAAAGAGCCCTCGGCAACCCGTCCGCATAGCCTACGGGAACCGTGGCGATTTTCATGTCGCGCTCCGATGTGAATGTGCGCCCGTAGCTTACGGGCGTTCCTTCCGGAATCTTTTTGACCATTGACACAACAGTTTTCATTTTCATTACCGGTCTGAGCTTGATTTGTCCGCCTATAAACTCCGAGGGTGCCAAGCCGTAAAGTATGATGCCCGGGCGCACCATATCAAGCTGCATTTCGGGGTATATAACCGTCGCCGCCGAATTACAGCAATGACGCAATTCAAACTCAACGCCGAGCTGCCCGACTTCATGAACAAGCCCTATAAAAAGGTCATACTGCAAACGCGTAAACGCCTCACCGTCTTTTTCATCCGCGCAGGCAAAATGGGTGAATATGCCTTCGGGGTAAAGGCCTTCAAACCCGCATGCCAGCGCAATCTCTTCGGCAGCGGCGCTGTCGGCGACAGAATCGTGATATGTGAAGCCGAGCCGGCTCATGCCTGTATCGACTTTGATATGAATGCGCACCTGCACCCCGTTTTTCGAGGCGTTCTTCGCCAGTGCTTTCGCGTATTCAAGGTTAAACACAGCCTGCGAAATTCCGTTAAAAGCGAGCCTCTCGGCGTATTCCGGCGGTGTGTAGCCGAGAATAAGAACAGACGAGTCCGGCGCGGCGCTTTTGACCTGCATCGCCTCTTCAAGATTTGAAACAGCGAACCATTCGCAACCGCATTTGCAGAGTTCTTTAACAACCTGCTCCGCTCCGTGACCGTAGGCGTCCGCCTTTACAACAGCCATTACGCGCGCGCCTGATGTGAGTTTTGAAGAAATCTGTTCGTAATTCTCACGCAGAGCGTCCGTATCTATATCGAGCCATGTTCTTCTGAAATAACTTTTCAAGCCGTTTCCTCCGCATTACAGATTTGCACTGTTCTATTTTATGATTTTATGAGTTTTATGTCAAGTGCTTTTGTTACCCGTCTATTATTGTATTATATTTATTTTATCTTGACTTTTTATATATGCGCGTGTATAATTAATCCATTATTCTGGAGCAGTTTGCCGAACGCCGGCATCTCTCCCACATCCTGCAAAGGAGGCGGAAAATGAGCATTCACCTTACCGAAAACGCGCAAAAGAACCTCGGTTTTTACTGTGAGCAGATAGTTGAAAACTCAAAATTTGACCTTGAAGATTACGATTTATCCAGCGTAAAGCGCGGCCTTCGCAACCCGGACGGAACCGGTGTTACCGCGGGCGTTACCAATATATGCAATGTAGAAGGCTACTATATTGATGATAACGAGCGTATTCCCCGCGAGGGCAAACTGAGATTTCGCGGAATCAATATGAAATATATTGTTGAAGCGTGCGAGGATGAAAACAGATTCGGCTATGAGGAGGTTGCCTGGCTTCTGATTTTCGGCAGGCTGCCCACCAAAAATGAGCTTGAGCAGTTTACCCGCAATCTCGGCGCCAACAGAGAACTGCCGCAGGACTTCACGGAAGATATGATTATGAAAGCGCCCTCGCCCGATATTATGAACAAAATGGCGCGTTGCGTGCTGGCGCTTTATTCTTATGATGACAACCCTGATGACACCTCCGTTCTCAATATTCTTACGCAAAGTCTGCAGATACTCGCAAAAATGCCCGAAATAATGGGCAACGCCTACCAGGTGAAGCGCAGGCACTATTACCGTCAGAGTATGTCAATTAACCCGGTAAACCCCCTGCATACAACCGCGCAGGCTATATTGAGCTGCATACGCTCCGACGGCTCGTTCACCGATGAAGAGGCCAAACTGCTTGACACCTGCCTTATGGTTCACGCGGAACACGGCGGCGGCAACAACTCAACCTTTGCCACAAGGGTTCTCTCATCAAGCGGAACCGACACATACTCGGCCATAGCGGCGGGTATAGGCGCTCTCAAAGGTCCGCGCCACGGCGGAGCCAATATAAAGGTTGCCCAGATGGTCGAACTCCTGCGTCAGAATGTGGCGAACATCAATGATGAAGGTCAGGTGGCGGACTACCTCACAAAAGTAGTCAACAAAGAGGCGGGTGACGGCTCCGGGCTCATTTACGGTATGGGGCACGCGGTTTACACAATCTCCGACCCGAGGGCTGTTATCCTTAAATCAAGGGCTGAAAAGGCCTCTGTCGGAACCGAGTTTGAAGAAGATTTCCGGCTTTTGAACACCATTGAAAAACTCACGCCCGAAATCTTCCTGAAAGTCAAAAACAACAAAAAACCTCTTTGCGCAAATGTTGACCTTTACTCAGGCCTCATTTACAAAATTCTCGGTATTCCCGAAGATTTGTTTACCCCCATATTCACCGTAGCGCGCATAGCGGGATGGTCGGCTCACAGGATTGAGGAAGTTCTCACCGGCGGCAGAATAATCAGACCCGCATACAAAAATGTCATAAAACCAGGCAAATATATTCCCATTGACGAACGCTGAGAGGCGTTTGTTTTGAGAAAATTTACAGATAGGCGGTATATTAATTATGGAAAAAACCCGTAATACAGGCTTTCTTATTTCAACAATCGCGTTCTGCGTTGTTGCTCTCGCGGCTCTCCCTTTGAGAACCTATCAGTTTTTAACCAACATTGAGGCCGGAACAGGCTTCTACATTGACTCGGCAAATATACTTATTTATGTTCTTTACGGAATAATAGGCGCGGGAATAGTTATCTCAATGGCATCCGCTCTGCTTTACAAAAGCGAGCTCGGGTTTGACAGAACCCCGGCAAAACGCCCCGTTCAGGGCATAATCTCCCTTCTGACGGCTGTTGCGGTTCTTTTTGACGCGGCGCTTGACCTTAACACAATTCTCAATTACAGCCCCGAAACATCGGAAATGACAAAGGTTTCACTGTATGTTCTGTGCGCCCAGTCCCTGTTCGCGGTGCTTGCCGCAATCTTTTTTGTGGTTTTCGGAATAAGTATGCTCTCCGGAGCTACGAACGCTTCGGAATATAAAATCATTTCCGTGGCTCCCACGGTATGGTTTATGTTCCGCCTCATATTCCGTTTCACTGCAACAATCAGTTTTATAAAGGTTTCCGATCTTCTTCTTGAAATGTTTATGCTGGCGTTTATGCTTATTTTCTTCACCGCGTTTGCCCAGCTGAACTCAAAAATCGAATCCAAAGGCCTTGACTGGAAGCTTGTGGCGTTCGGTCTTCCCGCCGCCGTGCTTGCTCTTGTGTGCTTTATTCCGAGATTCATAATGGTAATTTCGGGCAAATCGGAAATGCTTTACACCGGCTCGCCCGTTGAATACTGCGACCTTGCGACCGCACTTTTCGCTCTTTCAATAGTTCTTACCAGAATAGGCTGGGTAGGCGGTAATGCCGACGCGAAAGAAGAAGCGCAGGCGGACGAAAACGCCGAAGCCGAAACAGAGGAAACAAAAGACAACTGATTTATGAATTTCACCGATATTTTCGGGGTGATGAAGCTTGCCGCGCAGCAGGTTCTTATTCTGTATCTGATGGTTGCCGTCGGTTTTGTTACGGACAAGACTCATCTTTTTACGGAAAAAGCGGCTCTTATGTGTACCGATCTGCTGTTCTTCATCATCACCCCGGCAAAAATAATCGAATCATTTTTAACTCTTGAATACTCCACCGACACTCTTAAAAATCTTTTTATCGCGATCGGTATGGGGCTGCTTATGCACGCGGCTGCGGCTGTGATAAGCACACTGTCATTTCGCGGGGGCGATAAAGAAAAAGCGGCAATTTACAAATACGCCTGTGCGTACGGCAACTGCGGTTATATGGGGCTGCCTCTTACTAATGCGCTTGTCGGCCCTCAGGGAGTGTTTTACTGCTCCGCCGTGATTATCTCATTTCAGATTTTCAGCTTTACTCACGGCATTACCGTTATGAGCAAAAGCGGAGAGGCCAAAAAAATTGATTTCAAAAAAATCATACTCAACCCCGGCGTTATAGCCGTAATCATCGGGCTCCCCTTCTATCTTCTTAACATTCACCTGCCCGAAATCGCATATAAACCCGTTGAATACATAGCGTCTCTCAATACTCCTTTGGCAATGCTTATGTTCGGCACATACATAGCGCACTCTGATTTTCGCTCTATGTTCAGAAACTGGAGAATTCCCGTTGTTGCCGTTCTCAAGCTTCTTGTGTTGCCCGCAATAATGATTGCGCTGTGCAAAGCGTTCGGTTTTACGGGAGCATTGCTTTCAACTCTTGTGCTGACCGCTTCCGTACCGCCCGCGAACAACACAGTTCTGTTCGCGGCAAAATACGGGCGTGACACCGGCCTTGCGTCGCAGGTTGTTTCGGCGGTAAGCCTTATGTCGATTGTTACAATCCCGCTGACTACGGGAATCGTTTCAGCTATATGAATGAAATTGTTAAAAGAATTATGGATGAAGCCGCGCCATCCTGGGGTGTGTGCGATTTTGAGCTGCTCCGCTCAAGGCTGATAGACTGCCGTGCGAAAAGCAGGCTGCCCGAAAACGCAAAGCGGGTAATAACTGCCGTTTTTCCCTACCTGCTCAGTGAGGAGAATTATAAAAACTCCAACATCTCAAAATACGCCGTTGTAGGCGATTACCACGCGGTAATAAACGGCAGAATGAAAAAAGCGGTTGAGCAACTGCAAAATGAATTTCCCTGCGAAAGCTTTGCCACTTTCGCCGACAACTCACCTATACCTGAGGTTTCCGCCGCCCTGTTGAGCGGTCTCGGTGTTTTGGGTGAAAACTCTCTTTTTATTCATGAACGCTACGGCACCTATGTTTTTATAGGGGAGATTGTAACATCTCTTGACCTTCCCTGCACTGGCGCTGAGGTCAAAATGTGCATTCATTGCAAAAAATGCCGTGACGCCTGCCCCACCCGCGCAATCGGAGACAGAGGTCCCGATCCGGCTAAATGTCTCTCGGCAATCAACCAGAAAAAAGGCGAGCTTACCGACGAGGAAAAAGCTCTTATAAAATCAACCGGCTGCGCCTGGGGCTGCGATATATGCCAGACCGTCTGTCCGATGAATCAAAAAGCCGAGCTTTCGGATATTGAGGAATTTATCAACAGCGCCGTGCCTCGCATTGAGAGCGGCTGTGAAATTGAGGGCAGAGCCTACGAATGGCGCGGTAAAAAAGTTATTGAACGCAATTTATCAATACTCAGCGACAAATGAAGGAGCATTTTATGAAACTTGTTATTGCCATTATCAGCAACGACGACTGCCCCGTTGTACTCGACGAGCTCTCAAACGCGGGTTTCCGGGCAACAAAGCTTTCAACCTCCGGCGGTTTTTTGCGCGCCGGCAACTCAACTCTTCTTATAGGCGTTGAAAAAGAGAAGGTTGACAGCGTAATCTCAATTATAGGCGAGTTTTCATCAACCCGTAAAACCATGGTGGCTCCGATGGTAACATCCGGTGAGTTCAGCATGGCTTCAACTCCGATTGAGGTAAATGTCGGCGGCGCCACTGTTTTTGTTATTGATGTCGATCAGTTTTACAGGCTGTAATTTTTAAAAATGATTTATTTTAATACGGATATCAATATGTCTCTGGGTGAGGATATTTACGCATCGCTTCGCAGCGGAAGGTTTCCGCATTCCTCAATTATCGAAGGAGCCTCTCACTCGAAAAGGCTTTCTCTCGCCCGCGGAATTGCTCAGGCACTTGTTTGCTCATCCGATGAAAAGCCTTGCGGCATTTGCGCCCACTGCAAAAAAGCGGCGGCGGGAATTCACCCCGACATTGAAATTTATAAAGAAGACAAAAAAGGTAATTTCAGCGCCGATATTGCGCGCGAAATTGTCAAATCCATAAGCGTTATTCCCAATGAAGCGGACGCAAAAGTTTTTATTCTCTCGGTTACGGGTCAGATGTCGCCCGTGTCGCAGAACATTCTTTTAAAAAGCCTTGAAGAACCGCCGAAATACGCTTTTTTTATTATTGTGTGCCCGTCAAGGGCAGACCTGCTTGACACTGTTATCTCCCGTTCCGCCGTTTTTTCACTCGGTGAACAGGAAAACGACCCCGATGAGGACGCTTATCGTGCCGCGCATTCGGCCGCGTGCAGCACGGCGAGAGCCGCCACATCAAACAGCGAGTTTGATATTGTTCGCGAAGCCGCGGTTTTTGAAAAAGACAAATCGCTTTTCGCCAACGCCCTGCCTATACTCAGCGAGATAATCGTTGAGGCTATGAAGGTAAAGGCAACGGGAGTTAAATGCGAAGGCTTTGACGGCGCCGCCGACGCCCTTGCCGGGCGCTTTACCATGCAAAGGCTTGAAGAACTTGAAAAAGCGGTAAGGCAGCTTAAATCCGGCATTAAAAACAACAGAAATTACAATCTTTTAATTACAAGGCTCTGCACGCTTTTCAGAGCAAATACCTGAATGGAGGCAACTGCAAATGGCAGAAGTTATAGGCGTCCGTTTTAAAGAGGTCGGAAAAATCTACTATTTCGACCCGGACGGAAGCAAACTCAAAAAAGGCGACCGTGTTATTGTTGAAACCGTGCGCGGCGTTGAGTGCGGCGAAATAATGATGGAAAACCGCGAAATAAATGACGATGAAATAGTAAAGCCGCTCAAAAAGCTCATCCGCACCGCAACACAGGAAGACCTTGAAACGCTTGAAAAAAACCGAAAAAAAGAAAAAGAGGCTTTTGAGATTTGCGAACAGAAAATCGAAAGCTTCGCACTTGACATGAACCTTGTTGATGTTGAATGCACATTTGACGGCAGCAAAATTCTTTTTTATTTCACCGCCGACGGCAGAATAGATTTCCGCGAACTCGTAAAGAGCCTCGCCTCGGTGTTCAGAACAAGAATAGAACTGCGTCAGATAGGCGTGCGCGATGAGGCTAAAATGCTCGGAGGTCTCGGAATATGCGGCAGACCGTTTTGCTGCAAAACATTTTTAGGCGAATTTCAGCCCGTTGCCATAAAGATGGCAAAAGAACAGGGTCTTTCACTCAATCCTACCAAAATCAGCGGCACCTGCGGCAGACTTATGTGCTGCCTCAAATATGAGCAGGACGGCTATGAATACCTTTTGAAAGTAACCCCGAAAGTCGGTGCCGTTGTTGACACAAAAGAAGGCAGAGGCACCGTTGTTGAATGCAACATTCTCTCCGGCACTCTTAAAGTTCAGCTTGACAGCCGCCCGGAAGCAGCACCTTCGGTATTCAACAGAAGGGATGTTAAAACGGTGCGCGACGGCAAAATAAAAGTTGACGAGGCTGAAATTGCCGCGCTTAAGGGTATTGAGGGCTGATTAACAGGTAAAAAGTTTCAGAGTTTTTTATTCGTCAAAAGATTTTTTAAACCGTATTGTATTTTAAACCCGATTATGTTATAATAAATGTGTCAGAAATTGATAATATTTCACAAGGAGGACAAATCAATGGCATACAAAATCAAAGACGACTGCATCTCCTGCGGCGCTTGCGCGGCAGACTGCCCCGTCGGAGCAATCACAGAGGGCGACGACAAATATGTTATTGACGCAGACACCTGCATTGAATGCGGCGCTTGCGCGGCAACATGCCCTGTAGGAGCACCCGAGGCTGAATAATCCCGGCAAAACCTTATAACCCGGCAAGGCATCGGCGTAGAAATACGCCGATTTTCCTTTTTGTTTTTCCGATTTGTAATTTTGTTTATATATATAACTAAAATTACACATTTTTAATAAAAATATAATGACTTTTAATTTATTGTGTGCTACAATTATTGAAAATATATGTGAACGCTCCGAAAGGCGGCAGTTTATGTTTGAGCAAATAATAAATGTTGACCGCATGGAACAGGCGGTAAGCCTGTTCGGCAGTTTTGACGAAAATATAAAACTGATTGAAAAAGAGTTCAATGTAAGCGTTATCAGCCGAGGCTCCGAATTAAAAGTCGCCGGCGACGCAGAAAATGTAGCGCGCGGTGTACGGGCAATCAACGGCCTTCTCACTCTGATAAACAGGGGCGAAACTCTCAGCGACCAAAATGTGCGTTATGTTCTTTCGCTTGTGAAAGACGGCGATGAAGACAAGCTTGAGCAAATGACAGCCGACTGTGTCTGCATAACCTCAAAGGGCAAGCCCGTAAAGCCGAAAACTCTCGGTCAGAAAAAATACATTGAAACAATACGCCGCAACACAATCACTTTCGGAATCGGCCCCGCGGGCACCGGCAAAACTTACCTTGCGGTAGCCATGGCGGTTACGGCATTCCGCGCAAAAGAGGTAAACCGTATAATTCTTACCAGACCCGCCGTGGAAGCGGGTGAAAAGCTGGGCTTTCTGCCCGGCGACCTGCAATCAAAGGTTGACCCTTATTTGCGGCCGCTTTACGACGCCCTTTTTGATATGCTGGGGGCGGAAAACTATCAGAAGCATCTCGAGCGCGGCGAAATTGAAGTCGCTCCCCTTGCCTATATGCGCGGGCGCACTCTTGATGACAGCTTCATAATTCTTGACGAGGCTCAGAACACAACAGGCGAACAGATGAAAATGTTTTTAACCCGCCTCGGCTACAACTCAAAAATGGTTGTAACCGGCGATGTTACGCAGATTGACCTGCCGGACGGCAAGCGTTCCGGTCTTAAAGAAGCCTCAAAAATATTAAAAAATATTGATGATATAGGTACAGTCCGGTTCAACGAGAAGGATGTTGTGCGTCACCGACTTGTTCAGGATATTATCAAAGCCTACCAAAAGCAGGAAGAAGAAAGGATCAGAAAATGACCGGAAAAGTTAAGGTTATAATAACCAATGACCAGAAGGTTTGCAAAATACCCACAGGCGTGCGCCTGCTTGTTCGCAAATGCTGCCACGCGGTGCTCTCACTTGAAGAATTTGACGGCGCCGCTGAAATCAGCGTAACTTTTGTGGATGACGACGCCATAAGAACACTTAACAAACAGTTCAGGGATATAGACTCAAGCACCGATGTTCTGTCGTTTCCTCTCGGCGAGAACGGAAATTATGACAAAAACCCCGACACGGGCGCTAAAATGCTCGGCGACATAGTTATTTCAATCCCCCACGCCGTAGCTCAGGCGGAAACTTACGGCCACAGCCTGCAAAGAGAAATCGGCTTTTTGACTGTTCACTCAATGCTCCACCTGCTCGGCTATGACCATGTTAACGGCGGAATGGAAAGTGTGCGTATGCGTGAAAAAGAGGAAACTGTGCTCACACAGCTCGGTTTAAAGCGCAACGCGAGTTATTATATGGACAAGGAGTAAGTTGTGAAAGACCTTGCCAAAAGTTTTGTTTACGCGTTCAACGGCATAATAATCTGCATAAAAAAAGAACGCAATATGAGAATACACCTGACCTTTTGCGCCTATATGTTTTATTTTTTAGGTGTTCATGACTGGTTTGAGGTAACCCGTACTCAATACGCTGTTTTGTTTGTTGCCTGTGCCGCTGTTATAAGCGGAGAACTTTTCAACACCGCGATTGAAAGGGCCGTTGACCACGCTTCAACCGAGATTACCGAACCCGCCCGAACAGCGAAGGACTGCGCGGCGGGAGCTGTTCTGGTAAGCGCCGTTTTCGCGGTCGCGTGCGGAATAGCGATATTATGGCAGCCTGCCGCGTTCAGGCAGATGTTCGCTTACTATAAAGAACACTTTTACTTTCTCGGCTTGCTCGCTCTTTGCATCGTGCTGAGCGTAATATTCATATTTAAGGGAATACCCGGCAGAAAAAAGGATTAACTATGACTGAAAAAACCGCCTTCATCTCAATAGTCGGATGCCCGAATGTGGGCAAATCTTCCATTCTCAACAAAATGATAGGGCAGAAAATCGCCATTGTTTCAAGCAAACCTCAGACCACGCGCACAAAAATAATGGGCGTAATCACTGACGATGACGGCGTTCAGCTCGTGTTTACCGACACGCCCGGTTTTCACAGGCCGCGCAACAAGCTGGGCGAAAAAATGATAAAAGCCGTGGGCAACAGTATGAGCGGCGTTGACGCCTGCCTGTTTGTCACAGAGCCCTCCGGCGAAATCCGTGATGAGGAAAAAGAGCTGCTAAAAAAAATCTCGGCAGGTAAAATCCCGGCTGTTCTCGCGATAAACAAGATTGATACCGTTGATGACAAAGAAATGCTGTTGAAACGCATAGCTCAGTTCGCTCCGCTTTATGATTTTGAAGCGATAGTACCCGTAAGCGCCTTACGGAGAGAAGGAATAGACGAGCTGAAAAGTGAACTGAAAAAACTTGCTTATGAATCCCCTCATTTCTTTCCGGATGACACTTTGACCGACCAGCCCGAAAAGGTGATTGCGGCTGAGATAATACGCGAAAAAATGCTTAATCTTCTTGACAAGGAAGTGCCTCACGGCACGGCTGTGAGCGTTGAGAGTATGCGTGAACGCGACACGGGGAATATTATTGACATTGAAGCTACCGTCTATTGTGAGCGCGAAAGCCACAAGGGCATAATCATAGGCAAAAACGGAGAAACCCTCAAACAGATTTCAACCCGCGCAAGGCTTGATATGGAGCGTTTTTTTGATTGCAGAATAAACCTGCGCTGCTGGGTCAAAGTCAAAGAGGGCTGGCGCAACAGAGAAGGTCTTATACATAATTTCGGGCTTGACTGATTATGAAATTTTCAACTGACGCACTTGTATTGAAAAGCGCCGATGTCGGTGAAAGCGACAGAATAATTACCGTTCTTACAAAAGACTACGGAGTTATGCGGGCGTTTTCAAACGGAGCGAAAAAGCTTCGCAATTCAAAGCAGAGCGCGACGCAGCCGCTGTGTTACTCGCACTTTACATTCTACCAAAGCAGAGACAGCTTCATTGTTGATGACGCGCAGAGCATAGAGACTTTTTTCCGCCTGCGTGACGATATTGAAAAGCTTTCGCTCGCACAGTATTTTTGCGAGCTCGCCGCTGAACTCGCCCCGGAAATGGAGCACTCCGAACAATATTTGAAGCTGGTTCTCAACTGCCTCTATATGCTTGTCAGCGAAAAGCGGTCGCAAAAATTTTTAAAAGCGGTTATTGAACTGCGTATGCTGACGCTCGCGGGGTATATGCCTTCGCTCGGCACCTGTTCCGCCTGCGGGAAAGAACCTGAGGGTGATGTTTTTTTTGACATTTACGGCAGTTGCATTTACTGCTCCGATTGCAAACACTCGGGCGAAAAAATAACCGCGGGAATTTTAAACGCAATGAGGCATATATGCGCCGCCCCTCCCGAAAGGCTTTTTGCCTTTGAGCTGGCACCCGCCTCGCTTGATAAGCTCTCAAAGCTGAGCGAACGCTGCCTTTCGGCGCAGACTAACCGGAATTACCGCGCCCTTGATTTTTATAACAGATTGTTCAGGGAATAAAGCCGTGCGGCTTAAAATAAATCCAAAGGAGACTGACATGAGCAACTCAAAAAACGGCACTGTCGCCACCTACACCAAAAAAGAACTGGCGGGTTATCTCACCGGTCTTGCGGGGCAGAATATCATTTATAACATTATCGCTACCGGCCTTGCGTTCTATTTTCAGAGCGTAATCTTCCTGCCCGCAATAGCCTGCTCACTTATTTTTGCCCTCGCAAGAGTCTGGGACGCCGTCAACGACCCGATGATGGGCACCATAGTTGACAAAACCAGAACAAAATGGGGCAAATGCAAGCCCTACCTTCTTTTTGTTCCCGCGGTTATTATGGTTACCACCATTCTCCCGTTCATCAACAATATGTATGCCGAACCAAATGACCTTCATGAGGTTGCCCTTCAGGAACAGAACGCCTATGTTGCGTTTGTTGACAGCGACCTTGTAAAAGAGTTTGAGTATGACGGTGTCAAATATTATATGGTACCCGCGGGCGGCTCCTGGGAACTTCAGAAAGACGCGAACGGCAAAACCCTTATGGATGAAAACGGCAACATCGTCAAAACAAAGGTTATGATTTACACTTCCGACAAGCAGCCTCTCACCGACACTGCACTTGCGGAGACTGTTCTTCAGGAGTTTCAGAGTGAGCTCGGCTTTGTAAAGAAAACAGGCGGAAAAGCCGCTCTTATTATAGCGTGGGCGGCGTTCTCGTATGTTCTGTGGGGCATGACCTATACAATCGGCGATATTCCCCTTTGGGGCGTTACCTCACTTATGACCGAGAGCCAGCAGGATCGCGCAAAAGCGCTCACTCTTGCCCGTGCCGTCGCGAATGTTGGTATGATAGGCACACTGTTTACAATGATAGCCCCCGCGTTTCAGGGTATGTTCAAGGCAAGAGGTATGGATGAGGCTCACTCGCTCAGAGCCGCTTATATAACACTCGCCGTTGTTATGACCGTGTTCGCATCGATTCTTTTCCAGGTCGCCGGTCTTTCCGTTAAAGAAAAAGTCTCCGCCAAGAGCGAAAAAACATACTCCATCAAAGAGAATTTTAAAATTATGTTCGGCAACAAGCCTTTCCGCCAGATTCTTATCTCCGGCATTCTGAGAAGCCCCATTCAGCTTCTTTCCATTGTTGCCATGACTCTTGTTATGTATTATTTCTTCAACAACGATATAGGCGCAACACTGTTTGTTGACGGAGCGCTCAACATCAAGCTTGTTCTCAAAATACTCATTCTCGTTGTAGGCCTTTTCGGCGGAATGATAGGTTTTCCGCTGTTTGTTCCCAAGCTTATTACAAAATTCGAGAAGAAAAAGCTTTATAACTTTTTCACCCTCATCGGCGCAATTCCTTTTGCCCTCATTTTCATTTTCTTCCTTATTTCCAAGGGCAATGTTCTCACTTGGGTTGGTATGGCGGTTATGGCGGTTCTGTTCTTTATGGCAGCCGCATCAATGGGCTCGCTCAATGTTCTTCAATCCGTTATGATCGCAGACTGTGTTGACTATGAGGAATACTACACCGGTGTTCGCCCCGACGGTGTCTTCTTCTCCGGCCAGTCGTTCATCACAAAGCTTTCAGCGGGCATCGCCTCGCTTATCTCCGGCGCGGTTTACGCCATTGTCGGTTTCTCCGACAAGAATGTCGCTCTTCTTAACAACGCCCTTGTAAACGGCGCGGATTTCAAAACATACAACGGCGGCAAATTCGCCGCGGCAATGTTCTTCCTTATTTCAATACCGCCCGCGGTCGGTATGGTTCTCGCCGCGGTTCCTACATTGAAATATGCCCTTCCCGACAAGGAGCACAAGAGAATTCTTGCGGAACTTATCAGCAAACGCCACGGCGGTGAAGCTGAAGAATCTTCCGCAGATGAAACAGCTCCGGTCGAAGGCTGATTATACTGTTTTTTCTGTGCCCGGCACTTAGGAGTCGGGCACATATTCATAAATTAATTATATCCGGAAGGTTTTATTATGAACAAACACTTTACCGCCCTTGAATTTGATAAAGTGCTTCAGATGCTGGCTGAATTTACCGCCTGCCCCGATGCAAGGGAGGCGGCACTCTCACTTACACCGGAAACCAACCTGAACCTGGCGCAGGCGCTTATGAATCAGACAAAAGACGCGCATATGCTGCTTGCCCGTTTCGGAGGTCCCGCGTTCGGAGGGCTCAAAAACATTAATAATATACTCAGCCGTGCAAACGCGGGCAGCGTTCTCAATCCGAGAGAACTGCTTGATGTAGGCTCAACCCTTCGCGCTGTAAGGTCGCTTGCGCAGTGGAGAGAATCAAATTCCGGTGTTGAAAGCTCACTGGATTCTCTTTTTAATGCTCTTACGCCCAACAAATTTCTTGAAAGCGCGATATTTGAGGCAATTGTTTCCGAAGAGGAAATATCCGACTCTGCCTCGCCCACTCTGTATGATATACGCCGTAAAATCAGAGTGCAGGAGAGCAAGGTACGCGAACAGCTTGACAAACTTATCCGCTCCTCAAAATTTTCAAAAATTTTGCAGGATTCCATTGTGACACAGCGCAACGGCAGATATGTTGTGCCTGTAAAATCGGAGCACAGAAGCGAAGTTCCCGGCATGGTTCATGACACATCGTCGAGCGGAGCGACTGTTTTTATTGAGCCTATGGCTGTTGTTGAGGCTAACAATGAGATAAGGGTGCTTCAGACCAAAGAGCGTGAGGAAATAGACCGCATACTGGCGGAGCTTTCCGCCCAGGCGGGCGATTTTGAGCAAAGCATAAAGAGCAGTTACGAATGCGCCGTTGAGATTAATCTGATTTTTGCGAAAGCGCAGTTTGCGTATTCAATAAAAGCCTGCCCTCCACTGCTCAATGACAAAGGTATAATCAACCTGCGTCAGGCAAGGCATCCGCTTATTGACCCTAAAAATGTTGTTGCTGTTGATATAAGGCTCGGCGGTGACTTTGACACGCTTGTTATAACCGGGCCCAACACAGGGGGTAAAACCGTTTCAATCAAAACAATAGGTCTGCTTACTCTTATGGCTATGTGCGGGCTTATGATTCCCGCGGCGGACAGAAGTGAGATTTCCGTTTTTGACAATATTTTCGCGGATATAGGCGATGAGCAATCCATTGAGCAGTCGCTGTCAACATTTTCGTCGCACATGGTGAACATTATCAATATTCTTGATGAGGTAACCGATTCAAGCCTCGTTCTTATTGATGAACTCGGCGCCGGTACCGACCCGGTGGAAGGCGCGGCTCTGGCTATGGCAATACTTGAAACCCTGCATTTCAGGGGCGCCGTTATTGCCGCCACCACACATTACGCCGAGCTGAAAGCCTATGCTCTTGAAACACCGAGGGTTGAAAACGCGAGCTGTGAATTTGATATTGCTTCCCTAAGGCCTACATACCGCTTGATTATCGGCGCGCCGGGCAAATCGAACGCGCTTGCAATCTGCGAGCGTCTCGGGCTGGATAAAGAGGTTGTCGCACGCGCAAATGACCTTGTTTCATCCGAAAACAAAGAGTTTGAAAATGTGGTTGACAAGCTTGAGGAAACCCGCCTGCGTATGGAGCGCGAATTTGACCGTGCCAACAAACTCTCTTTAAAAGCTGAAGAGGATAAACGCGAAATTGAGCGTCTCAAGGCTGAAACGGCGAAAATCCGTGAAAATGAGGCCGAAAAAGCGAAGGCTCAGGCGGAAAAACTGGTGGAACAGGCAAAGCGTGAGGCTTACGCTCTTTTGCAGGAGATTGAAAAAATCAAAAAAGAAAAAGACAAAACCAACGATAAAGCCGAACTTGCCCGTCGCGCGAGGTCAATGGTCAAAAAGGGCATTGAGGCAATAGACTCCGCAACCGACCCTGTAGCAGAAGCCGATGATGAGGATTATGTTCTGCCGCGCGAACTTGTAAAAGGAGATTCGGTTCTTATACGCGACCTCGGCAAAACGGCAACCGTGCTTTCGCCGGCTGATAAAAACGGCAATGTGGAGGTTCAGACAGGTTCAATAAAAACCAGAGTCAAAACCGACAACCTGAAACTTATTGAGAATGAAAAGAAAAAAGAAAACAAGAACACTGTCAGCACAAAAGGCGTGACCGGCAAACTTAACACAGAGGCAAAAACAAGGCTCGACCTGAGAGGCATGACAGTTGAGGAGTGCATTATGGAGCTTGAAATGTTCCTTGACAGCGCGATGCGCTCCGGTCTTCACGAGTTCACGGTTGTTCACGGCAAGGGTACCGGCGCGTTGAGAAGCGCTGTTTCACGCTACCTCAAAACATCGCCTTATGTTAAAACATCGCGGCTCGGCGTTTACGGCGAGGGCGAGGACGGTGTAACAATTGTAACCCTCAAATAAACATTGTGTTCGGCAACGGACAAAGGTTTTGTAACCGTTTTGAAAATTGACTTTTTATATTTGAGTGATAATATATATATGGTTATTAAATATATATAATATGCTCGGAGGCAAAATGAAAAAATTTATTTCCTTAACAGCGTTTTTATTGTCATTCCTGCTTGTTTTTGCAGGGTGTTCCGTAAATAAAGGCAGTGATAATTTAACATCCGTCTATAGGACCGGTATTGAGACACAAACCGGTTCCGAAACAGTTGCGAACACAACGCCGAAATATACTCAGGAACAGCTTAACAAAATGGTGGCTTTCACCTTTGATGATGGTCCCGGTACGGATACAACAAACAGAATACTCGACGCACTCGAAAAATACGGGTTTACCGCAACATTTTTTGTAATCGGGCGAAATATAAATGATGAAACCTCAGCATCAATGCGCAGGGCGGTTTCTCTGGGCTGTGAAATAGGCAACCATACGCAAAACCATAACACAAGCCTCAACAAGCTTCCCATTGACAGAGTAAATGAGGAAATTGAGGCTACAAGCGACGCTATCGAAAAAGCAACCGGAATAAGACCAACTCTTATGCGACCGCCGGGAGGCAGTTTCTCAAACCTCAAAGGCAAAATTGATTACTCTATTATTCACTGGTGCGTCGATACAAACGACTGGCGCAAGAAAGGCAGCGCAGGGAACGCTCAGGCGGCGGAAAACCTTGCCGATTACATAATCGACCAGGTTGAAGGTAACCCCGGCGCAATTGTTCTTATGCATGACATTTACCGGTTCACCGCCGAAACAGTTGAAATTGTTATTCCGAAACTCGCGGAAATGGGATATACAGTCTGCTCGGTTTCCGATCTTGCGAAAGCATACGGCGAAGAATTGAAACCCGGTCAGGTTTATTTCAGAATAAACCGTGTTACAAAGCTTGACCCGGGCAGATATATTGTAAACACAAGAGAAAGTCCCCTTACCCTTCGTGAAAAGCCGGAGCCCGACGCGGAAGTTCTTTTAAGGCTTGCCAAAGGCACCGAAATTACAGTGGAAGCCTGCGAAAACGGCTGGGCAAAAACAACTTACAACGGTACGGCGGGCTGGGTCAACGCCGACTATCTGAAAAAAGCGGAATAACAGATTATCCCTGCGGAAAACCGCGGGGATATTTATATGTAATTTTTCACACTTGCCTGCATAAAATATATCTGTTTTTGCATAAAACGCCGAAATTAATGAATATTAGTTGTATATATATTGACTTTTATGCTCCGAGGTTGTATTATTATGCACAGTTTTTATTAATGTATAATGGAGTGAAATTTTTTGGCAAAGGTTTTTATAGACGGTTCCGCCGGAACAACGGGACTGCGCATTGTCGAAAGGCTATCGAACCGAAGCGATATTGAACTTTTAACCCTGAGCGAAGAAACGCGAAAAGACATTTCCGCCAGAAAACGCGCGCTCAACAGTTGTGACGCGGCGTTTCTCTGCCTGCCCGACGCGGCGGCGGTCGAAGCTGTTTCTCTGGTTGAAAATCCGGATGTAAAACTGCTTGACACATCAACGGCGCACAGAACAGCCCCGGGATGGGCTTACGGCTTTCCGGAACTCGGTGAAAAATTTCTTGACAAAATCAAAAACGGTAACAGAATTGCGGTGCCCGGCTGCCACGCGAGCGGATTTATCGCCCTTGTTTATCCCCTCATTGAGGCGGGAATAATCCCGAAAACCGCCCTGCTCACCTGCCATTCAATTACAGGTTACAGCGGCGGCGGCAAAAAAATGATAGCTCAGTATGAGGATAAAAACCGCGATGATGCTCTTTCGTCGCCGAGGCAGTACGGTCTTACTCAGCAGCACAAACATCTCAAAGAGATGGTCGCTGTCACCGGAATTGAAAACGCTCCCGTTTTTTGCCCGATAGTTTCCGACTTTTACAGCGGAATGTGCGTTACTGTTCCCGTTTTTGCAAAAGAACTGTGTGACGGCAAAACGGTTAATGATATTAAAGAGGTATATAAAAGCAAATACAGTGACGGTTTGGTCAGTTATAAAGAAGAAATCGGTGAGGACGGGTTTATTTGCTCAAACGCACTGTCGTTTAAAGATAATATGGAGATTTTCGTGCAGGGCAATGAAGAGAGGATTCTTCTCATAGCAAGATATGACAATCTCGGCAAAGGCGCTTCCGGCGCGGCGGTTGAGTGCCTTAACATTCTTCTCGGCCGTGACCGCACAACAGGGCTTGACCTTTAAGTAACAATCCGAAAGGAATAATGATATGAAACAGATTGAAGGCGGCATCTGCGCCGCAAAAGGCTTTACCGCAAACGGAATACACTGCGGAATAAGGAAAAACAAAGACAAAAGGGATTTATCACTTATATTCAGTGAGAAACGCGCGGCGACTGCCTGTGTTTACACAAAAAACCTTGTAAAAGGCGCTCCGCTTGAAGTTACAAAACAGAATATTTCAGACGGATACGCTCAAGCGGTTATATGCAACAGCGGCAATGCGAACACCTGCAACGCGAACGGCAGAGATATAGCTTTGCAGATGTGCGCGCTTTGCTCAAAAGAACTTTCAATAAGCGAAAATGATATTGTTGTGGCGTCAACGGGTGTTATAGGCCAGCCGCTTGACATCACCCCTATCGCCTCCGGCATACCGGAGCTTGTCAAAGGTCTCGGCTCAAACGGAAGCGCGGCGGCCGAGGGTATAATGACAACCGACACGGTTGAAAAACAGATTTCATTCAGCTTTGAGATTAACGGCTCAGAGTGCAGAATAGGCGGCATAGCAAAAGGCTCCGGTATGATTCACCCGAATATGGCCACCATGCTTGTTTTTGTCACAACGGATTGCGCGATCTCGCCCGCTATGCTTCAAAAAGCTTTGAGCGCCGATGTTGAAACATCCTTCAACATGGTCAGCGTTGACGGCGACACCTCCACAAACGATATGGTCTGCGTTATGGCAAACGGGATGGCGGGCAACACCGAAATCACAGCCGAAGGCGCTGATTATGACGCTTTCTGTCACGCTCTCAACTCGGTAACCGTTCACCTGTGCAGGCTTATCGCCGGCGACGGCGAAGGCGCCACAAAGCTGCTTGAGTGCAATGTTGCCGGCGCGAAAGATGATGAAACGGCGAAAACCGTCGCGAAATCGGTTATATGTTCATCGCTTCTTAAAGCGGCTATGTTCGGCGCCGACGCCAACTGGGGCAGAGTGCTGTGCGCCATAGGCTACAGCGGAGCCTGTGTTGATGTCAATAAAATAGATGTTGCTTTTCAGTCAAGCGCCGGTTCAATAACCGTGTGCGTAAACGGCTCCGGCATTGATTTCAGCGAAGAAAAGGCAAAAGAGATTCTTGTTGAAAAAGAGATAAAAATCAATGTTGATCTCAAATCCGGCGAAAGCAAAGCCACAGCCTGGGGCTGTGACCTGACTTACGATTATGTTCGCATAAACGGCGACTACCGCACTTGATTTAACGCATAAAGATATATTTTGAGGAAATAACGCTATGGAAAAAATACCAAACGAACTGAGGGCTGAGATACTCGTTCACGCCCTGCCCTATATCAAAAGCTACTCAAACAAAACCGTGGTAATAAAATACGGCGGCAACGCCATGATAAACGATGAGTTGCGCGACGCGGTTATGAGCGACATTATACTGCTCTCTCTTGTAGGAGTAAAGGTGGTTCTTGTGCACGGCGGAGGCCCCGAGATAACTGAGCTTTTGAATAAGGTAGGCAAAAAAACGGAGTTTGTTGACGGCCTGCGTGTAACCGACGCCGAAACCGCCGAAATCGCTCAGATGGTTCTTGCCGGCAAAATAAACAAAAACCTTGTAAACCTGCTTCAGATTAAGGGCGGCAAAGCTATAGGTATATGCGGGCTCGACGGCCACCTGATTGAGGCAAAAAAGCTTGATGAGCGCCTTGGCTATGTGGGCGAGATAACAAACATAAACCCCGAAATTATTGAGGGCATTCTCAAAAACGGTTATATTCCGGTTATTTCAACCGTCGGCTGTGACAATGAAGGCAATGTTTACAACATCAACGCCGACACGGCGGCCGCGGGTATTGCGGGCGCGCTGGGTGCGGAATGCTTTATTTCACTTACCGACATCGCGGGCATTCTTCGCGACAAAAACGATGAAAACACGCTTATTACCGAAATATGCGTCAGCGACACACCCCGCCTTATGGAAGAGGGCATTATTGCCGGCGGTATGATTCCGAAGGTTGAGTGCTGCACACAGGCAATCCGCCGCGGCGTCAAAAAAGTGTTTATTATTGACGGCAGAATACCGCACTCTATTCTTATTGAGATGTTCACAAGCGCCGGCATAGGCACAATGTTTACGGGGGCAGTATAATGAATCTTAAAGAAAACGATAAAAAATACATAGCGGGCACATACGGGCGTTTCAACCTCGCTCTTGTCAGGGGCAAAGGCTCGCTCGCCTATGATGAAAACGGCAAAGAATACATCGACCTCGGCACGGGCATAGCTGTCAACTCGTTCGGTATAGGCGATGAGGAATGGAAAAAGGCTGTTGAGTCACAGCTTGACTCGATTGCTCACGCCTCAAACCTCTATTACACCGAACCCTGTGTAAATCTCGCTGAGATGATATGCGAAAAAACGGGTATGTCAAAGGTCTTTTTCGGCAATTCCGGCGCCGAGGCAAACGAATGCGCGATTAAAGCCGCCCGCAAATGGGGGCTTGTGAACAAGGGTGAAGGTTATTCAACAATAATCACGCTTAAAAACAGCTTTCACGGCAGAACGGTGACCACTCTCGCGGCTACCGGTCAGGACGGTTTTCACACCGATTTCGGTCCGTTTACCGAGGGCTTTGTATATGCCGGCGCGGATAATATTCCGGAGGTTGAAAAGCTCGCGAAAGAGAATAAATGCTGTGCCGTTATGATGGAGCTTATTCAGGGCGAGGGCGGCATTTATGTGCTGCCAAAAGAGTTTGTAAACGGAGTGCTTGAAATCGCAAAAAAAGAAAACCTGCTTGTTATCATTGACGAGGTTCAAACAGGCAACGGCAGAACGGGTGAACTTTACGCCTATATGAATTACGGCTTCAAGCCCGATATTTTCACAACAGCCAAGGGCCTCGGCGGCGGTCTGCCCATAGGTGCCTGTGTTTTCGGTGAAAAAACAGCGGATGTTCTCACTCCCGGCTCTCACGGTTCAACCTTCGGCGGCAACCCCGCGGTGTGCGCCGGCGCCTGCAGTATTTTAAGCCGTATTGACGCTCAGCTTCTTGACGGAGTCAGAAAAAAATCGGAATACATTGTTTCACAGCTCCAAAACGCCAAGGGCGTTGAGAGCATAAGCGGTATGGGGCTTATGCTCGGCATTAAACCGGTTCGCCCGAAAGCGGAGATTATTGAGGAATGTATGCGAAACGGCGTTCTGGTGCTGAGCGCGAAAGATAAAATCCGCCTTCTTCCCGCGCTCAACATTCCCGACAGCCTGCTTGAAAAAGGCATTGAAATTCTTAAAAAAGCACTTGCTGATTATTAAACGGTGATTGAAAATGAAGCTTTATATGAAACAAAAGGTCTTTTCGTGGAAAGACAAATCAACAATAAAAGATGAAAACGGAAATGACAGATATTTTGTTGAGGGTGAGATTTTCACACTCGGCAAAAAGCTGCACATAACCGACATGAATGGCAACGAGGTTGCTTTTGTAAGGCAGAAGGTTCTGAGTTTTATGCCTAAATTCTTTGTTGATGTAGGCGGCGAAGAGGTTGCCGAAATTGTCAAAAAATTCACCTTCCTCAAGCCGAAATATCTGGTCAACGGTCTCGGCTGGGAGGTCAAAGGTGAGTTCATGGCGCACGATTACGCGGTTGAAAAAGACGGCACGCCCGTTGTTGTCATACACAAAAAGTGGATGACCTGGGGCGACACATTTGAGATTGATGTTGCCGACGGCACAAATGAGGTTTGCGCCCTTGCCGTGGTGCTTGCCATAGACGCGGTTATGGACGCTCAGGCGGCGTCATCGGCATCCTTTTCCGGCGGCTCCGCCGGTGATTGAAACACGGTAAAGCGGCAAATATTTTAATCCGGATAACCGATAAAAAGGTTGTCCGGATAACTTTTTTATACTATATTTAATTGCGAAAAAAACATAAAAATCAGAGTTTCACATTAATTGTCTGAGCAGAATAAAAAGGCAGTCGAACTGATACATAAAGACCTTCCCGAACGGGAAAACGAAAAGGGTTATCTTACAGGCGCCTGCCTTGACGGGCAGAATACTTTCAAAACTCTTATCGGAATGTTTGAAGACGATAAAAAATAAATATATCTAAAGAATTATCCCCGGTGTTTATGAAAACTCAGAAAAGTTTCCGTCACCGGGGTTTCATATTGTGTCATTTTATAAAGGTATAAAATCTCATTGATTGTATTTAAAAGCAGCCGATGAAGTTGTATTTAAAGGCAACCGATAAAGTAGGGGCGATTATCAATCGCCCGCAAATATACCGCAATTTTGAACTGAAAAACAACCGTTCACCTATATCGCAATGTTCCGAAATTGTGCGTATCATTTTCTTAATGCTCCGCATTTCCTTGAGGCGGGCGATTGATAATCGCCCCTACTTTGTGAGGCGGCGGTACATTTTCATAAGCTCGGCGACACATTCGCTTTCGGTCATTTTAACCGGAAAACCGTACGCCTCCATAACGGCACGGTCATTCTGCCGGTGCGCGTTGCGCAGCTCGGGCGGCATGGTCAGTTCGTCATAGAGGTCCGCGAGCGAGCTGTCGGGGTAAATGGCGCGCGCGTCGAGAATCGCCTGCGCCGTCTGCTCGATTTTCGCCTTCTGATCGTCGGTCGGTGTCGGCCACGGGAAATTGTTATAAACAATATCCTTTGAGTAGCGGTAGTCGCTTTTAAGCCGTCCGCATACCGTGCGCATCCACGCATTATGAACATTTGATGTTAATACACCAAAATTATATAAATTTCCGTTTGGTATCAAAAACACTAAGTCGCTGGCAATTGTGTTTTTATCCATAAACCCAATAGGAATATAACGCCTTCTTCCCGATGAGGTTTTAGGAACGATAATATAGTCGGTGTCAGGTTGTGCAATTTGGCAAAAAATCATTGGCGTAAGTGCAAATTTACGGGTGCCGGCAGCTTTGCTTGAAGCCCTGAAATTCTGAACAAACTCAACCCGTTTCAATACACTCGGGCATTTTTTCACTTCAGAAGGGTTTGCGTCTAATAACCATAAACAATACCTTTTTTTGTTGTTTATAAACTCTGTTGCTCCTACATACGGCCTTATCCATTTTTCGGACAGAGGTTCTTTTAAAACCATTTCATCTTTTTCTTCCGGTGTTAGGACGAACCCTCCCCCATCTCTCGGCATACTGCCAAATCTCATATGGGGAACATGGCAAATCGGATTTGAAACGGAATGAATAAATATATTGGGAGCTTCCGCTAAATAAGAATTAATGCACTTTACTTGTTTATAATTGTTGCTGTCATAAAGTGTTTTTTGTTCTCTTTCCTTAAATGAAAAACCAACTATAATACAATGAACTTTTGCTTTATCGCTTGCCTCACTGTTCCAAACAAAAGTTTTATAGGCATAATTTATTCTTATTCCATACTTAAACAATGGTTCCCATAAAGTAACTGCCTGTTGACCTTGACAAATTGAATTGGTTGAAACAAAAGCAGATTGAATGTCTGTATGCTTCATATAATCAGCAGCTTTTTTATACCAAGCACAAACAAAATCAAATTCGCCAACACCTTTTATATCGCCAAAAACATTAATCAGGTCTGCTTTTTGCGCTTTATTCATATACATACCGCCCACAAACGGCGGGTTGCCCATAATGTAACTTAATTCACTTGCGGGCACAACCTCATTCCAGTCCATACGCAGGGCATTGCCTTCAACAATATAAGCGTTGGTTGTAAGCGGAAGAAAATCAATGCTTTTTTGCAGAATAGCCTCTGTTTCTTTAAGCATCTGGCTTTCGGCAATCCAAAGCGCGGTTTTCGCGACCGTTACCGCGAAATCGTTTATCTCAATGCCGTAAAACCGGCTTATCTCAACATAAACACGGTCGGTGTCGTTAAAACCCTCCAGCCTTCCCTGGCCGCTGTTTTTAAGACGGAGCGCCTCGTTTTCAAGCTTGCGCAAAGAAATGTAAGTCTCCGTTAAAAAGTTGCCCGAACCGCAGGCGGGGTCAAGGAATTTAAGCGAGGCGAGCTTTTGGCGGAACTGCTCGATTTTCGCGTTTCGGTTTTTAACCTCTTTTAACTCTTTTATGTTTTCAAACTCAGCTTTAAGGTCATCAAGAAACAGCGGGTCAATAACCTTGTGTATATTCTCAACCGATGTGTAGTGCATACCGCCCGAGCGCCTTGTTTCGGGGTTCAGGGTGCTCTCAAAAACCGCTCCGAAAATGGTAGGGCTTATCTGCGACCAGTCAAAATCCTCACTGGCGCTGTGTAAAATCAGCGAGCGGATTTCATCGGTAAACTGCGGAATTTCAATATTATCATCGGCAAAAAGCCCGCCGTTGACATAGGGGAAGGCGGCAAGGTCATCATCCTCATAGGGGTCGCGGTCTTCGATTTTTGTGTTAAGGATGCGAAAAACATCAATAAGAGCTTTTCGCATTTTGCCGGTTTCATAGTTTTTAAGGTAATCGTGGAACATGAGGTGCCTGCCGAAAACACCCGCGTCCTCTGCGTAAAAACAGAAAACAAGGCGCACACACAGCACATTAAGGCTTTTTTGCGTTTGTTCATTCTCCGGGTTCTTATACTGACGGCGCAGGGCGTCGTAAAGCCTGCCCACAATTTCGCCGGCTTTAATTGAGATTTCTTCTTCGCGTTTTATATTCCCGTTGCCTTCGTCAACAAGAAAACTCAGGCGGTAATACTCCTTGGCAAGGTTTTCAAGCAGTATGCTCTCGGGCTCACCGTTCGGGTTTTCCATATTGTAAACAAGGAACTCCCTGAAATTGCAGGTAACAATCCAGCGAGGCCTTTGAGAATAAGACAGTTCCGCACTGTATCTTTTTGCCTGCTGAAAGGGAGTAAGCATTGAACCGTCGGATTGTTTTATGCCCTTGCGAAGGTCTTTCTCAATGCTTTTCTGCTCAATCATAACATGCGTTGAAGGAATCATAACATCAATAAAGCCCGTGGATTTGTCGATCTTTACCTGATCTTCAAACTGCACAAACTGCGGCGCGTTTTCAACGCCGAAAACCTGTTCCAGAAGCTCAATCCAGAATTTCTGGCTCTCGCCCTTTTCATAGCCTTTGCCGCGCCAGTTCTCAACAAACCGCTTTGCGGCTTTTTCTGTTTCTTTAGCTGATTTCAGTGACATACCTCTACCCCGTTCACAAACAAATTCAAAATTATTTTAGCATAGCGGCGGTTTTATTTCAACCGTAACGGCCGCCGATATACATATTAAAACGCCGGGTGTACATTTTTCAGGACATCCGCGGCGTTCCTCACCTGCCCGCAACCCGTGCCGGCACATTTTCGCGGGCATTTTGCCCTTGAATTGCCGCTGTTTATATTATATAATTTAATATAACTTTGGGTATAAACCGCCGTTTTAAGGCGGATTAATATAACCGCGGGCGGAGAGAAATTATGGAGAAAATCAGATTCGGCATAGTAGGCACGGGCACAATAGCGCACCGTTTCGCGAACGCGATAAAAAACACCGGCGGCGCTTATCTTGCCGCGGTGGCTTCCAGAACAAAAGAGGGCGCTCAGGCGTTCGCCAAAGAGTTTGACATTCCGATGAGCTTCACGGGTTATGAGGCCATGGCTCAATCGGATTGTATTGACGCCGCGTATATTGCCGTTCCGCATTCCGGGCATATTCACTGCTCAATGCTTATGATGAACGGCGGCAAACATGTGCTTTGCGAAAAGCCTATGGCCATAAACGCGCGCGAGGCTCAAATGATGTTTGAGTGCGCAAAAAAGAACAATGTGCTTTTGACGGAGGCAATGTGGGCAAGGCTTGTGCCCGGCACGCTTAAAATGCTGCAGCTTGTTTCAAGCGGCGTTCTCGGTGATATTCTCGGCGTTGAGGGAAAATTCTGTTACACTATGGACGGGGACGAAATGGATCACCATGTTTTCAAGCGTGAAAACGGGGGCGGCTCTTTGCTTGATGTGGGCTGTTACGGGCTGAATTTCGCAAGCTGGTATCTCGGCGACGAAATTGAACATATAAGCGCTGAGGCGAATTTTTATAACGGCACCGACTGCCACACCTGCGTGCTTCTGAAATACAAAAGCGGGGCTATTGCCGACCTTTCAAGCGCCACCCTGCTCAAAAAGCCCAATGAGGGCTATATATACGGCACAAAGGGTTACGCGCGGCTTGAGAGGTTCTACGCGCCTCAGGAGATTGTTCTGAACATTCACAACTCGGGTGAAAGCCGCATAGCCGTGCCATACACCGGCAACGGTTTTGAGGAGCAGATTGAGCATTTTTGTGAATGTGTAAAAAACGGCGCCGCCGAAAGCCCGGTAATCACTCACGCCCACACGCTTAAAATAATTACCCTGACCGACACAATAAGGGAATTGATTTCTCTGAAATATCCTCAGGACGGGGAATAACCGTGACGACCGCTTTTTACAAATAAAAACAATTCAACAAACAATAACATAGTTAAATAAAGGAGAAACAGAAAATGAAAATGATACAAAGCTTTTCGGTGGACCATACCCGCATAGTGCCCGGCATTTTCACAAGCAGAGTTGACCGTTTGGGCGAGTTTTCGGTAACGACCTATGACATAAGGCTTAAACGGCCTAACATAGAGCCTGCCGTTGATGTTGCGGCAATGCACTCGCTTGAACATATTATCGCGACTTTTCTGCGCAATGACCCGGAATGGAAGGATGAAGTTGTTTACTGGGGCCCTATGGGCTGTCTGACCGGGTTTTATCTCATTCTCAAAGGCAGCCGCGCCCCTCAGGAGCTTTATGAGCTTATGCTAAACGCATTCAAAGCGGTAGAGAACGCACGGGAAGTACCGGGTGCCGCGCCCGTAAATTGCGGCAACTACCTTATGCACAACCTTGAAACGGCAAAATGGTACGCAAGGGAATTTGCCGCTTATCTTGTGGCTAACGCGGGTAACAGCGAAATTTTTGAGTATCCTAAATCAGAAAGACCCGTAACAGACGGCGGGCAGGATTTTTATGATTCGTAATCGGATTGAAAAGCGGAAGCCGCCTGTCTCAGCTCCGCCGAACACAGGTATGAAGGGAACAAAAATGATTAACCGTAAAAAAATACTTTATCTTACCGATCTGAGTTACAGAGCAAAGGGAAGAGTTTACTGCGAAGAGGATATATATATTGCGAACATTCTCAAAGAACATTTTGATGTTGCTCTGTGCCACCCGAAATGCGCCGGGAGTTTTGAAGACGGCGCGGATCTGATTGTTTTCAGAAACACGGGCAGCGTAACGGAATATAAAGATATTTACAATTCATTCGTAAACCGCGTAAAACAAAAAGGATTAAAAACATTTAACACTTTTACCGGCAAGGCCGATATGCGCGGCAAACAGTATCTGCTTGATTTAACCTTACAAAAATATCCCGTTATTCCGACTGTTGATTCCGCCGTCAACCTGAATTTACTGCCGGAAACAGACCGTTATGTTTTAAAGCCGAAAGACGGCGCGGATTCCATCGGGCTTGAGTTTGTTTCAAAAGATGAACTTTTGCGGCGAAGTATTTTCGGCGGCAATCTTCTGATTCAGCCTGAAACAGATTTTGATTATGAGGTTTCTTTTTATTTTATCAACAAAAAATTTGAGTATGCCCTTTACGCGCCCGATAAAACAAAAAGATGGGAACTCAAACCGTATAATTGCACCGATGATGATATAGCTTTTGCTGAGCGGTTTATTGAATGGAACACTGTTGAGAAAGGGATTCAGAGAGTGGATGCCTGCCGAACAAAAGACGGCGGTCTTCTTCTGGTTGAACTTGAAGATCTTAATCCGTACCTTTCTCTGCTTGAGGTTGATGAAAAAACACGAAACGGCTTTATGGCGGATTTTATTGACGCGATTGAAAACGCGTAAACGGGTTTATGATTATATAACGGCAAAGCGGTGTTTGTGCCGTACTTATATATAAATTCCGGTTTTTGAGGTAAGTTGCAATGAATAAAATAATTTCTTTTTTTATGGCTGTTATTTCGTTTTTCTCTTCTTTGTTCGGCAGTACCGAAAACAAGCCCTATTTTAAAAATGAATATACCGTTCCAGAAAAAATTTTGCCTTACACGCGAATTGAAACGGCACCGAAAACCGATTGGAGAGCAAAATTCATATGGGATTCCTCTGACGGCAGTGAAGAAAATGTTTGGATGTGTTTGAGAAAAACCGTCGCTCTTGAAAAAGTGCCGCAAACTCTGACCGCGTTTATAAGCGCCGATTCAAAATACTGGCTTTATATCAACGGCGAAACCGTTGTTTTTGAGGGCGGAGTAAAAAGAGGCCCCGCTCCCGACGGCAGTTATTATGACAGTGTGGATATTGCTTCATTTTTAAAGCCCGGCAAAAACACAATCTGCGCCCTTGTCTGGTATTGGGGCAAGGATACAAGCTACTCAAACACAGACAGCGGCAATGCGGGCTTTCTTTTTGAGGCGGGTGACATAATCTCAGACAGCAGCTGGAAGGTTCACAGAAACACGGCTTATCTTAAAGATAACGCTTTATCTCAGCCTAACTACAGACTGCCCGAATCCAATATTTGTTATGACGCGTCAAAAGAAGCAGGCAACTGGCTTGACTCCGGCTTCAATGACAGCGCCTGGAAAAACGCCGAAGAAAAAGGAACCGGCGGCAGCGCTCCCTGGGGCAAGCTTTACCCTCGCGGCATTCCCATGCTGAAGGATTACGGGCTGAAAGATTATGAAAACTCAGCGGTTTACAAGGGCCGCTCAATACTGTTCAAAAAAACAGTAACTCTCGATATTCCCTATAACGCGCAATGCACGCCGTATTTTAAAATCGTTGCCAAAGCGGGAAAGAAAATCAGGATTTTCACAGAGAACACCTGGTTGGGCGCCGTCAGCGACACATACATTACAAAAGACGGCGAGCAGGAATTTGAGGCTCTCGGCTGGTTTAACGGCGAGCATATCACCTATGAATTCCCGTCGGGTGTGAAAATTCTGGAACTTAAATACCGTGAAACAGGGTATAACACCGAATTTTCCGGGATGTTTGAGTGCGGGAACGAAAAGCTCAACTCTCTCTGGCAGAAATCCCTTCGCACCCTTTATGTTACCATGCGCGACAATTTTATGGACTGCCCCGACAGAGAAAGAGCGCAATGGTGGGGCGATGTAACAAACGAAATGGCAATGTCGATGTATTCGCTTGACCCGAACTCCTATCTGCTTTATCAAAAAGGCGTGGCTTCAATGCTGGGTCACATTGACGGCGATACAAATGTTTTGCAGACTGTTGTGCCCATCAGTAATGACTATTTTGAGCTCCCCGTTCAGCAGCTTGCGGGAATCTGCGGCTTTTGGACCTATTATATGTACACCGGCGACCTTGATTTTATAAAATCGGTTTATGACGCAAGCGTCAATTATGTGAATCTCTGGAGCGTGGGAGACAACAATCTTGTCAATCATCGCGCCGGCTCATGGGACTGGATGGATTGGGGGAATTTTGCGGATGTTGCCGCAATAGAGAACGCCTGGTATTACAACGCCCTTTCAAGCATAAAAGATATGGCGGAAGTTCTCGGCAAAAACTGTGAAAAAATCACGGAAAGAATGAGCATAATCAAAACAGGTTATGAGTCACTCTGGACCGAAAAAGGATATAAAAGCGGCAGTGTTATATTCCCCGATGACAGAGCCAACGCCCTTGCCGTAATCTCCGGCCTGGCTGAAAAAGATAAGTATGATGTAATTACATCTGTTTTGACAAAAGCAAAAAACTCAAGCCCTTATATGGAGTTCTATGTGCTTGAGGCTCTTTGCCGTATGAACAGGTATGAAGAAGCGAAAAACAGAATGCTTGAAAGATATGACAATATGATTAAAGAGGATTATTCAACGCTTTGGGAGGGCTGGACAAAAGCCGACGGTACAATGAACCATGCCTGGTCCGGCGGGCCGCTGGTAATAATGAGCAAATATTTCGCGGGAATCCGTCCTGTTGAAGCCGGTTATTCGGAATTTGTCATAAAACCGCAAATATCCGAGCCCGATACGGTAAAGTGCATTGTTCCCTGCGTAAAAGGGTATATTGATGTAACCGAAAGCAAAACCGCTTCGGGCTTCACCCTTGAAGCAAAAATCCCGAAAAACACAACAGCCCTCATTTACATACCGTATTCCGAAGGTCAGACTGTGACGCTCAACGGCAGCGTAATATACCGTGACAACAGTTTCACAGGCAGCGGCAACATTACTTTTGTTCAGCTTGAAAACGGGTTCGCGGAGTTTTCGGTAAACGCAACCGAAAACACACACTTGAGTTTTGAAACACTCGGTCAGCACTGATCTGCCGCAAAAAGCAAATTACAAACCGCAATAAAACCCGCTTTTTATTAATAATTTCACGGAGGTTTACCGTTTTGTTCAAAAAAGTTCTTATCATATCGGCGGCTGTTATTGTTTGCGCCGCAATAATTACAGGCATAATCCTTTTCAGAAATCTGACGGCGAAACAGCGCCTTAACGCAAAGCTCAACGGCAATACTCTGCCCGATGCGCCTCAAGCCCCGGAAAAAGGCCGCGACTGCATACATTTTCTTCGCACAGGCACATCAGACGCGATTTTGCTTGAAAGCGACGGGCACTTCGCCATGGTTGATTCGGGAGAAGACACCGACAATCCGCGCGGCTTCCCTTCGCTTAATCTGCCGGGATATGAGCAGGAGGTTCTGGCATATCTTAAAGCGCACGCGGCGGATGAAACCGGTAAGGTGCATCTGGATTTTGTGCTCGGCACTCACAGCCACTCCGACCACATAGGCGGGTTTGACACCATTCTCGCGGACCCGGACGTAACAGTTGACCGCGCGTACCTTAAGCCGTATGACAGCAGTAAAATAAAAGAAAATGAAATAACCGAATGGGACAATCAAGAGGTTTATGACCAAATGGTGCAGGCACTTCAAGCACGGGGTGTTCCCATAATCTCAAAACCCGACGGCAAGCCGTTCGCTTTCGGCAACCTGACTCTGACCCTTATTAACACGGTTGACCCTGTTACCGATAAAAAAGTAGGCGAGAACGACCAATCTCTCTGCCTGCTGATTGAAAAGAACGGCACCCGCGTTTTTCTTGCCGCCGACCTGGATAATAAATCCGGTGATGAGCGAAGGCTTGCCCCGCAGATAGGAAAAATCGACCTTTTAAAGGTCGGCCACCACAGCTACGGCGGCTCAAGTTCATCAAAATTCATCGCAACACTGTCACCTGCCGTATGCGTTATAACCAACAACTTTGAAAGTGTTGACAGAAAAACCCTTACACGCATTGAGCGCATATGCCAACCGTCATTTTATATTACCGGAAAAGAAAACGGTATTCTTGCCGTGCTCGGCGATAACGGCTCTATAACATATTACGGTCAAATTCAGAAATAAAGCGGCTGCATCTGTATTATAAAAACAGCATACCGCATTTCGGCAAAACCAAACGCCGAGGCGGTATGCTGTTTATTACATTTTGAGCGCAAACACCGATTTAATATCATTTTTCCTTATCGGAATATCGTTAATTCGGGTTTGAATTATCTTTTTGAACAAGTAATTTTGCGGCTTCTTTCCATGTTATAACAGTCAGCCCCATATCTTCCGCTTTTTGAATCAGGTCGCCGCTTTTGAGCAGCTCATACTCAAAAACTCTTTTTGTCCATTCCGTATTTTCTTCACCGAGCGGAAGGGCGGGATGCAGAAACATCTCGGTCACGCCATCGGCACAATTGTCAAGCGAATCAAGATACCACTTGCGCAGATTTTCAAAGTTTCCGATTTGTTCCGTATTCCACGGGTTGGAAATCAGGTCGTCAATGAGTCTGACTCCGTTTACGGCTGCTTTATTCACAAGCATTTTATGGAGTTTAAGTATAACCGAAGGCGGCGCTTTACCGAGCTGACGCTCAATGAATCCGGGAGTTTTCGGAAAACGGTAGGGCAGATTATGAACCCTGCAAAAGTCATAGGCATCGTTATAAAATCTGCGCAGGTTTATGCCGTAAAGCGTACCGCAATGATTATCTGCGTGATCAACCTCAATGCCCGCCTCATTCATTTTATTATATTGTGCCTCAATCTCGGCGCGCACAGATTTGTGTGTTGCGTACAGAGTTATATCTTTTGAATTTTGGTAGAGCGCACCTTTTTTGCCGAGATGAGAACTGCCGGTAATACTCTTCCACGGTTTTTCATAACTGTCGGAATTGATTGTAAGATGTACTCCGGCGGAGAATTTATTCTCCTTAAGCCACCGGGCGGCGTCATCAAACGCGGGAGCAACAGCAAGCACAGAAGTTGAGGTAATCAGTTTTTTTGACAGCAGCTCTTTTATCGCCTCATTCTGCTCTGGGCAATAGCCGAAATCATCCGCGTTTATTATCAGATACTTTTTCATCTTTTTCATCAAAATGAAGGAAGAATGTGATAACGGAAGCAATTATCATTGCTGCGGCAGGGAATACGCAAAGCAAAACTCTTGATGCCAAAGCCGGATTTTTGCCCGGATCATCGCCGTTTACAAATCCGAATTGAGTTGACACAAAGTAGAAGGCAAGTGAGGTATAAAGACCGTTGAGGCGGTTCATAACGCCGGTGAGGCTTGAAATGATACCTTCGCGCTTGATTCCGTGGCGGCGGAAATCATCGTCAACTATCTTTGCGCCGATACAGTCCATTGTTGCAAGGCAGGCGGCAACGCCGAAACCGACTATACAGGCAATAACGACCGCGCCGGCGAATGAATTGACAAAATAAAGCGGGATAAATGAAACAGCCATAATAATGAAGCCTGAACGCCAGACTTTCATAATATCCCATTTTTTGACAATGTTTGACCAGATAACAATGCCGATAACCGCAACCGCCAAAACGGTTCCGAGCATAATTGTTGTAGTTGAGCCGCCTTTTTTAAGCGTATATTTAACATAAAACGGAATTGCCTGGGAAATAAGAGAGAACGCAGCCGAATAAAAAGCGCCGCAAAAACCGTAAATCCAGAATTTCGGGTTTGTTATCAGAGCAAAAATACTGCTGAAAAGTTTGGGCTTTTCAACTTTTTCATCAACCAGTTCCGGCTCACGGCATCCCCAAAAGCAATACATCATCACGGCAAGGGCAACAACTCCGTAAACTATTGCGGTTGTGCGATAGCCGATTTTTTCGGTAATCATCGGGGTAAGCGCAATGCTTATTGCCATTGCGAAAAGCTGGCATATCTGACGGAAGCCGTTGGTTTTGGCTCTCTCTTCATCCTTTTTGAAAAGCTCGGGGAAAAGCGCGCCGTAGTTTGCGTTTACAAGCGAATCGAGCGTACCCGTGAGAATATACATCAGCAGCATATAAACAAACAGCCTGCCGGTGTCATTCCGGATAAACTCCGGCGTGCAGTAAAACAGGATAAAGAACAGTACAAGCAGCGGAGTGCCGATGAGCAGCCACGGGCGTCTTCTGCCCCATTTGGTTCTTGTGCGGTCCGATAAAAAGCCGTAAACGGGGTTGTCAATCGCGTCAACAAATGTGTAGATAAACAGAACGAGCGAATATTTCTTCATATCCAACCCGAGCATATCCACATAATAGATTGCCGCAAATGATTTAAACATATTGATGGGTATGGAAGTGCCGAACATAGCAAAACCGTATCTTGCGGGTTTAACGGTTTTTGCAAGTGAGTTTTCCGGTGCCATAGTCTTTCCTCCTATTCAAAATAAATCGGGTTTGATACCGCTCGGATTTTTTTGCCGCGTTTTTTGTAAACCTTGATATATGCGAATTTTGTTTTTTCGATTTTTACGGATTTTTCCTTTATCTCTCTTTCGTCATTATCGGTAACAAGAACGGTTTTTACGGGGTAGCCGCATTTGACATCTATCTCAAGCGGAACTGCTGAGTCATATACAGCCGTGTCGCCCATACGGAATTCGCCGTATTTCAGTAAAACGCGGGGCCCTTTTACGGATTCCGAAACAAAGCAGTGCCCCTGACGGATGCTTCCAAGCAGAGACTCCGCGCTCTGAGCCGGGGAATATACCCCGGTAACGGGGTTTGCGAATTTCACAAGAGGACCTGGTTTGTGGAAATCGCTTCCGCCTACAGCCGGAAGCTTTTTGCCGCTTTTAAGCAACTCCGTCCAGTAAGCGATACCCCTGATATTTGTAGGGCGCATAGGTCCGTTCCATATTTCCACCATTTCAAAAGCGTCGTCATCGCCCCATTTATACGGGCAGAAGCTGCATTTCGGATGATTTACGGATATTACGGCGCCGAGTGAGCGCGCGTGTGAAATGACGGCATCCATTTCCTCTTTACTGTTTGCGATGAATGAATCGCCGAAAGGAGCGGGCACACCGAAGAAATTCATATGGCCGTTGTAGTGAGTCCACTCAACCGCGGGGATAAAAGTAACACCGTTAACTGAAGGCAGGTGCAGGTTTTCGGCATAATTGTTATGGTTTGCGAGTGCTGCAAAATCGAGCCCTTTTTTCTTTGCGAGATTGCCTATCTCCGAAGCGTCAAACACACCGTCGGAGGCCCTTGTGTGAATATGAAGGTCGCCGAAAAACAGTTTTTCACCGGCATACTCAAAATCAATATTATATGTAACATTTACGCCTTTATCTTCAATATGGTAAGCCCCGGCAAGGATTCCCCACCTGCCGGGATTGATTTTTTGCGTAAGATATCCGTCTGAGGAAGTGAACTCTCCGACGCTTATTTCACTGTGAGCGCTTCCCGACCAGCCGAGAAACCTTCCGTTCTCATCACTTATGCCTATATCAACGCAGTTAGAGGGTTTAATATCTGAGAAAATGCCTTTGGTCAAGCGGTAATAATCATAGCTCACCGTGATTTTAATCACATTTTCGGGCACATCGAACGGAATTGTGAAATACTGACCTTCCCGGTTTTTTTCAATAAAATAATCAATCTTCACAAAAATCACCCCTTCATCTGCGCTTACGCTGAACAAAAACATTCTTTAATATATTATATCCGAATCAGAAAAATAAATCAACAATTAATTTCATAAGAGGAAATAAAATATCTGTAATTTCGTACGCATCCCGCTTTTGTGCGACGATAAAAGTTGACTTTTTTGTTTATTCATAATATATTATATTTATTATGGATAAGTTTTGATTTAAAGGAGGCGGAGCATACGGAAACTGTAGATTCTTTTCTTATTTTTTCGCATTATTTTTTCCCCGTTCTTGCGGTTTTAATTGTTCTTCTCTGCCTTCGGGCACTTTTAAGAAGGCGAATGCCGTCGCTGGGCAAGGCGAGAATAATAAACGAGGCAAACGGCAAATCATACCCGATAAAATACCGTGAAACCTCCGTAGGCAGAAGCAAAACCTGCGACATTGTTTTAAACTACCCGACCGTTTCAAGGCTTCACGCCGTTATAGTGTGCGCCAAGGAAGGCTGGTACATAGCCGACAGTTCAAGTTCAACCCTGACTGTCAACGGGCTCAAGGTCAACAAAAGGGCCGACATAGCGAGCGGTGACCGAATTGGCGCGGGCAATGTGACTTTAAGGTTTGAGAATCTCAAATCAGGGCCTGTGAGCAGCGGCAGAAAAAACGCGGACCGTAAAAAATCCAAATAAAACAAATGCAATGAGAGGCACATAATGAACAACTCATCTCAGGTTAAACGAATAGTAGTCAAGGTAGGCACTTCAACCCTGACTTATGAAACAGGCAAAGTCAACCTGCGCCGTATGGAGAAAATTGCGAGAGTGCTCAGCGACCTTGCGAACTCGGGCATTGAAATCGCTCTTGTTTCATCGGGAGCAATAGGCATTGGTGCGGGCAAGCTCGGGCTTAAAGAACGCCCAAGCGACACCCCGGGCAGGCAGGCAGCGGCAACCGTAGGTCAGTGTGAGCTTATGTTTATGTATGACAAGCTTTTCGGCGAATACGGGCAGATTACGGGGCAGCTTCTCATAACCCGCTCCGATTTTGAAAACGGTGAGCGCCGCGACAATCTCTACAACGCTTTTAACAAGTTGTTTGAATACGGAGCGCTCCCGATTATCAATGAGAATGACTGTGTTGGCGTTGAGGAAATCGTTTTCGGCGACAATGACAATCTTTCCGCTCATGTCGCCAAGATTACAGGCGCGGATCTGCTTATTATTCTGAGTGACATTGACGGTCTGTTTACCTCCAACCCGCGTGAGGATGAAAACGCGAAGTTTATACCTGTTGTTGAAGAAATAAACGATGAAATTCTTGAGTTCGCGGGCTCAACAGGCTCGGCAAGGGGAACCGGCGGAATGATTACAAAACTTCACGCGGCCCAGATTGCGAGTGAAGCAGGCATTGACACTGTTGTTATGAACGGCAAAAATCCGGAGGATATATACCGTGTGCTTGACGGCAGGCAGGCGGGCACTCTCATTAAAGCAAAGAAGGTGCAAAAATGATTGATTTAAAAGATTTGGGAAGCCGGGCTAAATCCGCGCAGACAATACTTGCCAAAGCGGGCGGAAATTCCAAAACAGAAGCTCTGACAGCAATTGCAAAAGCTGTTGATTCAAACAGGCGTATAATTCTTGACGCAAACAAAACGGATATTGAAAACGGCAGAAAAAACGGTCTTAATGAAGGTCTTATTGACCGCCTTACATTAACCGACAGCCGTATTGACGGCATTGTCGGCAGCATTTTGCAGATTGCTTCATCACCCGACCCTGTCGGAAAGGTTCTTTGGGGTGAGTCAAGACCCAACGGGCTTAAAATTCAAAAAGTCAGCGTACCTCTCGGTGTTATAGCTGTTATTTATGAATCGCGCCCGAATGTCACTGCCGACGCCGCGGCGCTCTGCCTTAAAGCGGGCAACGCGGTTATTCTTAAAGGCGGCAAAGAGGCGATAAACTCCAACAAAGCAATAGCGGATGTTATGCGCGGCGCACTTGAAGCCTCCGGACTGCCCGCCGACTGCGTGATACTGATTGAAGACAACGCGAGAGAGGTTACAACCGCGCTTATGACCTTGAATGAGTATATTGATGTACTTATTCCGAGAGGCGGAGCCGGGCTGATAAAAAGTGTTGTTGAAAACTCCACCGTTCCCGTAATTGAAACCGGAGTGGGCAACTGCCATACATACATTGACAGTCAGGCGGATATTGACATGGCCGTTAAAATTCTTATAAACGCGAAAACCTCAAGAGTTTCGGTCTGCAACGCCTGTGAAAGCCTGCTTGTGCATAAAGATATTGCGGAAATCGCCCTTCTCGCCGCGGGCGATGCCCTTAAAGAAAAGGGTGTTGCAATCAAAGGTGATGAGGCTGTTTGCGCAATTCTTCCCTATGCCGAAAAAGCCGATGAGAGCGATTGGGGCAGAGAATATCTCGATTATACCATTTCGGTAAAAGTCGTTTCGGATATTGATGAGGCAATTTGCCATATCAACCGCTACGGCACCGGGCACAGCGAATGTATTGTGACGGAAAGCTATGAAAACGCCGGTAAGTTCACCTCCGAGGTTGACGCCGCCGCTGTTTATGTAAACGCCTCCACAAGATTCACCGACGGCGGTGAGTTCGGTTTCGGCGCCGAAATAGGCATTTCCACTCAAAAGCTTCACGCGAGAGGGCCTCTCGGGCTCGCAAACCTTGTAACCGAAAAATACATTGTGTGCGGTAACGGTCAAATCAGATAACGGCGGAGATTTTTATGGCAAAAAAGAAAAATAAGTTCGCGTTCCCTTTGGGAATGCTGATAATAATATTTTCAATAATCGGAATTGCCGCCACTGTTAAAGCGGGAATATCTCTGTTTAAGGATATGACCGACAACAGCGCGCAAAAAGAGGAATATGAAGAGTTTTTGCGCCCCGTGGTAATGTACGACCCGGACCCGTTTGACGATGTGCGTTCGGCTGATATAACACAGCTTGTCAATGCCGCAATCTGGTCGCTTATAACTCAGAGTAACTCCACCGAATCATTCTCATACTCAACAGGCGACAATATGGGTATTCTCATCCCCGTTGAACAGGTAACAGCGGAGTTTATCCGCCTTTTCGGCAACGAAACGGACATTGCCTCGCAGTACGACTCGATTGATATGAGTTCACACGATATAACATACGACTCGGCTCAGGGCGGTTTTATTATACCAATCACCAGCCTTGAGGTTGCGTACACACCTGAGGTTTATGAAATTGAAAAAAAGGCAAACTCAATTATTCTGTCTGTCGGATACATCGGCTCGAAAGCCTGGGCGGAAATAAACGGCGGCGAGTATGTTGCCCCGCAGCCTGATAAATTTATGAAAATAACCCTGCGTCAGGGTGAAAAAGGCTATTATATAGCCTCCATTCAATCCGTCAATGCTCAGGAGGTAGCGAACGCTCCTACGGTTGCGGCAACCGTTGTCTCCGCCATTCCGAGCAATATAGCCGACGAAAACGCCGTTGCGGAGCTCACCGCTCCGGAAAGCACCGGTGAAAGCGTAACGGATGAGGACACAACCGCGGAAGAAAGCGAAACCGAGGAATTAACCGGTGAGGAAACAACAACCGCGGCATAAACGAAAAAACGGCACAGAAAGGGCAGTCACTCGTAAAACAGTAATGCCTCAAAGAGCGACCTTCGCACATC
>R25__coassemble_33_pt1 | contig 91946 bp, 79 predicted proteins | sample R25__metabat2_low_PE_027 | metagenome-assembled genome bin R25 | reverse complement strand
AAGGAAAAGAGCAAGGTCGGATAGACCTTACTCTTACATTATGAATCGGGATTTGCAGAGGTGTGCGAAATTGTTATATGTATCACTTGTACTGAATTTGATCATTGCAGGCAGCGAAATATGGACGCTCAGTAAGATCCGAAGAAAAATAAATATTATTAAGTATTATACTTTCCTGCAAAACCTGTTAGCACTTGTGGTTAGTCTAATATTCTCGGTATATCTGGCGATTGCTGTATTCAGAGGCGGGATAGTTCCTGAATTCGCAAGAGGACTGCGTTATATTGTGACCTGTGGCCTGGTGGCTACAATGTTTATATACATTGTGTTTCTTTCATCGAACAGCAAAAACTTAATGACTGAAGAAGATTTTGTGTCTGGCTTCAGTCCCAAAACAGCAAATTTTGTTCTTCATTACTTCTGTCCTCTCGTCTCCCTGCTCAGCTTTCTTTTGTTTGAAAGGCAAATCGTGTTCACGACAACGGGATGGACAGGTTATGTTGCGATTCCATCTTGCCTATATTGGGTCATATATTTCATTCTTTCCGCAGCTCATTTATGGGAAAAACCTTATGATTTTACAACGCCAAAGGGAAAAAGGAAAAACAAGTTGAGGGAAGGAGTTGCAATAATCAGCATACCAATATCATTTGTTTTGATATCCTATATTATATGGCAGATAAAATAAATTCAGATTTATAAGGAGTATGCGAATGAAGAAAGCAATAAAGATTACAGGGAAAATATTGATGATATTACTGATACTCCTTCTGCTGTTCACCCTGATCACATTCATCATGCATCGAGTCAGAACAAATCAGGAAACAGCACTGCTCAAAGAGAACGGCTACTACAATCCCGTGTCAGTCGGTGACTATGCGCTGAATGTCGCAACATTCGGAAACGAAAACGGCAGTCACACGATCGTAGCTCTTGCGGGGCTTGGTATGGGAGATTATTCCATTGCTGAAAGAAAGATGACCGCTGCCCTTGAAAAGGATAACAGAATCGTATTTATTGACCGTGCAGGTTACGGTTTCAGCGATGACACCAATCATGAGATGACAACGGAATATATTGTCGAAGATTACCGCAAGGCACTGCAAAATGCCAGTATCAAAGCGCCGTATATCCTCATGCCCCATTCGATTGGCGGAGCTTATTCGAATTACTGGTCAAGCAAGTATCCCGATGAGATTGAAGCAGTCGTTTTTGTTGACGGTTCTCAGCTTAGTGAAAATGCGTCTGATGACGAGCCTGAAAGTACAGTCGATTTCAGTGATAAAGCATTGGTATTTCTTGCAAAGCTCGGTTTCAGCAGATATGCGCTCAGACAAAACTATTATCTTCTGCCGGACAATTATTCCGAGGAAGAACAGCGCCTATGTGACGCGCTTGAACTGATGACAGAGGATTCGATTGCGCCGACATCAGAAAGTTGTCTGCTTCCGCAAAACGGTCTGGCAGCATGGAACGGCATTGTGACCAATGATATTCCCAAGCTGTATATTTGTGCAAGCTGGGGATTTCAGACGAAGGAAGAATTTCGCGAGTATTTGAAATGGTTCGCTGCTCTGAAAGAAAAGAACGGTCTGAAAGCACCTGACAGTGCAAAAATATCCGATGAAAAGATACAAGAGCAGGTAGATAGCTTCGCCAAGCAGCGTGAAGAAGTGATTGATCCATACACCGAAAAAATGGGAAACTGTGAAGTCATCCTGCTTAGCGGCGATCATATGATCTATGAGCAGAAGCCGGAGGAATGCGGCGAGGTCATAAAGTCATTTATTGATGGATTAGACAGCTAAATTCCGGTTTGACGGATTAATTGTGAAGATAGAATAAAACAATCGGAATTCAGGGTGAGAAACAATGACAACACATGAATATCTGAACCAAATTGAAGCTGTTATTAAATACGGAAGATATAGGAATAACTGGCAGTCTCTGTCTCATCACAAGACACCCTCGTGGTATTGCAGGGATAAGTTCGGCATTTTTATTCACTGGGGTATATACAGCGTGCCGGCTTACGGCAACGAGTGGTATGCCAGGGCAATGTATGATAAGAATTGCCGTGAATTCGAGCATCACATAAAAACATACGGGCCTCAGGATAAATTCGGCTACAAGGATTTTATTCCGATGTTCACAGCGGAAAAATATGATGCAGAAGAATGGGCTTCTCTTTTTAAGAAAGCGGGAGCAAGATTTGTTATGCCCGTTTGCGAGCATCACGACGGCTTTGCAATGTATGAAACGGAATTCAACAGATGGAATGCCAAGGCGATGGGTCCCTGCAGAGACGTTGTGGGCGAGCTGAAAGCTGCCTGCGAAAAAGAGGGCCTTACCTTCTGCGCTTCAACGCACCGCGCCGAGCATTATTTCTTTATGAATATGGGCAGAACCTTTGACAGTGATGTAAATGATGATAATTACAGAGACTTTTACGGCCCTGCTTATTACAGCCCCGAATTTGACAGCGGCACTCTGCATATAACCACAGCCGACACTTATTCAACAGGAGCAAGCAGGGAATGGCTTGAGGACTGGCTGGTGCGCACCTGCGAGCTTATAGACAGGTATCAGCCGTCAATCCTTTATTTTGACTGGTGGATTCACAATCACTCCTTCAAACCGTATCTGAAAAAACTGTGCGCTTACTACTACAACCGCGCCGAAGAATGGGGAAAAGAAGTCACAATCAACTATAAGCACGAGGCGTTTCCCCCAACAGTCGCAACCTTTGATGTGGAGCGCGGTGCGCTGACGCATATTTCTCCCGTTCCATGGCAGACCGACACAGCCATAGGCAAACGCTCCTGGGGATATATAAAAGACAATGAATTCAAAAGCGCCCGTCAGATAATTACGGATTTGATTGACATAGTCAGCAAAAACGGAATGCTGCTGCTGAATATAGGCCCGAAAGCCGACGGAACGATTACAGATGAAGAAACCGCGGTCCTTCTTGAAACCGGTGAATGGCTCCGAAAGAACGGCGAAGGCATTTACGGCACAACCTTCTGGAAACAGTTCGGCGAGGGTGAAGTCAATAACGAAGCCGGCTTTTTCAAGGATTACGACGAAAAGCATTATACGGAAAAAGACTTCCGGTTCACATTTAAAGACGGATTTGTGTATGCATTCCAGATGCGTCCCGACGGAAACGATGTGAAAATCAAAGCGTTCGGAAAGCATATCCCTCATGATTTTCTTGTGAACTCAGTTACCCTGCTTGAAACGGGTGAAACGCTCCCGTTTGAAAGAACTGAAGACGGTATGAAAATTATAACAAACGGTCTCAAGAGCGACAAACCGCTCTGCTTTAAAATTGAAATTGAATAATTTCAATAAAACATATGCTATAATCAATCAACAAATCGGGGTTTTCGCAGGTGATCCTGTAATGAGAATTGAAGGTTAAATATATGGGCAGAGAAAACAATCACGATAAAAACTATATTGCAGCCGCGACGGAAAAGGAACAGACCGTTTTTTTTGACGTGTCTCAGCCCCCATTTACGGTGCACGGACTTCTGCGTGATGAATCGGGGTATTACCGTCTTCCTTATGATGTCGCCGCCGCGGCAAATGACGGCGTGAAAGCGCTGAACCTGCACACTGCGGGCGGACGCTTGCGTTTCAGAACGAATGCCGACAGAATTGCTCTGCGGGCAAAAATGCGTGAAATCGCCCGGATGCAGCATTTTGCGTTTACCGGAAGCGCGGGGTTTGACCTTTATGCCGATAATATTTATCGCGGCACATTTATACCTCCGGCTGATTTGGTAACGGATTGGACTTCGGATTTGTTTTTCGGAAACAGCGACGGCGGCATGCACGAAATCACCGTCCATTTCCCGCTTTACAGCGGCGTGACCGCGCTTGAAGTCGGACTTCCTGCCGGGAGTGAATGCAGCAAGGCGCCGGCGTACTGTATTCAGGCTCCGGTGGTTTATTACGGTTCTTCCATCACACAGGGCGGCTGCGCCTCACGCCCCGGAAATGCTTATGACAATATTCTTTCCCGGCTGCTGTCCTGCGAGCATATAAACCTCGGCTTTTCCGGAAGCGCCAAGGGTGAAACATGTATGGCGGAATATATCTCGGGCTTGAAAATGTCGGCTTTTGTGCTGGACTATGATCACAACGCGCCGACTCCCGAACATCTGGCTCAAACGCACGCGCCGTTTTTCGATACCGTGCGGAAAAGCAATCCAGCATTGCCCGTTATTCTTATGACGCGGCCTCAGCCGAACCCGAACAAAGATGATTTCATTCGCCGCGATATCGTCAGACACACCTTTGAAAATGCGGTGAAAAACGGAGACCGGAACGTCTATTTCATAGACGGCACACAGATGCTCCTCGCCTTCGGCGGCGACGCAGGCACCGTTGATAACACGCATCCCAATGACCTGGGATTTTACTGTATGGCCAAAGCGATGGAAACGGTTTTGAAAGCCGTCCTGCCGAAATAAGGGAATCCGATATTGACAAAAGTCTTTCGGATTATGATAAGAAGAATGAATTCAACGTTGAAAAGTTTTTTTCAACGAAACTGAAAGTGCAGCCGGAGGAAGCGTGTGATGTGTATGCAATAGCGGTTGAAGAAACGGAGGATTCGTGATATACGGATCTCGATAAATCGGGATTTCTCGAATATATTCATATTTTTTTAAAAGGGTATTGACTCTCACGCTCCGTCATAGTGTATGCTCTTGCTGTGAGGTGATAGAATTGAAAATGCAGATTAAAGAATTTGCCGATTTTACGGGTGTAAGTGTGCGCACACTGCATTATTACGATGAAATTGGATTGTTGAAGCCGGCCTTCGTTGACAAAACTACAGGCTATCGCTTTTATGACGAAAAATCTTTTCTTCGTATACAAGAGATTCTCTTTTACCGTGAACTTGACTTTTCCTTAAAGCGCATTGAAGAGATTTTGTCATCCCCGAATTATGACAAAAGCAAGGCGCTGAACGAGCAAAAGCAACTTCTCACACTCAAAAAAGAGCGGTTAGAGCGGTTGATTTCTGCTATTGACGGTGCCGTGAAAGGAGAAAATGTTATGTCAGCATTCGATAACAGCGAATTTGAAAAATATAAGGCTGAAGCCATAGAAAAATGGGGCAAAACGGATGCGTACAGAGAATATGCAGAACGGACTGAGAACTACTCCGGGCAGAAGCAGAATGACCTTGCCGTGGGAATGGACCATATTATGGCAGAGTTTGCGCTCTGCATGAGAAAGGACGAAAGACCTGATTCCGCCGAAGCACAAAACCTTGTAAAAATGCTGCAGGATCATATCACCGGGAATTACTATCTTTGTACAAACGAAATACTGGCAAGTCTCGGTCAGATGTATGTAGCGGACGAGCGCTTTACGAAAAGCATTGATAAGCACGCTGACGGTACTGCTGCGTTTATCTGTGAAGCAATTGGGGCGTATTGCAGTAAGTAGATCCCGATTTGCAGAGCAAAAATAATTTAATAGTCATTATTCCGCTCACTTATTGTGGGCGGTATTTTTATGCCTTCTGAGGCCCGAAAGTCAGAGTCCGTATTTTTGGACTTTATTTGTGAGAGAATTACAGTGAGGCAGGGACGGAATATTGATAATTTCGGGCAAAAAATAACTGTTTTTAAAAGGAGGCATAAGTTATGGCAGCAGAATATCTCCCGGGAACTCCCGGAGAAAGAATCAGAGATTTAAGAAAAGAAGCAAAACTGAATCAGGAAGAATTCGCAGAGGCAATCGGTATCAGCAGAAGTACACTCGGCGATATTGAATTGGATAAAAGGTCCATATCCTCAACAACAGCTCTGGAGATTGCAAAGTATTTCAATGTGTCTGTTGACTTTGCTCTGGCTAAAACCGATGACCCTAAACATTGTTGCCGGATTTATCTTTCGCCATTTTCTCATATATTCTTTTTAAAGCTTTTCATAGTTTAATCTGTCACATATCTCAACCAATTTGAATACGGGATCATTTTCGGGTATTTTTATTTCAAGATTTATCGGTAAAACAACTTGATTTCTGTCTGCAAACATAGTACAATTTACCTGCTTTCTTGTGTGTTTTTTTGCAATTAAATTATACTATGAAAGCGTTATCCGGACAACCTTTTTATCGGTTATCCGGATTTCTTTTTTTACTGTTTTGGCGCTGCCTTAACGCGGCAGCCCTTTTCCTTTATGTGTATATGGTTGATTATTTCGCGTTTTCAATAAAATCAACGCAAAGGGGCACAAGCTCACCGGCTCTGTCTTCAATGCACTGATGACCGCCGCCTTTGACTATATATTTTTGCGCGTTCGGGAAGGCATCATAAAACTGCTGCCTCATACCGTCGTTTATGATTATGTCGCCGTCGGCGTTGACAAGCAGAACGGGGCAGGTGATTTTCGCTGTGTTTTCAAGGTCGGTTTCGCGCACATTTACAAGCATATTGCACATTCCCGCGCCTATGCCGTCATATAAAAACGGGTCGGTCACGCCCGAGGTGTCATACTCCATTGAGAATTTAAAGTTTCTTGTCGCGGCAAAAACTATCAGCCTCACAAGAGGAGTGATTTTTGTTCCGTAACGGAAAAACGCGTTCATAATAAACTGCATAGGTCTGCTTGTTACAACGCTCTCAAAGCCTTCCGGGCAGGTGCTTTGCGGAGCGGGGCAGAAAAGAAGCAGGCGTTTTACGGCAAATTCTTCGGCTATATTCGTCGCGACTCCGCCGCCCATTGAATGACCTGCCAAAATCCATTCGCCGTCGGGGTCAATGCTTTTCATAAGCCCGATTATAAGTTTTTCACGCTCAATTACATTTATGCCGTCGGTTTCTCTTGTGCTGTAACCGAAGTTCGGCAGGTCGGCAAGCACGCAGTCGTAGCCTTTTTCCGCAAGGCTCGCCGCCATATTGCGCCAGGCGTAGGTGGAGCACAAAAAGCCGTGAAGCATCATAATTCTGCCTTTGAATTCGCCTTTATGCTCAATAATTCTGTAATGAATCTCATAGTCGCCCTGTGTGTAGAAAAGGCTGTTGTCATAGGGAGTGTCAACCGCACAAGCGGCGGCGCTCATAACGCCGCAAAGCAGAGTGAAAACCAGAAGAACGCTTAAAAATCTTTTCATTTCAATACTTCCTTATTTTGTTCCCGTTGAGCCGAAACCGCCCTCTCCCCTTGCCGTTTCATCAAGGCTTTCAACCTCGACTGTGTCAACCGGGCAAACGGGCATAACAACAAGCTGGGCTATGCGCTCGCCCGGCTCTATTGTGTAGGGCTCGTTTATCTGATTTATAACGCCCACCTTTATTTCGCCCCTGTAATCGCTGTCAATTACGCCGACGGAGTTGAGAAGGCCTATGCCGTGCTTGATCGCAAGGCCGCTCCTCGCAAAAACAAAGGCTCCCGCCTCATTTGAAGGCAGGGCTATCGCGATGCCCGTAGGGATAACCGCGGTTTCTCCGCCGCGCAGTGTCAAAGGCGCGTCAATGCAGGCGCAAAGGTCCATACCCGCGCTGCCCTGAGTCGCTCTCTTGGGGATTATTGCGTTTTCGTTCACTTTTTTTATTTTCAGTTCCATAATTATTCCTTATCTTCTCAGAATTTTAGCGAGCTTCTGCGCCGCCTCAACCGCCTTTTTGGCTTTCGCGTCTATGGTCAGATCCGCCTCGCCCATAAATTCGAGCATATCGCCCGAAAAGCCTTTTTTGAAGCGGTAAAGGCCGTTGTTCTCGTCAACAATTCCCGAAACTCCGCGAAAATCGTAAATGTCGCAGCCCAGTGAGATTGCCCACCGGATGTTCGTCCACTGAAGCAGGTAGTTTGGCATAACATTGCGGTGCGAGTTGAGAGAGGCGCCGTAGAAATACCACACCTTGTTGCCCCAGTGCACACACAGCGTGCCCGCTATAGGCTCGCCTTCATAGTATGCCATATTCAGGCGGCAGTCCTCGCCGAAGGTGTCGATTATTTTCGCGAAATATGAAGCGGTGCGTATGGCAAAGCCGTCGCGCTCGCCCGTTTCCTGCATAATGCGGTAGAAATCCTCCGCCGCCTCACTGCCGCAGCGCCTTATTTCAACATTGTGTTTGAGAGCTACGCGAACATTGTAGCGGTGCTTTGAGGCAAAAGCCGCGAACACCTCATCCTCCGTTTTGCCGCTTATGTCAAGGCGATAAACGAACCTGCACTGGTAACCCTCAAAATTCATAAACCTCGGCTGCTGAACAAAGCCCGCCTGTTTTATGATTTGCGCGTACTCCTCATCGGACGCGAGAGCGTCGGTGTCGATTTTTAGCATATACCCGTTGAGTTTTTTACCCTCCGCCTTCGCGGCGTCAACAAGGGCGTTGAAGGTTTCGGCATCGTGTAAACAGCACACGGGGCCTCTCGGAGCGTAGAGCATATGATAAGGCAGTTTTGAAATGCGCCGCGCGAGCACGGCGAGAGTGCCCTTTATTTCGCCGGAAGCGTCACGGGCAATAACGCCGAACCACTGCCAGTCATCCTTGACCTTTCCCCAGACGGAGGTTTGCAGAAAATGCCCCTTCGGGTGTGACGCTACAAAGGCGTCAAGCTCCCGCGCGCTGTCACGGTAAACAATTTCGGTTGTCATATTTTCACCTGCGATATTGATAATTAATGATTGTCAGTATTAAAGATTATATGCCCTTTAACCGCTTTTTTCAAGCGGGAGCGGCAGCCCCGTTTCAATTATCGGGCTTGACGGCGGGGCTGTTCATATTGCCGGTTTTGTAGCCGCCTAAATCGAGCGAAACATACCTGAACCCGAGCGAGCGCAGATATAAGTCTGTTTGAGCGGCGAGAGCGGCAAGGCGCGCAATGTCGTTTTTTTCGGTTTCAATTCTCGCGCTTTCGCCCTGAACGCGCACACGCACCTGAGAAAATCCGTTTGAGCGCAGAAAGTTCTCCGCCTTTTCTACCGCTTTCAGCTTTTCTTTTGTGATTGTTTCGCCTGTTGATATGCGCGTGGCAAGGCAGGCAAGGGCGGGTTTTTCGCTTGTGGGCAGGTTCATCTGCCGTGAAAGAGAGCGTATTTCCGCCTTTGTGAGCCCCGCTTCAAGCAACGGGCTCAACACACCGAGCTCCTTTATTGCCCGCATACCGGGGCGGTAATCGTTTATGTCATCCGCGTTTGAGCCCTCGCAAACGCTGTTTATGCCGAGTTGCCCCGCCGCCGCGATTATTTTTGAAAACAGAGCTTTTTTGCAGATATAGCACCTGTTCGGCGGATTTTCGGCAAAGCCTTCAATTTCAAGCTCATCGGCGTCAATCACAACCTGCTTTATGCCCTCTTTTTCGCAAAACTCCGCCGAGCCGTCAAACTCCCCGGAGGGCATAAGTGCCGACCTTACGGTTACCGCAACGGCTTTGTCACCGAGAATACTTTGCGCCGTTTTGAGCAGAAAGGTTGAATCGACCCCGTATGAGAAAGCAACGGCAACGCCGTCAAGTGAGCGCAGGCGGTTTTCGAGCGCCTGCTTTTTTTCATTTATATTCATAGATTTTTGTTTATTTCTTCAATCACCTGAGTTATGCTCAGCCCGTTTTCATCCGCGATACGGGCAAGGTCATCGTACTCAAATTTGGATTTTTCGCACCCGTAGCCGGAGGATGTTTTAATTCCCACTTCGCCGTAAGGCGTGCTTACAACACGGCTTTTGCGCTCCAAGGTGTAACGCTTTGTTTCATATTCGCGCACGCCGATGGTTGAGGTGTGCCTGAAAATAAGCCTCAGTATTTTCTCTTTTATCTCATTTTCGCACAGCACGCCCATAATAACGGCAGGGCGGCCTTTTTTCATAACCGCGGGGGTTGTCCACACATCCAGAGCCCCGTTTTTGAGAAGCTGTTCGCAGGCGAAGGCAACCGCTTCGGCGCTCATATCGTCAATGTTGCAGGCAAGCTCCGTCACACCGGCACCTCCCCGCTGTTCACCGAGAAAGGCGCGCAGACAGTTTGCCTTTTCAAAATCTTTTTTACCCATACCGCAGCCGATTTTTTCGGTTGCCGTAACGGGCATTTCGCGAAACTCTTTAACAAAATATTTAAGCAGAGCCGCCCCCGTGGGTGTGCAAAGCTCGCCTTTTGTGCCGTCGGAATAAGCCGGAACTCCCCTTAAAAGATTTGCCGTTGCCGGAGCGGGAACCGGAAGAACGCCGTGCGCGCATTCAACAAAGCCGCTGCCCGTGTTTACGGGGGAAGCGTAAACCTCCGCGTTCAGGTCATTTAAAAGCATACACACGGCCGTAACATCCGCCACGGCGTCAAGCGAGCCCACCTCGTGAAAGTGGATTTCATCAACCGCTTTGCCGTGAACCTCGCCTTCCGCCTTCGCTATGCTTTCATAAACGGCAAGGGCGTCGGCTTTAACCTTCGCCGGCGCGTTCAAATCTTCAATTATGTGCGCTATTGCGTGCATGGTGCTGTGCCCGTGGTGATGACTGTGATGCTCCCCTTGTTCACGCGGGTGCTCCTCACCCTCTTCCGCGCCGTTTATCTTAACGGAAATATGAGTGCCGAGAATGCCGCATTTTTCACTTTTTTCTTTTATGTATTCAACTCCGGGAATGCCGAGGGAGTTGAGCTTTTCAACATATCCCTCCGGGTCGGGGATGAGTTCGAGCAAAGCGGCTGTGAGCATATCGCCCGCCGCGCCCATTGAGCAGTCAAGAAATACGGTTCTCATTTTTTGCCTCCATATGGTTTATCATACTCGCGAGGTAGCCCGCGCCGAAGCCGTTGTCAATATTCACAACCGACACTCCGCTCGCGCAGGAATTGAGCATTGAAAGCAGGGCGGTAACGCCCTCAAACGCCGCGCCGTAGCCTACGCTTGTGGGCACGGCTATAACGGGGCAGTCCGCAAGGCCGCCTATGACGCTTGCCAGAGCGCCCTCCATACCGGCTATTGCGATTATTACATTTGCCGACATAATTTCGCTCGCGTGCGAGAGCAGCCTGTGCACACCCGAAACGCCCACATCATAAAGCCTTGTAACACGGTTGCCGAGAGCCTGAGCGGTTACGGCCGCCTCTTCGGCAACGGGGATGTCGCTTGTGCCGCCGGTTGCTATAAGCACACTGCCGGCCGAGTCCGGTTCGGGCATTCCGCCGAGCAGGGCGATTTTTGCCTCGGGGTAATACTCAAGCCCCGGCGTTTTGCCGAGCCGCTCCGCTTTTTCGTCGGAGAGCCTTGTTATGATAACTCGCCCCTGCCCCCGCTCCTTCATCGTGCCGAGAATGGCGCTTATCTGTTCGGGCGTTTTTCCCTCGCCGTAAATTACCTCCGACGCGCCCTGCCTTATATTGCGGTGCAGGTCCACCTTGGCAAAGCCTATATCCTCAAACGGGCTCATTTTGAGCTTGAGCAAAGCGTCGTCAACGCTCATTGTGCCGTCGGCAACCGCCTGAAGAATTTGTTTTGCGGGGCTGTTCATAAAGATTCCTCCCTGTGCAAGGTGTTCGGATTTTAAAAAGCGGTTTTGCCGTCAGGCAAAACCGCCGCAGTGTTTTAATTCTTTTTTCTGATTACGCCTTTCGGGTCTTTAACCATAACAATAACAAGCCAGATTACAAGGCCGAGGGCAACTGCTGAGAAGCCGAGGAAGGAGTCGTTGAGCATATCGGCGGGAGCGGGAGTGAAATATTCGCTTTTAAGCTCCGCGTATTCAGCGACGGCATCCACAAACCACATTGCGGACGCGCCCCAGTACATAAGGGCAAGAACGCCGGGCTTCATTTCGCTTTTGCCGTAGGTTTTATACCACACGGCGGTGGCAACGCACGCGGCGAAAACCGTGATTAAAAGCGTCATACTTTACCCTCCGCTTTTACCGCGGAATGTGATTTGCTTTCAAGCACCGATGAAACAATGACCATACCGACCCAGATTAATGTTACAAGAACAGCCATAGCCACGCCGGATGTGCCCATTTCATGCAGCATTTCCGCCTTGGAGACAGGGTCTGCCGCAGCGGTTAAGAAGGGCGGGAAAGGTACAACCTCGCCGTGCCAGATGTGTTCAAAAGCAAGAAGGGCAACTCCGCCCCAGAGAAGGCTGCAAAGCCAGCCGAGTTTTTTTGAAAACGGGGTTTTGTTTTCTGCCTGAGGCACTTTCGCGCCGCCTGTTGAGGGAGCCGCGAGCCTGCTTTCATGTTTTTTTACGGCAATCATAACGGCGGTGGCAACAATAGCCTCTGCGCCGGGAACTGCAAAACATGCCATTTTTAATCCTCCTGAAAAGATGTATATTTTTAATAAATATAACACCTGAAAAACAGGTTGTCAATAAAAACAGGGCGTAATTATGCCTTGTTTGCCCCCATCTCAACACTTTCGAGGTATTGTGCAACCTCACCGAGTGTGTAGAACGAAGCCATTTTGCGGTCGCTGACGGGTATGCCTGTTTCATCTTCGATCGCTACGGCAATGTTGATGATGTCAAGCGAGTTAAGGCCGAAATCACTGCGCAGGTTGGAATCCGCCGTGATTGTGTCGGGGTCAACATCAACATACTCAAGAATAAGAGCTTTCAGATTTTCAAGCATTTTTATCTTCCTTTCGGGTCTCAGTCAATATTGTCAAGAATTTCTTTAAGAGTAATACCGGGATTCGCGCAGCCCATAACAAGCGCCTTTACGGTGTTGTCGTGGAGGGAGTCAATGTCGGCGGATGAAATCTGATCCGTTCTGTGCAGGTAGGCAAAACGCAGGCCGCCGGTTGTGGAATCCTTCATGGTGTAGGTGTAAAGGGGCATAACGTATCTGCCCAGGCTGTAGCTGTGGAATTCATACTCCCAGCCGTTCATTGTGTCATCCTCAAGAGGGAACCACGAGAACATCATGGTCGATGTACCGTCAATCATACTGTAGTTGAAAAGCTCTCTCTCATTTTCAAGCCAAGTGATAAAAGGATAGTTGTTGTGGCGCATAATCTCAGCCTGCAAATCGCGGAGCTTTTCGACTGCTTCGCCGAAGGTTAACTCCTCCGGCAGAATAATTCTCCACGGCAGGGCGGAGGCCATTGTGCCGCCGCAGCGTTTGTCATTGACGGTTTTGCGCCTGTTTGAAAGCACAAGAAAATGCGTATCCTCATGGCGGTGATTTATTTTGCTGACATGAAGCCTCATACCGAGCTGAATAACGCATTCGCCGCTCAGGCGGTTCTGCCGCATAAAGTCAAGAATAACCCTGCTGTCATCAACCGAAAGGGGCTTGCGCACAAGCTCCGCTTTGTCGTGAATCGGGTCAAAACTGCCGCAGGCGCGAAGTTCGGGGTTTTTCTTTTTTATTCTTGCCCTGTCGAGAGGGCCGGAGCCCATAACGCCGTTCCATATAGGCTCGCCGTCTTTGAGAAAGTAGTTGACGAAAAAGTCTTTGTCGGCTTTGAGCTTTGCCTCGTTGTGCTTGTATTCAAGTTCTTTTTTCAGCGTTTCTTTATAGCTGCCGAGGGGTCTGGGCATTTCGCCGCCGGATTCAAGGGCCTCATAAACGGCAAGCAAATCTGCAAAAAAGGTAAACACGGCGGGGGCGTCCATAGCAAGGTGTATTACATTAATATAGATACCGTTTCTGCCGTCGGGTGTGTTGAAAAAATAAACGCGGTAGGTTTCGCCTTTGAAGCAGCGAACGGGCTTCTGTGCGTCGGCGGTCAGAAAATCATCCTGTTCTTTCTGCGTTTTGAAGGTCATTACCGGAATTTTGCCGATTTTGACGCTGTCATCAAAATACTGCTTTAAGCCTTTTTTGATAAAGCGCAGCCTCATACAGTCGTTGCGCTCAACCTCAATTTCAAAAGCTTTTTGCAGAATTTCAAAATTGATTTTTCTTTTAACGACTATGGAGGCGGGAATCTGAATTACCTGTTTGTGGAAAAATGAATACTTTAACATAAAGTTAATCATTTCCTGCGCGGGAGAAAACTCAAAAATCTCGGGCGTTTTGCTCATATCTCGGCCTTCTTTCTTAATAATTTTCCGGTCGGAGTTCTGGGCAGCGGTTCATTGACAACACGCACCTGAGTTATAACATGAGAGGGCTTCGCGCCTTCGTTCATCTGTTTGACTATTGCCGTTATAACATCTTTCGGGTCGTCAATATCGTTGTCGGAACAGTAACCGAAATCGGGATATATGTCAGCCGTTATTCTGTCATTCTCGGAGTAAACAAGAACCTCCGAGACTATGTCATAATCGGCAAATTTTTTCTCAATCGCCTCAGGCGAAACATTTTCGCCGTTAGAGAGAATAATAAGGTTTTTAAGTCTGCCGGTAATAAACAGCTCGCCGCTGTCGGAAACCTCGCCTATGTCGCCCGTTCTCAGCCATCCGTCTTCGGTAAAGGAGGCTTTTGTTTCCTCCGGCATTTTGTAATAGCCCTGCATAAGGGTGGGCCCTTTAACCTGGATTTCACCGCCCTGAATGCGGGTGAGGAACATATTTGTAACCCTGCCAACGGATTCAAGCGAGCAGTTAGCGTCGGGCACGGAAATTCTGCAGCCCGCCTCGGTCATACCGTAACCCTGGCGCAGAAAAATGCCCAGGCGTTCATACTCCGTAACAAGAGCGGGGTCAAGGTAGGCGGCGCCCGAAATGAGCCATTTTATATTTTTGCCGTAAACCGCCTCCGCCGCCTGTCTGGGTGTGTAATCGCGGTGCCTGTTCTCCTGCGCTTTTACCATTTTGAGCAGCGTCTGCGCTATCATCGGAACAACACGCATAACGGTGGGCTCAAATGTTTTAAGGCTTTCGGGCAGGTCGCGCATACTGCCGTTCAGGCAGACGGTGAGCCCGTCTTTAAGGTTGCGCACATAATCGCCCGAAAGGCAGTAGCAGTGGTACATAGGCAAAACGGAGAGCACCACGGCTTTGTCGTTGAGAATATCCACATACTCGTCATACATAATGTTGCCCACAAGGGCGTTCATTGAGAGCATAACGCCTTTTCTTGTTCCGGTTGTGCCGGAGGTGTAGATGATAACGGCGCACTCGTCAATGTCGGCTTTGTAATCCGAGAGCGGGGCGTAAACGGATGAATCGGAGTATTTTTCAATAATCCCGTCAAGCAGACCTTTTTCGGTAATATTAACCGGAGCGATGACGGAGCTGAAATTCTTTTTAAGCTTGTCTGTGCAGTTAAACGCGCTGTCATAAAAGAGAATGTCAATATCGGCGCGTTTGAAAAGCGAAATAGCCTCTTTTTCGGAGGTTTCGGGAGAAAACGGAACAAGAACATTGCCGCTTGTGAGAATGCCGGTAACAAAAACAATGTATTCATAGCTTGTTCTCGCCGCCACCGCTATGTGCATTTTTTCTTTGCCGAGATTTCTGAGAAAACGGCACACCGTAAGGCTGTCGCGCCTTAAACGGTTGAAGCTTCTTTCTTCAACAGAGCCGTTTTTTATGAACTTTATGAAGGTGCGGTCGCCGTATTTTGAGGCGGAACTGTCAAGAATCTGCCTGATTGACGGAGCCTTATAATCGCTTTTGCCGCCGTAATTAACCATATAAATCAACCTCTGCCGAAGATATAGACTGTCGGGCTTAACCTGCCACATTATATATCGGGCGGATTTTTTTGTCACTGTTTTTTTTAAGTTTTTAATATTTTATTAAGGAATGAAAATCCCGGCAGCGGCAGCGAATGCCCGCCGTATCGGCAGCCGGTTGAAAATTATTAAAAATTCATTAAGGAAAAAAGAGAGAAAACGGGAGTATATCGGGTAAAGTGCATAAAAAATTCACAAAATGAGTGTAACTTTAATCAAAACCACATAATACAGTATGCCGTATTCACAAAAACGCAACATTTCGTTAATGAATTTTTAAGAATGCGAAAATTCACAAAACCGCTCTCCGGGGTGTATTATTTACAGAACGCGAAAACAACAAGGGGGTGAGAGTTATCGATAACCCGGCATTGCAAAGCGGCGAAAATATGGACAGACGCTTTATTGAACTCGCGGTTGAGAAATACAGCAGAATGCTTTTCAGAATCTGTTTCGCGATACTTTCAAATAAAGAGGACGCCGAAGACGCCGTACAGGACACTTTCATAAAATATTACACCGAGGCGCCGACCTTCGGCAGCAGCGAGCACGAAAAAGCGTGGCTTATAAGAGTTGCCACCAACATAAGCAAAAATATGTCAAGGTTCCGTGCGCGGCACAGGGCGCTGAGTATGGACGAGGTTGCCGAAATAGGGGTTGACAACAGGGATTTCGGCGTATTTGAGTCGATAATGTCTCTGCCCGCGAAATATAAAATAGTTATGGATCTTCATTATATAGAAGGCTACACGGCAAGCGAGATTTCAATGATTACCGGCGTGCGGGCGGACGCTGTGCGCAAGCGCCTGCAAACAGGCAGAAACAAACTCAAAACGGAACTTGAGAGGAGCGAAGGGGAATGACAGTAAAAGAATGTATAGAAGAATACACGCGTATAATGAGCGGGCTTGACATTTCGCCCGAATTCAAGGCCCGGCTGAGCGAAAGATGCGCGGCAAAACAAACCCGCGCGGGTTTTGCCGTTAAAACCGCGGTGGCGGCAACAGCCGTTACCGGCACGGCAATCGCTCTGGCTTTCGGAATAAGAAAACATAAACGCCGCGGCGTTTGAGGGAGAAGCGTTATGTCAAAAAAATCACCTGTAATCTATAAAGGCTTGCGGCCCCTTGCCGTGGCGGGTTTTACCGCGGTTATGAGGCCCGAAATAATCGGCAGAGAAAACATACCGAAAAGCGGCAGAGTAATTCTGGCGGGCAACCACAAAAAGCCATATGATGTTTTTATGCTGTTTCTCTCAACAAGAAGGTGCCTGCATTTTCTCGCGAAAATCGAGCTTTTCAAAGGGCCTCTTACCTATTTTTTCAAGGCGGCGGGCATAATTCCCGTTGACCGTTCAAAAAAGAATCCGCAGGCGATGAGCGCCGCGAGAGATTACCTTAACAGCGGGGCGGCAATAGCGATTTTCCCCGAAGGCACAACAAACAAGACCGACGCCGTTTTGCTCCCGTTTAAAATAGGGGCGGTGAAAATGGCGAGAGATACCGGCGCGCCCATTGTGCCGTTCACAATAAAAGGTCAGTACAAATTAAAAGGACCCAGACCGCAGATAAGGTTTTATGAGCCTTATTACATCGGGGATGAGGACCTTGAAACCGAAAATGAAAAATTCAGAAACCTCATTCTCGGCAATCTAACCGAAAAAGGAAACGCGTCATGATGTATAACAAAAAAACCGGTGAACTCACCGTGCCCGATATTACAATGTATGAGATGATAAAACGCCTTGCTCAAAGCCGCCTGTTCTCGGCGGCTTACGAATACCTCGGCGCAACGGGCACATACAGCGAACTTCTTGACGGCATTGACAGGTTCGCGAAATCTTTTGCCGCATGCGGTGTCAATGCGGGAGATATTGTAACAATCTGCATGCCGAACACACCCGAAGCGGTTTTCGCGATTTACGCGCTCAATAAGATCGGGGCGGCGGCTAATGTTATCCATCCCCTCTCGGCTCAGACGGAAATACGCAACTGCGTAAACTCGGCAGGCAGCAGGGTGCTGGCGGTTGTTGATATGTGCGTTGAGAAAATACGGGGAATAATTGATGAAACAAAGCTTGAAAAGGTTGTTGTTATAAGCCCCGCCGACTCAATGCCCGCCCTGCTGAAAGCGGCTTACAGGTTAAAAACCAAAAAAGTCAGACTGCCCGAAGACGCAAGATTTATAAACCTCAAAGAGTTTGTCTCCGCCGGTGAAAAAGCGGATTTGCCCGTAACTCAGGCAAGCCCCGACCTGCCCGCCGTAATTCTTCACAGCGGCGGCACAACGGGCACACCGAAAGAAATTGTGCTTACGAACAGGGGCTTCAATTCGCTCGGCACACAGGCGCTGATTGTGCTTAAAGATGTTGGCGTAAACGACAGAGTTCTTGCAATTCTTCCGGTGTTTCACGCCTTCGGGCTCGGCGTTTGCGTTCATGTAACATTCTGCCTGGGAGCCTGTTCGGTGCTCATTCCGAGGTTTGAGGCGGCAAAGTTCACAAAGCTTATGAAAAAGCACAAACCCTCAATGGTGTTCGGGGTTCCGACCCTTTATGAAGCGCTCATCAATGCCCCGGGCAGTGAAAAGCTTGACCTCTCCGGCCTGAAATATCTGGTAAGCGGCGGCGATTCGCTGAGCGAAACGCTTGAAAAAAGGCTGAACAATTACCTTGAGCGCACGGGTGCCGGAATAAAAGTAATTCAAGGCTACGGTCTGACCGAAAGTCTCGGCGCCGTGTGCCTGGCAACGGGCGACGGCTACAAGCCCGGCAGCATAGGCAAGCCCCTTCCCGGCAACAGGTTCTGCGTTGTAAAGCCGGGCACCTGCGAGGTTCTGCCCGCGAACACCGACGGAGAAATCTGCATAAACGGCCCTACGCTTATGGCGGGCTACCGCAACAATGAAAAAGAGACAAAAGAGGCGCTTGTAAGGCACCCCGACGGCAGAGTGTGGCTGCACACGGGCGACATAGGCGCCATTGACGCCGACGGCTGTATTTTCTACCGTATGAGGCTTAAAAGGCTGATTATTTCATCCGGATACAATGTTTACCCGCAGCATATCGAGAAAATAATCGAACAGCACAGAGCCGTTGCCAAATGCACGGTAATCGGAGTGCCGCACCCCTACAAGGTGGAGGTTGCCAAGGCTTATATCGTGCTTAAAGAAGGATACGCACCGGGCGATGAAATAAGATATTCAATCAGGGAGCACTGCAGAAAAAACCTTGCGAAATACAGTGTTCCGTGCGAGTTTGAGTTCCGGCAGACCATACCGCAGACATTGCTGGGCAAAACGGATTTCAACGCTCTGCGGCAGGAGCACCTTGCCGGACTTGCGAACGGAGAGAACAGAAAAAATGGAAAGAACATCAAGGAAATCGGTAAAAAAGAAGAAAAAGAGAGACCCGGGAACTCTGGGGTTCAGGATGCTGACACCTGCGCTTAAGCCTGCGTTCAAGCTCTGGTACAACCCCGTGATAATCGGCGAAGAGAACATTCCCGAAAAAGGGGCGCTTGTTATTGCGTGCAACCATATTCATGTGCTCGACCAGTGCCTGACAATAATCTCAACAAAACGCCCGATTAACTATATGGCTAAAAAAGAATATTTTGAAGGCAGGCTGAAGGGCTTTTTCAGATTTGTCGGCTGTATTCCCGTAAACCGCAACGGCAGAGACACCGACGCCGTGGCAAGCGCCCTTACCGTGCTGCGCAGAGACGGGGCGGTCGGCATCTTCCCCGAAGGCACGCGCAACAAGACCGACGCTTTTCTGCTGCCGTTTAAATTCGGCGCTGTTTCAATGGCAAAAAAAACGGGCGCGAAGGTGCTGCCCGTTGCCGTTACCGGCGATTACGAATTTCGCAGCAAAAATCTGACCGTGCGCTTCGGCAAGCCTTTCGATGTTGAGAATCTCACGGTCGCGCAGGCAAACGAAAAGCTCTACAACGAGATTGCGGCTCTTATGAATATGAATCTGAACAACGCGCAAAACCGCAAAAAAACAGGATAATTGAGGAGAACGGAAAAATGAACATAGGTCTTGATGTGGGCTCAACCACATTGAAATGCGTCGCGGTGGATGACAGCGGCGAAATTGTATATAAAAACTATCTGCGCCATTTTTCGCAGATAGCGTCAAAATCAGCACAGATGCTCAGCGATATTATCAGCAGGCGCCCCGATTTTGCCGGCGCCTGCATTGCCGTTTCCGGCTCGGCCGGTATGGGCTTCGCCCAGCAGCTTGAGCTGCCCTTTGTGCAGGAGGTTTACGCTTCGAGAACAGCGGTGCTCAAACTTCTGCCCGACACCGACGCGGTAATCGAGCTGGGCGGCGAGGACGCCAAAATTCTTTTTTTCACGGGCGGAACGGAAGTGCGTATGAACGGCTCGTGCGCGGGCGGAACAGGCGCTTTTATTGACCAGATGGCCTCGCTTCTCGGCGTTGATGTTGAGGATATGAACGCCCTTGCCGAACAGAGCGAAAAAACATACACAATAGCTTCACGTTGCGGCGTTTTCGCGAAATCCGACATTCAGCCTCTGCTAAACCAGGGTGCGCGCAAAAGCGATGTGGCGGCAAGCATTTTCAAGGCGGTTGTCAACCAGACCGTAGCCGGCCTTTCGCAGGGCAGAGAGATAAAAGGCAGGGTGGTTTATCTCGGCGGACCTCTCTCATTTCTGCCCGAGCTGCGCAAAAGCTTTGACGAAACCCTCGGTTTAAAAGGAATCTGCCCCGAAAACTCGCTTTATTATGTCGCGCTCGGCGCCGCTTACTCGCCCGACGCGCAGCAGAGAAATATAAAAGAAATCATTGACAAAATCGGTTCATACGAATCATCCGCCGGCTATATAAGCTGCGAGCCTCTTTTTGAAAGTGAAGATGAGTATGAGGCGTTCGCGAAAAGGCACGCGAAAGACACCGTTAAAACGGCGCCGGGCGTAAATCCCGGCGAAAAGCTCTTTCTCGGCATTGACGCGGGTTCCACAACAATCAAGTGCGCCGTCATAAATAAAAACAGAGAAATTGTTTTTCAGAAATATATGTCAAACAGCGGCAACCCCGTAACAGCCGTCAGAGAGTTTATGACGGAGTTTTACAAAACAAACCCCGGCGCGGTTATCGCATATTCCGCCGTTACCGGCTACGGTGAGGAGATTATCAAAAACGCCTTCGGCACAGACATCGGCATTGTTGAGACAATCGCCCACTATACGGCGGCAAAGCATTTCAGAAGCGATGTCGATTTCATAATCGACATAGGCGGTCAGGATATAAAATGCTTTAAAATCAGAAACGGAGCAATAGACAACATATTCCTGAATGAAGCCTGCTCATCGGGCTGCGGCTCGTTTTTGCAGACCTTCGCAGCTGCGTGGGATTACAGTATAGCGGATTTCGCGCGTCTCGGCCTTTTTGCCGACAAACCTGTTGACCTGGGCTCACGCTGCACGGTGTTTATGAACTCTTCCGTCAAGCAGGCGCAGAAAGACGGCGCGAGCATTGAGAACATCTCGGCGGGTCTGTCAATCAGCGTTGTCAAGAACGCCCTTTACAAAGTTATAAGAGCTTCCGGCGCGGATGATTTAGGCAAAAACATTGTTGTTCAGGGCGGAACCTTCCTGAATGACGCCGTTTTGCGCGCGTTTGAAAAGGAAATAGGCAGAGATGTAATCCGCCCCGATATATCGGGCCTTATGGGCGCTTACGGCGCGGCCGTTTACGCTATGGAGCACGCGAAAGGCGAAAGCTCCTGCATAAAGGCGGATGAGCTTGAAAACTTTATTCACGAGGTTAAGGCGGTAACCTGCAACGGCTGTCAGAACCACTGCCGTCTTACCGTGAACACCTTTGCCGGCGGCAGAAAATACATTGGCGGCAACAGGTGCAGCAAACCCGTTTCGGGCGCCGCCGCGAAAGAAACATACAACCTTTATGATTACAAAAAGGAACTGCTCGCGAAATACCGCCCCGTGCCCGGCAAACGCGGCAAAATCGGTATTCCGATGGGTCTCAATATGTATGAGCTTCTGCCGTTCTGGCACACATTTTTCACATCGCTCGGCTATGAGGTTGTAACCTCGCCCGAATCAACAAGGGCGCTTTACCTGCTCGGCCAGCACACAATTCCGTCGGACACCGTATGCTACCCCGCCAAACTTATGCACGGGCACATTGAATATCTTATAAATCGGGGAATAAAAGATATTTTCTACCCCTGTATGACCTACAACATTGACGAGGGGCTCGGCGACAACAACTACAACTGCCCCGTTGTGGCTTATTACCCTGAGGTTATACGCTCCAATGTGCGCGCGCAGGGTCTTAACCTTATCTGGGATTATGTGGGCATTCACCGCAGAAAGGATTTCACGCCGAAAATCCGCGCAATCATCAACAAACGCCTCGGTTATGTAACGCCCGGAGAGATTGAAAAGGCGGTAAAGGAGGCTTACGCGGAATATGACTCATATATGAGCCTCATAAGAGCGAAGGGCGATGAGTTCCTTGCTCTCGCGAAACGGAAAAATCTGCCCGTTATAGTGCTTTGCGGCAGACCCTACCACCTTGACAGTGAGATTAACCACGGCATTGACAAGCTGATATGCGAGTGCGGGGCTGTGCTTGTCACGGAGGATTCCGTAAGCAATAAAATGCATAAATTCGCGACAAACGTGCTTGACCAGTGGACTTATCAGTCGCGTCTCTACGCCGCGGCGAAATACATCGCGGATTCCGGCGACAGCAGAATAAACCTTGTTCAGCTTGTGTCGTTCGGCTGCGGAACGGACGCTATCACGACCGATGAAGTGCGCGCAATCCTTGAACGCAAAAACAGAATTTACACCCAGATAAAAATTGACGAAATAACCAACCTCGGCGCGGTTAAAATCAGATTGAGAAGCCTTTTCGCGGCTTTGGAACAGGAGTAATATATGAATACGGAAGGCAGAGTAATATTCACAAAAGAGATGAAAAAGGAATACACAATCCTTGTGCCCAATATGGCGGAAATTCATTTTGAACTGCTTGCGCGCGTACTCAGGCAGCACGGCTACAATGCGGAGCTTCTGCGCACCAACGGCAGAGAGATTGTTGACGAAGGGCTCAAATATGTGCATAACGACACCTGCTACCCCGCGCTGCTTGTTATAGGCCAGCTTATAAACGCGCTCAACAGCGGCAGATACGACCCGCACAAAACCGCCCTTCTGATTACACAGACAGGCGGAGGCTGCCGCGCCTCAAACTACATTCACCTTTTGCGCAAGGCGCTTGTAAAGGCGGGTTACGGCTATGTGCCGGTAATCTCGCTCAACCTGTCGGGTCTTGAAAAAAACCCGGGCTTCAAATTCACCCCGGCAATGGGTATGAAATTTCTCTCCTGCTTAATCTACGGCGACCTTATTATGCTGCTTAAAAACCAGGTAAAGCCCTATGAAATAAACGCGGGCGAAACAGACGCTCTTGTTGAGAGGTGGATAGCCAAGCTTGTGCGCTTTTTCGGGCAGAACAAGGGCTATGATTATTTTTCAGCCAAAAAGATAATGCCGAAAATCACAAAAGATTTTTCCGAAATTCCCGTAAATAAAACCGAAAAAATCAAAGTGGGCATTGTGGGCGAAATCTATGTCAAATATTCCCCGCTCGCGAACAATCACCTTGAGGATTTTCTCATTTCTCAGGGTTGCGAGCCCAATGTTCCCGGCCTTATGGGTTTCGTTTTCTTCAAAACCGACAACCGTCTTGAAGATATAAAACTCTACGGCGGCAAAAAGCTTAAAAAACTTGTTATGAAAGCCGTTATGTGGTATATGATGCAAGTTGAGGCGTGCATTGAGCAAGCGGCAAAGGCATACGGAGATTTTGTCGCGCCCACGCCTTACAAACACCTGCGCGAACTCATTGAGCCCGTTATGGGCTACGGCTGCAAAATGGGCGAGGGCTGGCTTCTCACCGCAGAAATGATGGAGCTTATAGAAAGCGGCTACGGCAACATAGTGTGCGCCCAGCCCTTCGGCTGCCTGCCCAACCATATTGTGGGCAAGGGAATGGTTCGCAAGCTGCGTGAAATCTACCCCGATTCAAACATAGTCCCCATAGACTATGACCCGGGCGCCACAAGGGTAAACCAGGAAAACCGCATAAAGCTTATGCTCGCCGTCGCCAAAGAGAACGCCTGCGCGGGCGACATAAAAAAATTTGTGTCATAAGCGGAAAAAACCTTGATTACGGCGCAACGCTGTGATATAATTTCGCGGTAAAATAAAAAAAGTTCGTATGAAGCAAGCAGAAAAGGCTTTGCGTTGACTGCCTGCTGACGATCTCCGGAGAATTCCGACAAGAGCGGATGCCGAAGGTGCAAAGGGGCTTATGCTCCCCAATCTCTCAGGCAAAAGGACGGAGGTATTAAAAAGCGTTTTCGCGTTTTGAGTCAGCGGCAGCCCGCTGACTTTTCTTTTTGCGCGGCGGGCGGGGAGTTTATATGTTTGATAAAATTTTATCCGTAATTGAAAACGCGAACAATGTAATAAACGGCATTGTCTGGGGCTGGCCCGTTATTATCCTTATTCTCGGCACGGGCGTTATTCTCAGTATCCGAACGGGATTTTTGCAGGTGACGCATTTCAGGGAGTCTCTCAACACCACAATTATTCCCACGCTGAAAAGCCTCGGCAAAAAAAGAGAAAAAGACAGCAGAGTAAACTCCGTTTCGCAGTTTGAGGCGTTCTCAACGGCGATTTCGGGCACGGTGGGCACAGGCAACATAGTCGGCGTTGTTTCCGCCATTCTCACCGGCGGCCCCGGCGCTGTTTTCTGGATGTGGATTTCCGCCTTTTTCGGCATGGTTACAAACTACGCCGAAAACGTGCTGGGTCTTTATTTCAGAAAAAAAGACAAAGACGGCAATCTGTCGGGCGGCGCGTTTTACTATATCGCCTACGGTCTTAAATGGAAGTGGCTCGGCTATCTCGCGGCGGTTTTCTGCATGTTTGCCGCCGTTGGTATGAGCGGAGTACAGACAAACAAGATTTCGGGCACTCTCGCAGAAGCAGCCTCACGCTTTACCGATGTCAATAACACGGGAACGGTTAAACTCATAATCGGCATTGTTGCAGCGGTTCTGACGGCGGTTGTAATCATCGGCGGAATAAAACGCATAGGCAAGGTGGCATCGGCTCTTGTTCCGTTTATGTCGCTTCTGTTTATTGTGATGTCGGTTATTTCAATAGTAATTCATTTCAGAAACATACCCGGCGCGCTCGCGCTCATATTCTCCAAGGCGTTCAATTTCAAATCGGCAGGCGGCGGCATTCTCGGCTACGGCTTTTCGCAGGTTATCAGGAAGGGTATGGCAAGGGGCGTCTTTTCAAACGAGGCGGGTCTCGGCTCATCGGTTATAGCCCACTCGGCGTCCGAAACAAGGGAGCCTGTAAAGCAGGGTCTCTGGGGTGTGTTTGAAGTGTTTTTTGACACATTTATTATCTGCACACTCACCGCCCTTATGTTCCTTACCGGCTTTGACCTCGGCGCCCTTTCATCCGATATGGAAGACAGCGTTATGTCAATGACTATGTTCTCAAACACCTTCGGCGCATTCGGCACCGCCGTTTTTTCGGTTATTCTGCCGCTGTTCGCGTTCACCACGGTTATAGCGTGGTCATACTACGGCGAAAAGGCGGTTGAGTTTGTTTTCGGCTCTCTGAGCGCGAAGGGGCGCAGGCGCGCGGTTATCATATTCAAAATTCTCTATGTTGTTCTTATAGCGGTGTCATCGCTTATAAAAAGCGACCTTGTGTGGGCTGTTGACGACACATTCAACGGGCTTATGGCTCTGCCCAACCTGATTTGCGTTATTGCCCTGAGCGGGCTTGTCGCGAAAATAACCGCGAACTATTTTGCCCGTAAAAAAGGCGAAAAGGTCGAGCCTATGCTCTCCGCCTACCCCGATGTTAACGAGGAGTTCAGGCAGGATATTCTGACCTCCGGCGGGGAAATGAAATAAAGCGGAATTGAATAATCCGGGTCAAAACACTGAAAGCCGCCTTTACGGGCGGCTTTTTTATTGAGGCTGTTTTGTTTATTTGTACAATTTCAGCCCCGTATTTTCGCTTTTTCATCTTATTGAAACAACGCGGAAATAATGTTATTATAATAATGTTAAACTGTAAATGAAAGGAAATGATGACAGCGATGGATTACAAAATGACTCTCACCCCCGAACAGGAAGCGCTGCTCAACGGCTCAAAAGGCGAAGCGGTCGCTAAGGCGATGAAAACCCTTGTTATGTACGGCGAGGCGTTCGGAGCCGAAAAAATGGTGCCCGTAACGGGCAAAATGGGTCACCTTGTAACAAGCTTCGGCTTAAAGGTTATGAAGCCCGTATATGACCTTATGGACACCCTGATTGAGGGCAACGCCCTTTCGGGGCAGAAGTTTTCGGTTGACCCCAAGCCTTTGGACAAAAATGTTCCCGCCGGTTTTCTTGAAAACATTGTGTTCAACAAGCTTATGTATTCCATGCAGGGCAGCTACGACTCCCAGCTTGAAAAATTAGGTCTGCTCAGCAAAGACGCCTACACCTGCGCCTGCTATCTCGACGAGGTGGGCAACAAGCCCGAAAAAGGCGAAATTCTTTCGTGGGCGGAATCCTCCGCTGTTGTTTACGCGAACTCCGTTCTCGGCGCGAGATGCAACCGCAATTCGGGAATAATCGAGCTTTTCGGCTCAATAACGGGCTATGTTCCCTATTTCGGTCTGCTCACGGACGAGGGCAGAAAAGCCACCTGGATAATTGAGGTAAACACAACCAAAAAGCCGGAGGCTCAGGTTCTCGGCTCCGCCATCGGCATGAAGGTTATGGAAGATGTTCCCTATGTAAAGGGGCTTGACAAATGGCTTGGCACTCAGCTTGACGGTGACGCCTGCGCGTACCTTAAAGATTTCGGCGCGGCTACAGCCTCAAACGGCGCTGTCGGGCTTTATCACATAGCCAACCTCACCCCCGAAGCAGTTGAACAGGGCGAGGCTCTTATTGCCGAAGGCGCGAAAACCTATGTTATTGACGACGCCGAGCTTGAGCGGGTGCAGAACAATTACCCCGTTATGTGGAAAAATCCCGACGGCAAACCTCAGCTCTGCTTTGTGGGCTGCCCGCACCTCTCTCTCGCCCAGCTCAACGAGTGGACAGACAATGTTGCCGCCGCGCTTAAAAAGAACGGGCTCAAAAAAGTCTCCGTGCCCACGGTTTTCACCTCCGCCCCCGGAGTTGTTGAGGCGTTTAACAAAACGCCGAAGGCGAAAACGCTTAAAGACTGCGGCATAGTTCTCAGCTATATCTGCCCGCTTATGTATATGAACAATCCGCTTTGCAAATCCAAGAATGTTATTACCTGCTCAAACAAGCTGCGCACCTACACCACCGCGCGCTATTACAGAAGCGAGCAGATTTTAGACATAATCACAAAGGAGGCAAAATAAGATGAAACAGTTTAAAGGTCGCCCCGTTGTGGCGGGCAAATGCACGGCTCCCGCTCTTGTTTCTCACGGCGGTTTCAACACACTCGCCTCCTTCCAGGGCGCGCTTCAGTTCGGCGAAATTCCGATTTTGGGCAACAAATACAAGCAGACCGAATGCGATGACCAGAACAACAAAGACCTCTACCGCAAGCCCATGTTGGGCAAGGCGCTCTGCCTGCCGCAAACAATAGGCTCAACCACCGGCGGAATGGTGCTTTACTGCGCGAAGGCTCTGGGTAAAAGCCCCGCCTGCCTGCTTTTCTCGGAGCATATAGACTCCCTTGCCGCCGCCGGCGCCATACTTGCCGCGAATTTCTGCGACGAGCCTATGGTTACGGTTGACTGTCTCGGGCAGGAATTTCTTGACTATGTCAAAGACGGTATGCAGATAACCGTTGATGAAGACGGCACGGTTACCGTTGACTGAGCCCGGCAAAAAATAACGGAGGGGATTAAAAATATGTACGAATTCAGGCCCATACTCACCTACAGGGCAAACGGAATTAAAAATGTGAGCAACGAAACCGAAAACGCCGATTACTCACTTGAGTTAAAGGTTGATGAAGGCTCCGTTCTTTGCGTGCTTCACCCCAAAAAAGAGCTTGAGCTTATCGCTTTCAGGCTCACCGCGAAAAGGGCTTTGGGCGAAAAAGAGGCGTTTTTCGCAAACGGCTTTCAATCCTGGTCAACAACGCGCGAGGTTTACAAAGATGACAGGCAGGGCGGAATATCGCCGCTCGCAAATATCAGCGCGTTCACAAAGCATCTGGCCTCAATGTCGGGCGACTACCTCTTTTTTGACGATTACCGCAAAACCGGCGCGTTTCACTCCTGCACCTACACATATTTCAGGAACGGCGACTTGCTCGAGCTTTTAGGCTCAATGAACGAGCGCACCGGCTACACTGTTTTTGCCGTTGACTCCGGCAAAAACACCTTTTCAATAGTAAAGGATGTTGAGGGAGTTGTTACAGACAGCGACTATGAGCTGCTCAATGTTGTGCGCTTCACAGGCGGCTACGATGAGGTTTTTGACGCGTATTTCGGCGGTATGAACCTGCGCAAACCGGGCATTGAGCACCTGAGCGGCTACACCTCCTGGTATAACTACTTCCAGAAGATTGATGAAAAAATCATTCTTCGCGACCTTAACGGCCTTGACAGGGTAAAGGACTCCGTCTCGATATTCCAGATTGACGACGGCTACGAAACCTTTGTGGGCGACTGGCTCGATGTCGATGGTGAAAAATTCCCCAACGGAATGAAATCAATAGCTGAAAAGGTTCACGAAAAAGGCTGGCTCGCGGGCATCTGGGTGGCGCCCTTCTCTGTGCAGAGAGTTTCCAAAACCGCGAAGGAGCACCCCGACTGGCTCATAAAAGACATAAACGGCAAGCCCGAATGGGGCTGTTTTGCCTGGGGCGGGGCCTACACAATAGATATGTATAACCCCGAGGTCAGGGAGCATATAAAACATTTCTTCGATGTTATTTTGCACGACTGGGGCTATGATATGGTTAAACTCGACTTTCTGTATTCGGAGGCCATTCACCCGAGAAACGGCAAGTCAAGAGGTCAGATTATGTGCGAGGCTATGGATTTTCTGCGCGAATGTGTCGGCGAGGATAAACTCTTTCTCGGCTGCGGCGTGCCTCTCGGCCCCTCTTTCGGCATTGTTGACGCCTGCCGCATAAGCTGTGATGTTGACCTTGTTTACGGCGGCAAGTTTTACAACAAACTCGGAGTAAACCGCGAGGTTCCCTCCGCGCAAAACGCCATAAACAACTCTATCTTCCGCCGCCATTTAAACGGCAGAGTCTTCTGCAGCGACCCGGATGTTTTCTTCCTGCGCGACGACAACCTGACCTTTACGAAAGAACAGAAATACCTGCTCGGCAAGGTCAACAGCCTGTTCGGCGATGTTCTTTTTGTAAGTGACAACGCCGGCGATTACGGCGATGAGGAGATAAAGCTCGTCAAAGAGTTTTTCGCGGGAAGCAAGACGAAAATCCTTTCCGCTTACCATACGGATAAAGAAGTTATCGAGATTAAATACATTGAGAACGGCGAGAACAAAAAGTTTGTTTTCAACATAAAAACGGGTAAGATACTTGAGCGGTAAAATGGGCAAAATTGTTTTAATAACGGGCGGAACCTCCGGCATAGGCAAAGCGACGGCGCTCGCCCTCATAAAAAAAGGCTGCACCGTCTATGAGCTGAGCCGCCGCGAAAAAGGCGTTGAGGGTATAAACCATATCTGCGCCGATGTCACCGATGAATCCGCCGTGAAAAACGCCGTTGACCTCATTATGCAAAAAGAGGGCAGAATAGATACAGCGATTAACAACGCCGGCTTCGGCATTTCGGGCGCGGTTGAATTCACCTCAACCGAAGACGCGAAAAAGCTTTTTGATGTTAACTTTTTCGGAATGGTGAATGTAAACCGCTGTGTTCTGCCTGTTATGAGAAAGCAGGGCGGCGGCAGAATAGTCAACCTGAGCAGCGTCGGCGCTCCCGTCGCGCTGCCGTTTCAGGCTTATTACTCGGCAACAAAATCAGCCGTCAACAGCTACACCCTCGCCCTTGCCAACGAGGTTAAGCCCTTTAATATAACGGTCTGCGCCGTTCAGCCCGGTGATATAAGCACCGGCTTTACCGACGCGCGTGACAAAATAACCGAAGGCGACAATATATATGAGGGCAGAATAGAAAAAAGCGTTTCACGAATGGAGAACGACGAGCGCAACGGTATGCCTCCCGAGGCTGTGGGCGCGTTTATTGCTGAAAAAGCTCTTAAAAAGAAAGTGAAGCCGATATATACCGTCGGCTTCTCATACAAGGCGGTCGTTTTTCTTGTAAGGCACCTGCCCGTTTCGCTCTCAAACAGAATAATCGGCAAACTTTACGCGTAAAAACGGGTGACACAAACGCCGCCCTTACTTAAACACTCCGCATAACATCTTTTCACATCGAATCGGGGCAGCCGTCGTCGGCGAATGAAGTAAGGCGGCAAGCTCTTCCGGAGTAGGGCGGGATTCCCCAATCCCGCCGTCTGACATTGCGCAATTAAGCTATTCAGCCAAGTCAAACACAAAAGGAAATCACATATACGGCAAAAGCGAAGCCTGTTTTTTCGAGAAAGCCGGCGGTTCAGCCGCAGGATGATTTAAAAAAATACCGTTTTTTCGCAACAAAAACTTAAAAAGCCGTCGGTTCAAAGCGAAACCGACGGTTATCTTTTTTCCTCAATACTTAATAAGGAGTCTTTTTTATCTGAAAAGCACAGAAAATAAGCGGGCTGAATGTTATAGAACTCACAGAGTTTTATAAAATCCTCAATTGACAGTTTCGCGCGGCGTTTTTCAATATGGTCATAGCCCTGCTGCGATTTGTTTATTACGGCGGCGACCTCGCGCTGTGTCAGGTCGCGGTCAATCCTTTCGGCTATGAGCCTGTCTAAATAATCCATAATTCTCACCCCGGATTATCTTAACAAACTCAAACTTTGAGTATTGACTTTTACTCAAACATTGAGTATAATTCATATGGTATTATGTTTTCAAAATACAAATTATTAATCAAGGGAGAGAGATATTATGATTTGTCCGAATTGCGGAAAAGAAGCAGGAGAGAGTAAATTTTGTCCTGAATGTGGATTGGAAATAGCTGCTGTTCAAAGCAGTCCCGTTAATAACCGTCCATCCAACAACAATTACCCTAATGAAGCTTCAAAACCTAAAAAGAAATTTTATAAAAAATGGTGGTTTTGGGTAGTTGTTATTATTCTGCTTATTGGTTTTCTCGGCAGTGCAGGAAGCAAAAATAAGAAAACCGATGAAAAAACAAGTGCAATATCTGTCGAAAACAATGTTGTCTCACAATCGGAAGAGGCTTCCGCAAATAGCACTGATGCAATCGAAACAACAACAAAAATGACAACCCAAGCGACAACAACTGTTCCTATCGGTAAATTAAACGCAGCAAGAAAAGCAAAAGATTATTTGAAATACTCCGCTTTTTCATATAAAGGATTGCTGGACCAACTGAAATATGAAGGCTTTTCAGAAGAAGAAGCAAAATATGGTGCTGACAATTGCGGTGCAGATTGGAATGAACAAGCCGCTAAAAAAGCTCAGCAGTATTTAGATTATTCCTCATTTTCAAGACAAGGATTAATTGATCAACTTGAGTATGAAGGCTTTACTCATGAACAAGCACTATATGGTGTAGAAGCTGTAGGATATTAATTCACAAAAATCCCGGCGGTTCGGTTGAACTGCCGGGTAAGTTTTTTGCTTTTTATTTCTGGTACACCGTCATATCGGCTCTGAACAGGTTTTTGAAAAACCAGATTATGATTTTGAAAAATCCGCCGTTTACGGTTATTTCCTCGGTGTCTTTTATTTCTTTGCCGTCGGCGTCCTTTATGATTTTATTGTCTTTGCCGACAAGTTTTAAGGTTACTGTCCTGTTCTCCTTGAGAGCGCCCGTATTGTATTCGCTTCCCGCGGTGTCTTTTCCGCCCGTTACGCTCCAAACAAGCTTCGCGCCGTCGGGCAGGTCGGAGGCGTTTGCGTAAAGCACAAGGGAATAACCGTAGTCAACGCTTCTTTTGCCCGTGTTTTTAAGGATTGAAACCTTGCTGACGCATACGAAAGAGCCGTTTACCGTTATATCTTTTGCGGGCATTGTCGCCGGTACGGCGGGGCTCCATACAAGTTTATATCCCTGCGGCGCCTCAACGGCGGGCGCTTTGACGGGTGAACCGAACTCAACATTGTAAACCGTCTGTTTGCCGTCAACAATGAAGGTCGCCGTGTATGTGTTGACGGTGTATTCGGCGTAAATCTCCGTGCCGCCTACGGGCAGCGAATAGGGAAGCCACCTGCCCGTGTAACCTTCTTTTTCCGGCACGGCGGGAAGCTGCACCGATTTCTGACCGTAAACATAGGTAACGGCGCCCACCTGTTTGCCGTTTGCGAAAAGCTTTGCCTCATAAACCTGCTGAACATATTTGCCCGTGAAGGTTACATCCTTTGCGGGCATTGCCGCGGGAACTTCAGGGCTCCACACAAAATCATAACCTGTTTTTTCGTCAACCTCAGGCGCGGTGAGTGGCGAGCCGTAATCCGCCCTGATTTCAAGCGTTTTGCCCTCATAAACAAATTTTGCCGTGTATTGGTTAACCGTGTAAACCGCGTTAATCGTAATATTTTCGGGCTTTAACTCATACGGCTCCCAAGCGCCGGTATATCCCTCTTTTTCGGGCACATCGGGCTCGTTGAGCTTTGATGTGTCAACGGTAAAGCCGACTGTTTTTATAACCTCGCCGTCGGCGACAAACTTCGCCGTAAAGATTACCGGCTCGAATTTCGCGTTGTAACGAACATCACCGTCCGGCATTTTGCCGAAATTCTCAACCGGAACGGAACCGCCTTGCTTAACCCAGCCTTTGAAGGTGTAATGTTCTTTTGCCGGGTCGGCGGGCGCGGTTACGGCAACGCCGGGTCTGAGATACATATTGACATAAGGCTTTGAGTCAACGCTCCATAAAAGGTTTTTGAACACGCCGAGATTTGCGTATGACGCGCTGTTTTCAACAAGCGCGTTCCACTGAGCGGATGTGCCGCCGTAATAGATAATAAACTCACGCGGCGAAACACTGCCGTCACTCCCCTGCCAGACGCTGTGCTCGGTAACAATGCTTGTGTCATAAAAAGCGGTAACACTTGCGGGAATTGTGATTTTTTCAAGAGCGGTGCCCGCGAATACCGTTCTGCCTACACTCTGCGTACCTTCGGGAATAACAAATGACTTAAGCAATGAGCAGGACTGAAAAGCGCTCATTTCAATTGTTTCGAGCGCGCTGTTTTCGGCAAACTCAACGCTCGCGAGCTTCGCGCATCCCAGAAAGGCGTAGGTCCCGATTGTTTTAACGCTCGCGGGAACGGTAACAGAGGTTATGTTCTTTTCTTTGAAAGCGTGGCTGCCTATCGCGGTTACGGGTTTGCCGTCAATCTCACCGGGTATTTCAAGGGAGGTTTCGCCGCCCAAATAACCCGTTACCGTAATTTCACCGTCTGTTTCGGTGTATGTGAAGCCGTCCGCCGCGAAAGCGGTAACAAAGCACCCGCACAGCATAATAACCGCGAGAAACGCCGATACGGTTTTTTTAATTGTTTTCATCAGTTTGCACCTCACTTTGTAAGTTTTGCCGTTTGCCTTTGCGCCATAACAAGGTTCGCGTAAATGCCGTTTCGCATAAGCAGCTCTCGGTGCGTGCCTGTTTCGGCTATTCTGCCTTTTTCAATAACCACAAGCCTGTCGGCGTTGCGCAGGGTGGCAAGCCTGTGCGCTATGGCAAAAGTTGTTCTGCCCTTTACAAGCCTCGCGAGGGCGTCCTGAATGGAGCTCTCCGTTTCGGGGTCAAGGGCGCTGGTCGCCTCGTCAAGTATCAGAATTTCGGGATTGCGCAAAACAGCCCTCGCTATGGAGATTCTCTGCCTTTCGCCGCCCGAAAGGTTAAGCCCGTTTTCACCCACAAGGGTGTTGTAGCCGTCGGGCAGCTTCATAATGAATTCGTGGGCGTTCGCCGCCTTCGCGGCGGCTATGACCTCACCCGGCTGAGCGGTTTTTCTGGCATAGGCTATGTTGTCATACACCGTGCCGGAAAACAGGAAGGTTTCCTGAAAAACCACGCCGATTTTTTCGCGGTATTCGCTTTGAGACATATCCTTTATGTTGCGCCCGTTTACGGTTATTGTGCCGGCGTCTGTGTCATAAAGGCGCATAATCAGGTTTATAAGGGTGGATTTGCCCGCTCCGGAATGCCCGACAAGGCCTATCATTTCGCCCTGTTTTACCGTCAGGTTAATGTTTCTGAGCACCGGCTCATAAGCCTTGTAGCCGAACTGAACATCCCTGAACACAATATCGCCGCCGAGCTGCGCGGGCACCGGGTTTTCACTGTCGGCAACATCAGAAACCTCATCGGTGATTTCAAATATTTTTATAAGGCTTGTCGTAAGCTCGCCCAGCCTTCGGGGCAGGCCCGACATCCACAAAAGCGGCTGGTAAAGGTAGCCTAAAAACAGGTTGAACTCAAGGAGCTGACCCGCCGTCATGGTGCCGTTTAAAACCGCCCTGCCGCCGATATAAAGCACAAAAAACTCGCCTATGCCGGTGAAAAAGAACAGGAACGGGAAGGTTGTTGCCCACAAATGCTCGTTGCTCACCGAAATGTCGGCAAGCTTGCGGCTGACGGAGGCGAATTTTTCAATTTCTCTGTCTTCGCTGCCGAAGCTTTTCACAACCCTTATTCCGCGCACTATGTCGTGAAGGATGGAGTTTGCCCTTGACTCGCTTCGCCACTGTTTTTCATACCTTATATGAATAAAAACCCAGAATTTGCGCATAATATAGGAGACAAACGGTATGGGAATAACAACCAGCACTGTTAAAAGCGGGCTTATTCTCGCGAGCAGAATAAAAACAACAACAAACATAACCAGCTTTTCAAGGGCGTACATACCCTGCTCGGTTATAAAGTTTTTGACCGTTTCGGTGTCGCGTGAAATCCGCTTCATAAGGTCGCCCGCCGTTTTGCCCGACATTGACGAGACGGAGAGCCTCTGAACCTTGTCATAAACCTGCGTGCGCAGGCTGTTTGAAAGGGATGTGCTGATTTTGTTGGCTCTGCGCTGGCTGAGCATTTTGAAAACCTGCCCCATTATCTGCGTCGCGCACAGAACAACGGTGTAAAAAACAATATCGTGAGCCGCCGTACCGCGGCTGATTGCCTCGGCGCTCAGGCCGTTGTCAACGATTTTTGAATTGATTACCGGCAGCATTACGCTGAAAGCCGTTGCGCACAGAACGAGAAGGCTCGCGAAAAAGAAGGATGACGCGTAAGGCTTCGCTATGCCGAAAAGGCGTTTGGCAAGGTAGCTTTTCTCAACGCAGAAAAGGCAAACATCAAGCCCCTTGGCGTAGTGCCTGCCGCATTTGGGGCACACGCGGAATCCTTGAGTGGAAATCTCGGTTTCCTCACCTGTTTTAAGCCAATGGTTCACAACCTTGGCAAACTCGCCGATTTCGTTTACCTGAGTCATCGAAAATCTGCACACGGTAAGGCAGTCCGACATATCGTCAGACACATTCTCAGGCGTAACCTCAAGCGTCGCGCAGCCCGAACAGGTGCGAATGCAGAGCTCATCACCGGTGTTGAGAGAAGAAGAAAATATTTGGTTTTCACCGACAGCGGCTGTCAGAACTCGCCCGTCAAAAAGCAGAGTGCCTCTGCAAAGGCTGCCGCCGGGGGTCAGGTCAAATTCCGCTTTAACCGGCATATTTTCACTCCCGTTTAATAAAGATACGGCTCTATTTTCCGCCTGCTTTTGGGCGGAATTTTCTCATAATCCTCAATTTTGAAGCGGTTGCCGTCAATATCCGTAAGATAGACGGAGTTGCCGACCTGCCGTATGCTTCTTGAAATATCCTTTACAGTGAAGGATTTTTTAAAATCGCCTATTTTAACATCAAAATAGAAATTGCCCATTTTATCTTTTACGGAGATTATCTCATCAACAACCGGGCAGTAATATCTTTGCGACAGCTCGCTGTTCACGGCTTTTCGCTGTTCTTCGGGGAATTCCGAAATATGTTCGATTATGCCCAGCTCGTTTTTTTCCGCGTCTGTAACGCAGATGTAATCATCGGGAAAATTCAGCGGCAGAGCGCGTGTAAGAATAACCCGTTTATATTCTTTACCGTTTATAACCGCCGAGAGAAAGCCGTTTTCGGCTGTTCTGAAAAAGCAGTTTGCCGGGTGAACATACTCGGCCGCGAGCGTTTTTGGAGAAATTGTTTGTGATTTGATTTCGCCGCTCATATTATTCCTCCTTCTTTTCGTCGTCATCCTCAGCCGCGGCGCCCGTCTCATAAGACACTATGCCGATTGTTTTAAGCGCCTCCGACTGGATTTTATACTGTTTATAGAACTCGCCCTTTTGCTGCAGAAGCTCGCGGTAGGTACCGTATTCAATAACCCTGCCCTCGTCTATAACCGCGAGATAGTCGGAATCGCGCAGGGTTGAAAGGCGGTGGGCGATGGCTATTGTTGTTCTGCCTTTTTTGAGCGCCGTCAGCGAGCTTTGTATTCTGCGCTCCGTTTCGGTGTCCATAGCGGCGGTTGCCTCATCGAGAATAAGAATTTTCGGGTTTTGAATAATCGTTCTCGCTATTGATATTCTCTGCCGTTCCCCGCCCGAGAGCCTCTGGCCGCCGGAGCCCACCCTTGTTTCGTAGGCGTCCGGGAGTTTCATTATAAAATCGTGAGCGCTTGCCGCCTTTGCCGCGGCTATAACCTCATCCATTGAGGCGTCGGGTTTGGCGTAGCGGATATTGTCGGCTACGGAGCCTATAAAAAGGTAGATGTCCTGTGAGACCATACCCACATTTTTGCGGATGTCGGCAAGCTTTATGTCGCGCACATCAATGCCGTCAATAAGAACGCTGCCCTCTTTCGCGTCATAAAGGCGGGAGATGAGGTTTGCTATTGTGGTTTTGCCCGCTCCGGTTTTGCCGACTATGCCGAGCATTTTGCCCGCCCGCACTTTGAGGTTCATTTTGCGGATAACGGGGTGAGCCGGCTCATATTCAAAGTCCAGCTCCCGCAGTTCAACATCGCCGCGCATATCATCAAGCGCAACGGCGTTTTCTTTTTCGGTTATATCAGGCTTCGCGTCACACACCTCAAAAACTCTCTGGGCGGAGTCGGCGCACCGTGACCACCAGTTTGACACCCACGCCATAAAGCCGAACGGCTCCTTGAGCATTTCAAGATAGACTATGTAGCTGAGAAGCGTGCCCACGGTCATTTTGCCCTTTGCCACCATTGTGCCGCCTATGCCGAGCACCGCGGCGGAGAGCAGAAAAACAAGTATTTCCAGCATGGGGAAAAGCGTTGCCTCCGCCAGCGACAGGCGCAGTTCCGCCTTGCGCAGTTCTTCGCTCGCGCTGCTGAAATTCTCAAACTCGTCATCCTCACGGGCAAAAGCTTTTATAACACGCTGACCGTTTATGTTGTCGCTTGTTATTGAGGAGATTTTGGCGTAGTAGCGCCAAGCCCTGTGGTGCATATTGCGAAAAAGTCTGTCACCCAGCACAAGGGTGGCAAAAAGCACCGGCAGAGCGAAAAGAGCTATCAGGGTAAGCCGCCAGCTCATACGGAACATAATAACCAGCACGCCCGCCATTGTTGCCGTGCTGACAATAATACGCGGCACGCCGTCAACAAAAAAGTTATAAATATTGTTGGCGTCACGCAGGATTCTGTCCATAAGCGAGCCTGTCTGCTTTGAGGAGTAAAAGCTGAGCGAAAGCTTTTGCATTGAGTTGAATATTTTTGTTTTGAGGTTGAACATAATGCGCGGCATTATGGAGCCGGTAACCCAGTTGTCCGCCGCCTGAAAAAGCACGCGCACAACTCTTATGCCCGCGATACCGAGAACAAGGGAGCCGAGCATTTTAACAAGCTGAGCCTGCGAAAGCCCGTCCGGGTTCGCGAAAACCTTATCATAAAGCGTGCGGGTGCTCAGTTGAGGAACAATTACCGAAATTGCCGCCTCCGAAATCATAAGCAGAAGAATTAAGGCAATCTGCGCCGAGTGGCCGCCGAAAAACTTAAAAAGCCTTACCGCCGTGGCTGAGGATTTGCTGTGCCTGCGGCAGTAATCCTGACCGGGAGGGCAGGGCTTGCCGCATTTTTTGCATTTGCTCTCATTTTCATCACCGCCGCCGCGGTGAGTGTATTCTCCCGTTTCTTTAAACTCGTCAAAAGCCTTTTTGAAACCGTCAAAATCGCCGGCAAGGCCTATTGAAAAACGGGTGACGCTTGTTTGCCCGCCGGCGCTGTTCATAACAAGCCTGCCGGTTGAAACATACTGCTCAACCTCAAACCCGTCAATTTCGTTCGCGGGCACCGAGATTATTTCATCAACCGTATATTTTGTTTCAAGAGCTTTTTTTCTTTTTTTTGATTTGAGCACCTCCGCTTTGCCGAAGGCGATATAAAACCCTTTTTTGTCAAAGGCGAGCCATGCGTCGCGGTAGCAGGCGTCGTTATCCATATCACCGGTGCAGCAGAACATAAAATCCCGTGTTTCAAGCCCGGCTTTTCGCAGCTCATCACACAGCGCGGGCGGAAATCTGCCTTCCGGTTTCTTTTTTGCTTCCCCGCCTTTTTTCGGCGGTTTTTTCTCGGGCACGGCTCTCACCTCTTTTCTTTAATTCACTGATTTGTACGCCTCAGCCGTTGAACGCTGTCAGCGTTACAATTACCGGATGATGGTCGGAGGGATAAATTCCGTCATATTTCGTCAGGTCAACCTCATAAGAGGCGACGGATGAAATAAAACCGTTTACAAAAATAAAATCAATGGGCTTTGTTCTGGTAGCCTCGGTAAACGCGGAATAGCCGTGATATGTTAAACTGTCCATAGTTTTCGCGGCGAGGAATTTTGAATCGCGCAAACCGGATGAAACCGCCATATTATACATAGCCGAACCTTCCTCATCGTTTAAATCGCCTGTGAAAATCACAGGTATGCCGGGGCAGAGTTCCGCAATCTTTTTTGTTACCAGCGAAATTGACTCCTGCCTCGCTATTATGCCGATGTGGTCAAAGTGGGCGTTGAAATGCGCGTAGGTAAAGCCCGTTTCTTTATTTTTAAGAACGGCGTAGGTGCAAACCCTGTTGTAGTTTGCGTCCCAGCCCTTTGAAACCTCATCCGGAGTTTTTGAGAGCCAGAATGTGCCGCTTTCAACAAGCTCGTATTTTTCTTTAAGATAAAACACCGGGCTCGCCTCGCCCGTGTTGCCTTTGTCTCTGCCAAGGCCGACATAGGCGTAATCGCTTTGCATCTGTTCGCTCACCATTCGCAGCAGCGCAACGCTCGCCTCCTGGCAGCCGAAAGAATCCGGCATAAACGCCCTTATGTTTTCGGCAAGAAGGGGAACTCTTTTTTCCGGAGCGTATCTGCCCACGCCTGAAACCTTGAGATTGTAGGTCATAACCGTAATTTCAGACCTTACGGCGGGTTCGGGGAGGTTTTCCGGGTTCACTTTTGTTACGGGAGCAGGCGTATAAAATAAAGCTATAATCGCGGTGAAAAAGGCAATAATTTTCATCATAAACAATCAGCTCCGTTTCGGTTGAAAATTTAATTTATTATAATATAAGATTTTCAAGAATACAACAGACAAAAACGCAGTTTCAATCAATTTGACATTACAGAACGGGAATTTTTGTAAAAAACAACGGCGGACCGCCCTGTTAAAGGCAGTCCGCGATTTAAGCGGTGATTATTTATATACGCCGAAAAGCAGGCCGAACCAGATTATTATAAAATCAAAGAAGCCCGCCTTGGCGATTTTAACAGGGATTGCTGTTTTGCAGTTGCTCACAAAAATCTCGGCGTTTACCGTCGCGGTTTCGTTTTTTGTAACCTTTGCCTCGTTTGTGACAGGCTGCCTGCCGCAGATTTTGCCGTTTATATAACAGCCGCTGCCGTCTTTTTTGACTGTGAGAAGCTCGCTCGCCGCGGAGTATCTGTCTTTATAAACAACATAAACCGTCATACCCTCAAGGGTGAGGTCGGGCCTGTAATAATATGACCTGAGCGTGCCCTTTATTGTGCCGTCTTTGCCGAAGGTAAAGGTTTTGTCGGCGTTGGGGTTTGTTCTGACCGAAACGCTCTTGAAATAGTTGGGCGTTGCGGGGAAATCTATTGAATTGTTGCTGCTGAGCAGTGATGAAACAAGAACATTTGCGGTGTAGCTGATTTTATCATAATAATTGAAGGTCGGCGCGCCGACAATGTCTTTAACCTCATCGTCTTTGAGCGCGACAATCTCGTTGTTGTTTTCATCTCTGAACGAGAAAACTGCGCCCTTAAATCCCGGCTCCTCATTCTTGAATTTAACAAGCGAGCCCGTGCAGGTGAAATCAACATCTTCACGGTATGAAGGCTTTGAGGAGGGCTGACTTGTGAAGCCCGATTTGGAGGCGTCCGATTTGATAAAATAGAGCTTTATCGCAAGCGCCTTGCCGTCGGTGGATGTAACCTCGAAATTGTAATTCTTGGCACTCAGGTTGATTATACCGAGAATGGATGCGCCATAGGTGCGCACATCCATTACATTGCCTTTTTCACCTTTGTCAAGCGGGGTTGTGATGATTTTGCCGCCCACGGTTTCAACATAGGCCACCTGAACATTCTTTGAGCCGGTGGTAAGTACGGTGTAGTTGCCCGCGAGGCTGAGCGTGAAAGTCGCCTTGTCGCCCGCTTTAAGGGCTATTGAAACAGGTTCGTTGATTTTTACATCAACCGCTTTTGATTCCGCGCTTGCCGCGATTGCGAAGCAGCCGAAAACGGTGAGCGCGCATAAAACTACCGCCAGAAATTTTTTCATAACAATTCTCCTTTACAGGTTTAATAATAAATCCGAAACAGCCTTTTTCCCCTCGGATGACAGCGGCAGAAACGGTTTTCTGCACTGCCCCATATCAATACCCATTTGCGTGAGAATTTCTTTTTCGCACTGAAAAACCCCGTAACGGCACATAACCGCAATTATGTCGCTCGCCTCATTCTGGAGCTTCTGCGCTTTTTCGATGTTCCCCGCCTTAAAAGCCTCATAAAGCGAAACAAATTTAGAGCCCATAAAGTTGTATGTGCTGCCTATGGCCCCGTCCGCTCCCATTGAAAGCCCCGCCAGACATATTTCGTCAAAACCGTTGAAAACAACGGCGCGCGGGATTCTACGCTTTATCTGCCGCAGCGTAAAAAGGTCGGTGGATGTGTGCTTTATTCCCGCAATTCTTTCATCCGCCTCAAACATTTCGGCGGCAATATCGGCGTTAAGGCCGAAGCCGTTGCTCGCGGGGAAGTTGTATATAAACAGCGGCATATCGGCAGCGGCGGCAATGTCATAATAATACTGCTTTACCGCCTGCAGGGTGTGCCCGTAGTAAAACGGAGCCACAGCCGAAACCGCGTTATAGCCGAGAGTTTTGGCGTAAAGGGCGAGGTCAACCGCGAAATCCGTGGCGGTTGAGCCTGCGTGAGCTATCAACTTAACCCTGTCGCCCGCAAAATCCTTAACAGCCTTTAAAACCAGCTTGCGCTCATCCTGAGTCATAAGCATAGCCTCACCCGTGCTGCCGCCTACATAAAAGCCGTTTACGCCCGAACGGATGTTGAACTCAACAAGCTTTTTAAGCGAATCGAGGTTTATTGAGTAATCCGGGTTGAACGGCGTGAGCAGAGCGGTGAAAATTCCGCTCATACCGTTTGGTTTATTCATAGAGCGGATAAGCGGCGCAAAGGGCGTCAACGCCCGCCTTCACGGCTTCTTTGCTGTTTTCAAAATCGGTAACGCAAAGTGATATGTACTCTGCTATTTTATCCATATCCTCAGCGGTGAAGCCTCTTGTTGTAACAGCCGCGGTGCCCAGCCTTATGCCGCTTGTTACAAACGGTTTTTCGGGGTCGTTGGGTATGGCGTTTTTGTTTGCCGTTATGCGCACCTCGTCAAGCCTGTGCTCAAGCTCTTTGCCGGTAACGCCCGTGCCGCGCAGGTCAACAAGCATAAGGTGATTGTCGGTGCCGCCCGACACACAGTTTATGCCTCTCTTTTTAAGGCCTTCGGCAAGAGCCGCGGCGTTTTTGATTATATTCTTCTGGTATTCTTTAAACCCGGGCTTTAATGCCTCGCCGAAGCATACAGCTTTTGCGGCGATAATGTGCATAAGCGGACCGCCCTGGTTGCCGGGGAATATAGCCTTGTTCACCGCTTTGGCGATTTCTTCATCATTTGTCAGAATAAGGCCGCCCCTCGGACCGCGCAGGGTTTTGTGCGTGGTTGTTGTTACAATATCGGCGCAGCCTGCGGGCGAGGGATGAAGCCCCGCCGCCACAAGTCCGGCTATGTGGGCTATATCAACCATAAAATACGCGCCTACTGCCTTCGCCGTTTTTGAAATGCGCTCAAAATCGATTATTCTCGGATAGGCGGAAGCGCCCGCTACTATGAGCTTAGGTTTAACCTCACGGGCAATTCTGTCAAGCTCGTCATAATCTATAAAACCGTCGTCGTTTACGCCGTAAGGCACAATGTTGTAGAGCTTGCCGCTGGCGTTTACGGGCGAGCCGTGAGAGAGATGGCCGCCGTGGGCAAGGTTCATGCCCATAACCGTGTCGCCCGGCTGAATAAGAGCCGAGTAAGCGGCAAGGTTGGCCTGGGAGCCGGAATGCGCCTGAACATTGGCGAATTTGCAGCCGAAAAGTTCTTTCGCGCGCTCAATGGCTATGTTCTCAACCACATCAACGCACTCGCAGCCGCCGTAATATCTTTTGCCGGGGTAGCCCTCGGCGTATTTGTTGGTAAGCACGCTCCCCATAGCCGCCATAACGGCGGGAGAAACGATGTTTTCCGACGCGATAAGCTCAATGTTGCGCCTCTGCCTCGCAAGCTCCGCTTTCATGGCTGTGCCCACTTCGGGGTCGGCTTTTGAGACAAAATCAATGGTGTCAAGATAATCTGCAAACAACGGAAAATCACTCCTTTGTGATATTTATTAACCGGAAATAATATACCATATTTTCATACACCGTGTCAAACCGCAAAATAACTAAACATAAGCCTCCGGGCGCGGCGGACGATATGCAATATAAAACACTTGTTTTTTTTCGCGTGATATTATATAATTTATAATACTTTACTCGACAGGAGCTGAAACAATGGATCCCATCAAAGTAGATTTTTCAAAGGAACGCTCTGCAAAAAAGAAAGAAATCGTCATACCGCCCGAAAAAGGCGCGCTTAAAATCATTTTAAGCGTAATCGGGGCGCTGATTGTCGCGGTTGTCGCATTTTATGTAATGCTGCCCGCAATCAACCCGAAATCATACGATTTCTACCTTTACATCGGCATTGTGGCGGCGGCTTTTATCGCCTGCCTGACAATACTCACCGGTGCGTCAAAAAGGCCGGAGTATATGCCCTATGTCAAGCGCAAATCCATAGTGCCCGCCATAGTTATAGGCATTCTCGCCCTGACCGTGGGCATAGGCTGGGTTGTTTCAAGCGTGTTCTTTCACGCGGGCAGATACAGTGAACTTATCTCAAACACAAGGCCGCTTTACGCTCAGGAGGCTCTTGACGCGAACAACGCCTTCAACGGCTCAACGGGCATTCAGAAGGGCAGCCTGAAAGACGAGCTCAACGAAGAAACGGCTGAAAGCTTCTCATCCATCCCCAAACTTGACGAAGACGCCGCCTCATCGCTCGCCACAAGGGCTCTCTCGGAGCTCGCGTCGCTGGGCAAAGTTTCGCAGTTCACCGTTTACCCCGAATACACGCAGATTAACTATCAGGCTCAGCCGGTAAGGGTTGTTCCCCTGCAATATTCCAATATTATAAAATGGATAACCAACACAGGCGACGGTCTGCCGGGCTATATTATAGTCGATATGGCAAATGAGAGCACATCGTTTGTGGAATGCACCGATGACAAGGGCGGCTATGTTCGCTATTCACCCGCGGAGCATTTCAACGAGCTTCTCAAACGCCACCTGCGCTTTGAATACCCGACCTATATGTTCGGCGACTCCACCTTTGAGATTGACGACAGCGGCAAGCCCTTCTGGGTAACGCCCGTTATTGACAAAACCATCGGCCTGTTCGGCGGCGAGGATGTCAAAGGCATTATTCTTTGCGAAGCTGACGGCACCTGTCACGAATACACAATCAAAGAGATAATCGACGGCAGCAAAGACGGCTACGATTTAACCTGGCTTGACAGAATCTACAACTCCGATATGCTTGTTTCGCAATACAACTATTTCGGCAAGTTCAACGGCGGCTTCTGGAACTCCCTGCTCGGCCAGAAAAATGTTTATGTTTCAACAAGCGGCTACAACTACATTGCAAAAGACGACGATGTTTATATGTACACCGGCATAACCTCAATCACCAGCGACGACTCCATAACGGGCTTTATTCTTATCAACCAGAGAACAAAGCAGTCGATTTATTATGAGGTTCCCGGCGGAACCGAAACCTCCGCTCAGGAAGCGGCGGAAGGCAGAGTCAAAGAAAAGGGCTACACCGCGACCTTCCCGCTTCTTCTCAACATAGGCGGCGAGCCCACCTACTTCCTCTCGCTCAAAGACGCTTCAAGCATTGTTCAGCAGTACGCTCTTATAAATGTTCGCCAATACAACAAAATCGGCGCCACCGGAGACAATATGACCTCCTGCCTCAAAGAATACATTGACGACCTTGAGAGCAACGGCATAAAAACAAACATTGACGCCGAGGATGTTGAGGATCAGATTGAAAACGAGGCAAACGGCACAGCGCCCGACAAAACCGCCCCCGGCACCGACGCTGACACCAAACCCGAAGGCGGCGCAGCCCCCGAAAAGCCCGCGGCGCCCGAAGGCGCGATTACGGGCACCGTTGCCGACATCCGCGAGGCGGTAATAGGCGGCAACACGGTTTACTATGTAAAGCTCGCGCAGGGCAGCACTTACTATTCGATTTCCGCCGCCGAGTGTGAAGATGCGATTATTCTCTCAAAAGGCGACAGCGTCGCCATAACCGTAAGCGGCACGGCAGACGGCGCGACGGTAAAAGCGGACGACCTTAAAATTCAATAAACAATAAGCGAGCCGTGTTAAAGCGGCTCGCTGCGGTTTTACGGTGAAAATTTTTTATCTCACTCTGTCCAAAATCCAGAAAAGCCAAAAGAAAACTGTCCGCAAAAACTTTATAAACGGATGATAATCAGCTTTAATATGATAAACAGCAGAGTGATTGTTGCCGAAATACACTGCACATACAGCCTCGCCAACGGCGGGGCGTTCATTCAGGTACAATTCCCGGTTGTGTTTGTAAATAGTAAAACTGCGGTTTTGCCGGGCGCGCAACATTCCCCGCGGCAAAACCCTGTTGCTCATACTGTTACCTGTTGCTCACACTGTTATAATATAATCTTACAAAAGGAGTTCCGGTTATGAATAACAAAAAAGAATACGGCAAGCAACCCAAGGGGCTCAACCCGTTTTTGCCGTTCGGCATATATACAGCCGACGGCGAGCCGAAGGTTTTCGGCAACAGGGTTTATCTTTACGGTTCAAACGACCTTTTTGACGGCGGATACTGCAGCGGGGAATACCGGGTTTATTCCGCCCCTCTCAATGACCTGACCGATTGGGTGCAGCACGGCGTGAGCTTCACCGTTGACGATGTGCCGTGGTCAAACGCCGTTCTCTATGCCCCGGACGCCCTTTTTCATAACGGAAAATATTACCTTTTCTTCTGCCTTTCCGACGGCACCGAGGGTGTGGCGGAAAGCGACCGCCCCGAAGGCCCTTTCACAAACGCAAGGCAGATAATGTTAAACGGAAGCCCCATTGAAGGAATAGACCCCTCCGTGCTGGAGTGTGAGGGGCATATTTACTACACCTGGGGGCAGTTCAATCTTAAAATCGGCGAGCTTGCCGATGACTTGTGCACATTGAAGCCGGAGACCGTGCGCGACTGTGTTTTAACAAACGAAGACGGGGCGCAGGGCTTTCACGAAGGCTCGTCTTTACGAAAAACCGGAGATAAATTCTGCCTGATTTACGCCTCGGAGTATTCGCCCGAATACCCCAACAGCGGCGCGCGCCCCACAAAACTCGATTACGCCCTCGCCGCGACGCCCTACGGCCCTTATGAGCGTATGGGCACGGTGATTGACAACACCGGCTGCGACCCATCCTCCTGGAACAATCACGGCTCAATAATCAAAATCAACGGCGAATGGTTTGTTTTTTATCACGCGTCTTCAAACAACTCGCGGTTTTCACGCAGGGCAAGGGTTGAGCGCATTGAGATTGATGAAACAAGCGGCGTTATTAAACAAGCAAAACCGACAACAAACGGCTTTGTTGAAAAGCTTTTGCCCTCGCATATAAAAAGCCCGTTGAACGCCTGCCGTTTTTACGGCGGAGCTTATGTTACCGAAACGCAGAGCGGTTTTGCCGCAAAAGGCATAACAAACGGCTCCGGCTTTGTTTTCAGCCCGGTTGATTTTGAAAAGGGCAGTTACATTTTAACTCTGAACGGTTCACAAAACGCCGAAACAGGCCTGGCTGTTTATCTCGGCGAAAAGCTTACCATAAACGGCGCTCTGCCCGTCGGTTCCGGAACAAACCGTTTTGAGTTTGCCGCCCCCGCCTGCCGTGAGGAACTGCGTTTTGAGTTTAACGGCAAAAGCGGAACGGAACTTTGTGAAATATATTCGCTCAATATTGAAAATATAAAACATTAAGGTGATAAAATGAAAATTATCAAACAGGGCATTGTCTTCCGCAACAATAAAAGCTTTTTCGCCTATCAGGCTTGGCCCTCCGCCTGTGTTGATGAAAACGGGGTTGTTTATGTTGTGTTCTCCGGTTTTCGTGCGGGGCATTTATGCCCGTTCGGCAGGGTGGTTTTGTTGAAAAGCCGCGACGGCGGAGAATCTTTTTCGCTCCCCTCGCTAACAGGCGGTGGTTACCTTGATGAGCGTGACCCCGGCATACTGTATATCGGCAACGGGAAAATGCTTGTAACAAGGGCGTCGCACCCCGCCCGCAACTATGAGAACGATTACCTTGACTGGATTTGTGAAGATTCGGGAGAAAAAGGCGTTGCACTTGTAAAGGAATATTCGCGCCTGCCCGAAAGCGACAGGGAGGGCGGCTGTTTTTACCGCTTTTTATATGATTACGGCGAAAAGCCGGGCGATGAAAAGAAAATACCCGTTCACACTCCGCACGGGCCCGTTGCGCTCTCCGACGGCACGGTGTTCTACCTCGGCAAAGAGCTTTACGCCGCCGATGTTTTCTCGGTTTACACAAGCGCCGACGGCGGCGAAACCTTTGTAAAAACGGGTGACTGCCCCATACCCGGCGGCTTCACGGCGGACAGTTTTCATGAGGTTCACTGCGCCGAACTGCCCGGCGGAAGAATTATGGCTCTTTTTCGCGCGCACCTTGAGGAAAATGACGATTATTTTACAATGCTCAAAACATTTTCCGCCGACAGAGGCAGAACATGGAGCGAATGGGAACAAACGGGAATATGCGGCTCGCCCCCGCACCTGTGCAACGCGGGCGGCAGAATTGTTCTGACCTACGGCAGGCGCGTTCCCGACTACGGAATTTACGCAAGGGAGGTTTTGCCTGACGGTCGCATTTCCGAAAAGGAATATAAACTGTTTGACGGCGCCGACGACGACCTCGGCTATCCCGCAACGGTAATGCTGCCTGACAACTCGCTTTTCACTGTTTATTACGCGAAATACGGCAGTGATGAAAAAACATCGATACTTTTTACCAAATGGCTGCTTGAATAAAAATAAACGCCCGTCTTTGTCAGACGGGCGTTTTGCCGTTATTTATTGAGCAACCGTTATTTTTCCGTTTTTTGTTTCAGCCTCAAATTCACATATTATGTCATCCGAAGATGTGCCGAGCATCAGCCTGTGCCTCGCGTTGTGAGTGCCGAAACGCATTTCCTCATCATAAAAAGCGAAATCCTCTTTTTCAAGGCGCAGGGCAACCTTTCGCGTTTCGCCTTTTTTAAGCTCAACCCGTTTGTAGGCTTTAAGCTCTTTAAGCGGGCGGGCTACACCGCAGTTGTATGTACCGAGATAAAGCTGAACAACCTGAGCGCCGTCACAGCAGCCGGTGTTTTTAATATCAAATTCCACCTCAACTCCGCCCCCGCGCGCTTCCGCCGCGGCGTTTATGATTTCAAACTCCGTATAGCTCAGCCCGAAGCCGAAGGGGTAAAGCGGTTTGCCGTCGCTGTCGCAGTAGGCGTAGCCCCTGCCGCTCGGTTTGTATGAGTAATAAAGCGGCAGCTGGCCGACGCTTTTCGGTATTGTCAGCGGAAGTTTCGCCGACGGGTTTGTTACGCCGAAAAGGATTTCAACAACGACTCTCGCCCCCTGCTCGCCCGGGTACCACGACTCAATTACCGCTCCCGCGTCGTCAATCCAGCCCGTCATATCAACGGGAGCCCCGTTTTGAAGCACAACAACGCCGCAGGCGTTGGCGGCAAACATTTTTTTAATTGACCGCTCCTGATTGTCGGTGATTGCCTGCTTCGCCGCGTCCACAATAAGGCCGCCCTCGTTGTCACGGTTTTTAAACTGCGTAACATCCGGCAGTTTCAGGCTGCTTCTGTCACTGCCCTCACCCTCGATAATCGAGGTAAAATAAATGTTCGCGTCGCACTGCGGGGCGATTTTTTCAATTTCGGCGCTGTCGGCGAAAACAACCTGAACTGTGTCACCCAGAAATTCGCGCAATGCCTCAAGCGGAGCGGGAGCGTCGTCGCCCTGCCACGGTGTGCCGTAGGGGCCGGAGTAGTTTGAACCGATGGGGATGAGATTCGCGCTCTGACCGAACACGCCGATTTTTTTGATTTTATCCTTTTTCAGCGGCAAAACGCCGTTGTTTTTCAGCAGTATAACCGCCTGCCTCGCGGCTTTAAGCGCAAGTGCCTTATGTTCGTCGCTCCGCACGGTTTTTTCCGCCTCGTCCGGGTTTTTATAAGGCCCGTCAAAAAGGCCTATGCTGAATTTGGCGGTGAGAACGCGCAAAACATTCCTGTCAAGCTCTTTTTCCGTTATATATCCTTTTTCAACCGCCTCAAGCACGGCACCGTATGAATCATACGGCAGAATAACATCAAGCCCCGCCTTCAGAGCCTTGGCGGCGGCCTGAGGATAGTTTTCCGCACAGCGGTGAGCGCTGTAAACGCCTTCAACTCCCGAATAATCGGAGACAACAAAGCCCTCAAAGCCCCATTCGTCACGAAGAATGCCGGTGAGCAGGCGCCTGTTCGCGGAGCAGGGAACGCCCTCCCACGCGTTGTACGCCGCCATTACCGACTGCGCTCCGGCGTCAAAGCACGCTTTGAACGGAGGAAGAAAAACCTCTCTCATTGTGCGCTCCGAGGTGTCGGAATAGTTTGAGTCTCTGCCGCCCGCGCCGTAATTGTCGGCAAAGTGCTTCGGCGTGGCAATTACTCCGTTTTTCTGCAAGCCCCTGCACATTGCCGCGCCCATATCGCCCGTGAGCTTTACATCCTCGCCGTAGGTTTCAACCGTTCTGCCCCAGCGGCAGTCTCTCACAATGTTCACAACAGGAGAAAAAACCTGGCGCACGCCCGCGGCGGCGCATTCTCTGCCTATGGCGCCGGCAACCTCCTCAACAAGTTCGGGGTTAAATGTTGACGCGAGCCCTATCGGCTGGGGGAAGTTTGTGCACATACCCCACTGAGCGCCGTGCAGAGCCTCGCCGTTTTCAATGGGCGGAATTGAGTGAGGCTGGGCTTCAATACTGCTCCTTACATCCTCATTTATCTGTTTTGTAACCTCGGCGGGGCCGGCGGGCTTCTCCCTTGTGTGGTGCATAAAATGGCCGGGGTTGCGGTAACTGCCGTGCATGGGGTTGCGCTTTTTTTCGTATTCGCCGTCAACCTCAAAAATCATATCCGCGGTAACCTGATATATTTTTTCCTCAAGCGTCATTTCGGCAAGCAGTGCCGCCGCGCGCTCTTTCGCGTTTTTTTCCATAATCACACCTTTACCCTGTCTGTCATATTGAACACTATCTCGCCGCCCCGTGAAATATCGGCGTGAGCGAATTCGCAGGCGTCAAGCGGCTCCCCGTTAAGGGTTACCGACTCTGTATAAATATTTTTTTCACCCTGATTATTCACGGTGATTTTCAGAACTCCGCCGTTTTCAAGAGTGATAACCGCCGAGTCAACGGCAGGCGAGCCCAATTTGTAAAACTCCGTGCCCGCGTCGGGATAAAACCCGAGAGCGGAGAACACATACCACGCGCTTAAAGTTCCGCCGTCATCGTTGCCGTCAAGCCCGTCAATATCGGTTGAAAACCTGTTTTTCAGAGTCCACCGCACCCATTTCTGCGTCAAATCCGGTCTGCCCGCGTCATTAAAGAGATAGGGCGTGTGTATGTCGTGCTGGTTGCCTATCCAGAAGCCGCTGCCCGGGTCAATAGCCGCGCGCCGGGCGGAAGCGTCCTGCATAAATTTTTCAAGTTCGCTTACAAAATATTCTTTTGAGCCGAACAGGTCAATAAGCCCCGCCGGGTTGTGCTGAACGCTCCAGCGCCAGTGTCTCGCTCCGCCCTCGCAATACGCCCTGAAGAAATCCGTGCCGAAAATATCGTCAAAAAACGAGGTTATGTAAGGGGTGAATTTCTCAAAGCTTCCGTCGGAGTTTCTCGGCGCGAAATACCTGTTTTCGTCATCCCATATATTCTTATAGTTTTCCGCCCGGGCGGAGAATCTCTCATAATCCTCCTCTTCACCCAGAGCGAGAGCCAGCCTTGCCGCGGCATCGCACTCCCATGAGTATTCGAGAGTTTTCGACACCGAGTATCTGCCGCACAGATCGTCGGGCAGGTAGCCGTATTCATTAAAAAGATTTATTTCGTTTTTAAGGTCACCGTTGCCGATTTTTCCGTCGGCACAGTCACGCATATATTCATAAGCCTCGCGCGCGTCAAAATCAAAGCCTTTAAGGTAGCTTTCGGTCAGCACAATGTTCGCAGGATTGCCGAACATCGAGCCGGAGTACCCGGCGCCCATAGGCCAGCGCGGCAAAACACCGCCCTGCCGTGCCATAAGCAGCAGGCTCTCAACACAGTCGCGCTGAATATCGGGGGCAACCAGCGTGAACAGCGAATGAGTTGTGCGGCAGGTGTCCCAGAGCGACATATCCGTTCTGTAGGTGAAGCCGTCCGCCGTGTGAACCGCTTTGTCAAAGCCGAGATATTCGCCGTTTGCGTCGGTGAAATCGGTAGGCATAATCATTGAGTGGTAAAGAGCGGTGTAAAAAATCTCTTTTGTTTCGTCATCCGCCTCGATTTTTACGGAAGAAAGCCGTTTTTCCCATTCGTCAACGGCGGAGGTTTTTATTTCGTCAAAGGTTTTGTCCCTCGTTTCGGCAACAAGGTTCCGTTCGGCGTTTTCGGCGCTTACAAAACTCACGGCGGCTTTGAGCGTGAACTCATTTTCATCAAAACGCAAAACCGCTTCGGCGCCTTCAACGCTCACCGCGCTCAAAGGCTTGTCAAACCCGGCGCACAAATACACTTTAAGCCCCTGATACCTTCCGCTGAATGTGCCGAAAAGCGTTGTTTCGGCGTTTACCGTTTTTTCGGCGGCGTTTACCGTTATGCGGGCGTTCTGCGTTGTGCCGGAGCTGAGAATGGAAGCGGCGTCAATACAGACGGCGTTGCCCTGTTTTTTCGCGAATTTAAACCTCATAACTCCCGTGTGGGGTGTCGCCGTCATTTCACAGAGTGCGCCGGCGGCGGGCAGATAAACGGAGTAGCTGCCGGGGTACGCCTGCTCGTTTTTGTGCGAGAAAGCGAGGCAGTCGGGCTTTTTGCCGTTTACGCAGGGAGTAACCCGGAACATTCCGTAATCTCTCGCCCCCGTGCCGGAAAGCCTGCCGAGGCTGAAGCCGAGAATGTGCCTGTGCTCATAATAATAGCCCGATGTGTTTGTTTTTATTATCGCCGTTCCACCGGCGGCGCAGGTGTCCGGCCCCACTCTCACACAGCCGAACGGGGCGCAGGCGGCGGGGCTTAACATAGCGCACGCCCAGGGAATGCCGCCCGTGCCGATAAACGGGTTCACATACCCGGTAAGCTCCCCCGTCTGCTTTTCGGGCATTTCGGGTTTCGCGCCGAAGCCGTATGCGAGCGAGCCCAAAATCATCTCCGTGGTAACAAAAAGCGAAATAATCGCCCTGAGAATTTTCAGCATGGGAACACCCCGTTTTCAAAATACTGTATTTTAACTTTAACACAGGTTTATTGTTCTTGCAACGGAATAATTAATATGATAGTATAAAAATATTACAACTCGAAAGGACTGCTGTTATGTTTAAGGCAATAATCTCACTGATTGAAGTTATTGTTTTCTCTCTGGGGCTTGTTCCCGTGAAGGCGGATGTAAACTACGGCGGAGTAAAATTCTCGCCTCCCGCTGTCACGCAGCCGATGTATTTAGCCGAAAACGGTCAAACGGATTTTACCGTTGTTGTGCCGGATGACGCGAGCCCCTGCGTAAACACGGCCGCCGATATGTTTATAACTTATTTCGCGAAAATATGCGGCCGCGCCCCGTCACTTAAAGCCGAGAGCGAAACACGCGGCTTTGAAAACACCGTTTTGCTTGGGAACACGGCTTTTTCCGAAAGTCTGAGGCCGGCCGATGAAAACCTGTCCGGCGACGGCTTTCTGATTTATTCCGACGGCAGTCATCTTATCATAAGAGGCGGAGCCGACACGGGCACGCTTTACGGGGTTTATACATTCCTTGAGGAATATCTCGGCGTGCGAAGGTTCACCCCGAAGCTTGAAAAAGTGCCCGAGAACAAAAATATTGTTATTGACTCGCGCGTTGACCGCACGGTTGAACCCTCTTTTGCCATTCGCAGAAACGACTGCGCAGGAACAAACGATGAATACAGGGCGGCAACAAGAATGAATGTCTCCTTCTGGAGCGAGGCGGAGGATTACGGCGGCGCTCTCACCTATGTTTTGTGGGATGTGACCCTTGACAGGCTTGTTCCCGATTCTCTGTTTGAACAGCACCCCGAATATTTCGCTCTGGGGCAAGACGGCAAACGCACAACCGACCACGTGTGCCTTTCAAACCCGGATGTTCTGCCCATAGCCGTTGAAAACGCGAGGCAGGCAATTCTTGACTGCCCGAGAAAAACATCAAAACATATACACATAGGTCAGAAGGATAACGAGAACTACTGCCATTGCGAAACCTGCGAGGCGCTTTATGAAAAATACGGCGGCGTCTGCGCGCCCACAATTCTGTTCACCAACGCCTTCGCCGACGCCCTTGATGACGAGTTTCCCGATTTCACCTTCACCTTTTACGCCTATCAGGAAACCGACCGTCCCCCCGCGGACCTCTCCCTGCGCTGCCGCGAAAATGTCGTTCCCGTTCTCTGCGGGCTTCACAAGGCGTGCAGAAGCCACCCGCTGACAGATTGCGGCGCGGTTGACGGCGACGACAGCTTTGAAAACCTGTTCGGCGATAAAAAACCGCAGATAGCCGAGGATTTCGCGAACTGGGTGAAAATCGCCGACAGAACATATATTTACGATTACACAATAAACTTTCTCAACACCGCGCAGTTTTTCTCAAATTTCGGCACAATGCAGCAAACAATGAAATATATGCGCGACACCGGCATAACCGGCTATATCTACAACTGCGGCGACGGTCATGAGGCGGCGTTCAACGAGCTGCGCAACTACCTGCTTTGCAAGGTTCAGTGGGATGTTGAGTGCGATGTTGAGTACTGGATGAACGAGTTTCTCAAAGGTTATTACGGCGAGGCGGCGGCGCCTTATATAAAAGAAATCATTGATATTCAGACATCGCAGATAAGCGCGACCGCCCACGCATTTGATTTTGACTGGCACTATCAGTCGGGTTTCTACCCGCTTTACACCGTCGCAAAGCTTGACAGCCTCTGGAACAAAGCTCTTAACGCCGATATAACAAAAGATGAAAAATTCAATGTTGAGCGCGCACAGCTTAGCTGGGAATATTATAAAGCGAACCTTTTCATAGGCAGATATTTCTTCCTCAATCCCCTGAGAATGAAGGCGAACGAGGAGCTTTACGACGCGTTCAAATCGCACGGTATCAACCGTATATGCTCCTTCGGCTTAATCCCCGAAAAAGAAAACCTCTCTTTTATAGAGAGACCGATTGAGTGGAGATAACCCGTTTTCGGCAATACGCATTGAAAAGCGTATAAACCTATGATAAAATGTATTCAACGCTTTAACACAGGGAGGAAAATATGGCGGAAATCGTCAAAAAAGTAAACGGTTTTTTCCATGAGGTAAAAGACCATTGGAAAACCCCGCCGGAGGGGAAATATGTTCCTTACAGAGAATATAAGGATATTTTTCTCGCGGTAGGCTTCAACTATTCGGGCAACAAAACTCTCGAATACATTGTGTTCGCGGCTTCGTGCTACCTTATGATGTACCACTACAAGCTGCCCTACCTCACATTCTCGGTTATAAACATAATCAATATGCCGCTCAACTACATCTGGACTATGATGACCTGGTATATTGCCGACAACCTCGGATTTATGCCGAAAAAGAATGAGCGCAAATTCTACGGCGTTTATATGCTGCTTGTTGTAATCGGTGTGCTGATGATTGTGTTTGACCCGTCGGCTCTTTTCAATCAGAGCGGCAGGTTTGTTACCTATATGAACTCACTCGAAGGCATAAGCTGCGCCTCGGCTTTCAAGATTTTGGGCACTCACCTTCTCTGGAACGGCTGGTCCGGCGCGAGAAACATCTTCTGGCGCAAAAAGCTTATTCCGAAATTCGGCAGATACAAATACAGCCTTTACTGCAACGCCGTTCCCAAATGCGTTATGGTAACGCTCATCGGCTGGTTGCCGTTTTACAACATTCCCGATGTAATTACAAGAGTCTGGGTAGCAAACCTTATGTTCGCGATTTACAACCTCTTCCCGTTTGACAACTCAACCGAAATGTGCGCGCAGAACATAAGCCCCAACACAAGGGAGCGCATCTGGGTGCGCACCATTCCCATAAAGCTTTCGCACTTTCTCAACTCCATAGTGGCTATTCTTATGCCCGTGTTCATCGGTATGCTCCGTTATGAATGGGCTGACATCAACCTTTTCAAATACATAATCCCCGGATTTTTCATTTTCTGCGTCGCGGTAACTATGATTTTCGCGGGCAGAATAAAAGAACGCATTCCGCAGCCTCCGCTTGAAAAGAAGGTTTCCATAAGCTTCTGGGACGGTATGTTCGGCGTTATGCGCAACAAATACAAGTGGGTAAACACCATAGTGGGTCTTATTGACTCGCTGGGCAACGGTATGCTGCCGTTTGCCACAATACTCTACCTTTACACCTTCCGCCTGAGCGGCCTTATCTACTCCCTTCTTGTTGCTCTCGTTTCATTCGCGGGCACTCCTCCCGATTTCTTCTCTCCGTATTTTCTGCGCAGGTTCTCCTACAAACAGCTTATGGTTTTCTATCAGCTTTCAAGGGCGATAGGCAACGCTCTGATAGTTGTTGCCCTGCTTTTCCTCGGCGACAGGGTCAACCTTTGCGGAACAATCTGCGTGCTTGTTCTTATCTTTATGGAGATGACCAAAACAATACCCGTCACCGCCGGGCACGATATGGATATAAGGATAAACGACTACCAGATGTATCTCTCCGGTGAGAGGCTTGAGAATTTCTCCGGGGTTTTCGGCTGGTTTACGGGCCCCATCACATCGTTTGTGAGCCTTATTATTCCGATTATGCTTCTCAAATACGGCTTTAACAGCAACTGGGATGTTCTGTTTGTTGACTCATCAAGAATAAAAATCATAGTAATTCCCATAATAATCGACATTATCGGCTATGTGCTTATGACAATCCCCTACCTGTTCTGGGATTATGACGACAAAAAGCAGGCGATGGTTATGGAGGTGCTCAAAGCGAGGGAGGAAGCCACCGGCGGCAACCTTGACGGCACAACAGACGGAGTTGATGAACAGCTTGGGGCGGAACCGGCCGTTGAGAGCGAAACCGAAAGCGGGGTGACGGTATGAGCCGTAAAAAAGAGAAAAAGATGCACGATTTGGCGGCGATTTACAACGAAACAAAGCTTGACATCCCCGCGGACGAGGTGTGGACCTATCAGGTTGAGGGGCTTAAAGCCCCGGTTATCGGCAAACCCGTTGAGAACGCCGGCAGAAAAAAGGCGGCTGTTGTTGTTATTCTGCTTTTCGCCATCGGGCTTTCCGTTTTCTTCTCCGTTCGCGCTGTTCACAGCGAAACCTACAACTATGAGCAGGTTGAGGGCGGCTGGCAGCTGAGCAAATTCAGCAACCCCGGCGACATTACCGAAATCACGGTGGATTACGCCGAAGGCGACAAAACAAAGCCCGTTACCGAAATACGCGAATACGCCTTTAACTGCGACGACAGGCTCACAAGCATCACCGTAGGCAAAGATGTTAAAAAGATTGACGGCAAATCCTTTTACAGCGTGTGGAACCTGCGCAACATTTATGTTGATGAAGAAAACCCGAACTACTGCGACCTTGACGGCGTGCTTTACAACAAAGATATGACCGAGGTTATATGCTACCCCATTGACCACGACGCCTATCTGAGAGAAAAGGCGGGCTTCAAAGAGGAGCTTTGGCAGGGCAGCGAGGGCTACGGTGAGGATTACATAAACGCTGTGCAGACCTACAGAGTGCCCGAAACGGTTGTTAAAATCGGTGAGCTCGCGTTCAACTATGCAAACCTTGTCAAGGTGTATCTTCCCGAAGGGCTTAAAACCATTGAAACTCTGGCGTTTTTCAAATCCACAAGTCTTACCGATGTTATATCATATTCGGCGGGCGGCGAATACAAATCCCTGCCCGAGGGGCTTGAGTACATCGGCTCCGACGCTTTCAGCTATGACCAGGCGCTCAGTTATATGTTTATACCCGCGAGCGTTAAATACATCGGCCACCATGCCTTCTGGGACACCTGCTATAAAGACGGCGGCGAGGTAAAGGGCGTAAATGTTATGAATGTCGCGCTCGGCGAAGCGGAGTTTGAAAACTCTGTTGACTCAAACGACCACTGGCTGCCGAGTTATGACTGGAAGCTTCTCAAAAAAACGATAGATGTCAATTACTCCGCAAGCAGAGAAAAGTAAAAACAAACCTCATTAATGCGCAAAACCGCCTTCACGGCGGTTTTTGTTTTTGCTGCGGAGTCTCTGCCGGCGCGTTACGCGGTGTACCCCCGTAAGCGAAAAAAACAAACGGCAGGAATGCCTGCCGTTTGCCTGTTAATTAATTATTTGTATTTGCGTTTGCGAGCTGCCTCGGATTTTTTCTTGCGTTTTACCGAAGGCTTTTCGTAATGTTCTCTCTTGCGTACTTCCTGGATAACTCCGTCTCTGGAAGTCTGTCTCTTGAATCTTCTGAGAGCGTTGTCAAGAGATTCGCCTTCTTTAACTTTTACCTGACTCATTCTTTATTCCCTCCCTTTTGCAGGGTTGTCCCTCTTAATCTTTTAGTATTATACAAAACGCCCGGAGCGTTGTCAACAATAAACATTCAAGAAAAACAAACCGTTTTTTAAAAGATTTTATGCAGGTTTAACAACAATGTTGATAAGCTTGCCTTTAATGTAGAATTCCTTGACTATGCTCATACCTTCAACGGAGCTTTTAACTTTTTCAAGCTCTTTCGCGGCGGCGAGCGCGTCTTCCTGCGAGATTTCGGCGTCAACCGTTATTCTGTCTTTTAGTTTTCCGTTTACCTGAACGGCGATTTCAATCTGCGTTTCGACGCACTTGCTCTCGTCATATTCCGCCCACGGCGCCGTTGCCAGCATTCCGTCAAAACCGTTAATCTCCCACATTTCCTCCGTTACATGAGGGGCAAACGGATTGAGCAGCGTAAGGTAGGTTTTGAGTTCGCCTCTTGTAATGCCGCCCTTTTCGTAGATTTTGTTGAGCAGAGTCATAAGCGCCGCTATGGCCGTGTTGTATTTGAGAGTTTCTATATCGGATGAAACCTTTTTGACTGTTTTGTGGAAGAGTGATTCAAGCTCAGGCGAATAGCCGTCGCCGCCGGTTACCATATCGGTAAGGTTCCACACTCTGTCAATAAAGCGTTTGCAGCCGTTTACACTGCTCTCGGACCAGGGGGCGGCTTTTTCATAATCGCCCATAAACAGCACATAGGTTCTCAGAACATCGGCGCCGAAGGAGTCAACAACATCGTTGGGGTCAACAACATTACCCTTGGATTTGCTCATTTTGTCGCCGTCGGGGCCGAGAATAAGGCCCTGAGCCGTTCTTTTGGCGTAGGGCTCCGCGCAGGGAACCTCGCCTATATCATAAAGGAATTTATGCCAGAACCTCGAATAGATAAGGTGGCGGGTAACATGCTCCATACCGCCGTTGTACCAGTCAACGGGCATCCAGTATTTGAGCTTGTCATAATCGGCAAAGCTCTTGCAGTTGTGCGGGTCAACATAGCGCAGAAAATACCACGATGAACCTGCCCACTGAGGCATTGTGTCTGTTTCTCTTTTCGCCGGCGCGCCGCATTTGGGGCAGGCGCAGTTTACAAACTCATCTATTTTAGCCAGCGGGCTTTCGCCGTCGGTTCCCGGCTCAAAGTTTTTGACCTTGGGCAGCCTGAGCGGAAGCTCGTCATAGGGCACGGGAACAACTCCGCAGTGTTCGCAGTGAACTACGGGAATCGGTTCGCCCCAGTATCTCTGGCGGTTGAACGCCCAATCCTTCATTTTGTATTGAACGCCCTTTTCGCCCACGCCCTTTTCCTCAAGGTACTCAATAACCTTCTCTATGGACTCCTTTTTGTTGTCAATGCCGTTGAGGAAACCGGAGTTTACCATTTCGCCGTCGCCCGTATAAGCCTCTTTTGAAATGTCGCCGCCTTTTATTACCTCAATTATTTCAATGCCGAATTTTTTCGCGAAATCATAGTCGCGCTGGTCGTGAGCGGGCACCGCCATAATGGCGCCCGTACCGTAGCCCATCATAACATAATCCGAAATATAAACCGGAATTTCTTTGCCCGTAAGCGGATTTACGGCGGTAATGCCGTCTATTTTAACGCCGGTTTTCTCTTTGACAAGCTGCGTTCTCTCAAACTCGGTCTTTTTGCCGCATTCGGTTTTGTAAGCCTCCAGCTCGTCGTAATTCGCGATTCTGTCTTTATATTTCTCAATTACGGGATGTTCCGGTGCAATTACCATAAATGTTACGCCGAAAAGGGTGTCGGGTCTGGTTGTGTAAATGCGCAGTTTCTCATCAACGCCTTTAAGGGCAAAGTTGACAAAAGCGCCTGTTGATCTGCCTATCCAGTTGACCTGCTGCTGCTTGATGTTGGGCAGATAGTCAACCTCATCAAGGCCTTCAAGCAGTTTGTCGGCGTATTCGGTTATGCGCAGGTACCACACCGGCTTGGCCTTCTGAATAATATCGGAGTGGCATATATCGCATTTGCCGCCCTGTGAATCCTCGTTTGACAGCACCACCTTGCACGACGGGCAGTAGTTTACAAGGGCGTTATCCCTGAAAACAAGCCCTTTTTCAAACATTTTAAGAAAAATCCACTGAGTCCATCTGTAATAGTCTTCCTGCGTGGTGTCAATAACTCTTGACCAGTCAAAAGAAAAGCCGACTCTCTTTAACTGCCCCGTGAATTTCTCAATGTTGGTGTCGGTAACAACGCGCGGGTGCGTGTTGGTTTTTATAGCGTAGTTTTCGGTTGGCAGGCCGTAGGCGTCAAAGCCGATGGGAAAAAGAACGTTATAGCCCTCTTTTCTTCTTTTGCGGCATACCACCTCAAGCCCCGAATAGGCCTTGATATGCCCTACGTGCATTCCCGCTCCGCTGGGGTAAGGGAACTCAACAAGAGCGTAAAACTTGGGTTTGTCGCTGTTATCCTGAGCGTGAAAAACCCCGGCTTCCTCCCATTTGTTCTGCCATTTTTTCTCTGTTTTCTTAAAATCGTACTGTGCCATTGTTTATATACTCCCTCCGCCTTGCGGTGTTTTACGCGCAAGCCGCTTTTATTAATCAGTCCTCAGTCAGAATATCCGACAGGTCAACGGCGCTCGCATCGGTCCACAGGCGCTCAAGGTTGTAATACTCCCTCTGATCCTCCTGAAAAACATGAACGATTACCGTGCCGTAGTCAATAAGAATCCAGCCCGTTGCCCTGCCTTCGATATGGTCGGGCTCAACACCCGTTTTTTTAAGCTCATACTCCACTTCCTCCGCGAGCGATTTCGTGTGGGTTGTGGATGTGCCCGAAGCGATTACAAAATAGTCCGAAACTATTGTTACCTCTTCGGTGCGGATGGCTTTGATGTCAACCGCTTTTTTCTTATCAAGAACTTTAACTATCTCTTTTACGAGTTCAAGTGATTCCATTTTTATTTCCTTTCGGTTAAGTCAGTCAATATCTCGTTGTAGCAGTCCACCGTGTCGGGATGAATGGGCAGACCCTTTAAGGCTAAATCGCGTATTGTGTATGAAGCCGTGTAGATTATTGCCCTTTCGAGGCTTTCACGCGCGAGAGCCCGCACGGTTTCAACATCCGGGTAGCAGCGTTCTTCCGAAATAAAATCGGCTATATAAACGATTTTGTCAAGCAGGCTCATACCGGCCGCCCCGGTTGTGTGGCGTTTGACCGCCGAGAGGATTTCCTCATCATCAACGCCCGCCTCAAGCCTTAAAAAAGCTTCGCCCGCCATAGCGTGCCATACTTTGGTGTTGGCGAGCTCAACCCGGGTCATTTTGTGCCCGCCGCGCTCGATTATGTTTTTCTGCTCTTCCTTGGGAGCGTTTTTCATAACATCGTGCAAAAGCCCCGCCAGCTCCGCTTTATCCGCGTCCGCCCCGTACCTCAGCGCAAGGCTTCTTGCCGCCCTTGAAACGCCGAAGCTGTGGTTGAGCCGCTCCGGGTCGAGTTTGCTCTCGACAAGCCGTCTGTACCGCGGAAACCTGTCGGCGTACAGCCCGTTTTCTTTTATATAGGCAACAACCCCGCTGTCAAGAAAAGCGGAGGCGTCTTCGCCTTTTGCGAGCATGGCGCGTATCTCGGTTGAGCTTATTTCAACAGGGTCCGCCTCAACGGGAATCAGCCGTTTTTTCTGCTCATCCGTAAAACCCGAATAATCAAGCTTTTTGCCCTTTTCTCTGATTGCGCTGCACACCGCGGCAAGGTCCAAAATATCTTCCCACCTGTACCACTGCGTGAAGGTTTCAAGCATATCCGAGCCGGTGATAAGGTAAAACTCATCGCCGGGGTACAGTTTTTTTAATTCGGTGAGTGTGTCAACCGTGTAGCTTTTGCCGCCCTTGTCGATTTCGAGAGTGCTTATCTCAAACCGGGGGTCGCCGGAAAAAGTCAGCCGGCACATCTCGGCTCTGTCTTTCGCGCCCGCGAACGCCGCCGGGATTTTATGGGGCGGAATGCCCGCCGGCATAACCAGCACTCTGTCAAGCCCGAGGGCGTCGGCGGCGGTTACCGCCAGCTTTTTGTGCCCGAGGTGCGGCGGGTTGAACGAGCCGCCGAAAATTCCGGTTTTTCTCATTATTTTATGTTGATTCGTTTTTTCATAATAGCCGAGGTCACGAAGAACAGCGCAATATCCTGAATTACAAGGTAGAATATCGGTGACATCGGCAGCGAAACGCCGTCCGCAAGGTCTTTTTTGCCTATTACGAGCTTGGTAGGCCCGTCGTCATAAACAAGAAAACTGATGAAAATGTTTTTGTCAACAATCGCAATAAAAGCGAACATTATTATGCTGCATATAAAGAAAATAATAACCGCCGAAATGAAGTTCGCGTTCTGGAATGTTCTCATATGGCTTGCGGTAATGGCAAAATAGATGATTGAAATAAACGAGAATGTGATTATGAAGAACATAATGACATAGTAGAAAAGGTAAACCTTTATGTGCGCTATTGAAGGCATACCGAAAAGCGTGAGGGCGACATCCGCCATTTTAACGTTTTCGTTGCCCTCGGCGTATGACGCGAGGTAGCCCCACACAAAAAGAGCGACCGCGTAGCTTACAAACATCCACAGGCCGTAAACAATCATTTTTGAGCCCAGAAGCTGTTTTGCCGTAACAGGCAGGGAGTATGTGAGATAACCCTGCTGCGAGTAGAGCGATTTGTTGAAATCGTAAATAACAAAAAACAGGCTTACGAAAACAAGAAGGAAGGGAATGGCGAAATTAAGAATAAGACCGAGAGCGAGCAGACGGTTGTTGCCTCTGTCTTTTATTATCATAAAAAATACAAACGCTATTATTTCAACAATGTAAATAAGGCTGATTACTCTTGACGACGCTAAAAAGTCGTTTTTGAGCAGCATACCCATTTTGTTGCGGGGCTTGTCAGAATTCCCAGTCATTGCGGAACACCTCCTTGAAGATTTCGTTTATTGTCTGACCCTTGGCGGTGAGATTGGCTGTTGTGTCCTGCTTGAGCAGGGCGCCGTGACCTATCATGATGATTGAGTCAAGCACGGGCTCAATGTCGTGAATAAGATGGGTGCTCATAAGGATTGTTGAGCCCTCGGGCCTGTTTTGCAGAATAGCCTGAAGAATAAAATCCCTTGCCGCGGGGTCAACGCCGCCCATAGGCTCGTCAAGAATGTAAATCTCCGCGTTGCGGCACATAACAAGCAGAAGCTGTATTTTCTCCTGCTGACCCTTTGACATGGTTTTAACCTTCTGCTTGTGGGGCAGCTGAAAAACATCAACCATCTTCATAGCCTTTTTCTTGTCAAAATCATCATAGAAATCGGCGATGTAGTTAATTGAATCGTCAACCGTCATATAACTCGCAAGGTAGGTTTTTTCGGGCAGATAAGCCACCTTCGCCTTGGTGATTACTCCCGGCTTGTGCCCGTCAATGAGAACCTCGCCCGAATAATCGTTGATAAGCCCCGTGAATATTTTGATAAGCGAGGTCTTGCCGCTGCCGTTGGGACCGAGCAGACCTATAATGTGGCCTCTTTCAAGGTCAAACGAAACTCCGTCAAGAACTTTTTTCGAGCCGTATGATTTTGAGAGATTGCGTACGGAAATGATACTGCCCCTGCTCTCCGGCTTTATCTCCTCAAACTCAAAGGGAGCGTCTTCGATAAAGTCGGCGGTTTTTTCGGGGAAATTACTGTTGATATCCATTTTTACCTCCGGTCTTTTACGCCTTTTCGCGCCGTAAAATCAGTTAAGTGTTTTGCCTTTTGCCGCCGCTGCCTGACGGCGCGGGCGGAATAATTCAAGGTATTATAGCACTTATCAACATAAAAATAAAGTATGAATTTATTATTTTAATTAAAATATTGTGAAATTAATGTGAATAATGGTGCGCGGAGTTTGTTTTTGCTTTGCCGCGGCTCCGAAAATAAAACGGCTTCCCCCGAGGGGAAGCCGATGGAAAGGCTTTTAACAACTCACATTGATTTGTCGCTCGCGATTTTGAGCGTCGCGCCGGAGCCGTTGCCGACCTGCCTGAAAACCTCGTTTCTTTGCGCCGCTTCAATGTCGATTTTCTTTATCGGGCGGTGAAAGAGCATTTCAAGGCGGAGAATTGATGGGAATACGGTAATCGGCACAAGGTATGAGCCGCCGCCCGCGTTCCAGCATTTCGCGGCGAACCAGCCGCAGTTGAAAAGGAAGAACTCCCACCTGTTGTTGTTAAGAATAAACTTTGACACATTTTCAAGATCTGTTTTGGATACAACTCTTTTGAGCGTAACAACCAAAGGGTATTTGCCGTCCTGCGCAATGCGGTAGCGCTCCATATTGTAATAAATGCCCGCGCCGTCGCCGTCCATAGTGGAAACGCCGAATGTGGCAACCGAAACACACTCACCTTTCGGGCAGGTGTAAGCGCCTACGGTTATGTCGTGCCCGGTGAGGTTCTTAAAATACAAAAACACATGGGGCGATGCCACATTCCAGTAGGTGATTAAATACATTTCCGCGTATTCATCCGGGTTCTCGGGAATTTCCGGTTCCTCCGGCTCATCCGGGTTTTCGGGATTTTCGGGATCTTCCGGATTTTCGGGATTTTCCGGATTGCCAGGATTGCCAGAATTTTCCTCCTCGTTTACCGCAATATTTGCGTCATTACCCGTTTCGGGCGAACCCGCGCCGGCGCAGATTGCAAAGCAGAGAAACGCCGTAAGCAGCGCGAGAAAAAGCGCGATTGTTCTTCTCATAAAATCATTCCTTCGCAAAAGTGATAATTCAAAGCCGTTAAAAGCGGTATTATGTTTTTTGCTTATGCCGCGGTTTTTTCTTCACCGGGCAAAGCGGGACTTTCGGGCTCAACGGCGTCGGGCAGCTCCGGCGCGGCGCTCACGGGTGAGGCGCCCTTGAGGCTGACTTCATAAACATAGTTGTCAAGCCATTCGCCCGTGTAGTAGTTTCTGCCCTCGACAACCGCCTTGTCGCCGTAAACCGTAAGGCGCATTCCCGTGCCCTTTGCCCTGACACCGAGGTGGTTGCCCTTGCCGAGGGAGGGAACGTTTATGCAGGTTATTCCGTTGCGCTGTTCAACGCAGCAGCCGCCGAAAAGCCTGCGTGTAAGCCTGCCGTTGAGGCCGGCATGAAGATGGCCGCTGATATAAAAGATGTTGTCATATTGGCTTAAAATATTCTGCAGCTTTCTTGTTGTTGCCGAGTCAAGCGCCCCGCCGGGAATAATCGGCCAGGATATGCGCTCGCAGTGGGTGTTTCTCATGGGCCAGTGGCAAACAACAAAAACGGGTTTGCCTCCGCGCGCGCCCTCGGCGACCTCCGCCCTGACAAAATCAAGCTGTTCATCGCTTATATCGGCGCTGTTGGGTCTGTTGCCCTCGCTGCCCATAACAACAACCTTATAGCCGTTGATGTCGGTGCTGTAATAATCCTTCTGTGTGGTTATGCCCATAAATTCGTTGCGGTATTTTATCGCGACAGGTCTCATTTTGCCCGACTGAGTCCATCTGCCGTAGTCGTGGTTGCCGTTTACGGTAACCATATTCTCACCCGTATAGCCGCGCAGAATGGCGTAGGCGTCGGAGAACTCGTCTTCATAACCGCTCTGTGTGAGGTCGCCCGCGACAATAACGCCGTCTGTCTGATCCTTCTCGGCGTTTATGCGCTCAATGCAGGGGCGAACATAAGAGGAGGCGTTGCTCGCGCCTATGTGCGTGTCGGAGACAAGGTCGAGTGTAATAATCTTTTCGCCCTGAGCCTGTGTGTAAGCGGCTGTGTCGGCGGCGCGGAACTCATCCGCTACCATAACATTCGGTATCGCTCTTGCGCCGGTATCCTGCGGCAAAGGCGCGGCAAAGGCCGTAACAGCCGTGAAAAGAGCGAGAATAACAGCGAGAATTACAGCGGTGATTTTTTTCATTTTAATGCCTTTCACTTTTAAAAGATAATATCAGAATAATCTAAGAATTATATTATATTACATAACCCGACAATTTCAAGTACACAAACGAAATTATGCCGGACTTTACGCCGTTTTTTGTAACCTTGCACAAACGCAGCCGATAATACAGGGCAAAATGCCCAAACAGGTTCCGATGCCTTTTCAGCCGTTTGCGGCAGCTCTCTCTGCTCAAAAAAATACGGCAAAACGGTGTTTGTCATAAAGAAGGCGGCTGAGTAAAAACTCAGCCGCTCTGTTTTTTCATCTTTATAAAATGGGAGCAGTAAAACAGGCTTCCACTTGAGGGGAAGCTGTCACCGCGGGTGACTGATGAGGCGGAACACAACCGGCTTTCGGTGTTATACTCCTTTTTTCGCTTTGCGGAGCAGTTCGGTGTCGGTGTAGCTCTTGCGCGCGGTGTAGCCCTTGAGGGGCAGTATTCTTTCGTGAACCGCGTCAAGGAACCAGCCGACCTGCGGATAGAATTCCTTTGAGTATTCCGAAGCGGGGGTAATCCAGTTCTGCGCTCCCACAATTACGGGGGGAGCGTCAAGATAATCAAACGCGAGCGAGGTGATGTTCTGCGCCATATCGTTTAAAATGCTGCCCCTCGTGCACGCGTCACTCGCAAGCAGAATTCTGCCCGTTTTCTTAACCGATTCAATAACCTTCTCATAGTTGAAGGGAACAACGCTTCTCGCGTCAATAACCTCAGCGCTTACGCCGAACTCCTTTTCAAGCTTGTCGGCGGCTTCCAGCGCGGTGTAGAGCGTGGGGCCTATTGTGAGTATGGTTAAATCGCCGCCCTGTCTGCGTATTGCGGGCTCGCCGATTTCAACCTCATAAGTGCCTTCGGGAACACCGCCTTCAACAAAGCGCTCGCCCATATCATATATCTTCTGGCTCTCGAAGCAAACAACGGGGTCGGTGCCGTTGAGAGCCGCCGTCATAAGACCTTTGGCGTCATAGGGTGTTACCGGGTAGATAACCTTAAGCCCCGGCACATGGGCGCAAAGCGAGGTCCAGTCCTGAGAGTGCTGAGCGCCGTATTTCATACCGACCGACACGCGCAGAACAAAAGGCATATTGAGCTTGCCCGCGCTCATTGCCTGCCATTTCGCCATCTGGTTGAATACCTCGTCGCCGGAGCAGACGATAAAGTCGCAGTACATAAGCTCGGTGATTACTCTGCCGCCCGCGAGAGCGTAGCCCACTGCCGAGCCGACAATAGCGCTCTCCGCAATGGGGGAGTTGAACAGGCGATGGTAGGGCAGAGCCTCGGTAAGGCCTCTGTAAACGGCGAACGCGCCGCCCCAGTCGCGCACATCCTCGCCGTAGCTTATGAGAGTGGGATCTTCATAGTATTTGTCGGCAATCGCCTCAAACAGACCGTCGCGTATGTTGTAAACTCTCATCTTCGGCAGAAGGCTGCCGTCGGGAGCGTATGCCGTGCGCGAGAGCTTCGCTATCTTCTGATAACGCTCGTTTTCCTCTTTTGTCTGGTTGACCTCAACGGGGCGGTCATCCATCTTTTCGATTCTCTTATTTGAGAACATAACACTCTCAATAAAGTCGGGATGCTCGTCATAATCCGTGTAAGGGGCCACGCTTATGTCGGAGGCAAGGTCAAACATTCTGCGGTTGCGGTCAATTACAGCCTCATTGAGTTTTTCGAGTTCTTCCGCGGTCGCTATGCCCGCCTGCGCGAGCTCTTTCGGGAAAACGGTGAGCGGGTCGTATTTCTGCCATTCCTCTACCTCTTCCTTTGTTCTGTATGAGCTCGCGTCGGAGGTTGAGTGGCCTGAGAAACGGTAGGTAACAAGTTCAAGCAGAGCGGGGCCTTCTCCCTTTTCAAGCAGAGCCTTTTTGCGCTTGTAGGCGTCGATTACGGCAAGCACGTTCCAGCCGTTTACGCGCTCGGCGTGCATACCCGTTTTGTTTATCGCGCCCAGGCGGGCAACCTCGTCATAGCCCATAGTCTCGCCCTTGGTCTGGCCGCCCATACCGTAAAAGTTGTTGTTGAAATTGTAGATAATCGGAAGTCCGCCCTTGTAGCCGTCCTCCCAGAGGTCGTTGAACTGATCCATTGAGGCAAAGGTCATAGCCTCATACACGGGACCTCTCGCCGCCGCGCCGTCGCCCGCGTTGGCAACAACAATGCCCTTCTTCTTATTGCACTTTTTGTAGAGCGCGACACCCGTGGCAATCGGAGCCGCTCCGCCGACAATCGCGTTGTTCGGGAAAATTCCGAACGGCAGGAAGAAGGCGTGCATACTGCCGCCCAAGCCGCGTGAAAAGCCCATATCCTTCGCGAAAAGCTCACAGCAAAGGCCGAAGATGAAATACTCCCTCGCCATCTCTTTTATGTCGCCGTTTGATTTTGTGTATTTTTTGATTACCTCATAGTTTTTGCCGTCATTATATTCCTGCATTATTTTAAGCAGCTCTTCATCGCTGAGCTTTTTGATTGCCGAGAACGCCTTTGCGATAACCTCGTGATGGCTGCGGTGCGTGCCAAAAATATAATCGTCAACATCAAGGGTGTATGCCTGGCCGACGGCGGTCGCCTCCTGCCCCACGGCAAGATGAGCGGGGCCGGGGTAGGTGAACTCCTTGTTGTTGTAGTTGCCCTTCTGCTTTATGGTGAGCAGCATTGTCTCAAACTCGCGTATTGCCGCCATATCAGCGTACATACCCACAAGGTCTTCGTTTGTAAAATTCGCCTTTTCTTCCTCAAGTGTTTTGTCATAAGCGCATACCGGTATGTCTTTTAACGATATTGTCCTCTTCTCAAACTGAGGAGCGGGGTTTACAAATTGTGATTTAGGCATAGTCTTTCTCCTTCCTTATATCTCAAACAGCGCCTCGCGGATGACTTCGCACACTGAGGGGTGCGGGAAGACAAGCTCTTTGAGGCTGTCAATGTCAATTTCCGTCTCAATCATAAGCGCCGCCCCGTAAATTATTTCAGAGGCGTAATTCCCTATCATATGAACGCCGAGAACACGGCTGTATTTTTTATCATAAACAAGTTTTACAATTCCGTCTCCGCCCTCGTTTTCGGCAACATACCTGCCCGAATATCTCATTGAGAGCGTCTTGCAGGCGGCGTCAAAGCCGAGCTCTTTCGCCTGTTCGAGGGTGTAGCCCGCGCAGGCGGTTTCGGGGTTTGTGTAGATTACCGAAGGTATTGCGCTGTATCTCATAACATCCTTTTTGCCGAGAATGTTGTTTACGGCAACCTCGCCCTCGCGGTAGGCTGTGTGGGCAAGCATCGATTTGCCGTTGACATCGCCCGCGGCGTAAACGCCGGCGACATTCGTTCTCATGCGTTCATCGGTAACAACAGCGCCCTTTTCAAGCTCAACGCTCAGCTTTTCAAGCCCGAAGCCCTGAGTGACGGCGCGCCTGCCTATGGAGCAGAGAACCTTGTCGGCGGGAGCGGAAAGCTTTTCGCCCTTCGCGTTTTCATAAACCACGGCGCCGTTTTCAACCGCGGTCACCTTGCAGCCGAGCATAAACTCTACGCCCTTTTTCTCATAGTTCTTTTTAAGAATTTCCGAGATTTCGCTATCGGTAGGCCCGGCTATTTTGTCAAGCATTTCAACAACGGTCACCTTTGAGCCGACGGAGTTGTAATATGAAGCCATTTCAAGCCCGATTACCCCGCCGCCTATAACAACAAGCTTTTCGGGAATTTCGGTTAAATCGAGAATTTCTCTGTTAGTCATAACAAAGCCTGTTTCAAGCCCTTCGCGAAGGCCGGGAATGGGCGGCACAACCGGGGCGGAGCCTGTTGCTATGAGCAGATTTTTGCCGCAGATTTCGTTTTCGCCCGCCGTGAGTACAAAACCGTCCGCGTTTCTGCCCTGAATTTCGCCGTTTTCGGTAATAACCGTAACGCCGAGCTTCTTCATCTTCATTCCGATTCCGCCCACAAGGGTTTTTACAACCCTGTTTTTGCGCTCGATAACCGCGCTTTGGTTAATCTGCGCGCCCGTCACGGTAACGCCGTATTGCTCGCCGTGGTTCGCGTAATCGAAAATCTTCGCGGAATAAAGCAGTGATTTTGAAGGCACGCAGCCCTCGTTAAGGCAAACGCCGCCGAGAGCGTTTTTTTCAATAACGGCCGTTTTAAGCCCTGCCGCCGCCGCTTTTTCAGCCGCGTTGTAGCCCGCGGGGCCGCCGCCGAGAACAACCAAATCATATAATTCCATTTGTCAGCCCTCCTGTTCTTTCAGGAACGAAGTGAAGTTTTCAAGCGAGATTTTCAGCTCCGAAAGGAACCTTGAAGCGGGGCCGCCGTCAACGGCCCTGTGGTCGTATGTAAGAGAGAGCCCCATAGCCTGATATGTTTTAAATCCGCCGTCAACCGCCTTTATCCGCGTTGTTATTGTGTTTACGCCGAGTATGGCTGTTTGCGGAACGTTTATTACGGGGGTGAAATGCTCAATTCCGTAAGCGCCGAGGTTTGAAACGGTGAATGTGCCGCCCTTTAAATCGTCCGGCAGGGCGGAACCGTTTCTGCATTTGGCGGCGAGAGCCTTCGCCTCCTCGGAAATGCGGTTGAGCGGCTTTTTGTCGCAGTCAAACAGCGTTGGCACCATAAGGCCCCTGTCGGTGTCAACCGCCACACCCATGTGAACGCCGCTGAAATATCTCATAATGTCGTTTTCAAGAAGGTGCGCGTTGAGCGCCCTGTGTTCGGGCTTAGCGAGCGTTCTTGACACAACAAAAAGAATCATATCGTTGAGCGTTATGTTGCCGTAGCCCTGAATTTCGCCCGATTTTATTCCCTTGCGGAAGGCGAGAATGTCGGAGGCATCAAATGAGAGAGTGTGGGTGAGCTGAGCCGCCGTCTGAAGGGAGGCGCTCATCTGCTTTGCTATGGTGCGGCGTATTACGCTCATCTTTTCGTCAACATAATCCGCGCCCGGCGCCGCCTGCTCCTTCTCTCTGCAGCTTAATCCCGAGCCCTGTGCCGCCGCGAAAACATCGCGCTCGATTATTCTGCCGTCGGGGCCCGTGCCGCTGACATACTGAAGGTTTACACCTCTTTTTCCGGCAAGGGTCTTTGCTCTGGGCGAGGCTTTTATGAAGCCCGTGTTGAGAACGGGAGCCGCCTCCGGGGCGCTCTGAACCGCCTGAGCGGGAGCCGTCTCCTCTTTGACGGGAGCCGCGGGAGTTTCCTCCTCTTTGCCCGCCGCGCCGGGTCTGAACTCCTCAAAATCCTCACCGGGGTTGCCTATGACGCAAACATTTGTCATAACCGGAACATCGGAATCCTCCCCGAAGAATATTTCAAGCACCGTGCCCGAAACGGGAGCCTCCTGTTCAAGGGTGGATTTGTCGGTTTCATAAGTGAAAAGAACTTCGCCCTCCTGCACCGTTTCGCCTTTTTGCTTTAACCATTTTGTGAGAACGCAGGTCTCAACCGTTATGCCTACATTCGGCATCATTACAGGTGTTGCCATCTTTTGACCTCCTTACCAGATAACCGCCGTGCCGCTTTTTTCCGCCGCTTTCGCCACCTCTTCGCAGGGCTGTTTCTCGGTTATGAGAACATCAACATCCTCAAGGGTCGCGAAGGTGTATGGCATACTTTTGCCGAATTTTGCGCTGTCGCACAGCATAATGACCTTTTTCGCCTTTTTAACAACGGCGCGTTTAAGCTCGCACTCGCTGTTGTTGCCTACGGTAAAGCCGTTTTCCTCCGAAAAAGCGGAGGCGGCGACAAAAGCCGTTTCAATGTTGAAATCCTTTATAAAATCGAGTGACTGTGTGCCCGAAACGGAAAGCGTAACCCTGTTCATCTGCCCGCCCACAAGCGTAACGGAGGGCTTGAATTTTTTGCAGATTTCAACAGCCACGTTAGGCCCGCTCGTAAGTATGAAATAAGGCGTGTCGGGCAGAAGCTTCGCTATCATCATACCGGTTGTGCCGGAGTCAAGATAAATCGAGCAGCCCGTTTCGGCGTAGCCCGCCGCTACGGAGGCTATATGCTCCTTTGCCGCTTTGTTTTTGATTTCGCGTATTTCATAAATATCCTCAACGCCGCTCCGGTTGCCCGTGTATTTCGCGCCGCCGCGCACGCGCTGAGCTTCGCCGATATTTTCAAGAAACTCTATGTCGCGCCTGAGCGTCATACTTGAATAATCGGGAAATTCCTTTTCAAGGTCGTGAAGTTTTACAAAACCGTTTTCACGCAGAATTTCAAGCACTCTTTCTCTTCTGTGAACACTCAACTTACCTGCCTCCGTTCTTTTTTTATTTAACAATTTTTTGTGTTAATTTGTGTTAATTTTAACAGTTTAAGTCGATTTTATCACAGTATTTATATTTGTCAATAGTTAAAAACGCCCTTGCTCAAGTATTTTGCAACCGCACTTGATTTCTTAACGAAAACCGTCCGCGGAGGTAACGCGCGGGTTGCGGCAGCCGCAGCGTTTTGCGCCGCCGCGCCTGCGGTTTTTTTGTTTTTTGCGGTTACTCAAAAACAGCAAAAAGGGCACCCCTTTTCCGGAGTGCCCTTTGCCGGTCCGCCGAACGGCGGAATTATTTTACCATAGCCTCAAGCGCGGCAATGCTTTGAACGCCGCTTGTCTGACTGACGATTTCACCGTTTTTGTAAACAACCACCGTGGGTATGCTCATAACGGAATGCGAAGCCGCGAGCTCCTCTTCATCGTCAACATTTATTTTGCCCACCTTGATTTCGGGGTGCTTTTGCGCAAAGGCGTCAAGAACGGGTGCGAACATTCTGCACGGGCCGCACCATGTTGCCCAGAAATCAAGAACAACGGGCTTGTCGGAGCCGATAACCTCCTGCTCGAAATTGTCGCCTGTTATTACAAGTTCGCTCATAAAAAACCTCCGTATTGCTATACTTTAACCCAATAATAACCGCAAAACGGAGGTTTGTCAACCGATTTGCCGCCGTGTTCAGCGCAGCGCGATATAGAAATAATCCATACCCGCTTCATTCAGGCAAGGAGTAACCCCCTGCGACGCGCCTGAATTTACCGAAAATCCGCTCTGGCCGACGCTCAGCCCCGGGGCGGACGCCCTGCCGCAGGCAAAAGCCGAAAAAACCCGGGTTTCATCCGTTGAAGGTATGTAACGGCAGCCGGGAGCGCCCGCGGCGGCGACAAAAACCGCTTTGGGCGCAAAGCCGAGTGAAAACGCCCTTGACGGCGAACCCGTGCCGAAATAAGTTCCCGTAACCACGGGTGCGTTGAGATATTCGCGCTGTGATGGGCTCAGATGAATCTCATCATTTGTGATATGGCTGCCGCAGAGCAGGTCTTTATTCATAAAAGACGGAAAAACAACCGAGCAGGTTTCGGCGGGGCAGAGGTTCGCCTTAACCTCAATCCACGCGTTGAGCACAAAAGCGTCGGTGTCTCTGTCGGCGGTTACCCCGCCCGCGCCGGACTGCGTGATTTCAAGGTCGGAGGCAAAGGTCAGCGTGTCAATAACACCTGTGAACGCGTCATAGCACGCCTCGCCGCCGGCTGAAAAGGGGGCGTGCACTCCGAGACGGATTTTAACAAGGGCGTCACGGCAGTATTCGTCGCGCTCAAGCTGCCCGCTGTTGTTCTCAACAAAGGTGTCGGTTATCCTCACGCTGTCTATTCCCACAGCCACCGTCACCTTTGTCAGCGGAACGCTTTTGCGCTTTGCGGGGTACTCAGTGATGAACACCGTGCCCTCAAGCTCCTGCCTTTGCGCGAGCCACGCCGCGATGCTGCCGGGCAGCGCGCTTATCTCACTCATTCTCATCCTCCTCAATAATCACTCTTATTACCGCCCATATATAGAACACCCTGTTTTTCGCGTACACCTTTTCCGCCCTGTCAACACGGTATTTGACGCCGTCAGAGAGAATATACGAGCCTTCGGGGGCGCAGGTCAGGTCGCAGCGCGGCGGCCCGATATAGAGATAATGCCCCTCGCTGTTAAAACCTATGTCGGTATATACGCCGCTTAAATACATTTTGTTTTTATAGCGCAAAGGGCTTATAACCGCGCTGTGCGAGCTGATTGTTTCACCCTGAGCCGAGCAGAGCGCCGCCTGCCTGCCGAAAATGTCAAGATATTTTTCAACATTCATATTTTCACCTGCATAAAACAGAAGCCGCTGTCTTTAAGGAGCGGAAGCGCCGCCTCATAACGCAGATTTTTCTCATCCAGAGCGCGCTTTAAACGGGCGTTCGCGTCCGTACCCACCGCGACATCGCCGGCTTTGAAGGTTACAAGAGACCCTTCGCCCTCGCTCTCCCTGACCGTCAGAGCGTACCTTACCAGCGAGGCGGCAAGGGCTTCAAGAGCCGCGTAATGCTCCTCATCCGTGCGGGAATACCCTTCCCGTTTTGAATCAAAATAGTATTCGCGAAGCCTGTACCTCTTTTCGCCGCAAAAGCCCCACAGCCCGAAGGATGACGGGTTGACGGTGCCGTAATCGCATGAGATAAACCGCCTTGTGATTTCCCCCTCCGGCTTCCTTATATGAAACGCCGGGTCAAACATAGGGTAAACCGCTCCGTGCGCGGCGCTCCACTTCCCCTCCACAAACCTCTCAAAAAACGCGCCGCTGTAAAGCTTTTTGTAGCGGCTGACAATCGAGGGGCTCAGCGACGGGTTGTCATCCATCGTAAAGTGCAGATAAAGGCAGTTTTTCTCTTTCGCCTTTTTTATCCATTCGGAGTGAAACCAGTGCGCCGGATGGTCGGGGTTGCAGCTGAACCAGAGCTTTGAGCCCTCAACAGAGCACCTCGCTATCGCCTGTTCAACAAAAGAGCGCGGCATAAGCGCAACCTCGTCAAGCAGAACGCCGCTCAGGGTCATCCCCTGAATGAGCGAGGCGGAACTCTCGTCTCTGCCCCCGAAAAGGTAAAAACGATTTTTATGGCCGAACGCGCTTATCTCAACAAGATTGCGTGAAGGCTTTTCGCTCACGGTAAAGCCGAGCTCCCTCAGAACGGGCAGAATGGGTGTGACTATATTGCGCCTGAGCGAAGCGATTGTTTTGCCGCATATCGCGAAAGAGGAACCGTTTTTAAGCGCGGTTGCCCATATACAGAATGAAACGCACAGGCAAAAGGTTTTGCCGCTGCGTACCGCCCCGTCGCATATAATCGCGTCGCGGTCGCTGTAAGGGCTGTTTTTGTGCCACCAGCACAGCACCGCCATTTGTTTGGGTGAAAAAGCCCTGAAGCCTCCGTTTTTTATAACTCCTCACCTCCGAGAGCGTTCGCGCCCTCACACAGAGCGCTGAGCAGCGAGGCTTCCGCTGTTTCGGAGCCGGTTTGTGTGTTCTCAAGCCTGTCAAGCGCTTTCAGGCGGTCAAAAAACTTGATTTCGATACCTCCGCTTTTCGGCAGCTTGATTTCGGCAACATTGAAAAGGTCGAGCTTTTCGATTTCATCACCGGTGAGGCAATCCCAGTTTTTCATAAGCCTCACAGCGTCGGCGCATCCGCCGAATGCCAGCCTGCGGTAGCCCTGAGCCGCCTCATCGGGCGAGGATTCTTTCGCCGAGATCTCCTCTTTTATTTTTGCCCTGATTTCCTCTTTGCCCAAAAGGCGGTATGCCGAAGGCTGAGGCAGTGTGAAGCCCGCAAGCGCGGCGGAGGCGCGGGGGTCTCTTGTTCGGGCGTAATACGCGGCGAACAGTTTTTCTTTTTTGGTAAGCTGTTTAACTGCAACCATCTCCTTTACTGTTTTATTATTCGGTGTTTATTTGCCGTTTTTTTGCAGTCAGAAATTAGGAGTTAGGAATTAGGAATTAGAAATTAGAAATTAGAAATTTGGAATTCGGAATTATAATCGGTAGGGGCGATTATCAATCGCCCGCCATTTGCAGTTAGGAGTCAGAAGGTAGGAGCTGAAAAAAATCGGACAAAATCGCCATGCGATTTGTAAAATACCGATAGTTTTTGAAACTGCAAATGAGATTGAGAAAACGGCGTAGGGAACGCATATATGCGTTCCGTTGAATTACGGTTTGTTGCGTTTTCGCGGGCGACAGGTTGCCGCCAATGCAGGATGAATAATCGCGATATATTTGCGGGCGATTGATAATAAGAACCTGCCTGCGGCAGAACCTTGTTACTCGCTTTGCTCGTAATATGCCCCTACCGCGGGAATGGTGGATTTTGCGGTGGCTTTGTCATTTTTCGGCAGCATTGGGGAATCCCGCCCTACGGAGTTCCGAATTTCTAATTTCAATTTCTAACTTCTAACTCCTAACTGCTAAAGGCGAAAGGTTTTACGGTTGTTCACACCGTGAGCAACGAACAGTTCGTAAGAACTGTCTTTTATTGTTTAGTTTTTATTTGTTTAGTTTTTTATTGTTTTGTATTTAATTGCGGCTGATTTTCCGCAGACGGTTCATCCGAGAACGGTTCATCCGATGACGGTTTTTCCGTTGCCGGATTTTCATTCAACGGTCACGGCGGCTTTTCCTGCTGAGCGGCGCTTCATAAATTTACCCTTCCATATATAGTTTGAAACGGCATTTTTCTTACCCTTTCCGGGGTAAAAAACGGTGTTTTCGCTAAAAATATTTTTTTACGGCCGCTTTCCGGCGAAAATGTTTCTTATTAAAAAATATACATTGCACTTGAATTTTATAAAAATATCATTTATACTTATTTACAATCGGGTATAAGGCGAGTTTTCGCCGAAACAAACCCGTAAAATCAGGAGGAAAAAATAATGAAAAAGATTTTTGCTTTACTGCTTGCTCTGTCAATGGTACTCTGCATGGCAGCCTGCGGCGCCGAAACAGAAGATGAAAACCTCACCTCGGATGTTGTAACCGCCGCCGTGTCGGAAGAAGACAGCACCGAAGCCCCCGAGGAGAGCACCGAAGCGGCAGAAACAACAACGGCGGCTGAGACCACCACTGCCGAAGAGACTGAAACGGAAACCGAAGAAGAAACAACAGAGGCCGAAAAGAAGCCCGAAACCAAAGAGGAAATTGTTGAGTATTTCAACACCGCGGTAAACAAAGTCAAAACAGACGCAAAATCCGCTACACGCAACTATTCCAAAATTTCACTCGCGGGCTCAACCACACTTCCCTCCGCTCTGAGCGGCATTCTCCGCATTTTGGGCGGCGCGGACAAATTCCTCGGCGACCAGCTCTCAAAGAACAGCAAGGGTTCCGAGACCTTCACGGGCAGTCAGATTAAAAACACCTATCCCGTTGAAAACGAAAGCTGGGCATCCAAGCTCACGGCAGCCGATGTAAAGACCGCCACCTGCACCGAAGCGGACGGCAAATACACAATTACAATCATTACCGTCGCAGACGGCAAATCCGCAAACATTCAGCACGGCCAGGGCCACGCCCCCAAGGCTTTCAACGTAGTTCTTCCCGGCGTTGTCAATGACAACATTCCCGGCGTGGCAACAAGCATGGTAGGCACAGCCACAATGAACTACCCCTCATCAAAAGCCGTAATCGTTGTTGACAAAGAGACGGGTCACGTTCTTACCGCGGACTATGACCTTTACTGGACCATAAACTTTGACAAAGCGGGCGCAATTCTTCCCTTCCTCACCTCCGATTCGTGGTCAATTAAATACTGATAAGGAGAAACCCGCACAAAATGAAAAAAGAAGTTCTTATTGAAACATCCGCGCGCCATGTTCACGTTACCCGTGAGGCGCTTGACATCCTTTTCGGCGAAGGCTATGAATTAACAAAAAAGAAAGACCTCTCCCAGCCCGGGCAGTTCGCCTGTGAAGAGAGAGTGGCCGTTGTGGGCAGCAAGGGTCAGTTCCCCGCCGTTTCGATTTTAGGCCCCATCCGCCCCGCCTGCCAGGTTGAGCTTTCGCTCACCGACGCGCGTTCAATCGGAGTTACCGCCCCCGTGCGCGAGAGCGGCGACATAGAGGGCAGCGGCCCCTGCAAGCTCGTTGGCCCCAAGGGCGAGGTTGAGCTTGACTGCGGCGTTATAGCGGCAAAAAGGCACATTCACGCCACCCCCGAAGACGCGGAGAAATACGGCCTTGAGGACAAGCAGATTGTCAAGGTTAAAATTGACTCCGCCGGCGGCCGTTCGCTTATTTTTGACGATGTTGTTGTAAGAGTGAGCCCCAAATTCGCCCTTGCGATGCACATTGACACAGATGAGTCAAACGCCGTTGTTCCCGCACCCGGCACAATGGGCGAAATCCTTGATTAAACGCCCCGACAGCCGTAACTGCAATCAACAATAAAAATTGCCCCCTGCTGTTTTTCGCGGCAGGGGGTTTTTGTATATGAGCGCGATTGAAAACTCTTTTCGCTGTTTTGACACATACAATACATTATGCTATAATCGGATAGACTTTTAAGCCGTAACATCGGCGGGAGAGATAAAATGAAAGAAAAATATCCGCTTTACACTCTGCTCATTGAAATAACCAAAAAATGCAACGCCGCCTGCGACCAGTGCGGCTCCAGATGCGACATTAACAGCGAAGAACTGCTGACAAAAGAGCAGATTTTATCCGCCATGCGCGACCTCAAAGAGAATATCGGCACCTACACCATGATAAACATTTCGGGCGGCGAGCCGCTTTTGAGAAAAGACCTGTTTGAGATTATGACGGAGATAACCGCTATGGGCTTTGACTGGGGAATGGTGTCAAACGGCTCGCTCATTACCGACAGCGTAATTGAAAAAATGAAGGCGAGCGGGATGAAAACAATCACCGTAAGCCTTGACGGCCTGCGTGAAACGCACGATTCCCTGCGCCACCTGCCCGGCAGCTATGATAAAATAATCGAGGCGCTCAAAAAGCTTAAGGCGGCGGCCTTTCTCGACCACCTTCAGGTAACCTTCACCGCCAACAAACGCAATGTTTATGAGTTTGAGGAGCTTTACGAAATTCTCAACCCCATAGGGCTCAATTCAATCAGGGTGAGTTTTATGGACCCTATCGGCAGGGCGCTTGACAATACCGACCTTCTTTTAAACCGCGAGGAGATTTTGTACCTCACCGGGCTTGCGAACAAAATAAACGCGAACCCGCGCAACACAAAAATCATTTGGGGCTGCCCGCATTTTCTCGGCGGTCTGCTCGAGCGCAGGCGTTTTATGTGCTTTACCGGCATTTACGGGGCGTCAATTCTCGTAAACGGCGACATTTTCGTCTGCCCGAATGTTCCGCACCGCCCCGAATTCATACAGGGCAACATTCTTAAAGACAGCCTGAGCGAGGTGTGGAAAAACGGCTTTGAGTTTTTCAGGAACCGACCTCTGCCGCAAAAGTGCGAAGGCTGCGAATATAAAGAAAAGTGCAAGGGCGACTCCGTTCACACAATGGATTTTGACGCGGGCGAGCCTCTCTTCTGCTACCGCGACAATCTTAAAAACCCCGGCGCGCAGGCATATAAAGATGACCTGTTCGCCCGTTACCCCGGCACAAAATTCTTTGAGATTTCGGGCGATGACGAAGATGCCGCCGAGCTTATAATCGAGCCGGACGCCTACCGCTCAATAAAGCAGTATTTTCATATGGGTGAAAATAATCCGCTCTCCATGTATGAGCAGCAGATGGCGCTTATAGGTTTTGAATACGGCAAAACCGGTGTTGTGCGCTATGTTATACCCTGCGACGGGGCGTACAGAGCCGAAGACAACGCGATTTTCAGCGGCAGAATTATTAAAACCGTTGAAAGCGAGCTTGCAATTATAAACAAAAACTATTATAATAGTTCCGACAAGGGGCTTCTCGGCAGCGAGTGTGACAATAAAAAACCTATGAAATTTTTAGGCTTCATCCACAGCCACCCCACTCAGAGCGAGCTGCAGTACAGCACGGGCGACGACCGTATTCACGGGCGTATGATCAGAAAATACGGCTCCTATACGGGAGTGCTCGTAAACCCCTCTGAAAACACAATAGGCGCTTATTACGGCGCTGAAATAAAACAGGCGAAACTGATAATACCGGAGGTATGATTATGGATTTCATTTACTGGCTCTTTGTTGACAACCCCGTCGCGCGTTTCTTTATCGATTTTTTCTGGAAATTGTTCCCGCCCATTGTTTATTACGGTTGCCCCGCGAGCAAAAAGGCGGAAATGCTGCAGCTTAAACAGAAGCTTTACAAATAACACCATAAAGGAGATTTGTCATGCGCGCTTTTTTCAGGCGTATAGCACTCTGGTTCAAAAACCTTTTTCACCGCGATGAGGGCGGAGGAGGAGACCCCTTCGGGTATATGGATTATTACGGCTGCCCCAACAGCAAAAGGGCGGCAAAGCTTCAGCTCGGCAAAAAAACACTGTAACGGCAAAAGGCGAACAGGGTGTTGAACTGTTCGCTTTTTCTTTTTGAAAATCTACGCGCAATACTCCGCGTATATTCAAACGGGGCTGTCACACACCGACAGCCCTGTTGTTTTTTATTTTTATTTGATTTTCGGCTTATAAAAACGGATTATTGATTGATTACGGGCAGAATATGGAACAAGCCCTTGAAAAACGCTATGAATTTATCAAAAAATCCTTTTTTGACCTCTACCTTTTCTTTTTCCGAATAGACGAAAATATCGTTATCCGCCGTGCGCATAAGCACCTGTATTTCAAAGTCATCCCTGACCTCGCCGAGCGTTATGCTCTGCTGATTGTCACCTTGCCTTTCGCCGTTGACATACCAGTAAAACTCAACATTCGCGGGCGCGTTTTCCGGTTGAGCGGTAAAGGTGATTGTGGTGCGGAAATCAACCTTGCGCGAAGCGACATAACCTCTGATTTTAACTGCCGCCGCGCCGTGTGAAAATATAACTTGACATAACCGCCGATTTGTCTATAATATAGATATAATAATTGAACGGGGAGCTGCCGGAGGCGGCTGAGAGGGAGTAAAACCGCTCCGACCCGAAACCTGATTTGGGTAATTCCAACGTAGGGATATATGCGATTTTTGCAGATATGCCCCGGCATATCTGCTTTTGTTTAGGAGATAAAATGGTAACAGTAAACGGAGAAGGCGTGAACGCGGCGGGCAAAACCGTTATGCAGTATATTGAGGAAGCGGGCTACAACGCGCAGCGCGTTGTGGTTGAGAAAAACCTTGTTATTTTAAAGAAAGACGAGCTTTCAACAACCGTGCTCGAAGACGGCGACACCGTTGAGATTTTAAACTTTGTCGGGGGCGGCTGATATGATTGCGAAGGAAGAACTTGACAGAGCCTTTGACGCCCGTTTCGCGCCCGAAATCAAAACAAAGCTGCGCTCCGCCCGCGTTGCTATAGCGGGGCTCGGCGGTCTGGGCTCAAACATAGCCGTTATGCTCGCGAGAAGCGGCGTCGGCCACCTGTTCTTAGTCGATTTTGACAGGGTTGACACAACAAATCTCAACCGTCAGGCTTACACAATACCGCACCTCGGTATGAACAAAACAGACGCAATCAAAACAATTCTCGGCGATATAAACCCTTACCTCAACATAAAAACCGGGTGCGTCAGGGTCACCCCCGAAAATGTCGCTTCGCTTTTCGGTGATTACGGCATTGTTTGCGAGGCGTTTGACAAGCCCGACCAAAAAGCCATGCTTGTGCGCGAGCTTCTTACCCAAACCGGTGCAATCGTTGTTTCGGGCAACGGAATGGCGGGCTTCGGCGACAGCAATGAGATTAAAACAGAAAAAATCAACGGCAGATTATATGTTTGCGGCGACCTTTCAACGGATGCAGGCGACGGCACGGGGCTTATGGCGCCGAGAGTGGCTGTGTGCGCGGGTCACCAGGCAAACAAGGTAATACAGCTGATATTAAAGTAACACAGTGAGGTTCACTATGGATGACAAACTCATTTTAGGCGGTCACGAATTTACAAGCCGCTTCATTTTAGGTTCCGGCAAATACAACATAAACCTTATAAAGGCGGCGGTTGAGCAGGGCGGAGCGCAGATTATAACCCTTGCCCTGCGCAGGGCGAACACTCAGCAGAGCGAGAATATACTCGACCGCATTCCCGAGGGCGTAACCCTGCTGCCCAACACATCCGGCGCAAGAAACGTGGATGAGGCGGTAAGAATAGCGCGGCTGAGCAGGGCTATGGGTTGCGGCGATTTTGTGAAAATCGAGATTATGCGCGACGCGAAATATCTTCTGCCAGACAATTATGAAACCGTTAAGGCAACAAAAATCCTCGCGGATGAGGGCTTTGTTGTTCTGCCTTATATGTACCCGGATTTAAACATAGCGAGAGACCTGCAAAGCGCGGGCGCGGCCGCTGTTATGCCCCTTGCCGCCCCCATAGGCAGCAACAAGGGCCTTGCGACAAAAGATTTTATTCAGATATTGATTGATGAAATTGACCTGCCGGTTATTGTTGACGCGGGTATAGGCAGGCCCTCCCAGGCGTGCGAGGCAATGGAGATGGGCGCGGCTGCCGTTATGGCAAACACAGCCATAGCAACCGCCGGCGATGTTCCCGCTATGGCGGGCGCCTTCCGTCAGGCGATTGAGGCGGGGCGCGCGGCTTATGTTACCGGTATGGGCAGGGTTCTCGCGAGGGGCGGCAGCGCCTCTGACCCGCTCACGGGCTTTCTCAGATAAAAGAGGTGTATTGTTTTGACTCCCGTAAACGAAGAGAACAGTGTTTATTTTATAGATTCAAATGAACTTCCGCCCGCGGCGCTTGAACGCAAGCACGCGCTTGAAACCGACCCGTCAAGCCGCACAAACCATATGGAATATCTGCCGGGTATGGAGGTTATCGACTCCGATGTTAAAGACCTCGTGCTTAAAGCGGTAAGTGAATATGATTACAATTCATACACAGCGCGCGATGTTGAACTCGCTCTGAGCAAAGATAACTGCTCGGTTGAGGATTTCAAAGCCCTGCTCTCGCCCGCCGCCGCTCCCTACCTTGAGCAGATGGCGAGAAAGGCGGAAAAAATCACCGCGGAGCATTTCGGCAACACCGTTTATATATTCACTCCGATTTATATTGCCAACTACTGCCAGAACTACTGCGTTTACTGCGGTTTTAACTGCTATAACAACATACGCCGCAAGAGGCTGAGTTTTGAGGAAATCGAGCACGAAATGCGGGTTATCTCGAAAACCGGTATGGAAGAAGTGCTTATGCTCACGGGCGAAAGCAGAAAATACTCGGATATTGAATATATCGGCGAGGCGGTAAAAATCGCGAAAAAATATTTTCGCAATATAGGCATTGAAATATACCCGGTCAACACGGATGAATACAAATATCTGCACGGGTGCGGCGTTGACTACGTAACCGTTTTTCAGGAGACATACAACACCGACCGGTATGAGACTTTGCACCTTATGGGGCACAAAAGGGTTTGGCCTTACAGATTTGACGCGCAGGAGCGTGCCCTTCGCGCCGGTATGAGGGGCGCGGGATTTTCCGCCCTGCTCGGCCTTGACGATTTTCGCAAAGACGCCCTTGCCACCGCCCTTCATGTTTATCACTTAAACCGACGCTACCCTCACGCGGAGCTGAGTTTAAGCTGCCCGAGGCTTCGCCCGATTATAAACAATGAGAAAATAAACCCCCGTGACGTAGGTGAGAAAGAGCTGTGCCAGGTGCTTTGTGCCTACCGCATTTTTCTGCCGTTCGCGGGCATAACCGTTTCAAGCCGCGAGAGCGCGGAGTTCCGCAACGGCATAGCCAAAATCTGCGCAACAAAGGTTTCCGCCGGCGTTTCAACCGGCATCGGCGACCATGAGGAAAAATACACCGGCAGTCAGGATGAAGACTCCGGCGACGAACAGTTTGAAATTAACGACAGCCGCTCAATCGCGAAAATGTATGACGATATGCGGCGCGGCGGGCTTCAGCCTGTTTTAAACGACTATATTTATGTTTGATTATTCAAAACTTATCGCGGTAACCAACCGTCTGCTGTGCGAAGGGGATTTTTACAAGCAAATTGAAAAAGTGTGCGCGCTCGGCCCCCGCTCCCTTATTCTGCGTGAGAAAGATTTGAGCGACGGCGAATATGAAGCCCTTGCCCTGCGCGTGAGCGAAATCTGCGGCAAAAACGGTGTTGAGTTTTATATTCACTCTCACATTGATATTGCCCTGAAACACGGCTTCAAAAATATCCACCTGTCAATTCCGGCCCTGCGTGAGAGTAAAAACAGGCTCGGCGGCTTTGACAGTATAAGCGTTTCATGCCACAGTCTTGATGATGTAAACCTTGCGCAAAGCGCCGGCGCCGCGCGAATTGTTCTCGGCACGGTTTTTGAAACCGCCTGCAAAGAGGGTCTTAAAGGCAAAGGCCCCGGTTTTGTTAAAGAAATCAGCGAAAAAACAAGCCTTCCCGTTTACGCTATAGGCGGCATAACCCCGCAAAACCTTGCCGATGTTATCGCGGCGGGCGCCGCGGGCGGATGTATGATGTCGGGCTTTATGAAAATATAAGGAATGTGATTATATGTTTTTTGAGTTTAACGGCAGCTCCGTAAATGAGATTGGCTCCCTTTCACTTAATGAGGGTTCGCTTTTTTGCGGTTATGTAAGCGTTGACGAGCTTGAGAAAATCTACGCGGAACTGGGCTTTTCGGAAACAACGGTTGAGTGCTGCCGTGTTGCCGCCGGCGGTTTTCGCTCCGGTGTTGAGATTCACGACGCCTACACCTTTACCGAACTGCGCATAATAAGCCCCGACCGCAAGCACGACGACTGCGTGGCTCTTTACGCAAAAAAGAACCTTTTTCTTGTTGTTGACGTAGCTGACAATGACGGCAGCATAAAACAGCGTTTTCTCTCGGCGGTCAAACGCTACCCTGCCGCCTCGGCAACACTTGAAAAAATCATTTTCGCCTTTTTTGACAAAATCATTTCGGGCGATGTCAAAACACTTGAGGATACGGTAACAAGGCTCACCGACCTTGAGGAGCTGTTGTTTGACAACAAAGCGGATGACTCCTTCACCGCCGACCTTCTCGCCATAAAAAAAGATCTGCTCAGGCAGCATAACTACTATGAGCAGATTCTTGACATTACCGAAGCTATAGAGGAAAACGAAAACGGTATTTTCACAGATGACAATCTGATTTATATAAGCAATATTTCCAAAAAGGTTGAGCGCCTGCGCGAAGATAACGACAGTTGCAAAAACACGGTTGAGCATTTGCAGAGTGCCTACACCTCTCAGCTTGACGCCCGCCTTAACTCCACAATGAAAACCCTCACCGTGCTGACAAGCATTTTCTTCCCGCTGACCATTATTGTGGGCTGGTACGGTATGAACTTTGAGTCAATGCCGGAGTTCAAATGGCGTTTCGGCTACCTTTTTGTTATTCTGCTTTCGGTTTTTATAAGCCTCGTTATGATTTTTATCGGGAAGAAGAAGAAGTGGTAACTTCCTCTGTTTTATTCACCGCCGTTGTTTTTTCGCTTTTGCGGTACTCTTTTTCATGCGCTGTATATTCTTTCTTTTTCGCCTTTGTTGTTGTTTCGACAACAGAGGCGGTTTCTGTTTCTTGCGTAATTTCGCTCAGATCCTCCTCATCGCCGCTTTGCGGATAAACCGCCGCCGAGCCCTGAGAATAGGATTTGGGCATTGTGTAGTTTTCAACAAGATAATACTGACCCATACGCTCGATTATGCTTTTTGAGTAAGCGGAGTAGTATATTCCCTGATTCCACTTTCTCTGCGCTCCGCCCTCACCTAAGTTGTAGCACATCAGCGCTTTGTTGTAATCATTATATTTTCTCAGGTATGATGAAATAAAATAAACGCCGCAGTCAATGTTTTTGTAGGGGTCAAGCAGGTCATTCATTGAGGTTATTCCGATTTTTTGACTCAAAAAGCTGAAATTGGAGGAATTTATCTGCATAAGGCCGTAGTCGTATGTGCCGTTTGTGTTTTTGCCGATTTCGTAGGGATTGAAATTGCTCTCGCGCCACATAATACAGAACAGCAGGTCGGGGTCAATTCCGTTTTGCTGAGCCTTGTAGATTGTATAAAGCGCGATGTCGTATGAAAGGGGCAGCGGCCTTGTGCTGTTGGCGTATTTTAAGTTATGAGATGTGTCTTCCCCGCCCTCGGGCGAGCCCTGCGCCCCGGCGTATGAGGCTATAAAATCGGGATTTCGGGTGAGAGATTTTATAAACTCCGCCCTTTCTTCATCCGACATAATGACTATATCGGGTTCTTCTTCCTGCGCGGCGGTTGTTCGCGGCGGGGTTTTTGCCGCGTTTTTTACTGCCGCGCGATGCGTTGCCGTAACAATTCCGATTGCCGCTGCTATAACTGCCGCGGCAATCACAAGCAACGCCGCCATTTTGTTTTTCATCTGTTTTATCCTTTTTTGTTCCGCTTTAAATTTTTAAAATATGATTATCTGAAAAGTGCCCCGAACGCTGTTTTGAGTGTGTCTCTGAGCATATAACGAAGGGAGCCTATCATTTTGAACAGCATATTGAACACGGTTGAACTGTTCTGCGCAACAAGATCCGTGCCCTCCGACTTTGCGCCGCCGTATGAGGATTTGTAGCGGCACAGCCACGAAACAAGGCCGTCGGGGTAAGTAAGCTTGATTGTTTTGCCCGTTGCGTCGGTTGTTGTCATATTCGGGTAATCGCCTTTTTCATAGGTGAACATATCGTTTGACGCGGCAAACCAGACATGATGGTTGCTGCTTGCCTTTTTGCCGTCGGGCAGGCAGACTTTGCCTATAACGGACATACGGCAGTCCTTCGGCCTGTGCGTGAAGGCGCACACCTTCTCCCATATCTCTTTGCCGTAAACATAATAACCCGCGAGAATATCGAATTTTGAGCAGGAGAACCAGAGCGGTGTGTCGGCAATGGCTTTAAGCTGATCGTCGCTCGGAATATAAGCCGGGCACATCGGGAAAGCTGCCGCGAACATTTCAGGGTAGGTGGAAAGCATTTTTATGGTCATTTTGCCGCCCATAGAGTAGCCGCCTATATATATTCTTTTAAGGTCAATGTTTTTTGAGTTTTTCGCAATAAAATCCTGAATAGCCTCATAGAGCGGTTTTACCTCGTCATCGGTCCAGGTGCCCATAGCGTCCTTTGACTCATCGGAACGGGGAATAAACAAATAAGCCGCCCCGTTTGTGAATTTGGACTGCATCTCCTCACCCGCGAAGGCGGGGAAGTAATTGTCTTCTATCTGTTCACGCGGTTTTCCGCCCTGACCCATACCGTGGAGCAGAATAACAAGGGGATATTTTGTGCCGCTCTTGAGATTGCGCGGAGTGTAGCTGACATAATCAATGGCTATGCCGCCGACTTCGGGCCCTTTGGCGTCAACAAGCTCGCCCGCGAGCTTCGCAATCCAGTCCGGGTCATCATAGGCAAACGCGCAAACAGCGCATGAGCCCGCGATTATCACTGCCATAAGTAAGCATAAAAATTTTTTCATAAAAATTCTCCCTGCCGTGTTATATTATTCCGCCGCCGCGGCGGTATTGATTTCATCCACCGGCAAATACTCATCTGAGCCGGATTTTATTTCATCAAGGCATTTGGCGCACACGGGTCTGCCCTTGAAATCGCTGAGTTTTCTTCTTGAACGGCAAAAAATACATACCTCCGCCGACTTTGAAACGGTAACAACACCGTTTTTGCAGGTCAGAAGCACCTCACCGCCTTCTTCGGGAATATTCATCTCTTTGCGGTACTGTTTGGGTATAACCACCCTGCCGAGCCTGTCAATTTCCCTTAAATAACCCGATTTTGCCATAATTCACCTCATATAAGCGCAATACTGCCGGCAACGGCAAGCTGCGCGAAAAAATATGTGTAGATATATATTCTGCGAACACCGATTGTGTCAAACCTTTTGCCGGCAAAAAGCTTTAACGCCAATGTGAAATCGGAAACAGTAAACAACAGCGAGCCTGCCGCTGCCGCCGCGCCGAAAGCAGGACTTTTTCCGCCGGTAAAGGCGAGAATCCACGCGGATGAAAGCATGGAGAGAAGCATAAGGGCGTAAACCGCGACAGCCGGGGCGAGTTTGCCGAGCTTAACCTTTAACGCGTGTTTAATAACGGTTACAACACACATAAGCGCCGCCGTAACAATAAAAAACGCGTAAACGGTTTTTCTGCCACCGGGGTAAAGCATAAGCATAAACGCGATTATGTAGAATATATGCCCCGTAAGAAAAGCGAGCCCTCCGAGTATTCCCGCCGCCGCTTTGGCACCTTTTGACCTGTTCTCAAGGAAGGGGTCGAATGTCATAAAAACATCGCCTACCCACCCGAACGCGAGCCCCGCGAGAATAAGCGAACGGTAAGTTTCGTTTTTTGATAATAAACCGCACAAAATGCCGAAAAGCAAAAAGACGCTTGACGCGAGCATTTTAAAATAAAATCCTTTTTTTGTGGATTTCGGCCAGCCCGCCCGGCAGAACAGCGCCGCAAAACAAAGTTGCGCGGCAATAAACACGGCTGTAATAATTATCTTCAAGTGAAATCAACTCTCTGCGCAAATAAAAATAATGGTTTTTATTATATTTATACTATTATATCAATTTGATTGCCTGTTGTAAAGTGAAAAAGAAGGGCGCGGGAAAATTCCCGCGCCCCGTTTGTTTTAACTGTTTTTAGCCAAGAAGACCTTTGACAACATTTATGATTGTTTCAAGCGTCTGGGCTGTTTGTGAGGGATCAAGCCATGCCTTCGGAATGGTAACAGGTCTGCCCGCGATGTAAACATGCTTCCACATTTCGGGGCTGAACAGCTTCTTGATGTTGAAGTTAATCAGCTTGAACTGGTACCAGATAATGATTTCTTCCTCTTTGTTGACATTGATTTCTGCGTCTTTTCTGCCGACCTGAACACCCTCATGCCAGTAGGTTGTCTTGAAATCCTTGCCGAAGGTCTTGTAAATGTTGGCGTTGTATGCCTTCTGGAGTTCCTGTGAAAGGATCTGCTCTATTGTAAGGCCTGTGTAATCGCCTACAAGCTCTTCAATCTTGCCGGGCTCAAGCTCTTCGCCGCTGAAGTTAAAGAGTTCTCTTATGCCGCGTTCTTTGTCAATAACGCCTTCAAGAATTGAGCCGAGCCAGTAGCTTGTTTTGCTGTCGTAAAGGATAAGCCAGCAATCCTCAAACGGTTTATAGCTTGTGACATAAACCATATTGCCTATGATTTCGCCGTCTTCGCCGAAGGTGTCAACAAACTCAACAACATTGCCGTCATCATCTGTGAAGGTTGCCGCCGGGGCAAGGTCGAAGCCCATAAGCAGGCTGTAAGGAGCCCAGTTGTAGGGAGCGGTTGCCGACGCGCCTTCATCTTTAAGGGTTGAGCCGTCTTCGCCGCAGTTCTTGTTGATTGAGAACGAGCCGGGATACTCATTGTTGTAGAGCTTCTTGTAATCCAGCTCCTCATCGCCGAGGTCGGAGAAAATGTAGAAAATCTTGACGGGCTTGCCGAAGGTGCTGGGTGTGAATGTTGTTGCCTCAGCGGGCATTGACTCGTTGGGCTGCCATGATGAGAATATGGTGTTCTCTTTAACGGGTATGCCGAACGCTTCTTCCACGAGAGTGTAGATTGTGCGGGCGTCGGTGCCGGTAACAATCCAAAGTGTGTGCTCTGTTTCGCCGTCCGGGAAGGTTGCGCCTGTGTCGCCGCAGGAGAAGGTTGCCTCATAGTAAAGAGGTGTGGTCTTCGCTGTAATGTTGATGATGTGCTTACCCTTGAATTCACCGAGAACGGGAACATAGGAATCATCGGGGTTGACTGCATAGGGAGTTGTGTTGTTGAGCGAGGGTTTGTCCGCGCTTGAGGTAACTACCCAGTCTGTGATGATGTAGCCGTCTTTGCCCCAGGCTTTAAGAGTTTTGTCATAAAGCTGAACGCTTGCCGAGGGATCCGCTTCAAGGTCGGGAATCTCATCGGGGATTTCGGGGAAGCCTTCATAACCGCTGTAAGGAGTGATTCCCTCATAATCGAGAGTGAGGGTTTCGCCGTATTTAACATCGGCGGTTGCCACATAGCTGTCAATGCTGAACAGAACGGTGTAGATAATATCCTGATAAGCGGGAGTGTATGTGTGTGTGCCGTAAGTGAGCTTGAATGAAGCGTAGGAGGATGAAACGGTTGTTTCTACCTCGTTGCCTTCTTCATCAACAAAGTAGCCGGCAAACTCTTTGCCTTCGGGAGCCGCGTTCGCAATCTTGTCAAGCGAGACATTTATCTGGTTGTTTTCATACTGAGCTGTTGTCTGGTTGGCGTCAAGAAGGGAGTTGCCTTCGCCGTCAACAACATCGGTATTTGAAAGCCTCTTGCCGCCGATATAGTAAGCGGTGTTGGTAACGGGATCCTTGATGATGGAAACGGTGTTGCCGTCAGCGTCTTTACCGTCAAGAGTAACCATGCCTTCGGTGCCTTCCTCGTTGGTGTACCACTTCGCGAGGTTCGCTCTCTCAATTGCGGTTGATGCCGTTGTCTGATAAGCGTAGCCGAGTTCGGCGGCTTTGCTGACAAGCGCGCTCTTGATTGTTGACCAGTTGGCTGTTGTGTATGTGCCTACAAGCACCCATTCGCCTTCATTCTCAGCGCTGGGAATGTAGAATGAGAATGTTGACGCCGCCGCCCATGTGGCGTAAACCGAAAGGTCGCCGTCTGTTGTGTATTTGCCGCTTGTGCCCGCGGGCCTTGTCTCCTGAGTGGAGACGGTGTCGCCGCTGTCTTTGTTAACCCATGCGACAAACGCGCTGTTCACGGGAACATTGCTCTGAGCGGAGGGTTTGTTCGCGTTGGAAAGAGTGGGAAGGTTGCCGTTGTAAGTTACGGTGAGAGTGGTGTAGGGCTCCGCCGCGTCTTCTGTGAGATATACATTTACCGTATAGTTCTTCGCGGTCCATACCGCATAGAAGGTCTTGGCTGCTTTGACTGCGCCGAGAGTTTCGGGAGCGGTCGCGGTCTTTGACGAAGCCCAGCCTGCGAATGTGTAGCCTGTTTTTGTATATGTGCCGGCGGGAGCGATTGTCGAAGCGTCTGTGCCGTATGCAACATTGTTTACCGTGACATTGTCCTGGTCGCCGCCGTTCATGTCGAAGGTTACTGTAAATTTCTTGATTGAGTAAATGGGATAGAAGGTGATTTCGCTTTCGTCTGTGTCAACAGTATAAGGAGTAGCTACTAATTCGGAGGAGTCGTCGGGTACGGTGCTCCAGCCCAAGAAGTCCTGGCCTTCGATTGCGGGAGCGGAGGGGAAGCTGTCTATTACATCGCCGTTGAACGCTCTGATTTCTTCGCTGCCGAAGGTGAGGGTTACGGGTGCCGCTTCGCTGTAGATTGCGTAGTAGCTGACATTTTCCGTAACTGTCTGCGGGAATGTTACAATGGCGCTCTCATCGTCTTTAACGGTGCTCCAGCCTTTGAAGAATTTTGTTTCGGTGTCGGCGGGGCTGTCGATTGCGTCAATCTTTTTGCCGCTGATAAGGTCTTCTATTGTGCCGAGAACGGTGTCATCGTCATCATAGAATGTAGCGGTGAAGGTTTCCGCTCCGCCGGGTTCTTCGGGAGGATTGCCGACAACAAATGTCGCGCCGAAGTCGTTGTAATCGAAATTATCCGCCTGATAGGTGTGGAAAGCTGCCGTGCCGTTCGCGCTGGTAGCGATTGTTGCGGTTCTTCTGCCTGCCTGCGCCTTTGTCATTCCGGGGATTTTCCAGAACGAATGATCCGCATCGGTGGCGGGAATGTAGATTGAGCCCATCGCGCCGTCTTCAAGATTATCTTTAACCTTGTACATAATCGCGAGGCACCATGTATCGTCTTCATTCTGATAGTAAATCTTGGAACCGTTGTGGTCGCCGACATACTTGTTCAGACCGATTGTCTGTAACTGCTCCGAAGTGTATCCCGATTTTGTTACATTTGTGGTTGAGTCCGCGTTTATTGCCTGTGTTGTGGGCGCGAATGTAAGTCCGATAGTTGAGTCCGAAACATCAGTGTTGTCGGGGTTGACTATGGCGCCGTATGTTTCAAGGCTTGTGTTGCTTTCATCAAACGGAGCTATCGGAAGGTTTGTTGAGCCGTTGCTTGTGGTGTTTACATTGTCAAAGAAATCAAATGTGTGCGCAAACCAGAATGTGGCAACGCCCATATATGCCTGGTTTGTTGCTGTTTTGATTGTAAGAAGAACATAATCGCCCGGCTGTACATATCCGTCTGTAGGTGTGATGTGGTTAAGGAAATCATAATTCGGGGTGTATCCTTCCTCAAACTCATACGCCGTACCGGAAAGATAGTTGTAAATACCGCTCGGATACATTGCGTTAAGTTCCGCCTTTGTTTTAGGCGTTGCGCTGCCGTGCTGACCGGGTGTTCTTTCAATTCCGTCAACCCCGGTTATCGTGGGAAGATCCTCAAATACGGGATAGAACTGTGTGTCTCCGCTCAATTCATAGGGGAATGAAACGCCCTGTGCCGCGTCGGCCGAAACAGCCCATGCCGAATGAACCTTGCCTTCCGGAACGGTAACTCCGTTGATTGAGGGGGGAGAGTAAGGGCTTGTCGCCTCCGAATCCGTGTAAAGAACGGTTTCGCCGTCCGCGTCATAGAAAGTAACTGTGTAGGTATCCCCTTCTTCGGGAGGATTGCCGACAACAAATGTCGCGCCGAAGTCGTTGTAATCGAAATTATCCGCCTGATAGGTGTGGAAAGCTGCCGTGCCGTTCGCGCTGGTAGCGATTGTT
>R25__coassemble_31_pt1 | contig 95456 bp, 83 predicted proteins | sample R25__metabat2_low_PE_027 | metagenome-assembled genome bin R25 | reverse complement strand
GCGGGTGGTTGTCTGTTTCGTGCGTCCCGCACTCAACTGGCTAAAGCCATTAACACAAAACCCGCGATGGATTTCTCCGCCGCGGGTATTCTTTTACTGTTTTTGTTTAAAAGGTCGGCTTCCAAACAAAAAGGCCTTCACCGGAAGCAATCTGTCTGATGAGTTCCAACAGTTGTGAATCCGGATTGAAAACAGTCAAATGAGTGTCATCGGGTTCGGAAAGGATCATGCTGTCGCCTGTCATAATACAGAGATGCCTCTTTTTCATCTCGTCGGCAATGTGTTTCGGTAACGGATTTATCACAGTTTCATCGCCTATTGATATGTCTCTGTAGCAATTCAGTTTTAAAATCAGGTTTATATGTTTTTGTTTTATTTCTTTTATTCTGTCATCTTGCAGGAAATACTCTTCAACAGCAAAATATTGACCGGGACTGTTTTCAGGCACTTGTGACGGCAATATGTCAATAATCCGGTATGGGGATTGAAGCAGTTCTTCTGCTGTTTTTTTCATTTCACAGACCTCCGTTCAATTTTCGATTTGTTGATTTGATTACAGCGTTTTATGTCAAAGAACCGTTTCATTGCTTCATCAATAATGCGCTGCGCCGCACTTGCAATACTGTTTGATGCCAAACAATCTGCAGAAGATTTTTGCTATATTCCAGATGAATTTCAGAAACCCGTTTTCGGAGTGGCATATATGTTTGCATACCGTGCCGCTAACCGCGCCGCATTTATCGCATCTGCCGTCGCCGTTATTGTCGGCGTGTCCGGTTGCCGGTATTGTTTCACCGCATATCGAACAAACCGCCGAAGCGGTGCAGGAGGGTTTGTTGACGCTCTGCTTATGGTCGCAGGGCGCAGGCTTTTCGGGAGCGTTTTCATCCGTCAGAATAAAATCTTTGAATACGGCGGAAAAATCCGCGGTTCCGTTGTTGCCGATTGCAAGATAAATATCCGTCATTCCGGCAGTATCCGCTCCGGTTAAATCGAATGTGAACGAAAAAGTCTTCCATTCGCCTGTGAGCGATAAGGGCTTTTCAATATAACCGTATTCCGAAGGCGCGCACGCGAGAACAACCCGGGCATTCTGATTTGTTCCGCCCGCCGTTTTCGCGCTGAATGTAAGTTTATATACGCTGCTGCCGTTTCGCTTTATTTCATCGGTTATAAAGCGTTTCATACCGGCGCGCGAATACTGCGAGGGGACATCCGCTCTGTAAACGGTTTTTCCGCCGTCAATATAAGTGCTGAGGTCCGTTTCGTAGCAGGTCATTTCAGTCCAGCGGCTGAAGAAAGCGGCGTTATCGGCCAGGAGATTATCGGACCTGTAAGCGGGCTTTTCAATATGAATAACGCCTGAAGTGCTGTCATATTCCGCCAAAGCACCGTAAGCGCTGAGATTACTCAGACCGATATATTTTTTACCGTCAACGGTAACGGTGCCGGATTTTTCAACGGTTCCGAGCTTCTGAAGAATTTCCGCGGGCAGAAGAATATTGCCTTCATAATATACCGGGCAGGAAGGAAGGAATGTTTCGCTGCCGCCGATAAAAATCTTGTAAGGGAATATATAATTCGCGTTATATCTGACCGGTGCCGGATTGAATCCGCCGTCGTCGGACACCGTGAAACTCAGCTGAGCGGCTCCTTCGGGAACTCTGCAGCCGAGCTGAGCCTGTGAACTGACGGGATTTCCGTCAATAAACAGATTTTCAAAACCTACATTGTATCCCGAGGACGGATATTCCTCACCCGCGGCTCCGATTATTACCGCGGTGCCGTCCGAAGGCTCGGTAATATAAGGCGTGCCGCGCGGGGCGGTTATCGAAACATTTTTAAAGGTGAAATTCTTTTGCGGCGTGCCTTGATTGTATGAGCATAAAAGCCAGGGCAGAGTTATAACATCGGCGCAGTCAAGTCCGTCGAAAACAATACCGTCAATCGCCGAGCCGTCACCGGACGCGCCGTACCAGTTATTGACACAGCCCTCGTCACAGCGGAAAACATAAGAATCGCGGAAGGTCACTGTGCCCTGAATACTGCTCTGCGGAAAAAACGCCGCACAGGTGGAACCTATGATATTATTCTCAAATACGCTTCCGCCGCAGTTTCCGCCGAAAACCACGGCGTTATCACCGGGATATATATAATTGCCTTTCGCTTTGATGTTTTGGCTTTCAAAAACCGATATTCCGTCAGTGCACATAGTCGAGGCGAGGATTTTGACATTCTCGATTTCGGTGCGGTCGCACTGCCAGCCGAGCGTCAGAGAATAATTCTGCGAATCAATGAGTTTTACATCTCTGACAGAACAGTCAGGGTATTCCACAAGCATAAAAAAGCTGTCTTCGGCCGAGCGTATATCCGCTTCAAAAATATCGGAATACGGGTCAAGTATAATGCCGTGCCCGTAAATCCTGACTCCCGGAGCGGCTGCCCTGACTCTCGCGTTCAGAACACAGCCGGGAGCGATATAAACAGAAGTTACGGGATGCTGAGCGTCACTGGCAGGAGTTAAGAAAGTTTTGCCGTTTGCCGTTGATTTGGTAAATGAAGTTTTACCGTCAACGGTCAGATATTCTCCGTTATTCATTTCTGTTAAAGGTGAGTCAATCACAAGAACGGAATCCCCACTCCCGATATAACCGCCGCCCTCGGGGCTGTCGGCAAACACGGAAAGAACAGTTGTGTCATCGCCGTCAAGGCGCAGTGCGAAGCATTCATCGGGCCGGGAAACAGTAACGGATATTACGCCGTTCGCGTATGATACGGGATAGTTCTTTGCGCCCGGTATGACCGAAAAACTGTCGAAATCTTTTTTAACTCTGATATTGACTGTGACCGCGTCGCCGGAAAAGGCAAACTCGCAAAATCTCCTGTGCATATCCGGCCGCAGAGTACGCGCGCCGAGCAGAGTTGATGAGTTGCCGCGGTCATAGACTGTCAGAGGTATGGTTTTATCTCCCTGAGTTACAGTTACCTCATATTCATAATTGCGGGTGATCCTTTCGTCATATCCGGGATAAGCGAGCAGAATATTCCCTGCCGATGCTGTTCCCGAAGGGGAAAGGGTCATCAATAAAACCGCCGATATTAAAATACTTAATACTTGCTTCAATTTGCGCATGATTTGCCTCACTGCTGCTGATCAGTATTTCTCTTGATTATCACCGTTAATCCGGAATTTTCATTCTCATTTGGCCTTCTTCGGCTTCCTTTCGGGCAGTTCAGCATACATACCTTCAAGTAATTCCGCATACATATCTTTGTCATCAAATCTGTCAAATACGCGCATCAGCGTCTTTGAACCTTCGTATGGATAACGCAATTCCGAACCGGCAAGAAGTCTGTCAGATGTCGGTGTTCTCTTTAAAAACACTTCCTCACCGCAAATATCGCCTATCAGTTTACCGTTAAAGTAAACAAGATATCCGCCCATCATGGATTTTATGACAATATCACCGGTTGCCGAAAAACACTCGCGCACATATTCGTTAAAATCATTCACTGCGATTACCTCCATTGCTGAAAAAATCATAACCCGAAACGCTGTATGCAATCGGCGGATTTTAAAGGTTCGGGGCATAAAGGATTCTGAATTAACCCCGAAAAAACAAAACAGGTCTGTTTCTTCATCGGAAGCGGAATCTATTATTTGCCTTAATCAAACCGAATGCCGTTATTTTTTAAATGTGATGTATAGGATTGACCCGCTCTCTATTTTTGAGGGGAGCGGAATTTCAACCCACTCGCCGTTTTCGTTGACGGTCATACATTTGTCAACGGTATATCCGCCCGCGTCAACGCTGATTTTTCTGTCTCTTTTCTCGGAGATGTTTGACAGAAGAAGCGCCTGCCCGCCGCTGCCCGTCGCGGCAACGGCATACAAATCATCATAAAGCCGCAGATTTTTGATTTTTGCCTGACTGCCGAGCTTATACAACTGCCCGAACGCCCAAAATCCGTAATAAGCAGATGATGGCTGACGGCCGTTTACAAACAGCCCCGCCCAAAGCTGGCCGTCATCATCTCCGTCATAGTAATGCGCCATATCGAGCCCTTCATTCTGGAACATAATAAGCATAGATGTCTGATTTGCGCCGTAGCGGCGGTCTATTTTATCATTTTCGGTGGGATTGTAATTCCACTCGTCGCATATAATCTCCGCGCCGCCGTAACCCGCTTTTGCGAGGTTTTCTTTGATATATTGAATATAACGGGCATTTTTTTCGGTGACGGTATAGCTGTGCCATGAGAAAAAATCCATCGGAGAATTATGCTCTTTGATATAATTGAGAAAGTTGTTAAAATAAGTGACAAAATACCGGTTTCTCTCGCTTGCGCCGGTATTGAGCGCGTTTGTTTTTGTCAGCGCATAAAATCCGCACGAACCGTAGCCGCCGATTTTCAGAGCCGGAAATTTCTCTTTAAGATATTTTGCGGCAGTGTCATAAAGGCGGAAAAACTCTTCATCGGTGCCGAGCCAGAAATGATTATCCGAAGGATCGTCACTGTTTTCAGGCTCGTTCCATATTTCCCAATACCTGATGTTATAACGGTATCCGTCCGCCCAGCCCTCGTTGTAATGAAGGATGATGTGTTCGCAAATTTGCGCCCATTTTGTATAATCGGCGGGAGGCACAAGATTATCGTGAGCAATCACGGGGTCGCTGTAGCTTATGCCGAGGCGGAAGAAGGGCTCCATCCCCGTTTCAGCAATTGCCGCCATAACCCTGTCACTCTCGGTAAAGTTGTATGAGCTTTCATCGGCAGCGTCTTTTGTGAAATCGGGAAAAACACGGTGAATGTCTGTGCAGTTTATGTCGTGCGTTCTGCAAGAGGTCATATTCGCCTGAGTGAAATAACGGTTGATTTCGCTGCCCGGCTCATATTCGGGCATTCTGTCTATGTTGTGAACCGGCTTCATCTCGCCGACAACGCTGTCAAAGTCAACGCGTATAGCCCCGGGTGTGAAAATCATTTGTGTTAAAGAGGTTAAAAACATGATAACCGCCGTCACGGCACCGATCATTTTTTGCAACATATTACCGCCCCCGAAAAATTTATAACAAATTATTCTCTTTTATAACCACATCGTTTCCACCGATGTTTCCGCCTTCAATTACGATGTTTCGCGCCGGCATTTCAACGCTGAGAAAACGCTTCAAAGGTTTAAGAACCTGCACATTTTCAAACCTGATATTGTTTATTTGCGCAACCGCACTGCCGGGGTGAAACGAGCGCAGATAGCCGTCACTGTTCATATAAATCAGCGCGGCAAGCTCTCTCGGATTTTCAAGCCGGATGTTTCGAAATGTTATATTGCGGCACCCCGCCTCAAGCGGAATATTTTCCGCCTCATAGCCTTTATGTGTTTTAACCCAGAAAATGCCGTCAAGCTCCTTGCAGGTTTCATCAAAGCAGGGCTCTGTTTCGGAAATATACTTTTTATTGTCCGGGCGCATAACAACACGGTACATACCGTTTTTTGTGCGAACGGCGTCGGAATGATAAACCTCCATCCCCTTCTTCCAGTCACGGGCGGTTCCGGCGAGAACGCGGATAAACAGGGAGCTCTCCGCTCCGGGAAGCTCAACGCAGTTCTCAATCAGTCCGTCCGAAATACTGCCAAAATTCGGGTTGGATACCGAATAATCGGCGCAGTTGAGCGCTATCGCGTCATCGCCGGTGCGGAACCTCGCGTTGCGCAGAACAAAACTTTTGCCGGGCCCGAAATGCACGCCGTCCTTCTTGCCCTCAATATGTATGTTTTCAATTACAACATCCTCAAAATCAGACACCTGTATGCCGTAATCCTTGGATGAAAGGTCGGTTATAACAACACCGTCTATTCGCAGACGCCTCACATAAAGGAATGCCATTTGCCCCCTCAGCCCGGTAACAGCATTGGGCGTTCGGGCAATATCGCGTGAGTCGCCGTCGGATGAAATCGCGGCGCTTTCAACACCGTTCACAACAATGTGAGCGCCTTCAACGCGGATGTTTTCATTGTAAGTTCCGTCAAACGCGCCTTCATTCACAAACAGATTGCCCTCCTCAAGCCTGTTTTCAAGCGGAACACGCCTGAGCGTAACGCCCTGTGAAAAAACAAGACGCGTATCCGAAGGCAGCCTTATTGTGCCCGAAACATCATAGACGCCCGGCTCTGACACGCATACGGTTTCGTATTCATTTATTGCCTGTTGAAGAGAGAGCGCGTTTGTTTTCGCGTGCGCGCACGGCAAAAAGCCGAATTTATTCGCATCCGTCACTGTTCCTTTACGGTTCATTTCATCACCTTAAATGTTTTATTTAAACCCACTCTTACATCCGGGCTTTATATTTGCTGTTTGAATGCCCCATGCCCGCTCTGCCTGCGCGGGTTTTCCGCAATAATTATAACGCGAAACGGTACGGACGGTCAACAGATTTTAACCGCGCGCGGCAAATTGCCTTAACAATACGGATTTTGTTTTCAGCAAAGCCGAAAATCGGCTTTTTGCTTAAAATTCCCGGTAATTCTTTGTATATTTTGTATGAATATAGGTTGCAATTTTTTTAAATGTGTAATATTCTATAAATTGTGTGTTAAAAAGATTTCAGACGGCTGCGGCTGTTTAAAAGGATTGTTAAAATATGAAAAAATTTATTACAAGAATTACGGCAATTTGCTTTGCGGCGCTGATATTTCTCAGCGTCTGCGTTCCCGTTGCATTCACCGCGCAGGAGAATGTTTCGGATGTAATCGCCCGGCTTGAGGCAATCGACACGCTTCAACAGATGCAGAATAAAAGAGCGACTTACGGCGTTTCAAAAAACTGGGACGCCTCAGACCCTGATATTGTTGCCGAGCACACCGCGGCGAGAAACGGCTATGAAACCTATCTGGCGGAAATGTTCGCCGCCCGACTTGCCGCAGCGCAGGCTTATGAGGCTCTGAGCGAAGCCGAAAAGGCGCAGGTGCCCGCCGAGCTTGTCGCAAAGCTTGATGACACTCTTCCGACTGTTTATAATTTTAACAAACACAGCACAATAACCCGCCGGTTTGATGAATACTGTTATGAGGTAATATTCCCGAAAAATCTTGTTTATGAAATGTGCAATCATTTTTCGCCGGGGCTTGATATGCCCGCGACAATCATTGTTACAAACACGGCGGAGCTTGCCACAACCGACTGGGCTCCGGACGGCCCTTACAGCTACGGCACAAACAATTACAATCTGACATACTGCTGCGACCTTGATGTAACCCCTGTGGATAAAACGCATTATAAACTCGTCAATCTCGAAGACGGCGCCCATTACAGCACAAACGCCGCAAAGCATATACGCACAATAGTGGAGAACGCCTACCCTTTCATCACCGTTGATGAAATGAAAAGCAACCTCAAAAACCTCGGACTTGACCCGGATTTTGTTGATTCCCTCAACCGCAGCGATATTATCTGCGCGGTTCAGATGGCTATATGGGCTTATTCCAATATGAGCAAAGAGAAAATCGATCAAAGCGTTTTTTACGGCGGCTCTCTCGATATGTCAAAAGTGCCCGGTATTATGACCCCTATCCACAATTACAACAACGAGCTGTGGGACTGGTGGAGCACTGTTTCAAAACGCTTGTGTTTCAGCGATGAATCATCTTACAAAGTCAATAATCTGGTTTATTTCCTTTTCAATCTGCCCGGCAAAGACGCCGACGAAGAACAGTTGATTATTACGGATGTGCAGGTAACCAGAGCTCAGCTCAGGCCCGGCAGTTCCGACACATACGATGTAGGCATATATGTCACGCTCAACGGTAATGTTGAAGCGGATGACAATATTGAAATCAAGGTTAAAAGCGGGCACAATGACGGAGAGGGCAACTTTATAACAACAGATTCTTTCACTGTCAGCGCGGACTCAAAAAGCAGATACCCGATGAGCGTAACGGCGAAAGAAGGCGACACGGTCACCGTTGAGACAAATGGCATTCAGAATGTTGCCAGGGGCGTTTACCTGTATGAGCCCGAAGGCGGCAAAGATGCCTCTCAAACGCTTGTCGGCATTACCGAAGGCCCTGTGAGAATAGGCGCGAAGCAGACCTTCACATTCAGCGACAGCATTGAAAAAGGGCTGAGAATTTATAAAACTTCAAACGAAGACGGCACCCCCATGCCGGTGTAACATTTGATGTTTATCGCGCCGACGGCTCCGTCAATGACGAGCCGACTGATGAAGAAACCGCGATGTATTCAACCGACGCCAACAGGGTCGGCAGCATTGTAACCGATGACACCGGCTATGCCGCTCTCGCGCTTGAAAACGGCAAATATCTTGTTTGCGAGCGTGAAAACCCCGAAAAGGTCAAAGCGCTGGCAGAGCCTTTTTATATCACTATTCCCATGCCTGTGGAAGGCACGCAGGGTGAATACACCGATATTGCTTCGGTTTACCCCAAAAACACACCGGCAGAACCCGACGGCGGCACTCCGGAACTTATAATTCCCGACAATGTCAGCGGCACATTCTCACTGGTAAAGCACAAAAAAGGCGATACCTCGCACTTGCTTGAAGGGGCTCAATTCAAGGTTTACCGCCCTGCCCTGTCGGATGACACCGAAACGGTAACATTGCACAGGAACGGTTTAAGCTACCGCGCTGTTCCGGTTGTTATAAACGGTGAAGAGCTTATTCTTCGCTCGGATGAAAACGGCAGGGCCGAATCTCCCGCTCTGCCCTGCGGAGTTTATTATCTTCAGGAAACTAAAGCTCCGCGCGGCTACCATAAAAGCGCGGATATGCTGACCGTCACGGTGGTTCAGAATCTGGCTGACAGGCCTGCGGAAATTCTTTATGTTCCCAATGAATCCGCACAGCTTCTTCCCGAAACGGGCGGAGCCGGTGTTTATATTATTATAGGCGCGGGTGTTTTACTGATGGTGGCGTCAGTTGCCCTGCTGCTCAAAAAGAAAAAATCCGATTAACAATTACGGGGCTGTCTCACATTGGAGACTGCCCCGCTGTTTTTTATGTGTGTTCCGGTTAAAAAGCGGAGTAACAAATGTTATTCGGCAGTTTTTCAGTTAAACAAACCGCCCGCTTTGTCCGCTATCAGGTCGCCGAGAGCTTTGAAAAAATCAATTAAAACATTTCTGTTCAATGAAAATGAAGGTATGCCTTCAAGCCCCGTTGCTTTTGCGACATATCTCGCAACCGCAACATTTTTGATTGTTTCGCCGTCTTTTAACATTCCGCTGTCGCCGTAAACTCTCAGCGGAACATCGGCGGGCGTATGGTCACCGACCGTAAACTTCCATTCTTTTGCGTCCGCGTCATAAACAATTCCGCCCGTTTCATGGTCGGCGGTTACAATAACCATTGTGTTGCCTTCTTTTTCGGCGAAATCAACGGCGTTGGCAACCGCTTTGTCAAACTCAATAAGGCTCTTTACCATGCCGTCTTTTTCGTTGGAATGGCTGTATTTGTCAATATGAGCGCCTTCAACCATAAGGAAGAAGCCGTCTTCGTCATCGTTAAGCTGATCGATTGCAAGCGATGTCAGTTCGCTCAGCGGCGCGCCGTTTTCGTCGCCGTCGTCATATTCGATTTTGCCCGTAAACTGCGCGAGAGATTTTGAGTTTTCGGGCAGGTCACGGAGTTCGCCCAAACTGTCAATATAAGTCCAGCCCGCCTTTACAGCCGTGCTTTCGGTGATTATTCCGTCCGCCCTCGTCCAGAGCAGGTCAAGCCCGCATTCAAGCTGCTGCGCGGAGATTGTTTCGGCATAAGAGCGCCTTGCCGCGTGCGCGCTGAAGGTTGCGGGGGTAGCTCCCGTGTTGGAATCGGAGGTTACAACGCCTGTTTTTTTGCCCGCCTTCTGCGAGGCTTCGCAGAGGTTTACATAGTTGAGCACAACAAAGGCGTGGCCGTCGAGAGACACCGACATTGTGCCGACATTGCTGTTGAAAGCGAGAAGGCCGCAGGCAAGCGCCGTGCCGCCCGCCGCGGAATCCGTAAGACCCGTGAGCGAATCGGTAACGCGGAAGCCTTTTACCGGCATTTCATCCATCGCGAGCTTTTCGCCCGTTTCCGCCTTTGCCCACTCAAGGTGGTTTGTGCCCATACCGTCGCCTATCATAAAAATAACATTTTTAATCTGCGAGCCGTCCGCCGCTCCCGCTCCGAGGGGAACAACCGACACAAGCATTAAAAGAACAAGTAAAGCTGATGTGACTTTTTTCATCGCAAAAACTCCTTTTAAAAATAATTTATACAATAATAATATATTCCCGAAACAGGCCTCTGTCAATTAAACAAGTTGCCGAAATTCTGTTGATTATATCTGTGATTATGCTATAATCAAGCTGTAAGTTCACCGCAAAACAATACAGAAAAGGAGTTTTGTTATGTATTTTCCGCAAACATTCTTCAAAGCATCCGATGAATATTCCACCTACGAAAAACACATCAACGCCCCGCTTATCCGCAAAACCTTTGAGGCGGGCAAATTTGAAACCGCCGAAATAATCATAAGCGGTCTCGGTTTTTATGATTTGTTCTTAAACGGTGAAAAAATCACCAAAGGGCTTCTTGCTCCTTATATCTCAAACCCGGATGACATTGTTTATTTTGATAAATATGATGTTTCGGATTTGCTTGCCGAGGGCAAAAACACCATAGGCATTATTCTCGGCAACGGTATGCAGAACTCCATGGGCGGCAGAATATGGGAGTTTGACATTGCCCGCTTCCGCAACGCTCCCTGCTTCGCTTTCGCGCTTGTTCTCACGGATAAAAGCGGAGAGAAAACCGTAATTGAAGCTGATGAATCATTTAAATGCAAGCCCTCCGCCGTTATTTTTGACGACCTGAGAAGCGGCTGTTTTTATGACGCGAACCTCGAAAGCGACGGCTGGCTCGAAAATGATTACGATGACAGCGGCTGGGCGAATGTTAAACCCGCCGACAGGCCGAGGGGCGAATACAGGCTGTGCGAGGCTGACCCCGTAGTTGTTACTCAAGAGATAAAAACGGTTGAAATCAAAGAAGGCTGCCTTTCGCGCGCTTTTCACAACGACGGCAGAATGCAGCTTGACACGCAATACAAATTTGATTACCGCGAGCGCGGTGAAAAGGGATATGTTTTTGATTTCGGCACAAACACGGCAGGCATATTCCGCCTTAAAATCGACGGCAGAAAGGGTCAGAGAATCTTTATTCAGCTGTGCGAGTTCGCAACAGAAAAAGGCGAGCCGTCATACATCAACACGGGTTCCTTTTATCCCGACGGCTACGGTCAGACGGCTTTCTATATCTGCAAAGGTGAAAAAGGCGAAACCTTTGAACCGCCGTTCACTTATTTCGGATACCGTTACGCCGCTGTTTTCGGGCTTGACAAAGAGCAGGTAAACAGCGAAACCCTTGTTATGCTCAGAGCGAATTCAGACCTCAAAGAAAGGGCCTGCTTTGAGTGCAGCGACCCCGTTATGAACACGCTTCGCGATATGAGCAGAGTGAGCGACCTCGCGAATTTTTACTATTTTCCCACAGACTGCCCGCACAGGGAGAAAAACGGCTGGACGGGAGATGCCGCCGTTTCGTGCGAGAGAGTTGTTCTGACCCTCACCCCCGAAAAAAGCTATAAAGAGTGGCTTCGAAATATCCGCAAGGCTCAGCGCATTGACGGCGCCCTGCCCGGCATAGTTCCCACAGGCGGCTGGGGTTTTAACTGGGGCAACGGCCCCGCCTGGGACAATGTTCTGACCGAGCTTTGCTGGCAGATGTACCGCCTGAGAGGCGACCTTGAACCCGCGAAGGATTGCGCCGACAGTATGCTGCGCTATCTTTCATACATTTCACAAAAAAGAAGAACGGACGGTCTGCTCGCGATCGGTCTGGGCGACTGGCTTCAGCCTTATAAAGGCGCCGGCGACCCCGATTCTCCGCTTTATGTTACCGACAGCGTAATAGCTATGTATATCTGCAATAAATCCGCAAAACTTTTTGAGGCTCTCGGTATGGAGATTCACCGGCAGTTCGCGCAAAATCTTGCCTGTTCGTTCAAAGAGGCAATCCGCAGAAATCTCATTGATTTCTCAACAATGTCGGTGCGTTCACGCTGCCAGACCTCGCAGGCAATCTGCATTTATTACGGAGTGTTTGAAAAAAGCGAAATTCCCGAAGCGGGCAGAAGGCTTGTTGAACTCTGTCACGAAAAGGGCGACCGTTTCGCCTGCGGTATGATAGGCCTGAGGGTGCTGTTCCATGTGCTTTCCGATTTGGGCGAGGGCAACCTTGCTTACAAAATGATTACAAGAGAGGACTTCCCCTCCTACGGCAATTTTATAAAGCGCGGTCTGACCGCCCTGCCCGAGGATTTCAGACCCGAGGAGGAAAACGACACACCCAACTCGCTCAACCACCATTTCTTCGGCGATATTGTCAGCTGGTTTATTCAGCGCGTTGCGGGCATAAAAGTGAACCCGCGCCTTTACGGCTGTAATGATTTTGACATTGCCCCCGATTTTATTGACGCTCTCGATTACGCGAAAGCTCACTATGACGCCCCCTGCGGCACAGTTAAGGTCGAGTGGAAAAAGGACGGAAATTCAATCTGCCTCAGCGTTGAGTGCCCCGACGCCGCGACCGGTTTTATCGTAATGCCCGCCGGCTGGCATTTTGTTTGTGAAAACACCGACCGCGAGCTTCACGGCTCAACAATTCAGCCGCTCAGGGCGGGCGAATACAAGGCGGAGAAAAATCTTATTTAACAATCTTTCCGCCGTTTTCACAAAAAGTATTCAAATCAACCGGCGGCGGAAGCCCGGCAATAACACAAAACAATATTCCTGACGGCGGGGTTGTTTTCTCCGCCGTTTTTCTTTTGCGTTTCTCCTGTTTTCCGATTTAAAAACACTGTCAAAGTTTTAATTATTTCCCTAAAAAATCTTATGCTGTTTTTCAACAAAGCATTTCCCTTCTTAGACTCTATACCATAAATTGTGCTCAATTCTATTGACATCAACTATATATTGTGGTATAATTTAGATAGCTTAGAAAAACAAAAAATTTTAAAATAATCGAACATTTGTATTGACAAACAATTGTTCGGGTGTTATAATAACAGCTGTAAAGAACAAATGTTCAATGTGGAAACAGAAAAACGAAGAGGAGGAACAAACAATGACACTCTCACTTATCATCCGTTCGCTGTTTGAATTCGCAGCAGTCATTCTTGTAATTGCCGGGCTTATAAACGAAAAGAAGTTTATTGACTTTGAGGCAAAGCTTTTCAGGGCAATCCGCATTCACATCCGCAATCACCGCCGCCGCAAACAGTATGAAAAACTCCGCGCGCAGCGCAGCATTCAGTCCAGAGCCCCCGCCGATCTTCCCGAAGATACCGTCTCGGTTACCGTTGTTTCGGGCAGAGAGGCTTTTCACCGCGTAGCATAATTAAAACAATCATTCCTTTTCATTATAACTTACCTTTCTTTCCGGGGCTGTCGCAAGGCAGCCCCCTTTTCTTAAATGCCGTTTAAAAGAAAAAGCCGCCGCTTACGCTGTAAAGCGCTTTGCGGCAGCCTGTTTTACCGTTTAATCACTGCGGAACTGTGTTGATTATTGAAAGAAGCAGTCTTATGAGGTTAAGAATGCCCGACGCCCACCAGCTTGCGGGATTTATTGCGGTGATAATCTGCGCTATGGCAACGCCCATTTCGCCCATATTGAAAAAACTGCTTAAAATTTCGCCGAATCCGGTTTCCACTTTCAATTCCTCCCTTACCGTTTTTTATTTATTTTATTACTTTTTCTTTATGTTGTCAAATATCGTTCTTATGCCGGAGACCGCTCTTCCGTTGACATCTTTATTCTTATTTGGTAAAATATGTTAAAGTGATTTGAAAGGTTGTGTTTGATATGATTTCAAGAAGCGCAAACAGACGGCGGCATTTATGCGGACACACAGAATATTCGATAACAAGGAGAAATAAAAAATGATTATTACCAAAAAAGTTATTTCGGTATTTTTATGCTTTGTTATGCTTTTCGGGTCGGCTGTTTCTCTCTGCGCCGTCAATGCTTCTGCGCAGGATGAATGGACAACCGTCAGTTATTCCTGCCGTGATCTCGGCAACACAACCTATACCGTTTTCGCAAAAGGCAACGATATAAAAATTGTTATAAAAAGTTCATATATTAACGGTGACAAACTGTTTTGCGCAGGCAGAGGCAACGAAGAGACGACCGAAATTTTTGATGTCGTTTTTTCAGACAGTAAGACTGATGATAAAAATGCAAATCAGATAAAATTCTTTGTCTTGGATCACGGCTCCAAACCTCATTATTCATCAATACGGGATGTCAACTTCTTTTTAGAATATCATTATTACATTGATTATGTTTTTACCGATGAGCACTTTCTCGACGGTACTGATAATTTCTTCGGCCCCATCGGAACATATTATGACCCGGAGGGAAAACCGGTTGTTGATGATTACCAAGGAGTTTTGTCATTGAACGGTTGCAAAAAATTGAATATTTCAACCGAAGGCAATACAATGACTGTAACCGCAACACTGCCGGATACAACTATGTGTAACTTTCCTCCCGCCGAAGCGGAAATTAAATTTGACAGTGACAATCTTACAATAATCGAACCGCAGGCCGATAATTCAAGTGCTTTAGGCAAAATCATTGCAGAAGTAAAAGCGTTTTTCTTGAACATTTTTGATTACTTGAGAAAACTGTTTACATTTGATTTTTAATATTTTTGAGATTTGCTGTAATCAGATGAAGGAGAAATAAAAATAAAAATGTTTAAATTCATAACAACATTAATCGCTCTTTTTACTGCACTTAACTCATACACTGCTGTTCCCGCAAAAGACGCGCCCTCAAAAGAAGAACAGAAAAGAATTTATGAAGAACTCCTTACCGGCATAGCAAACAATAATGACTGGGGCGATTATGATACTTCCGCCCCCGGGCCGGGCTGGTTCTCTCAACCGGACAGCGGTAAATGGCGCTACGCTTATTTCGATATGAACGGCGACGGCATTGACGAGCTTCTGATAGGCGAAGAGGTTGACGGGCTTCTTTACGGCAACAAAAGCGTAAAATCACCCAAAACGGTTTTACAGTTTATTGTTACAATATGCAACGGCAGGGCTGCTCCGATAAAGGATTTTATGGGATATTTCCCCGATGAGGATTATTACGCGCCTGTTCTTTACAGCAACGGAACTGTTGTTGAAGATGAAATTCCGGCAAATACTTCAGAGGAGTTTTATCGGCATTTGCGTTTGGAAAACGGTGAGTTAAAAACAACCGTATATATTCGTTCGGATACCGGAACGCGCGGCATTTGGGGTTTTTCGGTCAACAATAACGGCGAAACAACCGAATGCAAAATCCCCGGGTTTATTGCAAAGATAATAATCGGTTATCTCAACAAAGGTGAGGTTGCCGAGCCCGACTGGCAGCCGGTGGCTAAATTCGCACAGCCGTAAATTGCCGCAAATCCAATCAATCAAACACTTTGAGCCGCTCAGGTGAGCGGCTCTTTTGCTTGAATTTCTTTTTCTTTTCAGTTTCAAATATAAATATTGCACACAACGCTCCGTTTATGTTATAATACCGAAAAAGCGACAGGAGCGGGGTTATGATTATTTCAGATTATTTCTACAACAAAATGTACCGTATGCTCGACAAAAGCGAGCCGAAGCCGCTGCAGGGCGAACCTCTCGGCAAAGGCTGTTCGCTTTTGACTTTTGTTGTTCTCGGCGACCCGCAGGTTTCAAACTATATGTTCGCAAGAGAAAACTCGTTCTATGCCGCCTGCAAGGATATTGCCCGCTGCGATGGCATTGACGCGCTTGTTATTGCGGGCGATATTGTTGAAAACGGAATGAAATGCGAGTTTCGCACGGTGTCAAGAATGCTCAACGAGCTGACGGAAAAGGTCGGCCGCTTTTTTCTCATTCCCGGCAATCACGATGTAAGATTCCGCCCCTATAAAAAACAGCTCGCAAGGTTTCGCGCCTTTGCCTCCTCCGTAAAAAACGCCGCCGTGCCGGAAGGCCCGGGTTACTACCACACATTTGATTACCCGTGCTGCAAATTCATAATGATGGGCACAGACAGGGCAACAATGGAATCGGCATACATCAGCCCCGCCCAGCTTGAACGCCTTGATAAGGATATAAGCCTTGCCGAGGCGGAAAACAAGCCCGCGTTTGTTTTCAACCATCAGACTTTAAAACTGCACAACGGTCTGCCCTACACCTGGCTTGGCAAAGGCAAATGGCGTGGCTCAATAGGCAGGCAGAGCGACGATGTTAAAAAGATTTTTGAAAAGCATAACAATGTCATTTTCATCACGGGACACCTGCACTGGGGAATAAACGAGTTCAGCTATGAGGATTACGGCTCATACAAGTCACTTTCCGCGCCCACGGTCGGCGCGGGCAACCACGGCACATTTGAGTATGACACCCAGGGCTTTGTTATAAGCGTTTATGAAGATAAAATTGTAATAAGAGGCAGACTTTTCGGCGAGAGAAAATTTGTTGACAGTTCCCACCCCTCAGGTGAAATCGTTATAACAAGATAAAGCGCCGATATAAATGCCCTCCGGGAATTTCCCGGAGGGTATTTTTGTGCAAATTAATAATTTTCACAGTTAATTTCAAAATACGCCTGGGGGTGGTTGCACACGGGGCATACATCGGGGGCGTTTGTGCCTACCACTATGTGACCGCAGTTGCGGCACTCCCAAACCTTGACCTCACTCTTTTTAAACACTTCCTGAGCCTCAACATTTTTAAGCAGGGCGCGGTAGCGTTCCTCATGGTGCTTCTCAATAAGAGCAACTGCGCGGAATTTCGCGGCAAGCTCGGCAAAGCCTTCTTCCTCGGCGGTTTTCGCAAAGCCTTCATACATATCGGTCCACTCGTAGTTTTCGCCGTCTGCCGCCGCCGCGAGATTTTCGGCAGTTGTGCCTATGCCTCCGAGTTCCTTGAACCACATTTTCGCGTGCTCTTTTTCGTTATCCGCCGTTTTCAGGAATATTGCCGAAATCTGCTCAAAGCCCTCTTTCTTTGCCTTTGAGGCGAAATATGTGTATTTGTTTCTCGCCTGACTCTCGCCCGCGAAAGCGGCTTCGAGATTTTTCTCCGTCTGCGTGCCCGCATAGGGATTGGCAAGTTTTTCAAGATTGTCACCGTCAACGCCGCAAAGCGGGCAAACCGGAGTTTCACCGTCTTTTACCTCAAAAACATCTCCGCAGACCTTGCATTTATATTTAGCCATAATTTTTCTCCTTTTACTGTTTGTAATATTAATTAAAACGGATTTTCTGTTTTGTATCTGTCGCCCGCGGGCTGATTGAAATCAACGCTCTGCGCTCCGAGATATTTGAACACCTCAAAAAGCTGCCTGCCGTAGTGGCCGAAAACAACCGCTCCGTGGTGCGGGAAGTTCTTTTCAACAAGCACATGGCGGTAGAACCTGCCCATTTCGTTTATTGCGAACACGCCGATTGAACCGAATGAGCGGCAGTCAACTGGCAGAACCTCGCCCTGGGCCACATAGGCGCGCAGTTCTGTGTCGGCAGTGCTCTGCAGGCGGAAGAATGTTATTTCGCCGGGGGTTATATTGCCCTCCAGAGTGCCGTTGGTGAACTCTTTGGGAAGGGTTCTCGCCATAATCTTCTGGAACTTCATAGTGCCTGAGCAAAGCTTGCAGGAGGGCGTGTTGCCGCAGTGGAAGCCCATAAAAGTGTCGGTATGTTTATAATTGTATTTGCCCGCTATGCTGTTGTTGAACATATCCTCCGGCACGGAGTTGTTTATGTCAAGCAGTGTTACACTGTCAAGGCTTACGCACGCGCCGATATATTCGCTCAAAGCGCCGTAAATGTCAACCTCGCATGAAACGGGGATACCCCTTGAAGCAAGGCGGCTGTTTACATAGCAGGGCACAAATTTGAACTGTGTCTGAAACGCCGGCCAGCACTTGTTCGCGAAGCAAACATATTTTCTGCCGCCTTTGTGAGCTTCCGCCCAGTCAAGCAGGGTAAGCTCATACTGCGCGAGTCTGGGCAGAATTTCGGGCTTCATATTGCCATCGCCGAGTTCCTTTTGCATATCGGCGACAACTGCGGGTATTCTCTCATCACCCTCGTGATTGTTGAACGCCTCAAAAAGGTCAAGCTCGGAGTTTTCCTCAATCTCAACATCAATGCCGTAGAGCGCCTTTATGGGCGCATTGCAGGCGAGAAAGTCCTGAGGACGGGGTCCGAAGGATATTATTTTAAGGTCTGAAAGCGCGATTACCGTTCTCGCTATCGGAATAAACTCCGCGATTTTCTCAGCGAGCTGAGCGGGAGTGCCGACCGGGTATTCGGGAATATACGCTTTTATTTCGCGCAGTTTGAGGTTATAGCTGCAGTTGAGCATTCCGCAGTAGGCGTCTCCCCTTCCGTCAAGCAAATCATTTTCGGAATCCTCGGCAGCGGCAACAAACATTACGGGGCCGTCAAAATATTTGGCGAGCATTGTCTCGCTTGTTTCGGGGCCGAAATTGCCGAGATAAACCACAAGGGCGTTGCAGCCCGCCGCTTTAACAATTTCAAGCGCCTCAAGGGCGTCAGTCTCGTTTTCAACAGCTTTTTCACACTCAAAAATCTCTGTGCCCCGCGCCTCGCAGGCGGCGCACACGGCTCTGCGCCTTGTTTCGGAGAGTGAAATGGGGAAACAGTCGCGGCTCACGGCGATAATGCCGGTTTTGACTTCGGGAATATTGTCAAAATTGCTCATAACAGGTTATCCTTTCAAAATTAATGTTGACTTTTATATTTTATAATATCATTGAAAATATTTCAATATGAAAATTATTGTTTACAAATTATTTATTGTAACCGTCGGCGTTTTGCGTTATAATAAATATGGTAAATCTCAGCGAACGGAGACAGATTATTTATGGATAACAACAATTTCTACCGTCAGGGCAGCTACACTCAGCCGGGCGGTTACCCGTATTACGGCGGATATTCGCCGCAGGGGACACCGTATTTTGACCCGTTTTATGAACACAGGCAGGAGAAAAAAAGAATAAAAACTCTCAGCTGTGTGGCGGGGCTCTGCGTGCTCGGCTACATTGTTGTGCAAAACATTATAGGTATGATAATCGGTTTTGTGCCGCAACTCAGGGAGGCGTACCTCGGCAACCCCGATTTTCAGAACATTCTCGGCATAATCTTTTCAATATGCGGCGTGCTTTTCCCCTTTGCTTTAGGCGCCGCGTTCCTTAAAAAACGCGGAATAGAAACCGTTTCATCCGCGCTCGAAGCGCCAAATGACAAATTGTATTCACTTTGTATGGCTTTAGCCGGCTTTATGCTGTGCATAGGTGTAAACTTTCTGGCGGGTTATTTAACCAAGTTTATTGAGGCAATCGGCTTTTCGCTCAAAGATGTTGAATACCCCACGCCGAATTCCGCTCCGGGCTGGCTTATCTACGCGGTTGAAATAGCGATTGTGCCGCCGCTTTGCGAGGAATATGCGATGAGGGGCGTTGTAATGCAGCCTTTGCGAAAATACGGCGAAGGCTTCGCCATAGCTATGTCGGCTATGGTGTTCGCGGTTATGCACGGCAATCTCACTCAGGTGCCTTTCGCTTTTATGGCAGGCTTAATAATCGGCTACGCCGTTTGCAAAACGGGCTCTCTGTGGACGGGAATGATAATTCATTTTTTAAACAACGCGTTCTCGGTGGCGTCGGAGTTTCTGCTTGAAAAGGTAAGTGATGTTTTTACGCAGAATGTTATTTATTACGGCGCGCTGGGCGTAATAGTTCTTGTCGGAATTATCGCCTGCCTTTATCTCGTTAAAAGCCAAGGCCCAGCTCTCAAGCCCGCGAGGGTAATAACAAACCTTACAAACCGCAAAAAAACCTCGGCTTATATTCTGACAATACCCATGCTGCTCTCGCTTGCCGCGATGATTGTTATCACCGCTGAATATGTCACCTGGACGGGAGGCAAATAAAATAGATAACGACCGTATTTTTATGCGCTCAGCCATTGAGCTGGCGAAGCGGAGCGCGGATGAGGGCGAGGTTCCCGTAGGCGCAGTGATTGTCAGAAACGGCAAAATTGTCGCAACCGGGCGCAACAGGCGTGAAAATGACAAAAACGCCACCGTTCACGCCGAACTTCAGGCAATAGACAGAGCCTGCTCCGTTCTGGGCGGCTGGCGGCTTTGGGAATGTGAGCTTTATGTTACAATGGAGCCCTGCCCGATGTGCGCGGGGGCTATAATAAATTCCAGAATAAAAAGAGTGGTTTTCGGCGCTTACGATCAAAAAGCAGGCTCCTGCGGCAGCGTCATAAACCTTTTTGACCTGCCCTACAACCACAAGCCGGAGCTTGTCGGCGGGTTTATGCGGGATGAATGCTCCGCTGTTCTCACCGGTTTTTTTAAAGACCTTCGCGAAAAGAAAAAAGGATAAACAGTAAAGACGGATGCCCGCGTTGGCATCCGTCTTTTTGCCGTTGTTTCAGATTTTGAAAAGCTTTTCAAAAAATGTCGGAATGTTAAGGAAAAACGCGATTATTTTACCCGTTAAGTCTGCGAAGAAATCTCTTTCATCCGTCTGAAGTTCAAAACGCGCATTGCCAAACGCGACACCGCCTTTGTAGGTATAAACATCGTTTGTGTAATTTGTTATGTCATTTTCATCAAGCTCAAAAATACGGTAACCGTAGGGGCCGGGCTTCGCGAACTCCGCCCCGTAGGTTATGCCGAGCTCAATGCCGTCAAATGTGCCGGAAAAACCGTCAACATGAGAATGGCCGAAATAAGCGCCTATGATGTCGCCGCATTCCTTCCACGCCTTGAACTGGTCGCTCGGTTCGCACGGCTCATAGCCGTAGCTCGCGTAACCTTTCGCCGTTTCGGGGTTCAGTTTGTAATATCCCGTGCCCGCGGCGCGCGCACCGTAATCCAACGGTGAGCATTCGACAAAAAGATTGCCGAGATCATTTGTGAAAATGTGCTGGAACAGAAAAGCGGGAACGGGCGTTCCTCCGTTTGCCCGTGTAATCTCGGCGGAGCGGTTTTTATACCATTCAATCTGCTCGTCATTTACGCCGTTTCTGCCGGTATCCGTAAGCCAGATGTTGAATTTCGGCTGACCGTCTGTGCCGTTGATAATAACATTGTAATCAATGCCGCCGTCCGGGTCGTCGCTGTCATCCCTTATTATGCAATGCGGGTATTTCGAGTAAATTCTGAGCCAGTCCTCGTTTGTTATTCCGCATTTGTGGTCATTGTTGCCCTGAGCTATAACAAAGGGCACACCGTATTCCTCAAATATGCCGAGAACAAAATCAGCCGCCGCTTCAAGATTTTTTGTTGTTGCCGCAAGGTCGATTTCGCCGCCTTTTTCAACAACAACGCCCTCTTTAAACGGGTCGTCATCCTTTATTAAATCGGATATGCGCGAATCCTCAACAAGATCACCCGTGAAAACGATTAAATCCGGCTTTGAGCCCTCTATGGCGAGGCGCAGAAATGTTTCAAGGTCTTTGGCGGGGTGAGCGTCATCCTGTGTGTCTGTAAGGTGGAGAATGCGGAATTTTCCGTTTTGTTTAAAAGTGAGATCGCCTGTTTCATCAGCCGCCCCGGAACAGTTTACGGAAAAAGCCGTAAAAACAATCATCAGGCACAAAACAAAGGCAGTCAGTCTTTTCATTTCAATTCTCCTTTTGTCAATTCTTTTTTATTCGTCAACCTCGGCTTTTTTGCGGATTTTGTATTTTTTGAGAAGCGAGGGGTTGAAAAGCATAAGAATAGGGAAGATTTCAAGCCTTCCGAGCAGCATATCCACTATGAACACAAGCTTTGAAAGCGCGCTGTAAATTGAGTAGTTGCCGAGCGGGCCAACCCTGCTCAAACCGGGGCCTATGTTGTTGAAAGTGGCAAGCACAGCCGAAAAATTGGATGTAAAATCATACTCGTCAAATGACACAATAAGCACGGATATTCCTATTATCATAACATACAGCATAAGGTAAACATGGGCAGTCTTGACTATGCCGTCATCCATACGCTTTTTTTCAAAGCGCACAACACTCACGCTTCTCGGGTGAAGGAGCTTGTGAATCTCATGGTGAGCGGTCTTGAAAAGCAGACATAGCCTTGATATTTTTATACCTCCGCCCGTACTGCCGGCGCAGGCGCCTATGCACATAAGCAACATAAGCAGATATCTGCTCAACTCCGGCCAGGCGGCAAAGTTCGCCGTGGAATAACCCGTGGTTGTCATAATTGAGCCCACCTGGAAAAAGCTGAGAAGCATACACTGTGAAACCGACCTGTAAATATTGCGAATATTGAACGCTATAAGAAGAGCAAAGGAGAAATAGATGCCGAGATAAACCCGGAGTTCCTCACTCTTTAAAGCGTCTTTTATCCGCCCGCAAATGCAAAGATAATAAATGTTGAAGTTAATGCCGAAAAGCACCATAAACACGGTTATTACAACCTGACTGTATGTGCTGTACGCGGCAACACTGCTGTTGAGAACACCGAAACCGCCGGTACCGGCCGTGCCGAAGGTTAAACAGATTGAGTCAAACAACGGCATTCCGCCAGCTGAGAGCATAACAAATTCAATAACGGTCATTCCGCCGTAGATGGCATAAAGTATTCTCGCGCTTTGCGCCGTTTTGGGAACGAGCTTGCCCACATCGGGGCCGGGGCTTTCGGCGCGAACAAGCTGAAGATTGCCGCTGCCCGACGCAATCGGAATAACAGCCATTACAAACACAAGCACGCCCATGCCGCCTATCCAGTGCGTGAAGCTCCTCCACAAAAGCATTGATTTGCTTAAAGCCTCAACATCGGTGAGAATTGAGGCGCCTGTTGTCGTAAAACCCGACACCGTTTCAAAAACAGCGTCAATCAAATCCGGAATCTCTCCGCTGAAAACAAACGGCAGGGCTCCGAAAAAACTGAGCACAATCCACGCCACCGCCGTCATAACATAACCGTCGCGGGCAAACATATTGTTTGTGCGGGTTTTGACCGTTGCGAAAAGAACGCCTAAAAATACAAGCATTGCCGCGGGTATGGCAAATGATATTAAGCTGTGCTTTTCTCTGTAAATAACCGCGGTTATAGCCGGAATAAGCATAAGCACGGCTTCCACTATCATTATTTTGCCCAAAACATTTATTATAAGTCGTCTGTTCATTTGCTGCCTATTGTTCCTTTTATGTCATCTAAATCGGAGAGCCCGGTAATAGTAGTTACAACAACAACGGAATCGCCCGGGCGCAGTTCATCTTTACCGTGCGGAATAAAGGTTTTGCCGTCGCGGTTGATAAAACCGATAATAACATTTTTGCGCAGGCGCAGCTCCTCGAGCGTTTTGTATGTAAGCGAGCTGTTTTCACCCACATGGAAGGCGAGAGCCTCAACCTTGTTGTCAATAATTTTATAAAGCGTTTCGACATTGCTGCCGATTTTGTTCTGCCTTGCGCGCACATGCTGAAGAATAAGGTTTGCCGTTGTGTGCTTGGGGTAGATTACGCTGCCCACATCAAGCGTGCGAAGAACCTCAAGGAAGTTTGTGCGGTTAACCTTTGTTATTGTTTTAATGGAAGGCACCAGACTTTTGGCGTAAAGCGACAGCAGAATATTCTCCTCATCAAAACCGGTAAGCGAACAAAGCGCGTCTGTTTCGCGCAGACCCTCCTCAATAAGCAGAGAACGGTTTGTGCCGTCGCCGTTTATGATATTCGCATTGGGAAAGGCGTAGCTGAGGTTTTCGGCGGTTTCTCTGTTCTGTTCAATAACGGTTACATTCATATTCAAAGCGCAAAGCCTGCCGATAAGGTATGAAGCGAGCCTGCCTCCGCCTATTATCATAACATTTTTAATATTTGTAACCGGCATACCTATGCTTTTGAAAAACGGGTTTATATCGCCCGGAGCGGAAAGAACGGCAACCGTGTCGCCCTCTCTGATTACCGAATCACCGTACGGGATAAACGCGTTTTTGTCACGCTCAACCGCGCAGGCAAGCACCCTGCTGTTTATTTTGGCGAACGATTCTTTTATGGGTTTGCCCACAAGTGCGCAGTTTCTGCCCGCGTCAAAACTGACAAGGTCAACCTTTCCGCGCGAAAAAATATCAATATTCTTCGCCGCCGGGAATGTGAGTATTCTCAGTATTTCGGTTGCGGCCTCGCGCTCGGGGTTGACCGCCATGGTCAGGCCGAGGCTGTCTTTAAACAGGTTGAGGTCTTCATAAAGCTCAGGTGTGCGCACTCTGGCGATAGTCTCGCTCACCCCCATATTGCGCGCGAGAAGGCAGCACATAATGTTGAGCTCATCGCTGCCTGTAAGAGCTATGAGCAAATCGCATTCGAGAACACCCGCCTCGGTAAGCACTTTTGAGGATGTACCGTTGCCCTTTATGCATATAACATCAAGCTCCCTGTCAGCTTCGGCAAGAGGGCGCACATTTATATCAACAACGGTAACATCGTGTTCCTCATTTGAAAGCTGTTCGGCAACGGCAGAGCCTACCTTGCCCATTCCGACAATAATAATATTCAAAAAACATCGCCGCCTTTGCTGCGCAAAATAAAGTTCGTGTTATTATATTACTGTTTTCCTTTTAAGTCAAGCAAGCCGGATTTATCTCTGTACGCCGCACTGTCGTTGACGCCTTAATTCTTTTATGGCAAAACGGGTTTGAGAGATTTACAAAACGATTGTTAATTTAACCATATTTTTTCGGCAATGCCGCTATAGTTGGGTGTTTTCGCCGATAATTTACCACTTGAAAATTGTACTCCGGTATAATATAATAATTAATCGGTAAAAATCTAATTTATATTTTGAAAGGACGAAACATTAATGAGCATACTCAACAAAAAAACCGTTGATGACATCAACGCGAAGGGCAAAAGAGTTCTTGTTCGCTGTGACTTCAACGTTCCCCTCAAAGACGGCGTTATAACGGATGAAAACAGAATAAACGCTGCGCTTCCCACAATCCGGAAGCTCATCAACGACGGCGCAAAGGTTATTCTCTGCTCCCATCTCGGCAAGCCGAAAAACGGCCCCGAAGCTAAATTCTCGCTCGCTCCCGTAGCGGCAAGGTTGACTGAAAAGCTCGGCAAAGAGGTTGTTTTCGCGGCCGATGACACCGTTGTGGGCGAAAACGCGAAGGCGGCTGTTGCCGCGATGAAAGACGGCGATGTTGTTCTTCTTGAAAACACAAGATTCCGCGCGGAAGAAACAAAGAACGGCGAAGCTTTCTCAAAAGATCTCGCTTCACTTTGCGACATTTATGTAAACGACGCTTTCGGAGCGGCTCACAGAGCACACTGCTCAACAGTAGGCGTTACTCAGTATGTTGACGAGGCGGCTGTAGGCTACCTTATGGGCAAAGAGCTCAAATACCTCGGCAACGCGGTTGAAAACCCCGAAAGGCCTTTTGTAACCATTCTCGGCGGAGCGAAAGTTGCCGACAAGCTCAATGTTATTGAAAACCTTCTCAACAAAGCGGATGTTCTCATCATCGGCGGCGGTATGGCATTCACCTTCCTGAGAGCGCTCGGCTACACAAGCGGCCTTTCAATCGTTGATGAAACAAAGATTGACTACTGCGGCGAAATGCTTAAAAAGGCGGAGGAAAAGGGCGTTAAAATCCTTCTTCCCGTTGACACAATAGCGGCTGACCATTTCCCCAACCCCATTGATGAAGACATTGAAACCGTGCTCATCGACTCCGACGACATTCCCGACAATCTCGAAGGTCTTGACATCGGCCCCAAAACAGCGGCTCTTTACGCTCAGGCTGTAAAAGAGGCAAAAACGGTTGTATGGAACGGCCCCATGGGCGTTTTTGAGAACCCGAAGCTCAACAAGGGCACAATCGAGGTAGCGAAAGCTATGGCAGAGACAGACGCCGTTACAATCATCGGCGGCGGCGACTCCGCGGCGGCGGTAAACACCCTCGGTTTCGGCAGCAAAATGTCACACATCTCAACAGGCGGCGGCGCGTCGCTTGAGTTCCTTGAAGGCAAAGCGCTCCCCGGCATTGAAGCAGTAAACGACAAATAATTAAAGATTGATTTTAAGGAGTAACCGTTATGAATAAAGCTCTGCGTACACCTGTTATTGCAGGCAACTGGAAAATGAACAACACCCCCGAAGAAACAAAGGCTCTTATAGCCGAAATGAAGCCCCTTGTAGCGGGCGCTGACTGCAAGGTAGTGCTCTGCGTTCCCTACATCGACCTTTATGCCGCTATGGAAGCCGCTCAGGGTTCAAACATCGAAATCGGCGCGGAAAACTGCCACTGGGCGGAAAAAGGCGCTTTCACCGGCGAAGTTTCGGCAAAAATGCTCAAAGCGGCGGGCATTCCCTATGTTATTATCGGCCACAGTGAGCGCAGGCAGTATTTCGGCGAGACAGACATCACCGTTCGCAACAGAGTAAGAGCGGCTCTCAACGAAGGGCTTAAAATCATCCTCTGCGTGGGCGAAATGCTCGCTGAAAGAAAAGCCGATATGACAGCGGAAATAGTTTCCGCTCAAACAGAGGTTGCTCTCTCCGGCGTTACCGCGGAAGAAATGAAGAACATCATCATCGCTTACGAGCCCGTATGGGCAATCGGCACAGGCGAAACCGCAACACCCGAACAGGCTCAGGAAGTATGCGGCCTTATCCGCAAGCTTATCGCAAGACTTTATGACGGCAGCGTTGCCGACGCAACCGTTATTCAGTACGGCGGCTCAATGAACGAAAAGAACGCGGCGGAGCTTCTCGCGAAGCCCGACATCGACGGCGGACTTATCGGCGGCGCGTCACTTGTTGCCGAAAAATTCTCGGTAATAGTTGAGGCGGCAAAATAAACAAATCTGCGGGTAAAGCCGGATACGGCTTTGCCCGCTTATACTTATACCTGAATAAGAAAGGCAGAAACACAATGTCAGAAAAAGTTGTTCTTATTGTTATGGACGGCGTCGGCTTCTCAAAAACCGGTTTAGGCGACGCGGTCACACTCGCAAACACCCCCACCCTCGACAAACTTCTCAAAACCTGCCCCAACACAAGGCTGAAAGCTCACGGCGACGCCGTAGGTCTGCCCTCCGATGATGATATGGGCAACAGTGAGGTGGGTCACAACGCTCTGGGCTGCGGCCAGATTTACTCGCAGGGCGCAAAGCTTGTAAACGAATCCATTGAATCGGGCAAAATCTATGAGTCCGACGCGTGGAAAGAGCTCTCCGCGAACTGCGTTAAAAACGGCAGCGCGCTCCATTTTATCGGTCTGCTCTCCGACGGCAACGTTCACTCCAACATAAACCATCTGTTCAGTATGCTGGAGAAGGCCAAGGCACAGGGCATCAAAAAGGCTCATGTTCATATCCTGCTTGACGGCAGAGATGTTCCGGCAACCTCGGCGCTCACCTATGTTGACGCGCTCGAAAGCAAAATCGCCGAACTCAGCGGCGACGGTTTCAGTGCCGACATAGCCTCCGGCGGCGGCAGAATGAAAATCACAATGGACCGCTACCAGGCGGATTGGAATATGGTAAAACTCGGCTGGGACACCCATGTTAAAGGCGAAGGCAGGCAGTTCTGCTGCGCGAAAAAGGCGATTGAAACCTACCGCTCCGAAATTCCCGGCGTAATCGACCAGGATCTTCCTCCCTTTGTCATTGCAGAAAACGGCGAGCCCGTGGGCAGAATAGTTGACGGCGACAGCGTCATTCTTTACAATTTCAGAGGCGACAGAGCCCTTGAAATCAGTATGGCGTTCGACTATGACAGCTTTGACAAGTTTGACCGCGGAGCGAAGCCCGATGTTGTTTACGCGGGTATGCTCCAGTATGACGGCGACCTTAAGCTCCCCGAAAAATATCTTGTCAACCCTCCCGAGATAAAGGAGACTCTCTCGGAGCTTCTCGTTTCTCACGGTATGACTCAGTTCGCCGTTTCCGAAACACAGAAATACGGCCATGTTACATATTTCTGGAACGGCAACAAGAGCGGCAAATTCAGCGAAGAGCTTGAAACATACCTTGAAATACCCTCCGACAAGGTCTCATTTGACGAGCGCCCGTGGATGAAATCCGCTGAGATTACGGACGCTGTTATTGACGCGATGAAATCGGGCAAATATGATTTTATCCGCTGCAACTACCCCAACGGCGATATGGTCGGTCACACAGGCAGCCTTGACGCCACAATCACGGCAGTCGCCTCGGTTGACCTCGGCATTGCCAGAGTTCTTAAAGTCGCGGACGAGCTCGGTGTAACCGTGCTTATCACAGCCGACCACGGCAACGCCGATGAAATGCTTGAAAAGAACAAGAAAGGCGAGCTTCAGGTCAGAACGGCTCACTCGCTCAACCCCGTTCCCTTCATCATTTACTCAAAGAATGAATACGCGATCAAAGACGGCAGTTACGGCCTTGCCAATGTTGCCCCCACGGTTGCAAAGATTTTCGGCATAAAACCGTACGACAGCTGGCTTGACAGTATGATTTGAAAAAAGCATCATTTCTTTCAGCACGGCGGCGGAAAATTTCCGCCGCTTTTTTGTATTTTAAGAATTTTAAATATTGACCGCGCGGCAAAAGTAAACTATAATATAAGAGTAAATTTTAAAAAACGAGGTGTAATTATGGAACCAATTATGCGAAGCGATAAACTTGCCAATGTTCATTCCGACATCAGAGGCCCCGTATTTGTTGAGGCTATGCGTATGCGCAAAGAGGGCATTGATGTTCTGCGCCTTAACACGGGCAACCCCGCCACATTCGGCTTCGGTATGCCCGACAGCGTTAAAAACGCCCTTTTAAACAACGCCGACAAAGCCGTTGCCTACTGCGACCTCAAGGGTATGCCCGACGCCCGCGAGGCAATATGCAACTACCATAAGAGCAAGGGCATTGAGGGAATTACTCCCGACGATGTTTTTATCGGCAACGGCGTAAGCGAGCTTGTAACAATGTCATTAACGGCCCTTCTCAACTACGGCGATGAAATTCTCGTTCCCGCCCCCGACTACTCGCTGTGGACCAATTCGGTCTGGCTCGCAGGAGCGAAACCGGTGCATTATATTTGCGATGAGCAGTCCGAATGGTACCCCGACCTTGAAGATATAAAAAAGAAAATCACCTCAAAAACAAGAGCTATTGTCATAATCAACCCCAACAACCCGACCGGCGCTCTGTATTCAAAGGATTTTCTTGAAAAACTTGTTCAGATAGCCAGAGAGCATAAGCTTATAATTTTCTCCGATGAGATTTACGACCGCCTTGTAATGGATGACCTTGAGCATGTTTCAACGGCAACCCTCGCCCCCGATCTGCTTGTTGTTACAATGAACGGCCTTTCAAAATCGCATATAATCTGCGGCTTCCGCTGCGGCTGGATGGTATTCAGCGGAGCCAAAGAGGCGGCAAAGGATTTCATAGCGGGCGTCAACGGTCTGTGCGCCATGCGTCTTTGCGCGAACGCCCTTACTCAGCTTGTTATTCCCGCCGCGCTTGCCGACCCCGAAAGCACAAGGGCTATGATGGTGCCGGGCGGCAGAATTTATGAGCAGAGAGAAGCCACCTGCCGCGAGCTTGAAAAGATTGAGGGTCTCACCTTCGTTAAAAACAAGGCGGCTTTCTATATTTTCCCGAAGCTTGATGTTGAAAAGTTCAACATTCACGACGATCAGCAGTTCGCTATGGATTACCTGCACAGCAAGAATGTCATGATAATCCCCGGCAGAGGCTTCAGCTGGGATAAACCCGACCATTTCCGCATTGTTATGCTGCCCGAGCCCGAAGTTCTCGCGAAGGCTATGCGCGACCTCGGCGACTTCCTCAAAGACTATCATCAGCAATAAGATTGCACAAACAACAAACCGCTGCGGTGTTAATCATCACAGCGGTTTTTAAATTCCGTATTTTACTTTTATTCTGCCGAGTTTTTCCGAAAACGGCTTTTTCAAGAGCAGTATGAAAATCACATTTGAAACGGCGTAAACCGCTGTATACGGCGCGGCGGAGGTTACGCTGGCTATATAGTATTTCAGGTTGAAGGCGTTGTAAGCCCACATAACCGACCAGACATCCATAATAAATGAATAAACAAGCCCCGCGAAAAAAACATAAACGCAAAGCCGCACCGTGTGGTTTTCAAGATATTTCGCGAACACACCCGCGAAAAAACCTATCATTCCCCAAGCGAACATCTGAAACGGAGTCCAGACACCCTGCCCCGCGAAAATATTTGAGATAAGGGCGGAAAAGGCTCCCGTCATAAACCCCGCCTCACTTCCGAGATAAACGGCAAACAAAACGGTTATCGCCGTTATCGGATTTACCGCGGGAATAAATGAACACACCGCCCTGCCCACGCACGCCATTGCAACTGCGGCGCTTATGAGCACAAGCCTTCTTGTGCCGGTTTTTTTGCGGTCAAAACCGCATATAAACAGTAAAACAGACAGCACAGCTACGGCGAATATTCCGTAAGAATAGTTTTTGCTTCTGAACACAAGCACTCCCGAAAGCACCACCGCCGGTATAAAAACAAACGGTATAACAACCGACAGCGCCCTGCGAAGCTTTTCGCTTTTTATCACCGTCATCCGCCTGCCTCCGCGTAACGGCTGACATCTTCGGGGTTTATAAGGTTTTCGCATATACCCGATGTTATTCTTGCCGTGGATGTTGTGTAAAAAATGTTTTCGGAGAAAAATTTATAAGGCGTGTCAACACACACGCATTCACCGCGGAAAAACATAGCCGCTCTGTCGGCGCAAAGGGCGGCGAACTCAACATCGTGAGTTACAACAACAACCGTAAGCCCCTGCTGTTTGAGTTTTTTAAGGGCGTCGCGCACCTTCTTTTTCGCAAGGCTGTCAAGCCCCTTTGTAGGCTCATCAAGCAAAAGTATTTTCGGTTTTGAGGCTAACACAACGGCAAGCGCCGCCAACTGCTGTTCGCCTCCGCTCAGGTCATAAGGGTGGGTTTTTGCCGCGTATGAAAGGTCATAGGGGGCATCCTCAAACGAAATGCCCGCGCTTTTAAACTCCTCCTCAAGCGTGTTGTGAAGAAATACGGTCTGCGCGTCCTGAGGCAGAAGCGCAACACAGTTGCTGTAAAGTGACTGACCCTTGTATTTTTTGATGTTTTTGTCAAAAATCTTTACACTGCCCGAATATGGCGCTGTCAAGCCCGCCATTGTGTAAAGCAGCGTAGTCTTGCCCGAACCGTTGGCTCCGAGCACACATAAAATCTCATTTTTATAAACCGTCAGCGAAGCGTTGTGAAGCACATCGGGGGCGGATTTTTCATATCTAAAATAAACATTTCTGAGTTCCGCCGCTTTTTCGCCCGAAGGAGCCTCCTCATTTTTAAAAGGAACACCGTTTCGTCTGAAATGCTCTTTAAAATACCTTTTGCCCTGCGCGATATTCAGCGGGCATTCGCCGTGAGCGCCGAGAATTTTATAAATTCTGACACTGCCCGGCATTGACTCGGCAATGCGGCTGTTGCCTATAATCTTTTTTACCGTTTGCCCCGTTTCACCGAAAGCGGTCAGGCTGCCGTTCTCAATAACGCACAGCTTGTTGCAAAGCGGAATAACATTTTCAAGCCTGTGTTCGTTTATTATTATTGTAAGCCCCAGCTCATCGTTGAGCTTTTTCAGTGTGGTTAAAAACTCCGAGGCGGAAACAGGGTCAAGCTGAGATGTCGGCTCGTCAAGAATAATCACCTTCGGGTTCATAACAAGCACGCCCGCGAGCGAAATCATCTGCTTCTGCCCGCCCGACAAATCCGCCGTGTTTTTCTCAAACAGTGTGTCAATGCCGAAATAGCTCATTATTTCGGCAATTCTTCTTTTCATAAGATTTTGCGAAAAGCGCAGGTTCTCCATACCGAAGGCAACCTCGTGCCAAACCTTGTCGGTAACAATCTGATGTTCCGGCGACTGCCCCACAAAGCCGATTTCGCAGGATTTTTCCGGCGGCAGTTCCTCAATCGCGGTGCCGTTAAAAAGCACCTCTCCGCTTCTTTCGCCGAGCGGCGCGAGTTCAGGCTTCAAAAGGCGCAAAAGCGTTGTTTTGCCGCTGCCGGTAGGCCCGCAGACCGCGACAAAATCGCCCTGCTCAACGGTGAATGAAACGCCTTTGATTATCTTATCGGTAAGCGGATATCCGAATGTGAGATTTTTGACTTCAAATAACGCCATTTAAGCCTGCTGCCCCCTTCCGCTATTGATGGGCTTATGCACAAAACGCCGTAGCCGACGCAGCCTGTTAAAGCAAGCGGCTGTGTTGACGGAATGTCGGCATAGGGGTAAAAATCATAAACAAGAGCCCCTTTTGATGACGCGTAAACCGTGCAAGCCGTGAATATAACCGAAACGGCAAGAAAAACAATGTCTCCCGCGCCGAAGGAATAAAGCGAAAAATTCCGCCTTCTGCGCCCGCTGTATCCCCTTGCCGCCATACTGTCGGAGGTAATTATTGTTTTTTCAATCATATAGGTCATCAAAACGGAGAGCACTCTCGCCGCCCCCCTGACCCGTGAGACTATTGTTTCATCCTTATACAGTCCGAGCGCCTTCTGGGTGTTGTTTATCTGCCTTGCCTTGTTAAGGTAAAGCGGAATAAATCTGAGCGCCATAGTGATTACAAGCGCCGCCTTCTGCGATATAAAGGCCGTGATGTAAATGATTTTATCCGCCGTCATTATCTTTGAAAAAGAGGCAAACCAATACACCGCCGCCGAAAGCATAAAGCCCAAAAAAAGCCCGTAAAGCCCCGCCTCAACCGTTATGTTGTGGTTGTTTACAACGGCTATTACGGTTGCGCCGTTGTGGCCGAAAACAGGGTTGAAAACCATACAGGCAAGGGTCATAAGCGCGGTGCATATGTGTATTTTTTTGTTCTTGCGCCCCGGCATAACAATCCACAAAAGAAAAGCGCCGGCCAGCGATATAACCGTAATTACGGGGTTCATTGTGAAAATGCCCGAAACAATCACACAGGTGAAAAATATAAACACGGTTGCCGGGTTGAACATCTCAAAGCAGCTCATCAAAGGTCCTCCCCGATATTTGTTGTGTATCTCCACTCTATGCTGTCACCCTCGCTCAATGTGTATTCGCCGCAGCCCACATCGCCGAAGGAACCGTTTACGCTGAACATCCAGCCCGACATTTCGCCGTAGTCAAACTCAAACAGATAATTTATGCCGGCTATATACGCGCTTCTGTGGTCGGTGAGGGTTTTTGAAGAATCCTCTATGGAGATTTTATATTTTTTCGCCGCGTAAATAAGGCAGTCATAAGCCGTTGAGCCCTGCGGCAGGGTAAACTCGGTTTTTTCAAGAATAATACCGTCCGACGGGGTGATTTTCTCATCTCCCCTTCCGGCTACCGTTTTGCAGTCAATGCTCATTGTAACGGTAACGGAATTTGTAACGGATGTTGTTTCCTCAACAGTATAGTATTCATCCGGGCGCTGAATGTCACTTATTGAAACGCCGGCGGTTACCGCCCCGGCGAGAACGGCGATAATGATGAAATTTATGATTTTTCTGTTGCCCTTCGCGAGCAGAATAACCGCCGAGACAAGAGCCAGAAGCCACACCGCGGCAACACACCCTGCCTTGAGTGAAATCCGGCTTCCCTCTTTTTTCGCGACGCTGCGCGATGTTTCGGGCTGAGCCGATATTCGGCGTGATGTTTCCGGCAAAGTCTCATTTTTCTTTGTGACCAAAACAGAGGTTAATTCCTCCGTCTCTTTTTTGCCCTGAACGGTTGTTGCCGTTGTTTGCGCGTTCGCGGCTTTTTTCTCGGCCGCAACTGTTGATTTTGCCTGTGTTGTTACGGTTTGCTTTGCTGTTGCCGCCGTTTTTTCGGTTTTTGCGCCTGTTTCGGGCGCGCTTGCCGCCGAGGTGAATGTTCTTGTTTTTATTTCGCGCTTTGTTCTCGAAACAGCCTGTGTTGTTTTAGGGGCGGACTGAGTCTGCCGCCGGGAGCTTGCCGCCTGCGTTGTTTTGGGGACGGCGGGGCCTGCCGGGGCAACCGCCGGCGTTACCGGTTTTACGGGTGCCGCCTGCGTTGTAACCGGTGTTGAGGTTTCTTCGGCAATAACCGTTTTCAGCCCCGCGTTGAGTTCATAAAGCCTGCCCATACCGTGCTGCAGGCGGTAAATTGAAACAAGAGAATAAAGTGCCTGTGTTGTGGCGGAAACATTGTATGACCCGCCCTGTTTATGTGTAAAGCCGTGATCGGAAGCCTTGAAAGTGAGCATAAAATCAACGGCTGAGTTTTCGTTTTTAATGAAGCGCGCGTCTGTGAGCGGATTAATTCCCAGAGAGGTCAGCGCGACGATTACCTGAGCCGCGCTTTCGGGGTTTTCATCACTGTAATAGCTTGAAAAGCCCCCGTTGTTGCGCTGTTTTGCCGACAGCAGAGCCAATGCCCCGTCAACAGCGGATTTCACCCGCGCGTTTTCTTTGTAATAAGGCGCAAGGCACTGCACCGTCATGGCGGTAATGTCAACATCCGAAGCACCCACCGTTGTGTTAAGCGCCCAGCCTCCGTCCTCATACTGCTCCGAGAGCAGTTTTTCAATTACCTCTTCTTTTGAATATTTTGCCGAGTTATAACCGTTTTCCATAAGGTGAAGCCCGAAAACATTGCTCATTATTCCGAGCTCGCCTATTTCCTCATTCGCGATTTTTTTAACATAAGCGCTGTTCGCGCCCATTGCCGCGAAAGTCAGAGCATAGCGCTCTTTTGTTGTGGGCGAAGATGAAATGCCCCTGTTTTTGAGAGCGAGGGCAAATTTTGAATAGTCGTATTTGCCGCCCGCGTATTGAATAAGAGAAAAAACAAACCAGTCTGTTGTTGAACCCGCGTTATCGCTGTAAACACCGTCAATCAGCTCCTGAACGGCGGAGTTTCCGTTCGCGTTGAGTTCGCCGCGCAGAATATTTTTTATTTCGGCTTCAACACTCTCCCCGGAAACAGCGCAAGCCCGGGTGCTGAAAGCCCCGGGCGCGAACGCTGTGATTATTGAGATTAAAGCGAGTATGAGGGACAATGCCTCAACTGTTTTTCTCTTCATAACTCAAAATTATTTTGTGAAAATTCCCTTTATTAAATTGATGATATAGTTGAAATAATATGTGATAATGTTTACAATATTGAGCTTGGCGTTGACCGAGCAGGCGGGAGGAGTAATAATTGAGCCGTCGGGTGAGGCCGCGGAAATAACACAGTTGCCAACAGCCGTTACGGTTACCGTCGCTTTGCCGTTTTTGTCGGTTTTAACGCCTGTGCCCTTGCCGTTGACAAGGATTTCGGCGCCTTCAACGGGAAGATTGACGGGAGCCCAGTTCGCGTCAAATCCTATTTTGCTCAGAGTGAGTTCCAATTCGGAATAAGAATCCGCTTCGGCTGTTTTTTTGTCAAAGAAAGCGTAGTTATCTGAGAATTTGTCGGCGTCTTTGTAAGAGAACGCGTAAACACTGTCGCCCGCTTTAACGGGGTCCGCGAGAGAGTATGACATAGCGTCATTAACATAATAGCCGAGGCTGCCCTTGTTTGTGTCGCCCCAGAGTTTAACAAGGCTGATGCCCGCGTACTCGCCCGTTGTTACCGTTGACTCATAGCCTTTTGCCGCGCCGCCCTCATAAAACTCCTCGTGCGCGCAGTAAAGAGCGTCATTGATTGTAATGGAACCGTCTTTGTCAACATCGGTAACGCTTACTGTCTGATTAACAACAACAAGACTGCCCTTGTCTGAAATGGTTACCACCACATTTGTGCCGTCCGCGGCGAACGCGGCGGCGCATACGCCAAACGCCATAACAATCGCGAGAATGAGTGATAATGTTTTTTTCATTTTTTTCTGTCTCCTTTTTATATATTACTCCGCGGATTTGTTTTTTTCAATCATCCGCTGAGTTTTTTTGCGTTTTTGATTTATTCTGTGCTGTTTTTTCTTCTCAAGCCTTTCGGGGTCTTCCTCTTTTATGCCCGCCGCCTCAAGTGCGCGCGGCCACGGGCCCAGAAACGCCTTTATGGCGTTTACCTCGCCGTTCGTGAAATCCTTGCGAGCGGGGTAGCGGGTTTCCCCCGCGGTTTGCAGCTCATCGAATTTATCGCGCAGCATAAGCACGCAGTGTTCTTTTGAGTAATTCATTTTACACCTCTTCGATTTGAACAAATAAAAAAGCGCTCATTCAGAAAAGTCTGAACAAGCGCAACTGTTTAAATGCCTTCACGAAAAGTACAACACGCAAAAACAATAAACGGCTGCACTTTTCATTCCCAAAAAATGCTGCGGCACTGCCGCACCAAAACAAACGCGCCGCGGGTATTCCGACTTAACGGCGTTAAAGCCGCATACGGTAATGGAAGTTGCGACGGATTCTCACCGAACTTGCCCCTTATCCCGTTTATGGGAGCCGCGCGTTTTTAAATTGTCAATCTCTGTATAACACATTTTTCAAAAAATGTCAAGGCGCAACAGGTTGAAATTATGCTTACCAACGGTTATAATAGAACAGGATGTACGCTTTGATTTTTATAATAAAATATTAATTTTTCAAAGTTGTTTGAAAATTACCCTTTTCGGGGTAAGAAAACCGGCTTTTCACACTATATGTGAGGGGTGTTTTGCCGCCGTGACCGTTGAATGAAAATCCGACAACGGAAAAACCGTCACCGGATGAACCGTCATCGGACGAACCGTCCGCGGAAAATCAGCCGCAATTAAATACTAAACAATAAAAAACTAAACAAATAAATACTAAACAATAAAAGACAGTTCTTACGAACTGTTCGTTGCTCACGCTGCGGAGCAACCCGAAAACCGGAGGGGGCAGAGTTTATGGAGAAAAAAATAAGGTCGGCTCATATAGGCTTGAGCTTCGGTATGGCGCACATTGAGGGCGCCCTTGCCTACGGAGCCGCTATTGCGGCAATCTGCGACTGTGATGAAAGCAGTCTGCGCCGGGCGGGCGAGAGATACGGCATTGCAGAAAACAGGCGCTTTACCGATTACCGTGACATTGTGAACAGCGGTGAAATTGACATTGTAACGGTTGCCGTGCCGGACAGCCTTCACGCGAAAATTTCATGCGAGCTTCTGCTATCCGGCAAAAATGTTCTGTGCGAAAAGCCGCTCGCGCTCACCCGCGGCGATATTAAGCAGATAATAAAGGCTGAAGAACAGTCCGGCCGCTTGTTTATGGTCGGGCAGATTTGCAGGTTTACCCCCTCGTTTGAAAAAACAAAATCTCTTATTGAGCAGGGTACAATCGGCGAAATCTATTTTATTGAATCCGAATACGCCCACGATTATATGAAGATTGTTGACAACTGGAGAGCGGATCCGCTCCGTCACGGGGTTGTCGGCGGCGGTTGCCACGCCGTTGACCTTATTCGCTGGCTCGCGGGCGACCCGGTTGAGGTGTTTGCCTACGGCACGCACAAGCTCCTGCCTCAGGTGCCTTATGATGACGCGACAATAGCTGTAATGAAATTTGATGAGAACACCGCGGGCAAGGTTTTTGTTTCAACGGGCTGCAAACGCGATTACACAATGCGAACGGTTATTTACGGCACAAAGGGCACAATAATATGCGACAACACCTCCGATCACATAACCCTTTTCACTGTCGGTGAGGATGAAATGGCGCACGAGCCTGAAATAATCCCGGTTGAGGTAAACAACCACAACGCCGCGAGGGAGTTTGAGGTTTTTGCAAACGCCGTAATCAACGGCACTCCCGTGCCCGCAGACGCGAGAGAGGGCGCGAAAACCGTTGAGGTGTGCCTGTCAATCATAGAATCGTCAAAAACGGGCAGACCGGTGCAGCCCGATTACAATTTTTGAAATATGCAGGAGGATGACTGTGAAAGAATTTACAATCACCGCGAACGACGGGTTTGAACTGTCGGCGACTCTTTTTGAAAAAGACGACCCCAAGGCCGTTATTCAGGTTATTCACGGCGCAATGGAGCATAAGGAGAGATATTACCGTTTCTGCGATTTTCTCAATGAGCAGGGCTATGCCGTAATCGTCTCCGACAACAGAGGCCACGGGCACTCGGTAGATAAAAAATATTTTCTGGGCAATTTTGACAGCCCCCTGAGAATTGTTGAGGATCAGTATGAAATCACAAAATACATAAAAGGCGTTTACCCCGGCAAAGACCTGTATATGTTCGGGCATTCGTTCGGCTCAATGCTCGCGAGAATATACCTGCAGGAGCACGACGATGAAATAAAAAAACTTGTTCTTACCGGCACTATGTTCCCTATGCTCATTGCCGAGGCCGGAACCGCTCTTGCCAAATGGAACAGCGGAAAATTCGGCGGCAACACATACAAAGGTCCCGTGCCCGCAATAGCGAATTCCGGCGTTGATTTATGGGTTTGCGCCGATGAAAACACAATGAGGGATTACAGGAACGACCCGCTTGTACAAAACTGCAAATACACAAACGACTCCGTCAAGGGGCTTATAGAAGCGGACGCCCTTCTTAAAAAAGTGCGCAATTACAGGGTTAAAAACCCGAGCCTGCCCATTCTGACCGCGAACGGACGCAACGATGTGTGCCGCGGCACATTCATAGGTTTGCGCAAAACCGTGCGGCTTCTCAATAAAATCGGCTATAACCATGTGTTCACAATCACATACCCCGGTATGCGCCACGAGGTTATAAATGAGACAGACAGGGCGTCGGTATATAATGACATTGTCGGTTTTTACAACAGCTGAGGCTCAGGAGTTTTTATGGCATCGAGCAAAGAATATTTCAGCTTTATTTCAGAACAGTTATCCGGCGTTGAAGGCATAACTTACAGAGCCATGATGGGTGAGTACATAATCTACTGTCAGGGCAAAGTCATAGGCGGAATTTATGATGACAGATTTCTCATAAAACCGACACCGGCGGCAAAAAAGCTTATGCCCGAAGCCGCTTTTGAACTGCCGTATGACGGCGCGAAAGAGATGCTCGCGGTTGACTGTGTTGATGACCGCGAAGCGCTTTGCAGGCTTATTCCCGCCGTTGCCGCACAGCTCCCCGACCTCAAGCCGAAAAAGAAAAGTGACGGAACAAAGCTATGAAAATAAACAAAAAAGATATGCTCCTCTACGCCGTTACAGACAGGTGCGGTTATGGTTATGAGGAATTTCTCAGCCGTGTTGAAACGGCCCTTAAAAGCGGCGTTACCTGCCTTCAGCTTCGTGAAAAAGAGCTTGAGTACGGTGAGTTCCTTTTCAAGGCAAAAGCGGTTAAAGCGCTGTGCGAAAAATACGGCGTGCCGTTTATAATCAACGACAATGTCGCTCTTGCTATTGAGTGCGGGGCGCACGGAGTTCATGTGGGGCAGGATGATATGAGCCCGGGCGAAATAAAAAAAGAAGCCGGCGACCGCCTTATTGTGGGCGTGTCGGCACACAATGTCAAAGAGGCTCTGGCGGCGCGGGATGCGGGCGCGGATTACCTCGGATGCGGCTCGGTTTTCACAACCTCCACAAAGCAAAATGTCACAGCGCTCGGTTACGAAACGCTGCGTGAAATCTGCTGCGCCGTTGACATACCCGTTGTTGCCATAGGCGGAATAAACGCGGGTAACATAGCAAATCTCACGGGCAGCGGTATTGACGGTGTCGCTGCAGCTTCGGCAATTTTCGGGGCTGATGATGTAAGCCTCGCCTGTGAGGAGCTTAAAAAACTGAGTGAAAAGGCGGTAAAAGGAATTGAATAAAAAATACGCGATTTTCGATATGGACGGCACCTTGATTGACTCAATGGGCTACTGGAACAACCTGTTGCAGGAGTTTCTGCTCTCGCAGGGCATAAAAGAGGATGTCACCGCCCTCATGCAGCAGGTTAAAACAATGACTATGGAGCAGTCAAGCGCAATGCTCTCGAAGCTGTACCCTCAGCTCGGCGACCCCCGTGATTTCGCGAAAAACGCCGGCGCGCTTATGGCAAGGCATTACGCTCAGGATATACCTCTTAAGCCCGGAGTGAAAAACTACCTTGAAAAGCTGAAAGCCGACGGCGTGAAAATGTGCGTCGCGACCATTACGGACCGCAAACTGCTTGAGGTATGCTTCAAGCGGCTCGGCATTGATAAATACTTTGATTTCACTCTTTCCGCGAACGAGTGCGGCAAGGGCAAAGACGACCCCGAAATATACCTTGCCGCCTGCGAAAAATTCGGCTCAACGCCCTGTGAAACGGCTGTGTTTGAGGATGCCCCCTACGCGCTTGAAACGGCAAAAAAAGCGGGCTTTTACACAGTAGCCGTTTATGATGACGGAGAGAAAAACAACCTTGAAAAAGCGAAGGCGGCGGCGGATGAGTATATCGACGACTGGTCGCGGATTATTTGAAACAGAGGAAAACAGTATGAAAACGGCATTAACAATAGCGGGCAGTGACTCAAGCGGCGGCGCCGGCATTCAGGCGGATATAAAAACAATGACGGTAAACGGCGTTTACGCCATGAGCGCGATAACCGCCCTCACCGCTCAGAACACAACGGGAGTGAGCGGAATTTATGAAGTAACGCCCGATTTTCTCAAAGCGCAGATTGACTCTGTATTCACCGATATAAGGCCGGACGCCGTCAAAACGGGCATGGTCTCGTCATCACAGCTTATTGAGGTAATTGCCGAAAGGCTTGAGTTTTACAAGGCGCGCAACATTGTGGTTGACCCGGTTATGGTGTCAACAAGCGGCTCCAAACTGCTTAACGATGACGCCGTGGGCACGCTTAAAAACAGGCTTTTGCGCATTGCCGACCTCATTACGCCGAATATTCCCGAAGGGCAGATTTTATCGGGAATGACGGTAAAAACAAAAGAGGATATGCAAAACTGCGCGAAAAAAATTTATGAGGAATACGGCTGCTGCGTTCTGCTCAAGGGCGGGCACAGCATAAACGACGCCAATGACCTGCTTTATGACGGGCGCAATTATGTGTGGTATGAAGGCAAGCGCATAAACAACCCAAACACGCACGGCACGGGCTGCACTCTGTCATCGGCAATCGCCGCGAACCTCGCCAAAGGCAGTTCCCTTGACGAAGCGGTCAGGCTGGCTAAGGATTACATTTCCGGCGCGCTTGAGGCTATGCTTGATTTAGGCGCGGGCAGCGGACCGCTCGACCACGCTTTCATCCTTCGCGGCGAGAGCGCAAACAATAACTCAAAAGCCGCTCAGCCTTTAACTCAGATTCCGCAAAAGATAATCAAACTGAACAAAAAAATAATAGAAGACGGCAAAAACCTGCTTGAAAAATCCTACTCCCGCATTGATGAAATTCCCGCCGGTCAGGCAACACAGGAGATTACAGAGGGTTGCCTTGTTCTGGAGGGCGGAGCGTTCCGCGGGCTTTACACGCAGGGTTTTCTTGACGCGCTGATGCTTGCCGGCATTAACCTGTCGTGCGTTATAGGCGTTTCCGCCGGGGCGCTGGGCGGAGTGAATTATGTTTCCGGCCAGATAGGGCGTTCGGCGAGAACCAACCTCAATTTTCGCATAGACAGCAGATATATAGGCAAAAAAGCCATGGCCAACAGCCACAGCATTCTCGATGTGGGCTTTTTGACCGAAGACAGAGGTATCATACCCGAGCCCCTTGATGAAGAAAGATTTTACAGCCCTGAGCGCCGCTTTGTCGCGGTTGCCTCAAATGTTCTCAAAGGAAGCGCGCAATATTTTGAAAAAGGCGAATGCTCCGATATTATGGCGGGGATACGCGCCTCCGCCACTCTGCCGTTTGTTTCGCCCGCTTTTGTTATAGACGGCGTGCCTTACCTTGACGGCGGATGCGTTTGCAAAATACCCTATGAGTGGGCGCTCGAACAGGGTTACCGAAAAATTATGGTAATAAGAACAAGAGAAATCACTTTCCGCACGGCAGGCAAACGCAACCCGGCGGCTGTGAGAATCTACGGCAAATATGCCGAATTTGCCGAAAAGCTCGCGAATAATGAGATTGATTACAACAAACAGTGCGATGAGCTTGAAAAGCTGCAGGCCGACGGCGCGCTTATGCAGTTTGCCCCCTCGCGCAAGCCCGGAGTGATTATGATTGAGAGAGACCTTGAAAAGCTGGGCGAACTTTACTGGCTCGGCTTCAATGATTGCAACAGCCGCCTTGATGAGATAAAGAATTATCTCAAGTCGCAATAAAAGCATTTATCATAAGATACCCATATACAAAGTTTCACGCCTCATCGGAACAATCCGATGAGGCGTGTTATATATGCTTGTGTAAACATTGTTTCTGTCAAACGGCTCCGCGCTTGCCGTTTTAATTCTGTTATTCCGCGCCGTTTGTTATTGATGATTGCCTTTTACTGTTTTGCCGCTTTTCTGCGCTTCGTCAAGTTTTCGCTCGCGGCGGCGCAGCGTTTCATCCGTCTGAGGTTTGATGTCGCCGGCTTTGGTAAGCGCCCATTTTGTGAGGCTGGGGCCTACAAGCTGATTTATCAGAACCGCGAAAAGCACTATGTTGCGTATTAAATCGCCGTCGCCGGGCAGTTCAGCCGCCGTAACGCACATTCCGAGAGCCACGCCCGCCTGTGGCAAAAGAGTTATGCCGAGATATTTTTCAATATTGCTGTCGCAGCCCGAAATTCTCGCCGAATATTTTGCGCCGTAATATTTGCCGAACGCTCTGAAAAATGTGTAGGCAATGCCGATTACAACCGCCATAATTTTTGAAAATACGGTTAAATCAAGCTGAGCGCCCGAAAGAACAAAAAACAGTTCGAGCACAGGCCCCGTCCAGCCGTCCGCCACCTTCATAATCTCGTCTGAGAGCGGGCACATATTGCAGAAAACGCTGCCTAACATCATACACACAAGCAGCGGGGAAAAGCCGATTTTTACGGGGCCGGCCTTGAATTTCAGCATTGAAACGGCTACAGTGAGAAAAACAAAGCTTATTGTCATAACAAGGCGGTTTGTGTTTGAGTGAAACATTGCCTCGATTTTTGTAAGCGCGAAGCCCGCGACCGCTCCGAGGGCGAGTGAAACACCTATTTCAACAAGCGGGTCAACTATTATTGAGAACACATCGGGCGAACCCGTTTTCAAGGCCTTCGCTATTCCGAAAGAAACAGCAAACAGCACAAGCCCTACCGCGTCGTCAAGCGCCACTATGGGCAGAAGAATATCCACAACGGGGCCTTTCGCCTTATATTGCCGCACAACCATAAGCGTTGCCGCGGGGGCGGTTGCCGCCGCTATGGCTCCGAGGGTAATCGCGGCGGGTACGGAAAGAACATCGGGCCTGATGAAATGGATAATTATAAGCCCTATATCGGTTACGGCGGTTGCCGCGCACGCCTGAATAATGCCTATTACCGTTGCCTGCCTGCCTGTTTCGCGAAGCTGTGACAGGCGGAACTCATTGCCGATTGAAAATGCTATAAAGCCCAGCGCAACATCCGAAATCACGCCTATCGCGTCAAGCTCCTCAAAGCTTTGAAAGCCTATCCCCTTCACGCCCGCGAGGGCTGTAAGCCTGCCGAGAAGGCACGGCCCTATAATAACGCCCGCGATAAGATAAGCCGTAACATCGGGCAGATTGAATTTTTTGAAAACTTTTAAGCGGGTCAGAAGCAATCCCACAGCCATAGCTATTGAGATTGACAGCAATGTGGTACTCATTTTAAAATTCCTCTTTATGATTTGAAAAGATTTTTCGGTTCCGCTTTATATTATAACAAACAGGGTGTAAAAAACAATGGCGTAAAGCAAGAAATCCCCGCCTTGAGGCAGGGAATTTTTATATACTTTTACTTGTGTTATTTCGGGTTTCTCAATTCATTAAGCTTTTTTTCATCAATGTTGCCGTCGGCAATTTTACTGTCAAGCCACAGTCTGAGAGACGCGGCGTCGGCAATAAGGCGCTCCAGCTCGTTCTGAATTGCCACAAAATCTTCAAGCTCCGCGTCATCATCGATTTTGCCGTCGCAGGTTATTTCAATGAGCCTGTCTTTTTGTGAGTTGAGTTTGTTGTTTGCCGCGAGCAGATCAAGCACCGTTTCCGAAACAGGCCTTTCCTCAACCTCGCGAAAACGGCTTTCTCTGCCTATGGCGCACTCCCTTGCGCAGTAGTAACTGCAGAGGTTGGGCTTTTTGTATGCCTTTTGCATAGCGACAATTTCTTCCGGCGTTGCAGCGGACCTGCCGCTTTCAATCTTTTCAATTCTGCTGTCGGATATCCATTCAAGCCTCTCGCTCGCCTGCGCGCGTGTAAGGCCGCACGCCTCTCTGCAAAGCTGATACATATTTTTATTCGCTTTTAAAGACTGTCTGCCCATATAAACAAACTCCTTCGAATGATTATACGGGCATTATAACACATAATTATTCTGTTTTAAAGACCGAAACCGCACAAATTACCGCGCGGAGAGCTTAAACAGTAAAATAATCGCCGTCATCAAATTCCGGCTCCTCAAACCCGTCGAGAATACCCGACGCGCGCAGTTCCTCCAGCTCATATCTGTCGTTCTCGCTCAAACAGGGCTCGCCGTAAACTGAGCCGTAATCCGCCAACCCTTCTTCAAAGAGGCCGCGGTCGGCCGCTGCGTCAAAGCCGCAGCCGTAAATCACATCATAAATTGAATTATAAGTCATTTTTCACACCTCTTTCTTTATAATTGAAACCTGTTGAATAATCTTTCATTCCCGCCGTTAAGGCTTATTGCTTCTCAGTAAAAGAACGCGTATGCCGGCAGGAATATCGCGCCCAGCACGGCAAAAACAGCCAGAATAATTAAGGGCAGGCAGCCGCATCCGCAGCCCGAGCAGCCGCATCCGTTGTTTTTCATTGATATTCCCCCTTTCGTTTTACTGCACCTATATATTACCACCCGTTTTTGCGGCAATAAATAACAATCCGGGTGAATTGCGCCGCTCTATTTTCGCTGTCGCGCGGAAATATGCGCCCTTATTTTTCACTCGCGGAGAATATCTGCCTTGAAATATTCTTTTTTATATGAGATAATTATTATATGTGCAAAGGCGGTGCCCGCGGTATATACATCGGGTTTACACAAACGGATTAACCGGGGTGATTTATTATGGTTAAAAAATGTTTCTCTCTTGTTTTGGCGTTTACAGTTATATTGGGGGTGATGTCTGTGGGAATTAATGTTCACGGCGATGAAACAAACGCGATTTATGTAAGCCCGTCGGGCAGCGACGAAGGCGACGGAAGCTTTGAAAATCCCCTTGCCACAATATACGCCGCAAAAGAACTCGCCGAAGAAAAAGACGGCGGCGTAACCGTTTATTTCAGGCAGGGCACATACACGCTTTTTGACACGGTTTGTTTTTCATCCGCCGGCAAAAGCAGTGTTACCTTCAAAGCGTATAATAATGAAAATGTTGTTTTCACCGCGGGGGTACCGTACTCCGGCTTTGAGGAATGCACGGTAAACGGAGTAAAGGCTTTAAAAAAATATGTGGGCAAGGGCGCGGATTTCAATATTCTTTTCAATGAAAAAACCACTCTCAACCGCACAAGATACCCCGAAAGCGGCTACTTTTACATAAACGGCGTTGACGACCGTTACTGCATTAATCCCGACCTTAAGGTTGACGCCGATTTTCACAAGGGCTACACCGCCTTTACGGCTGATAAAAAAGATATTCCGTCCATGAAAAACGCGGATGATGTTGTTGTGCGCGTGCTTCATTTCTGGAAGGATGAAATGCTCAACATCAAAAGCTATGACCCAACAACCGGTCTTTTGCGCTTTACAAAGCCGTCGTCCATGACTTTCCACGAAAATGAGCGGTATTTTCTGCAAAATGTTTTTGAGGCTCTCGACAAGCCGGGCGAGTGGTATCTTGACAAGCCGGAGGGCGTGCTTTATTACATTCCCCAAAACGGCGAAACGGCGCAAAACCTGACCCTCTGGGGCGGAGAAACAGAAACATTGATAAGCGTTGACGGCGCTGACGGCATAAAGTTTGAAAACATTGTTTTCAGGGGCAACGGCTTTAAAGTGCCCGAACAACGAGATTTTTCACAGGCGGCTTTTGACGCGCCCGCCTGCGTTTTGTGCAAAAACGCGAAGGGGTTTGAAATTCGCAACTGTGAGTTCAGAGATATAGCCGCGTGCGCGGTGTTTCTGGGTGAGAACGCGCAGGACTGCGCGGTTGACAGCTGTGTTTTTGAGAACATCGGCGCTCAGGCGGTTTACATAAAGGGCGAAAATCTTGAGGAAAACGACCCGCGCGTTACAAAAAGAATTGATGTTACAAACAATCTTATTTCCGGTTACGGCAGGGTTTTCTTCAACGCAGTGGGCATTCTGATTATTCACGCCAACACGGTAAACGCCTGCAACAATGAGATATGCGACGGCTACTACACGGCGATTTCGGCAGGCTGGGTGTGGGGTTACTCGCACAGCGTAACATTCAACAACAAAATCTGTAACAACCTCATCTACAACATAGGCCAGGGCTGGCTCTCCGATATGGGCGGAATATATACCTTAGGCAATCAGAAAGGCACTGTTCTGTCGGGTAATGTAATCCACAATGTCGCGGCGGACCCGGGCGAGGGCGGCTACGGCGGCTGGGGGATATACCTTGACGAGGGCTCGTCATACATCCTTGTTGAGAACAACCTCACCTACGCCTGCGGCAGCGACGGCTACCACCTGCACTACGGCAGTGACAACACCGTGCGCAACAACATTTTCGCTTTAAACGGCGAATCGCAGATAAGGGTTGTTTCAAATCTCAGCCGCGTTCAGGGCGGCAAAAACACCGCGGCGTTTGAGAACAACATAATTCTCTGCGACGGCAAAGCGGCGGCGTTTTCTCACCTTGACGGCGCGGAGGCCTTCAGCGAAAAAGGCAACATACTCTGGGATCTTACCTATGGCGACGATTTATATTTCAGTTTAAACGGCACGGATAAATCAATGGGCTTTGAAACAGTGAAACACAAAGGCCTGATTAAAAATTCCGTCGCGGCCAACCCCTTGTTCAAAGACGCGAAAAACTTTGATTTTGAAATAAAAGCAGGCTCCCCCGCGCTTGAAAACGGGTTTAAAGAATTTGATTACTCTCTTGCCGGCACAAAGGCTGGCACTGTAATCGGTGTTTCGGCTCAGGGCGGAAAAACGCCTTACAATTCACAGTCATCCGCCGTTGAATACACCGCCGCGAAAGAGCCGTTTCACATTTTTCTTGTTATATGGTACAGAATAGTCGATTTTTTCACCGGCTTGTTTAAAAAATAAATAAGAATACAAGTTAAAAACGGAGTCTGCAATGCAGACTCCGTTTTGTTATGTCTTGCTTTTTTATTATGTGTCGGGTACGGGTTCAAGATCTTCACAGGTTACCGCGTAAATCTCCTCCTGCGAGGCGCCGGCGTTCGCGCGGCGTTCTCTCTCCTCAAGCACTCTGATAACCTGCCTGTGTTTTTCATCCGTGTAATCCCAGAACAGAATATACGGAACGCAGCACAGCAGGTGACCCACAAGGTCAAACGCGATGCTCACCACCATACACTTGCTTCTTATATCGTCGCAGAAAAGAATATCATAGTCGGAGGTAAAGCCGATGCGGTAGAACAGTATGGGGATTATAAGCGAGATAATCGATGTGAACGGGCTTATGAACCAGTCGGTAATTGTGCCCTGATAGTTTTCAAGGCGCTCGCCGCTGAGATACATCTGATAGTCTTTAAGGCGCACGCCCATATCGCCCTCCGACAGAGAGATGGCGGAGTTGAGCATATCGCCGACGCAAAGTGAAATAAGCATTACAAGGCCGGACATAAAATAGTTGTCGGCGAAAATCGAGCAGGCGATTATATAACCGAGCGACTGCCCCGCGAGCACAAGGCGCTTGAATATAATAAGCGTTCTGTATTGAAATCTCTTTCTTATCCACGGTGAAAGGAAGGCCCCCGGGTTGCCCATCATAGCGACAAGGTTTTTTACAATAACCATTATCAGGCCTCTTTCGCGCCAGGTGTAAATAAGAATAATGTCTTTTATTCCGAGGCTTCCGTTGCCCAAAGCGTCAATAAGGGCGCTCAGCGCGTTTACCCAGATATATTTGTTTTTGAAAATTCCGTGTACGCCGTCCCAGAACGGTATGTATTTTTTCTTCTCAACGGGAGGCTGCGGAATGCGCTCTTTTATGTTGCCGAGCCCCGCGAACATAACCACGGTGCAGAACATCATCATAATGGGAATAATGTAGCGGTAGGTGTTTATATGTGTAATGTCGCCCGTAAGCGCCGCCGCCAGTATGGGCAGCATTGAGTCAACCAGAATGGAGTTGAGCAGGTGGCTGAGCTTTTCGGGATAGGCACGCACAAGCATCCTTTCGTGCGGGTTCGGTGAGATTGTGGATGAAATGTTCACCGCGCTGTCGGTGTAGTTATACATTCCGTAAAGCTGAAACAGCAGGAAAAGCTGCCAGATTCTTTCGGTAAGGGGGTTGTTGTAGAGCGGCAGCCAGCAAATAAGCATTACAAGAATCATACAGGGCATAACATTGAAATAGGCAAAAAGCTTGTATCTGCCGAGCTTTGGCAGCCATCTTTTGCGTATAAAAATGCTTCTCGCTCCGCCCCAGCCGACATTTATCCAGTGCGCTGCTATGAGTTTGAACATTGTTCGCGGCGTCATACCGGGCAGTGAGGTTACATAATTGCCTACCGCCGCGGGCAAAGGTATAACAGCTGAAAAATCGACCGCGAGAAAAAGAACACCGAGCGCCGCGAAGGTAAGGTAAAGCGTGTAAATCAGCCGCTCCGTCTTTTTGGGCAAAAAGCCCAAGTTGTCGCAAACTATCATATTGACAAGCGCCCAGAACTTGCCCTGAACAAGAAACAGCACCGACACAACCGAGAAGGTCAGCACGGGCACTTCGTAATAGAAGATTACAAGGAAGCACCACTGCGAAAAAGAAATGTAGTTGAGAACTCTTTTGAGCGAGTAGTCGCCGCCCACCGCGAGAAAATCCCACAGATACTCTTTGTAAGGCACATATTTACCGGGTGCCGGGGTGTTCCAGTGAGAGGTGAACTCACCGAAAAATGATTTTATTTTCGCGCCTGCGTTTGAGCTCATTTACTCTCACCTCCTTCGTTTTCTCCGTCACCGTTTTCAGGTGCGGGCTGTTCTTCATCAACCGTTTTTTCTTCGGGCGGCTGTTTCTCCGTTTTCTCTCCGGGGTCGGGTCTGTCGCCCGGCGTTTCTTCGGGAACATCAAACTCGCCGTTTATATAAGCCTGATGAATCTTCTCATTTTCTTCCTTGCGCTTCGCGAGCTTTTCTTTGCCGCGCTTTGTCATAAGAAAATCGTCTTTGAAAACATTGCGTATAATCTGCAGACCTATGAAACCGAAACAGGGAATAAAGCAGGCAATAAGAGCGATAAGCGCCTTTTTGTTCATTCCGCCGACTGTTTGTGTTTCGGTTTTTGTCTGAGTGTTCTGCTGCGCGTCTTTTGCCGCCTGCGCCTCATCTTCGGCGTATTTTTCACTGTTGAGTTTGTCGCAATCCTCTCTCAGGCTGCCCCAAAGAGGCTCGTTTTTCGGTTTGAACGAGTTGTCGTTTCTCGGCTGCCATTTTCCGCCGAGGTCAATGGCGGAAGCATCCTTCGCGCCCATATAGAACAGCAGATTTTCATCGCATTTATAAAAGCAGTGGTGCCCTATATGCTCAACCGACGCGGGTATGAACATTGCGTATTTCATATTTCCGCAATAGCTGAAAGCGTCATCGCCTATTGTTTTAAGCCCGTCGGGCAGGTTTATAAGTGAGGTTGCCGAGCATTTGAAAAAGGTCATATCGCCGATGCTTTTAAGCGTTGAGGGGATTTTAATTGACACAAGCCTGTCGCATTTATAAAACGCCTTGTCCGCTAATTTCTCAACGCCTTCCGGAACCTCATAGCGCTCATCGCAGGTCCAGAACCGCTCAACGGTAATCGATGAACCCGTATTCTCCGTTATAAGGTAGTAGGTGCCTATGTAGGGCGCGTAAACCCTGTTTTCCATAAGCTCGCTGAATTCGGAAAACTCGTTGAGATAATCGAAATCGCCCGAATAGCCGCTTTTTATATAGTTGCGAAAAGCCGTGAAAAGCGTGCTTTTTGCTTCATTGTCTTTAACATATACGCCGTCAACGGTGAAGCTCTCCACATTCTCGCGCCCTATGTTTTTGACCTCTCCGCCCGCCTTGACATCGTCAAGCACAACCTGAGTGCAGTGGCAGATGGGGTATGAGATAAGCTCCTTCATATCTTTTGTGTAAAGCACGCCGTTTACGGAGCGGTAGTTGGGGTTGTTTTCATCAACATAAAAAGCCCTGAGCGAGCGGCAGTAAACAAACGCCTGGTTTTCAATGTATTCAACCCCGGGGCCTATGTAAATGTATTTGACATATTCGTCGCTGTTTACGGTGAACCTTGAAACGGCAATTACATCGCCCTGTGTTTCAACCCACTCGCCGCCCTGCTTTTCAAGCGGATGACCGATGTGTATTTCGGTAATTGAGGCGTTGCCGTTGAAGCCGTTAAAAACATAACCGCTTTTGCCCGTGCCGTTATAATCATCTGTGTAGCTGAACTCATAGGTTTTTCTTGAAAGTGTGTTAAAAGAAAAACTGACAGACGCGCTCAGCACTATTATAAGAAAAATTACAAAAGCGATTTTGCCGGTTTTACTCATGGTGCCGCCGACATCGGGCTTCGGAAGCGAAGACTGTTTGAACATAAAAGCCCCCCTGAATAAACATAATAATATAATTATATACTAAAATTATACGGTTTTCAATAAATTTTTGTGTAAAATGTCATTAAAAAAAAAAAAAAGCATGCCGTGCAGGGAAAAGCCCGTACGGCGGTTAAAAACGGATTATTCAGATAAATATAAACGCGACAAAAGCGCCGATTAAAAGAATGTTGACGCAGTATCTTTCAATATAAGCGCCGGCTACACAGATTAAAACGGGAACAAACATTATAATTCTCACAAAAAGGTTTGCCCTGCCCTCTTTGCCGTAAAGCCTTTCTTTGCAGAAAAGCGCATCGTCAACAAGAGGGAAAAGATTGCACAGCATTGAAACGCCGATATAGGTGACAATCACATAGGCGGGGAAAAGAATGTGATGTGAAGAATCCACTTTAAGCAGAGCCAGCGGAACAATGCCTGCCGCTGTAAGAAACAGACCGAAAACAAAATGTAAAATGCCCGGTATAAAGGCTATCGCGACCGCCCCGCCCTTTTTTCGCGGGAATGAGTGATCGGTGTGCCCGGACACCTCGTCAAAGCGGAGGTAGCCGTCCGATTCAATATAACAGCCGCAGATTTTAGCGACAATATGCTCAAGAAATCCTCTCAGATAAGCCCCGGGGAAGGTTAATATTTTGCAGATTACATAAATCACCGTCATATAAGATCACCCGCCCCTTCCGTTAAAACCTGTTCGGCTGTTTTCTCACCCGACAGCAAAGCCTTTGAAATATCGGAGGCGGTTTTGTCATAACCCTTGAAGGATTCAAGCAGACCGTCGGCGTCGCTGTGAAACTCCGACATTCCGTCGCCATGAGCCTTATACATTGAAGTGCAGACATATACCGTTTCAAGCAAAACGGAATTAAGTGCCTCCGCGTTGCCGTTGTTGTAGAGGTTGTAAGCCATTGAATAAGCGTTATAGGCACTGTCAAACGCCGTAGTGTAATCGCCCTGATAAAGCGCGTTGAGCGCCTTCTGACGGTAGAGTTCCGGCAGCCCGCTGCCCTGTTTGATTGCGTTTTCGCACTCCTCAACCGCCGTTTCGATTTTGCCGAAGCGTCTTTCCATCATAATGCGCATAACATTATAATCATCATTTTCATCGTTATATGAAAGAAATTCGTTTATGATATTTTCGGCGGCTTCGCTGTTCTCATTTATAAAAGCGACTTTGAGCTTTGTAAAAAACGCTTCCGCCTCGTTGCGGTTAAAGGCTATCTCCTCATTGCAGGCGTCAACACACTCTTTGTACCTGCCTAACTGATAATAAAGGTTGCGGTAGCAGCTCAGGTAATACCAATCCTCGCCGGGGCAGGTCTTTTTCATATTGTCAAGGTATTCAAGCTGTTTTTCGGGCCCTGCCTGATTGAATGTAACATCAACATAACTCTCCGCGTAAAGCACCCAGAACAGCTTGCCTTTGTCATCCTTGTATTTTTCTTTGAGCGCTCTTATATTTTTAAGCGCTTCATCCGCCTTCATTTTATCCTCATTGAGGGCGGATGTGTATTGACTGAAATCGTCGTAAGCCGTTTTGTAATCGATATGGGCGTTCAGATAAGGCAGAAGTTCCGGGTCGGACTTCATTTCATCATCCGAATAATACTGCGAAAGGTAGGTGTATGCGTAATAGGGAACAAAAAGCGCCGCTATGGGCTTTGCCTCCTCCGCGCGGATTGCCCTGCCGACGGTAACGGCGTTGAAATTAAGGTCGGTGTTGAGCTCCTCGGCAAGATTAAACGCGTCTTCATAGGCATTATATGCCGCCTGCATACAGTTGTGAGCGCAGGCGTCTCTGCCCTCAATAACCCTTTTCGCGGGAGCGTAATTGAGGTAAAGCATTATGCCCGCGGCAAATGTAACAACAAGCACAAGAAACGCGGCTATAAAGCCCAAAACGGGCAGGTGCCTGCGCTTTATCTCATTAAGGCAGGATGAGCAGTAGTCGGAATCCTTTGCCTTACGGTTTTTGCCGCAGAGAACACAGATATTATCCTCCGGCGCTTCAACGGGCGCCGGAGCGTTTTTTCTTTTTATTTTTGAAGAATTGTCTTTTATTGCGGGTTCGTTTGTCTGATCGGCTTGTATGCCGTTTTCGGGAATATCGCTCAAAAAGTATTCCTCCTTCACGAATATTGAGGTTAATCTTTTTTCATATCGCGGTAATACTGCGTTTTCGGATTTGGATGTTTGCGTGACGCCCAGAGTTCATCCGCCACCGGCTGCCACTCTTTCGCGAATTTGTCGCAGCGGCTGCAAAGGGTTTCAACATCCTCGGGCGCTTCAAGGTTGGTTGACTTCGCGCCTGTTTCGGCGATTATCTTTCTGAGGCACTGCGGATTTTCAAGCAGAGGGCACGGCCTTAAATGGTTGTCATTAAACGGCTGATTGTGCCAGTAGGCCTGAAACAGAGGCTTGCGCAGCGCTTCCAGAATGGTGTCGGTGTGAATGTTTGAATCCGCGTAGTGTATGAACACACAGGGTTCCATATCGCCCGCGGAGTTGATGTGAAAATAGTTTCTGCCGCCGGCTATGCAGCCGCCGACATACTCGCCGTCATCCTGAAAATCCATAACGAATATGGGTTTGCCCGTTTCTCCGTTTCGCATTTTGCGAAGCCAGCCGTACATAAACTTTCTTTGCTCCGGTGTGGGAATAAGAGCTTCCACAGCATCTTTGCCGACGGGCATATAGTTGAAATAAAGGGCGTATTTCGCGCCGTTGGCTATCATTTTATCAAGAAATTCATCCGATGTTACGGCATCCACATTCTGCGCCGTGTAGCAGACAGAAAGCCCGAAGAACAGCCCGTTTTCGCGCAGAAGCCGCATAGCCTTCATACTTCTCTCATAACTGCCCTCGCCCCTGCGCGCGTCATTTGTGCGCTGTGTGCCCTCAACGCTTAAAGCGAGCGTGAGATTGCCGACGCGTTTCATATCCTCACAGAATTTTTCATCCACAAAAGTTGCGTTGGTATAGGCAAGAAAGCCGCAGTCGGGGTTTTCTTCGCAAAGGGCTAAAATATCATTTTTGCGTATAAGCGGTTCTCCGCCCGTGAACATATAAAAATGAGTGCCGAGTTCGGTGCCCTGTTTTACTATGCTGCGCATATCGTCGAGCGAGAGGTTGTATTTGTTGCCGTACTGCGCCGCCCAGCAGCCCTTGCAGTTGAGGTTGCAGGCGCTTGTCGGGTCAAGCAGAATGATGAAGGGAATGTTGCACTTGTATTTTTCACGGTTTTCGCGCACTTTTTTTGTGCCGTCAATAGCCGCTCCGAGCCCTACGGCGAGAAGCATCTTTTTAAGCGCGTTATGGTCAAGGTCATTTATTAACCCCATGGCAAAATTGTGCCAGACATTGTTTTTATCCGTTGCCGCCTTGCGGAAGGCGTCAAAATTCTTCTCCGGAAAACTGCCGTCGGCAAAACGCTCAACAAGGTTGAGCATTTTAACAAAATTCTCTTCCGGAGATTTTTTTATGTATTTAAGCACCCCGTCAATCGCCGCGGAAGCGGCGGCGCGGCGCGCCTTTTCTTTTGCAGTCATAACCGTTCTCCTTGACTGTATATAAAATAAACAGAATTATATTGATTATATAACAATACAGTAGCTTTGTCAAATATAAAAGGGCTGCCCGAAAACAGCCCGAAAGGTAAAATCAAACAGATATATTTTATACGGTTTTGAGTATTTCATCGGCAAGGGTGTCCAGCTCGGCTTTAACCGTATCGGTTACCCTCGTTTTTATTGAAACGGTTTTGTCAATAACGGTTATGTTCTGCATTTTCTCAAGCTCCGCCTTCATTGTTCTGATTGCGGATGGAGCCCAGCTTGTGTTCTCAACAAGGGCAACCGTTCTGTTTCTGAAAGTTTTTGTAATAAGGTGGTGCAGGTAGTCGCTCATCGGCGCGAAAACTCCCGCGTCATAGCTTGAAGCCATAAGCACAAGGTGGCTGTGGCGGAAAGCGTCTTCAACGCACTCAGCTATGTCATCCCTTGTAAGGTCGGCAAAGGCAACCCTCGGGCAACCCTTCTTTTCGAGCGTTTCTTCAAGGTAACGCGCCGCTTCGAGAGTATTGCCGTGTATTGACGCGCAGGCGATGAACACTCCCCTGTTTTCGGGCTCATAAGCCGACCAGGTTTTGTAAAGCTTCATTACCTCGGAGATTGTCTCCGAAAGAACGGGACCGTGCAGAGGGCAGATGTAATCAATTTCAAGCCCTTCGGCTTTTTTGAGCAGCCCCTCAACCTGCTTGCCGTATTTGCCCACAATATTGAAATAGTATCTTCTCGCTTCACAGCTCCAGCCCTCATCGGCATCAACGGTGCCGAATTTGCCGAACGCGTCGGCGGAGAAAAGAACCTTGTCTTTGCTGTCGTATGAAACCATAACCTCGGGCCAGTGAACCATCGGAGCCATATAAAAGGTGAGAGTGTGAGCGCCGAGATTAAGCGTTTCGCCCTCTTTAACCCCTTTTACTCTTGAAAGCGGAGTGTCGCAGAAATTGGGGAACATTCTCACCGCGCCGTCGGAGCAGACAACCTGCAGGCCGGGGTATTTTTCGCAAAGGGTGTCAATACCGGCACTGTGGTCGGGTTCAAGGTGGTGAACTATAAGGTAATCGGGAGTCCTTCCGTCAAGAGCCGCCTCAAGATTTGCGAACCAGCGGTCAACCGCGATTTTATCTGCCGTATCCATAACGGCAACCTTTTCATCAAGGATGAGGTATGAGTTGTAAGCCATACCTTTTTCAAGCATATACTGCCCCTCAAAAAGGTCAACCTCATAATCGTTTACGCCTGTGTATTTAATATCGTTTGTGATTTTTACTTCCATTTTAAACCTCCGTGAATATGTATTTAAAGCACTTTTGAAAGAAAATCGCGAAGCCTCGGGCTTTTGGGAGCGGTAAAGAACGCGTCGGGGGTGTTCTCCTCCTGAATTACGCCTTCATCAATAAAGATTACCCTTGTGCCCACCTCGCGGGCAAAGCCCATTTCGTGTGTGACAACAACCATTGTCATACCCTCTTTCGCGAGCTCCTTCATAACCTCAAGCACCTCGCCCACCATTTCGGGGTCAAGGGCGGATGTGGGCTCGTCAAACAGCATAACATCCGGGTTCATGGCAAGGGCGCGCACAATGGCTATGCGCTGTTTCTGCCCGCCGGAAAGCTGTGAGGGGTAAGCCCCGGCTTTATCGGCAAGGCCTATTCTCTCAAGCAGGGTTTTCGCCCTTTCCTCAGCCTCCTGTTTGCTGAGTTTTAACAGCTTCATCGGCGCTAAGGTGATGTTATCCATAATGCTCAGGTTGGCAAAAAGATTGAACTGCTGAAAGACCATTCCTATTTTCTGCCTGGCGAGGTTTACATTTATATAATTCTCGCTGTAGATTTTTTTCATCAGCGACTTGTAAGCCTTGCCCTCATGCTTTTCATTGAGCAAATCCTCGGCTTTGATTTTTGCTGTTAAAGCGGCCTTTATTTCCTCATCCGTTTTGCCTGTGTTCTTTGCCTTTTCGGCGGCGAACAGGCTCTGAAAAGTTTTTGAAAGCTCAATAACATCCGGGTGAAGGTAAGGGTCAACGGGGGTAACAAGCTTGTTCTCCAGCCAAACCTCGCCGTAGGTTGGCTCCTCAAGCAGGTTCAAACAGCGCAAAAACGTGCTTTTGCCCGAACCGGAAGGCCCGATAACAACAACCACCTCGCCCGCGTCTATCTCGGCGCTTATGCCCTTGAGCACATGATTGCTGCCGAAATATTTATAGAGGCCGTCAACTTTTATAAGCGCTTTTTTCTCAGTGGTCACTTTTGCGCAGCCTCCTTTCAAGAATACCTACAAGTTTTGTGAGAATAACAACCACAACAAGGTAGATGAGCGCGACCGCGATAAGCGGCATAAACGCCGAAAATGTGCGCCCGCGTATAAGGTCGCCCGCCTTTGTCAGATCGCGTATTCCGACATATCCCGCCACCGATGTTTCTTTTAACAGAACAATAAACTCGTTGCAAAGCGTGGGCAGAACAATTTTGAACATCTGCGGTATGACAATGTAAACCATTGTCTGAATGTAGTTGAAGCCGAGGCTTCTGCCCGCCTCAAACTGCCCGTTATCCACCGACATAATTCCGCCTCGGAATATTTCGGCGACATAGGCGCCTGAGTTTATGCCGAATGATATAATCGCGACAAGGGTACCTCTTGTTGATGATTTGAAAATGATAAAATACATAATAAGAAGCTGAACAACCATAGGCGTGCCCCTTATTACCGTTAAATAGAGCTTACATATTCTGTCGGCAAGCCCGAAGATTTTAACACCGGCGCCTCCCCTCTTTTTGAGAGGCTCGCCCGTTTTATCATAAGTAGAACGGATTGTGGCGATCAGCACGCCTATGCAGATGCCCAGAACGGTTGCAAAAAACGCTATTATCAGGGTTGTTTTAAAACCCTCGGCAAGCCACTGCCACCTGTTGCCGTCAATAAAATTAAGTTTGAACTGTGCCGCAATATCGGCAAACCAATCTTTCATAAAAAACTCCCGGTTAAAAATGATTTACACTGTATATTATCATTAAAAAAACAATTATTCAACCGCAAAAACGGATTTTGCACATTTTTTGTCAACTGAAATGCGCGAATTTTGCACATTATGAAATCGGAAAATGCGCAAATTTTGCATATCATCGGATTATGAGATGCGCAAACTGTGATTTGGATACAAAAAAATGACCGTCTGCACTCAAACGGTCAAACTATTTATTAATTTCCGGGTTGTCTGTTCTGTTCATAATATAATCAACCGAAACCTCATAATTTGTTAAAGTGTTATTTGATATATTGAAAAATTTACATATCTGTGATATATTGTTAATATCTGTTATTATGCGTTGTGCAGTTTTCATTTGTAACAGATTAAATGTTAAGTTCAATGTCAGATCCCTTAAGGGTGAAAGAATTTGATTGATTATGAAAATTTCCGTTGCGCTCGCCGCCTATAAAGGCGAAAAGTATATCGGCGGGCAGATAAAATCAATACTCGCTCAGCTTCCGCCCGACGGCGAAATAATCGTTTCCGATGACCTGCCCGGCGGCGAAACGGCGCGGGAGGTTGCCCGCGCGGCGGACGGTGACAGCCGAGTTAAATACATTGATGGCCCCGGCAAAGGCGTGTGCGCCAATTTTGAGCACGCTGTTCGCGCCTGTTCGGGCGATGTGATTTTTTTAAGCGATCAGGATGATGTGTGGCTGCCCGAAAAGGTCGGCTCCGTTATGAAAGAGTTTGAAAACGGGGCGGATGTTGTTCTGCACGACGCTTTTGTTACCGACGCATTTCTTGAAATAAAAGAGGAATCTTTTTTTAAAGCGCACTCATCAAAAAGCGGGTTTGCCGCCAATCTTATAAGAAACTCCTTTGTGGGGTGCTGTATGGCAATGACAAAAGAGGTTGCGGATATGTGCCTGCCATTCCCCGACGGTCTGCCTATGCATGACTGGTGGATAGCCCTTCTTGCGCTTAAAAGGCGCAAAAAAGTTGTTCTTCTGCCGGAGCGTCTGATATACTGGCGCAGGCACGAAAACACAGTTACGGGCAAAAAGAACAGCCTTGCTCAACAGCTTAAATGGAGAGCGAAGATGATTATTCTGTTGATTGAGAGGAAATGAGTTATGGACTCATCTAAGGTAACCGGGTGCATAGTCACTTTTAACAATATGCGCACCATCGACAAAGCGATAGGCACCCTGTTAAAGCAAACAAAGCTGCCCTTTACGCTTTTTGCGGTTGACAACTGCTCAACCGACGGCACTCCCGAACACATTGAGGAGAAGTACCCTGAGGTTAAAATTGTCAGAAGCGCCGAAAACATCGGCTTCGGTGCGGGTCACAACAGCATTATGGGTGAGCTCAATTCCGAATATCACGCAATAATCAACCCCGACATTATTCTGCGCGACGATGTGCTGAGCAAAATGGTAGCTTATATGGACGAACACCCCGATATAGGAATGCTCTCGCCCTGCATACGCTTCCCCGACGGCAGGCCGCAGATTTTGGGCAAGCGCAACCCTAAACTCTCTTACCTTGTCGCGAGCCGTATGAGGGGCAGCAAGCCCGGCAGCCTGCTCAGGGAATACGCGATGCTTGACGCCGGAATAAACGCCCCGCTTGACATTGAAAACGCCACAGGCTGTTTTATGCTCATACGCACCTCACTGTTTAAAGAAATCGGCGGCTTTGACAAACGCTATTTTATGTATTTTGAGGATTGCGACCTTTCCCGTGAGGTTTGCAGACGCAGCCGCCTTGTTTATTACCCCGACGCGGTGGTTTACCACGAATGGGGCAGAGAATCCAAAAAGAATATGAAGCTTCGCGTAATTCAGATAAAATCCATGTTCGCGTATTTCAACAAATGGGGCTGGAAATAGCCCGACGGAGACAATATGAAAAAATACTTGCGCAATTTTTACAAATACCGCTATCTGCTCTATGAGATAGTGCGTAAAAACATCAAGCTGCAATACCGCGACTCATTTCTCGGCATACTGTGGACTTTTTTGCAGCCCCTGCTCACCACAATAGTGCTTGTTGTGGTTTTCGGCAACCTGCTCGGCAAAGATTCCTCAAAAGTTCTCAACTATCCCGTTTATCTGCTTTGCGGCAGGCTGCTTTATGATTTTTACTCGCAATCCACAAAGCGGGCCATGCGATCAATAAATAACAGCGCTTCGGTAATTAAAAAGGTTTATGTGCCGAAATATATGTACCCGCTGGCAAATGTGCTCTCCACCTTTGTTACCTTTTTGATTTCGCTTGTTGTGCTTGTTCTTTTTATTGCGTATTTTATGATTTTTTCGCCGAACAAGCCGAATATCACGCCTTATGTTTTTCTGGCGTTTATCCCTTTGGGCATACTGTTTATTCTTTGCCTGGGCGTCGGGCTCATACTCTCAACGCTTGAGATTTTTTTCAAGGATGTCGAATACCTTTACGATGTTTTCTGCATGCTTCTTTTCTATGTAACGCCCATTGTTTACAGCATTGAGCAGCTTAAAATCAAAAATGTGTGGGCAATGCGGATTTTTATGGCGAACCCGCTTTACTCAATAGTTCATATGTTCCGTGATTGCGTGCTGTTCGGGCAGATGATAAACATACACCACCTGCTTTACGCGCTTTGCTTCAGCCTTGTTACGCTGGCAGTCGGAATAACGGTGTTCGCCAAAAAGCAGGATAAATTCATTCTTCACATCTGAGGAGGGCGTTTATGGCACAGCCCGCAATCAAGGTTGAAAATGTGAGCGTTCTTTTTAACCTTAACAATGAGAAAATTGACAATTTAAAAGAATATTTCATAAAGCTTGTCACCCGCAAGCTCCACTATAACGAGTTCTGGGCGCTGCGTGATATTTCATTCACAGTGGAGAAATCCGACCGCGTGGGCGTTCTCGGCTTTAACGGCGCGGGCAAAAGCACACTGCTGAAGGTTGTTTCCGGCGTGCTCAAGCCCACAAAGGGCAGCGTTGAGGTTCACGGGGTAATAGCGCCTATGCTTGAACTCGGCGCCGGCTTTGATATGAACTACTCCGGGCGTGAGAACATCTACCTTTATGGTGCCACAATGGGCTACCCGAGAAAGTATATTCAGGAGCGCTATGATGAAATTGTCAGGTTCAGCGAGCTTGAGAAATTCATTGATGTTCCCGTTAAAAACTATTCCTCCGGCATGAAGGCAAGGCTCGGCTTCGCGATAGCCTCCGCCGTGGAACCCGAGGTACTTATTCTTGATGAGGTTCTTTCGGTGGGCGACGCGAAATTCAAAAAGAAGAGCGAGCAGAAAATAGTCTCAATGTTTGACAAAGGCGTTACCGTTCTGTTCGTTTCGCACAACACGGAGCAGGTAAGGCGCATTTGCAACAAGGCGATTATTCTTGACGGCGGCAGGCTGGCGGCTTACGGCGAGGTCAATGAGATATGCGACAAATACATTGAACTTGCCGCCGAAAAGAAAAAATAGGCAAAAAACGGAGGTGTGAATATGAACTACGCCGCGATTATGGCGGGCGGCAGCGGCAGCCGTATGGGCGTTACCGATGTGCCCAAACAGTTTATTGCCCTTGACGGTCTGCCGATAATCATTCACACCTTAAAAGTGTTCGCCGACTGCGAACAGATAGAAAAAACCGTTGTAATGTGCCCGAACGCGTGGGTGGATTACACATGCGGCCTTATTGACGCTCACCTTGCGCCTTACTCGCAAAAGTTGTATGTCGCGCCGGGCGGAGCCACAAGGAACGAAACGCTTGAGAAAGCCGTTGATTATATCTGCCGCGCTTTTTCGCCCGACAGCGGGTCGGTTATTGTTACCCATGACGCGGTAAGGCCGTTTTTAACCGGGCGGATGATAACCGAAAACATAAAATACGCCTCCCTTTACGCCGCGTGCGGCACTGTTTTCAACGCGACCGACACGGTTGTTCTGAGCGCCGACGGCAGATTTATCGACTCCTCTCCCGACAGAAGCACCGTTTTCAACTGCCAGACTCCGCAGTCGTTCAGGCTCGGCGAGTATCTTGACAGCCTGAGCAAACTTGAAAAATCCGAGCGCGACGCGCTGACCGACGCATGCTCCCTTTTCACTTTAACGGGCAAAAAGGTTTATATGGTAAAAGGCAGCGCAGAAAATATAAAAATCACAAGGCCGGCGGATATTCAGACCGCCATGGGCATCATCAAAACCCGTAGCGTTTGATTTTACAATCCGTTCGCGGATTTAAAATATTAAAAATTCATTGAACTGTGTGGTGAAACGTATGAGCGCAGACCCCTACCCCCGAAGTTGTAACTCAATAAAAAATCACAAGGCGGCGCGCCCGTGCGTTGAACCCGTTTTCACATTCTGACAAAAGGAGTGCGGTTTCGGTTTCGGCGTTTGCCGCTCCGCCGTAAAATCAGGAGGGCAAAATGGAATTTGATACCATACTCAAAATAGTCAGCTCGCTTCTTGCCAAGGGTGAAATCTCGGCGCTGAGAAGCCTGCTGAGCGAACTTAACGCCGTTGACACGGCCGCAATTATGGAGGAGCTTGAGCCTGCCGAAAGGTTAAGGCTTTTCCGTGTTTTGCCGAAGGATGTGTCGGCGGATGTTTTTTCATACCTTGAAACAGACAGCCAGACGGAGCTTGTGGGTATGATTAACGACAAGGAGCTTGAAAACCTTATGGATGAAATGTTCCTTGACGATACCGTTGATTTTCTTGAGGAAATGCCTGCGAATGTTGTAACAAGGGTTTTGCGCAGCACCGACGCCGAAACAAGAAAAACAATTAACAGATTTCTCAAATATCCCGACAATTCGGCGGGCAGCATTATGACAATAGAGATGGTGCAGCTGCGCGACAATATGACAGCCGCCCAGGCAATAGCGAACATACGCAAAAACGGAATTGACAAAGAAACGGTTTACACCTGCTATGTCACCGACTCAACCCACAGGCTTCTGGGCGCGGTTCCGCTTCTCTCGCTGCTTATGTGCGAGGATGAAACGCCGGTGGGCGACATTATGCAGAACGACGCTCAGTTAATCTCGGTAAACACGCTTGATGACCGTGAGGAGGTTGCCGAAATCGTCAAAAAATACGACCTTCTGAGCATACCCGTTGTTGACAACGAGGGCAGGCTTGTGGGAATAATTACCGTTGACGACATTGTAGATGTTATTGAGGAGGAGGCAACGGAGGACATTGAAAAAATGGGCTCGCTCGCCCCGTCGGATGACGAATACCTCAAAACCGGAGTTTTCAAGCTTGTGCGCAACCGCATATTCTGGCTGCTTGTTCTTCTTTTTACCGGCACGCTCGCGGGCGTTCTGATTTTTCTTTACAACGCGGATGGTTTTGTCACAAACAACATAGCGCTGATTATCTCAATGCCGCTGATAATGGGCATTTCCGGCAGCGCCGGCAGTCAATCCTCAACACTTATGATAAGAGGGCTTCTGGTCGGTGAAATTGACACAGAAGATTATTTTAAAATTGTTTTTAAAGAGATAAGAGTTGCCGCAGTTTGCGCAGCGGTTCTCGGCGCGGTAAATCTTTTAAGGGCTTTTCTGCCCGGCACGGGCGGCATTCGGGGCTGTGCCGTTGTTTCGCTCGCGATTTTTGTTTCGGTCATCGCGGCAAAGCTTGTGGGCGCGTCGCTGCCGATTGTCGCGAAGGTTCTCAAACGCGACCCCGCCACCGTAGGCGGACCGTTCATTCAGTCTTTGAGCGATATTATCTCACTCGCCGTTTATTTCGGAATAGCGGGAGCGATATTGAGTTAAAGCAAGTCATTTAAGGCAAAAAATTACCCCGCACCGTGAAGGTGCGGGGTTAATTGCTGTTTTCAGATGAAAGCTCCGTCAATTCCTATAACCTGAGCGGTAATATAGTCCGCCTTTTCGCTTGCCAGAAAAGCTATGAGCGAGGCAACCTCTTCGGGTTTGCCGAACCTGCCCAACGGAACCTCCTCTTTAAGAGCCCTGAGTTCCTCCTCGCTGAAGCAGGCGTTCATTTTGGTGTCAATCACGCCGGGGGCTACGCAGTTCACCTGAATATTCGAGGGCGCGACCTCTCTTGCGAGCGCTTTTGTAAGGCCGATAACCGCCGCCTTTGAAGCGGAGTAATGCACCTCGCAGGAGGCTCCGCTTATGCCCCACATTGACGAAATGTTGATTATTTTGCCGCGTTTGTTTTTTATCATAAACGGCAGAGCCGCCTGACAGCAGTTGAAAACGCCCCCGACATTGACCGACATCATACGGTCAAATTCTTTTCCGGTAATATCGGTGAAAAGCTTCTGCTGTGAAATGCCGGCGCAGTTTACAAGCACCGACACGCCGCCGAACTCCTCAGCCGCGGTTTCAAAAACGCAGTCAACCTCTTCACGCTTTGAAACATCCGCTTTGCATATTACGGCATCAGTAACCCTGTTGAGCTTCGCGGCGAGCGATTCAGCCGCCTTTTCGCCGCTGTTATAAACAAGGGCTACTCTGAAGCCGTCTTCGGCAAGCGCCGCAGCGGCAGCCGAGCCTATCGCGCCCGACGCGCCGGTTATGAGTGCAGTTTTTTTCATTCGCTTTTTAATTATCAGTTGCCTGTCAGAGCCTCATAGCCCTGCTCATTGAACATCTTGGTCATATCCTTATAACCGGAGGGGAGCTTGAACGCGCCCGCGGGAACGGTGCCGGTAACGCTTGAAATCTCAATAATTGTGGCGTCGCCGCTCTTTTCAACCGATTCTATTCTTCTGAGATCCTCGTTCTGATAATAATATTTTATTGTCTGTTCGTCTTTGGTTTTGTATTCCTCAACGGTGTATTCCTTGCCGTCAACCGTGGTTGTGAGGGTCTGAACATAGGTAGCGTCCTGGCCCTGAATAACGGTCGGGTCGGTTATGGCGGCAACCGCGCCCTGTTCGCCGAGCAGTTCATCCGTTGAACCGGCGTTTACATACATCATAAGCGTGGGCAGAATAAGATAAACATTGCTGCCGTCCGAGAGGAACTGCGCCGTAATTGAGCTGACAGCGCTTGTTTTGATTTTGGTTGAGATGGAGTATTTATTCGCGCCGTCAACATAAATTGTGATGGGGACGGTTACATCGGCGTTTTTGATGGTTGCTTTCATAGTGTATGTGCCGGTGGCGATTATTTCTTTGTAGGACTGCGAGGGCGAGTCTTTGGGAACAATCACGACAGATCCTCCGCCTCCGCCGCTCACCTTTGAGGTTTCGGTTTCAACTTCTTTTACAACCGATGTTTCGGTAACAAGGCCTTCTGCCATCGCCATTGTGACTTCGGAGGTGTCTTCCTCCGTCATCTTGTTAAGGTCAATGCCGAGCTTGTCCATAAACGACTGTTCTTCCGGGGTCATTCCGAGTTCTTCGGCAATCTTGTTGTTGGGCGAGGTTGTTTTGGCAACCTTTTTGGTAACGGTTTTGCCGTCTTTGTTTGTGGCTGTTTCGATAACCGTTTCTTCTTTTGTCTGGTCTTTGCCGAACAGTCTGTCAAGAACACCCGCCTCGGCTGTTTCGGTTTCGCCGGCGTTTTGCGCCGCTGTTGTGCCGGTTTCGCTGCCCGTTTCGTTGTTCTTTTTCTGGCGGCACGCCGCAAGGCTTATGAGCATTGCTGTGCAAAGCAGTAAAGCGACAAGTGATTTTTTCATAAAATATCTCCTCCGGGGTGTATAATATGCCGCAAATTATTTGGCTTGAAATAAGAATATAACATTTTTACAAATATTTCAACAGTGTATTGTAAATGATTTATTAATGAATTGTAAAGACGCCGGGTGCCTTCGTACCGAAATATTATAAAAATTTTTCAAAAATACTTGAAAAACATAAAATAATACACTATAATAATCTAGCATTTATATGTTGAAGCAACTCCCCCGGCTCTATTAATTTGCCGGTGTGGCTCAATGGGCGAAGCGGCGTGCCGCTGCCTGCGGCAGATACAGGCACGGCGCTGAGGTGAAAAAACAGGGAGTGTCACGACGCGCTCCAAGCGAGTGAGACGACCTTTGTTTTTGAGGGGAGAGCAGCTCATTCGTAATGACGGATTGCGGTTCTTTTATATTTGATTTGGTTTTATTTGCCGGTGTGGCTCAATTAATTTGCTGGTGTGGCTCAATGGCAGAGCAGCTCATTCGTAATGAGCAGGTTGTCAGTTCGATTCTGACCACCAGCTCCAGAAGCAAAGCCCTTGATTTTCAGCACTTTGAAATCAAGGGTTTCGTTATAAGAACGCATTATTTATGAATTATGTTAAAGAGGAGAGAGAGACAATGAAAAAAATAATTGTTATGGTCTTAACCGTTCTCACGGTTATCGGAACCGGTTTAACATCATTAGCCGCCACCGATTCCGCACAGGGCAATCTTCCCACAACAGGTTCTGCAGGTGCGGTTTTCAGAGCCGGCGGAAACACAGCGCAAAACGGCTCCAAAGGCGTTGTCTTCAGACCGTACGGCACCTCTCCGGACCGCGGAAGTTCCGGCAGAGTATTCAGACCGAAAAACGCACCTATTACTTCTAAATCACTTGTTTCCAGAAAAAGCTCAGGTCAATCAAGCAACACTTCTAATGAGAAATATTATGTTGCTCAGTATGCAAAGGAAAAAAATGGTAAAACCGTTTATCATAATCACCTGTGTGGAAATATAAATATCAAAAATGCAAAAGAAATAACCATTGAAGATATTAACAATGGGAATTATATTCTTTGTGAAACCTGTGCAGGAATGCACTGAAAACTGATTTGCAACCCCTCACGCAGTCATCTTTTGATGGCTGCGTTTTTCTTTCCGCCGTGATTTTGACGGCCGCTCAAACTTAATGTTGAACGAAAGCGCCAGTTATGGTATATTAAAAGCAGGTCAGCGCCGTGCGTAAAGCGCGGTTATGAATTTTAAAATCCCGGAGGCAGTGATGAAACACCCCGAAAAAAAGGCGGCGCGCGCAAAAAGATTTGAGGAAAAACAGCTTGTGAAACTGCAAAGCCGTTCACGCACATCGGGAGCGGGCGTTTACTTTGTTTTTCTTCTTGTTATGATTGCCGTTGTGAACATACTGGATGAAATAACAAGCAACCTTTCCGTTTCGGTTCAATCCTCGTTTGTTACGGAATTCTTTGTGAACAGGCCGTTTTTAGGCAAAAACTACACCTTTGAGCAGGGGCTGTCGCTTCACACAACGGTAAGCGTGCTCGGCTACGCTTTCGGCGCGGTAACCCCGTTTTACAAAGCCCTTGCCGACAAATGGGGCAGAAAGCCTTTGTTTGTCATTTCAACGCTCGGTATGGCGGCGGGTCTGCTGATTATTTATTTTTCACCGAACTACCTTGTTTTTCTTCTCGGTTTCGCGGTAATCAGCTTTTTCATCGGGCACGATATACAGATAATCTACATTCTTGAGGAAGCACCCGACAAAAAAAGAGGCTCCGTTTACAGCGTTCTCAAAAGTCTGGGCATTCTTGGCGTTGTGTTTATACCGGTGTTAAGGCGGGTTCTTATGGGCGATGACGCGACGCTCTGGCGCAGAATATTCCTCGCGCCGTCAATTATCGGCTTTGCCGCCGCCCTGCTGGTACTGCTGTTTGTAAAAGACACAAAGGTTTTTATAAAAGAAAGAACCGCCTATCTGTCAATCCCCTATGAAGAAAGGCAAACATTAAAACGCCTTGAAAAAGAAAACAGCAAGGCGCACCGGAATCAGTCCGGCGTATTCAACGCGGTTAAATACATTTTCTCAAACGATGACACAAAATATCTGATGCTTGCCAACATCATATTTGACGCGGGTATACCCGCCATAGCGCTCTATTTTGAATCATCAATGCACATCGCGGGAATGAGCACGGCGGATATTACCAAAGCCCTGTTTGTGCTGCCGATTGTTTACGCCGCGCTCACGTTTTTCTCCGGCTTCGCCGCCGACATTTCAGGCAGAAGGCGAACGGTGCTTTCGGCAAGCGTTATGAGCATTGCGGGCTTTATTCTTTTTGCCGCGGGAATAAACAAACTGTGGAACCCCTATCTTATAGGCGGATTTTGCGGGCTTTATCAGGGCTGCTACTGGATAGGCAGAGACTATATGAACATTATGATGACCGAAAAGGTGCCGACAGATATAAGAGCCTCCGTTGTGGGCGCTGTGGGGTTTTTAACCATAGCGGGGCTTGTTGTGGGCTACCTGCTTGTTATTATCGGTATGCTGGTTATTCCGGTCTGGCTCACCTGCCTGCTTGTGGCTGTGCCGTTTGTGGCGGCGGCCGCCGTTATACTCAAACTTAAAGTAAGCGAAACAAAGGGCGCTAACCTTGAAGCGACCGGCACGGAAAAAGCCGAATAAACAATTAAAGTTTAAAAAATTGCCCGGAGCAGCAATCTGCGCGCTCCGGGTTTTTCTGTTGGTTTTATTCTTCGGTTTTTACGGGCTGCGGCTGCCCGCACTGCCTTAGCAGAGTGTTGAGGTAACCGGCAACCGCTTCGGGTTTTGCTTTGAGTTTAAGATAGTAACGGTCTGAGTTGCGGTCGTTTTCAACAGTGTTCACCCCTTCGGAGTTAACGGTTATTTTAACTCTGCGTGACATTTCGTAAAAATCTCCGCAGCCCTCAACGGCGAACTGCACGGCAGTTAAATCCCAGCTTCTGTTGGAGACACGGCCGGATTTTTTATCGCCCGTGTTGTGAAAAAGATAGCAGTCATAAACGGGGTTGCCGGCGTTCGCGTTTTCATCGCCGTCAAAGCCGGTGATGATTTTTTCGCCGACCTCGTAGCCCGAGCATATTACGGGGCGGGGAAAATTCTCAAAAACATATTTCGCCGCTTCGGCGTCCTGCGTAATGTTAAACTCCGCGCCTTCCGGGAATTTGCCCGCCATAGCGACAAGGGCGTAAACCTTTTTTCTGACAAGGTCGGGGTATTTCCCGGTCAGTTCGGCTATGTTATTGAGCATTCCCGTTGAAACAATAACAACGGAATCATCCTGCGCGTTTTTGAGAGCGGTTTTATAAAAATCGAGAGAATTCTCAACCTCGTATCTGCCCGCGCCGCTCATATATTTTTTGTTTACGATTTCGGCGAAATCGGAGCTTGTTTCAAGGAAGCCCTTTCTTTCGGTCTGCGCGACGGGAACGCGGTAAAATCCGCAGTAATTGAGAATTGCCCTGATAACTCCGTTTGAGTTTTTGTTTGAGGTGCAGTTGACAACGCCGAGGGGCGACATATCCTCCCTTTTCATAAGCGTGAGCAGAACGGCGAGAGCGCCCGCGTCGTCGCTGTCGGGGCCTATATCGGTGTCAAGAATAATATCGCGCCTGCTCTGCGCGACCGGCTCATAATCCCAATCCTCTCCGCGGGCAACCTTAACCGCGTATTTCACAACGGAAAAAGCAAGCAGCGCGACAATTATCACAAGAGCCGCCGTTATAACATATCTCATCGGGATAAGGTCATAGATTTTGTCGCCTAAAACGGTAAAAAGAATAACCCTGGGCATAATTCCGCCGAATGAGATGAGCAGATAAGGCAAAAACCTCATTTTTGTTGTGCCCATAAAAAGGCTGACTATATCTATGGGAAAAAACGGCAGAAACCTTATGCCGAAAAACGCGGAATATTTTGTTCCGTTTTCAATGTTGAGAAGCTTCTGCCCTTTTTTTGTTTTGCTCAGAATTTTCATAACATTGTCGCCGCCGAGCACTCTGCCCAGACACCATGTTACGCACAGCTCGATTATTATGCCCGCCGCGTTTATCAAAAGCGCCTGCCAAACGGGAAAAGCGAGCCCGAGCGCGACATAAATCATTGAAGCGGGCACAACAAAAACAACGGATTTTACAAAATACACGCCCAATATCATACCGACAGCCGCGGCGACGGATGACGCCGACGCTATGAGCGCGCGAACATCAATGCTCACAAGAGCTTTGTATTTCCATATTATAAGCGTTATTAACGCGGCGGTTAAAACAATTCTGATTACAAGCCCCAGTGCCTGCCGCGCCTTGCGTAATTTTTCTTTCAGCGAAATCACCCCTCTTATATAAAAGTTTTTATTCGATAACGGATTGTAAATCCGGGAACATCGAAAGCGAACGGGCAAGAATGCCGTGCATCGCGGCTATGGCGGTGCCGTAGTTTGTAAAAGGCACCCCCTGCTCCTGCGCCGACCTTGAGCGGAAGCGCATCTCCCTTTCGTTGAGCATACAGCCGCCGCAGTGAACAATAAGCGAGTAACCGCTTAAATCCTCCGGGAATTCCGCGCCGGATGTGAATTTGTAATTGAATTTTCTGCCCGTGTATTTTTCAATCCAGCCGGGCATTTTAACCGTGCCTATGTCGTTGCACTGCCTGTGATGGGTGCAGCCCTCGGCTATCAGAATTGTGTCGCCGTCTTTAAGGTTTTTAAGAGCCGCCACGCCCTTTACCGCCGTTTCGAGAAAGCCCTTGTACCTTGCCATAAGAATGGAGAACGAGGTGAGCAGTATATCCCGCGGCACGGCTTCGGCAACCGTTTCAAACACCTGGCTGTCGGTTATAACCATCGCGGGCGGGGCTTTAATGTCGGCAAGCGTTTGCACAACGGCGTTTTCTTTAACAACAACCGCCCGGCAGTCACTGTCAAGAATATCCCTTATCATCTGCTGCTGCGGAAGAATAATTCTGCCCTTGGGCGCGGCTGAGTCAATCGGCACAACAAGCAAAACTGTGTCGCCTTTTTTGAGCAGGTCGCCGACAAGCGGTTTTTCGTCATTTGATTTAACAAGGCGGGCTACGCGCTCTTTGAGTTCATGAATGCCCGTTTTCTCAACCGCGCTGACATAGATTTCATCCGCTTTCGCTTCGGGGATTTTTTCGAGAAGATCCGATTTATTAAAAACAATAATGTAGGGAATATCTTTTGCCTTAAAAAGCTCAACAAGCCCGCGATCGGCGTCTGTCATCCCCCTTTTCGCGTCAACGCACAAAACGGCAATATCCGTTTTGTTTAAAATCTGTTTAGCTTTTTTAACACGCAGTTCGCCGAGCGCGCCCTCATCGTCAAGGCCCGGTGTGTCAATGATAACAACAGGGCCCAGCGGCAGCAGCTCCATAGCCTTGCTCACGGGGTCGGTTGTGGTGCCGGGTGTGTTTGAAACAATAGAGAGGTTCTGCCCGGTAACGGCGTTTACAACGCTTGATTTGCCCGCGTTGCGCATACCGAAAAAGCCTATGTGCACGCGGTTTGCGGACGGTGTTTCGTTAAGTGACATATACAGCCTCCGTTCACAGCGGTAAAATATATTATGCTTATTAAAACACTATATTTTGAATTAGTCAATGAAATCGGTACAATATGTTTGAAAAATAATCAGTTTTTTTAAGATTTTATGTTTACAAAAAAAATACGCGATGTTATAATAATTTTATATTTTGATTTCGGAAAGAGGGGTCAGTGTTGAACAAAACCGGTTTTGACAACAATGAGTACATACGCCGTCAGAGTGAAATGATAAGCAAAAGAATAAAAGAGTTCGGCGGCAAGCTTTACCTTGAATTCGGCGGCAAACTTTTTGATGATTACCACGCCTCAAGGGTTCTGCCCGGCTTTGCCCCCGACAGCAAGCTGCAAATGCTCAAAGCCATTGCCTCAGATGTTGAAATCGTTTTTGCCATAAGCGCGGGCGATATAGAATCAAACAAAATCCGCCGCGACCTCGGCATTACCTATGACATTGATGTTCTGCGCCTTATTGACGCCTTCACCGACGCAGGGCTTTATGTGGGCAGTGTTGTTATAACGCGCTACAGCGGCCAGCCCGCGGCAAAGGCTTTCAAGGCAAAGCTTGAGGCTTTGGGAATAAAGGTGTTTATTCATGTGCCCATTGAAGGCTACCCCTACGATGTAGCGAACATAGTCAGCGAAGACGGCTTCGGCAGAAACGAATATATCGAAACCACCCGCCCTCTTGTTGTTATAACCGCCCCCGGCCCCGGCAGCGGCAAAATGGCAACCTGCCTTTCTCAGCTCTACCACGAAAACAAGCGCGGCAGAATTGCGGGCTATGCGAAATTTGAGACCTTCCCCATCTGGAACCTGCCGTTGAAGCACCCCGTCAACCTCGCGTATGAGGCCGCCACAGCCGACCTTGACGATGTTAATATGATTGACTACTATCACCTTGAGGCCTACGGCGAAACAACTGTGAACTACAACCGCGACCTTGAGATTTTTCCCGTTCTCAACGCCCTTTTTGAAAAAATCGAGGGTGAAAGCCCCTATAAATCGCCCACCGATATGGGCGTAAATATGGCGGGCTACGCAATCTGCGACGACGCGGTGTGCCGCGAGGCTTCAAAAGCCGAAATAATACGCAGATATTTCGCCGCCCTTGTTGACCAAAAAACAGGCAGAGGCTCCGAACACGCCGTTACAAAGATTGAAAACCTTATGAATCAGGCGGGCATTACGGTTGACGACCGCAAGGTTATAGCCTGCGCGCTCGCAAAAAGCGCCGCTACCGGCGGCAAACCCGCCGCGGCAATAGAGCTCGGCGACGGCACAACCGTCACGGGCAAAACGAGCGAACTGCTCGGGGCGTCATCGGCGGCAATACTCAACGCTTTAAAGCATATTGCGGGTGTTGCGGATGAGGAACTGCTCATAGCCCCCTCGATTATTGAGCCTATTCAGCAGCTCAAAACGGGCATTCTCAAAGACAGAAGCCCCATGCTTCACATTGATGAGATGTTCATTGCCCTTACCATGAGCGCGGCGGACAACCCCTGCGCCGCGAAGGTGCTTGAAGCGGTAGGCGGCCTTAAAGGAGCGCAGGCTCACTCAACAGTTATTCTCTCACAAACCGATCAGGACACTTTCCGCAAGCTCGGCGTTGACCTTACCTGCGAGCCGGATTACGAAAACAAAAAGTTTTATCATAAATAATTCATTTCATAAAATGTGCCGCGGATTTCTCCGCGGCATTTCTTTTTGGTTGTGTTAAGTTACTCCGAAACAAGCACCTGAACCTCATCGGGCGAATAATTAAAAACAGGGTCGTTTCTGTCAAGCTCGATTATAATATGCCAGCTTGCCATATCCTCCGTGCGAACCTCGGGAATGCGGCGGTCAAGGGCTATTGTCGCCTCACTGCCGTTTACATAAACTCCGTCATAATAAACCGAAAACCGGACTTACAGGCTCAGGCTGTTCTCATCCAGCAGAAAGTTGCGAACACCGACGGTTACTATCCCCATACTGTTCCTGCGCACCTTGATGTTATCACGCACAACAATGATTTTTTTAAAGGAGTCGCCGATGGCGTTCAGCGGGCGCTCTTCCTGCTCACGCTTACCATCGGTGTTCATCGCAAAAGCGGACTGAATATAATATTTCTCGCTTCCGCGGGTAGCCACAAAGTCCACTTCAAGCTGCTTTTTTGTTGTTTTGTTTTCGCTGTTTTTGCCGAACTGCTCCACAATCCCCACATCCACATTATACCCGCGGATACGCAGTTCATTATAGATGATATTCTCCATAATATGGTTTTCTTCCATCTGCCTGAAATTGAGCCTTGCGTTGCGCAGCCCCACATCCTCAAAGTAGAACTTCGCGGGAGAGCCGATATACTTTCGCCCTTTAATGTCATAACGGACCGCCTTGTTTATAAGGAAAGCATCCGTAAGATAGTCCATATAGTTTTTCAATGTCTTGTCGCTTATCGTCTTTTTTTTGACGCTTCTGAAGGTGTTGGCCAGCTTCAACGGGTTGGTTAATGACCCGACGGCGGAAGCAAGAATATCCGCCAGTTCATCAAGCTCTTCGCGGTTGCGCACCTTATGCCGGTCAACAATATCGCTCAGATACACTTTTTGAAAAAGCGACATCAGGTATTCAGCTTTTTCCTCCGCCGTTTCACGGGAGAGAATAAGCGGGAGCCCTCCGTAGGTGAAATAGTCATCCCAGGCTTCGTCGGTGCCGCCCTGATAAACGGAGCAATACTCCCGGAATGAGAGAGGGTGGATGCGCATCTCGTCGCCGCGGCCGCGGAACTCCGTAACTAAATCGGAGGAGAGAAACTTGGAATTGCTGCCGGTCACATAAACATCCGCGTTGCGGATATGCATAAAACTGTTGAGCACATCCTCAAACTCGGCAAGAAGCTGTACCTCGTCCAGAATGATATAGTAAGTGTCTCTGTCAACAATCCGCTCCTTTACATATTTCAGCATATTGTCGGGATCGCGCAGTTCCTTGTTTTCGCGGTCATCCAGAGCTACCTCTATAATATGGTCTTCCTTCACACCCTTGTTCAGCAAATAATCATGGAACAGGTTGAACAGAAGGTATGACTTACCGCATCGGCGAATACCCGTAACAATCTTTATCAGTCCATTCTTCTCACGGCGGATAAGCCGGTTCAAATAAATATCCCTTTTGATTTCCATGCCGTTCTCCTGTTTCTTAAATAAGTGTGCTTACACCTTTTTTCGTAATAATTGTATATAATGTTCCCGCAAAAGTCAAGTTTTTTTCATAAGATTATAAAAAAGTAACAGGTCGATCCGCAGATTGACCCGTTATTTTCGTGTTTTGTTTGCTTTGCCGTGCCCGTGCCGGATTGCCGGCCTGTAACACAGCCTCCATTTGAGACGCAAATTCTCCGCGGCATTTTTGTTTTATTTTATTCAGAAACAAGCACCTGAACCTCATCGGGCGAATAATTAAAAACAGGGTCGTTTCTGTCAAGCTCGATTATAATATGCCAGCTTGCCATATCCTCCGTGCGAACCTCGGGAATGCGGCGGTCAAGGGCTATTGTCGCCTCACTGCCGTTTACATGCACTCCGTCGTAACGAACCGAGCCGCTCCCCTCGCGGGTAACAACCATAACAAGCGCTTTGTCTTTGAAAAAGCCGGAGTCATATTTCGCGGTTGCTTCATTGAATGATTTTGAGGAGCCGAAGCCGCTGTCAAAGTAATAATCGGATGATTTGCCGCTTTTGTATGCGCCCAGTTCTTCCGCGCTTTTTATGAAAACAACTTTCGGGTAGCTTTCGTCACTGAAATTGCTCTCGTTTGCCCTGATATATTGAACGGAAGGGCCGGCTGTGCTATTTTGCTTTTCCGTGTTGTTCCGCCCGGTATATGCAACGGTTGTGCCGGGAACCTTTTCAGTGTTGCCGCCGGAGGTTTTGCCGCCGCCCGCCGCCTGTGTTGTTGATTGCGGCGCGGATTTTAAAGTTGCCCCGTCGGGTAAGTCATTTTCAAAATATTTTTCTACCGTATTCTCAAAAACTTCCTTTTCTTCACCGCTGAGGGTTATTACCGAGGAATTGCCTAATTCGCCCGTTTTTTTATCATAATAATAAGTGCCGCCGCCGATGCTTATTTCATAATCGGCGTTGCCGGAGAACACTGTTGCGTGCATTGCGCCCGAAAGCAGTGTGCCGATATATTGCTCATCATCGGCTGATACGGCGTATTTCGGCGACGCGCCCGTGCTTACCGTCGCGATTATCCGGCTTCCGGAGGTTTCCCGCTGTGCAGCGTATGAAACGGTGTCGGTTGAGCCCGTTTGTTCATCCTGTTTTTTTCCGCAGGCAAAAAGCGTGAATATCATTACAAAAGCAAGCAGTAAACAAACTGTCTTTTTCATTTTATCTCACTCCTTTGTTTATTATACGAAAAAAAGCGCTGAAAGGTTACACAAAACTCCCCTCGATAAACAAGGGGAGCGATTTTATGCCTGTTCGGATGAAAGCGACCCGTCTTTTCGTTTTCTGAAAATCAGGAGTTTGCTGAAAACATAGTTGAGCACAACCACAACAACGCCGACAATGATTTTCGCGAGCAGTTCGTTCATATTGAGAATTGTAACAAAGAGGAACATACAGAGCAGTTCCACAAGCAGTGAAAACAGCCTTGCGCCCACAAAGCCCGTGAACTCCCTTGCCGCGACGGAAGGTGCCCAGCTTTTTGACTCAAAAACAAAGAGTTTGTTTGTGAAAAAGGCGAAAACAACGCCCGCCACCCACGCTATCAGGGTGGAGTCAAGATATTCGCTGCCCTTTGTGCTGAAAAGCTCCGCCGCCTTTGACCAGCCTCTGCGTTCAAAAAAGCTGCCGAGAACGCCGTTCCAGCCCGCCGCTTCAAAGGCGCGGTTGCACAGGTAAAACACCGCCAAATTAACAACCGTTGTCGCAACGCCGAAAATGAGATACATAAATATTTCTCGGGTGAGAATTTTATCGGCAACCCTGCCCAAAAAGGATTCGGGCTTTATTATTTTAAATACCGTTCTTCGCAAAAAATCAATCATATAGGCAAATTCTCCGTTAAAAAGTAAAATAATTTTAATGTATCGCGCCGTCAATGTCAATAAGCACTTGAATTTTACAAAATAAATTGTTAAAATATTAAATTGTATATCTATAAGAAACAGAGAGGTATTTAATTATGAGTGAATGTTCAGGCAACTGCGCGAGTTGCGGTGAAAACTGCGCTTCGAGAGAACAGCAGGATTTACATATTCCGCTCGGCGAGTACAGCAGCGTAGGCAAAGTTATAGCGGTTATAAGCGGCAAGGGCGGCGTGGGCAAATCCACGGTCACATCACTGCTCGCAACTGCTATGCAGTCGCGAGGCAAGGCAACAGCCGTGCTTGACGCGGATATTACCGGTCCCTCAATTCCGCAGGCGTTCGGAATACACGGCAACGCCAAGGCGGACGCCGCCGGGCTTATTCCCGAAACGACCAAAACAGGCGTCAGAATTATGTCGGTAAACCTTCTGCTTGAAAAAGAGGATCAGCCCGTTGTGTGGCGCGGGCCCGTTATTTCGGGAGTTATTCAGCAGTTCTGGAAGGATGTCGCCTGGGGCGATGTCGATTATATGTTTGTGGATATGCCCCCCGGCACCGGCGATGTTCCCCTGACGGTGTTCCAGAGCCTGCCCGTTGACGGCGTGATTATTGTAACCACCCCTCAGGACCTTGTTACGATGATAGTCAAAAAGGCGTTCAATATGGCTCAGCTTATGGATATTCCCGTAATCGGAATTGTTGAGAATATGAGTTACACCGTATGCCCCGACTGCGGCAAAAAAATTGAGCTTTTCGGCAAAAGCAAGGCTGATGAAGTGGCCGGGCAGTTGGGCGTTCCCGTTCTCGCTCAGCTCCCAATAGAGCCTGTAACGGCGTCGCTTGTTGACAAGGGCGCGGTTGAGCTCGCAAACACCGACGGCATAATGCCCGTAATCAAAGCCATTGAAAATTTTAACATAAAATGATGAGGTAACAATATGCTCGATATTAAATTTGTTCGTGAAAACCCCGATATTGTAAAAGAGAATATCAAAAAGAAGTTTCAGGATTCCAAACTTCCGCTTGTTGACGAGGCAATCAAGCTTGACGCCGATTTCAGAGCGGCCAAAACCCGCGCGGACAATCTGCGCGCCGAAAAAAACAAGGTTTCAAAGCAGATAGGCGCCCTTATGGCTCAGGGCAAAAAAGATGAGGCTCAGCAGGTAAAACAGCAGGTTGCAAACTACTCGGCGGAACTCGCGGAGCTTGAAAAGCTCGAGCCCGAACTTGAGGAAAAGCTCAAAAAGGTAATGATGGTTATTCCCAACATTATTGACGACAGTGTTCCCATCGGCAAAGATGACAGTGAAAATGTTGAAATAGAAAAATTCGGTGAGCCCGTTGTTCCCGATTTTGAAATTCCCTACCACACCGAGATTATGGAAAAATTCTGCGGCATCGACCTTGACTCCGCGCGCCGTGTGGCAGGCGAAGGCTTCTATTACCTTATGGGCGACATAGCGAGAGTTCACTCCGCCGTTATAGCCTATGCCCGAGATTTTATGATTAACCGCGGTTTCACCTACTGCGTGCCCCCGTTTATGATAAGGAGCAATGTTGTTACCGGCGTTATGAGCTTTGCCGAAATGGACGCCATGATGTATAAAATCGAGGGCGAAGACCTCTACCTCATAGGCACCAGCGAGCACTCGATGATAGGCAAATATATTGACACCATCATTCCCGAAAACAGTCTGCCCCACTGCCTTACAAGCTACTCGCCCTGCTTCCGCAAAGAAAAGGGCGCTCACGGCATAGAGGAGCGCGGAGTTTACCGCATTCATCAGTTTGAAAAGCAGGAAATGATAGTTGTTTGCAAGCCCGAAGAGAGCAAGATATGGTTTGACAAACTCTGGCAGAACACGGTTGACCTCTTCCGCAGCCTTGACATTCCCGTTCGCACCCTTGAGTGCTGCTCCGGCGACCTTGCCGACCTCAAGGTAAAATCCATTGATGTTGAGGCATGGAGCCCCAGGCAGAAAAAATATTTTGAGGTTGGCAGCTGCTCAAATCTCAGCGACGCGCAGGCTCGCAGGCTCAAAATCCGCGTTGACGGCAAAGACGGCAAATATTTTGCCCACACACTCAACAACACGGTTGTTGCCCCGCCGAGAATGCTCATAGCCTTCCTTGAAAACAACCTTCAGGCGGACGGCACGGTGCTTATTCCCAAGGTTCTTCAGCCTTATATGGGCGGCACTGAAAAGCTTGTTCCGAAAAAATAAAACGAACTCAGCAGGCATAACATTCAAAGATTATGAGTTATAAATATGATTTACATTGCCACACGGGCAGGGTTTCAATGTGCGGCAGAGTTGAGCCGAAAAGAATTGTTGAGCTTTATAAACGAAGCGGCTACAGCGGAATTGTGCTGACCGACCATTACAGCGAGCTAACCTTTTACAACAGGCACCTTTTCAGCCCGCAAAAAGAGATGGATTTTTACCTTTCGGCATACCGTGAGTTAAAAGAGTATTGCAAAGACGATGAGGATTTCACCGTTTTGCTCGGCGTTGAACTGCGAAGGTACGCGCACACGGCGGATTTTCTTATTTACGGAATTGACGAGGAATTTCTGCTTAACTGCGGCAACATGATGGTGTGGAGCGACAAAACGCTGTTTAACAGGGTTCACGAGGCGGGCGGTCTTGTGTTTATGGCGCACCCTTTCCGCTGGTATATACGCGATCGCGACTCAAGTGTTATCGACGGAATTGAGGTTTTCAACGGCAAAAACTCACCGGAGCGCAATAAAAAAGCTCATGAGTGGGCGCAAAAAACAGGCAAGCTTGTTTCAAGTGGCAGCGACTTTCACAAGGAGTGCGATGTCGCGAAAGGCGGAATTGAAACCGAAACAAGAATAAACACAAACGCCGACCTGCTCAGTGTTCTGAAATCGCGCAATTTCAAACTTATTGAAAATTATTGACATTACCCACCCCGACAATGTATAATCATTTTAAATAATAATGACAGGAGAGAAAAAAATGAAAAAGTATTACTGCCCCGTATGCGGTTATGAAAGTGACGAACCCATTGATGTTTGCCCCATTTGCGGCGCGAAAATGGCAGAGAGAGCCGATGACGCGGCCATGACATGGGCTGCCGAGCATATTGTAGGTGTTGCAAAGGATGTTGACCCCGAAATTCTTCAGGGTCTGCGTGACAATTTCAACGGTGAATGCTCCGAGGTCGGCATGTACCTCGCGATGGCAAGGGTTGCTTTCAGAGAGGGTTACCCCGAAATCGGCCTTTACTGGGAAAAAGCCGCTTATGAAGAGGCGGAGCACGCCGCAAAATTCGCCGAGCTTTTGGGTGAGGTTGTAACCGACTCCACCAAAAAGAATCTTGAAATGAGAGTTGCCGCGGAGAACGGCGCGACTCAGGGCAAAACCGACCTTGCGAAAAAAGCGAAAGAACTCGGCCTTGACGCCATTCACGACACGGTTCACGAAATGGCAAGAGATGAAGCTCGACACGGCAAAGCATTTGCAGGTCTGCTTGAGAGATACTTCGGTTAAGCTGAAAGCCCTGTTATATCAAGGGATAACAGAATTTCAGTTAACAAAAACCGTCCGCGTCAAGCGGGCGGTTTATTTCTGTTTTAGTGTGAGAATCACACTTTTTGACGGGTATGCTTGGAGAGCCCGGGGGAGAAATCACACTCTTGATTTTTTTGTACTCCCTCAACAATTCCATATTATATGGGGCTATTGAGGCGGTTCTTGAATTATGAGTATAAATGTGTTATTATTACAATGCTAAATTAATAATCAGTCAGGAGATGTCAGCGTGAAAAAAACAGTTTCAATTATTCTCGTTCTGCTTACCGTGTTTTCTTCTTTTATTTCGCCTGCCGTTTTTGCCGCCGAGCCTCACACTTATTCTGTCAAATATATTCCGGAAAAGGGTGAATGGCGGGTTCAGCCGCTCAGTTCATGGGACAGTACAAGAGAAAACGGGAATATGGATTATTTATGGGGTAACCTTCAGGACGGGGATTCACTGGTTATTCTCGGCGACGAAAACTCCCCCGCCTTCGGAGATCTCAAAATTGAAAAAAAGCTTGCCAATTTGACTCTTTTTGCCGTAACAACTTCAATCATCGTTTATGCCCAGCAAAATATTTCAGAGATATATGTTTTCAAAGGAACAGTCGCGTCACTTAACGGCTCATACGACTCGGTATATGTTTACGACAACAGCGCATGCAACATAAACAATGATGTAAAAAAGCTTCAGATATCCGGTGAAACATGTATGAAAATGAGTGTCACTGCACTCGGCAAGATTGATTTCTGCCAGATAGATAACCGCGGAAATGTAATAGCAACAATGTATAATGTCGCTCCGGGCACTCTTAAAATAGTTGACGGTGAAAACAAAACCGATGCCGCCAACTATTCTTCGTATGACCCCAACAACGGACAGAATGAACCGGCGCCGGTGGGAGAATCGCCGGAATACAGCTTTTGGGATAAAATCATAAACTTTTTCAAACGCATATGGAGTTTTATTATTATGGTTATCCATATTACGGATTTTTTAAAACCCCTGCCTGCCCTCACCCTCATATGATACAGAGCAGTTTGTGTCAGGCATTTTTCACAAGCTGAATAAGTTGGACATTACTTTATTTAATATAGAGCGATAATAAAAAAAGCGACTGCGTCCAATGTATATGCGGATGCAGTCGTTGTTCTTGTTGCAGGAGATAATATTTTGAAAATAATAGATTACTAAAATCTGTTTTATTCCAAGTTTATAGAACACATCAACCTCGTCTCACGACGAGGTTTTATTATTTGCTGAGGTTTTTCGCGTTTTCAAAGCGCGGAAAAACAGTGCCCCGGAATTTTCCGGGCAAAATACACCGCTGTAAACCCGGACGGCAAAAAATTCGTTTTTCAGCTGCTTTATCCGGTAATATACCGCCGTAAATGTATTATAAAATTCATACCATCCGTCGCGCCGCTTTCATTTTTCAGAATTCAAATTCGGGCAGAATTTGATTTTTGTTTTTTATACGGTAAAGCGGTAATCTAACTCTTGATATTTAACATATATAATGTTAGAATAATAATGTTATGTTTCTTATTTCTCAATTAAGGAGGAAGATTTATGAAAACAGGCAAGAGGATTTTATCCGTTCTGCTCAGCGTTATTATGGCGCTGGGCGTGTGCGCGGCGGCGCCGTTTACCGCGAGCGCTGAATTTTATACTGCTGACGGCATAAAATGGTGTTATGAGGTTCTCGAAGACGGCAGGAGTGTCAGGATTGTTTACGGCTCAGAGCCGGCTGACCCTAATGCCGGAAGTATTTCCGGCCCCATAACCATACCACGCAATTTTTATCTCGATGATGGTAAAGTATATACCGTTACGGAAATCGACAATGCGTTTAACAGTACTGTTGTATATGGGGGTATTACAAATGTTACAATTCCCGATACCGTCAAAACAATCGGCAGACTTTCATTCAATAAGCTGAGTAATCTTTCATCTGTAATAATCAACGGAAACAGTCTGGAAACCATAGGAGCTTCTGCTTTTTATGGATGTAAAAATCTGTCTTCAATAACTATCCCGCAAGGCGTTAAAACTATAGATAACTATGCGTTTTATAATTGCGAGAGTCTTTCCTCTGTCGTTATTCCGGACAATGTAACTACTTTTGGTACTTATGTTTTCCGCAACTGTACCAATCTTCAGTCCGCGGTAATCGGCGCGAACGTTCCGTCACTGACCGGCACATTTATCAGCTGCGGTAACCTTGAGTCGGTCACATTCAGCAGCAACTCCGTTACAGATTTCAGCAGTTATACTTTCTATGGCTGCGGTAGTCTCACTTCAATTACAATACCCTGTGATTTTGACAAGAATAAGTTCGAACCGGGATCAGCGAGTTATATTAATATACCCGAAACCGACCTCAACGATAATCCCGACGATGACGTCCACACATTTACCGTTCAGGGAACATCGGCCTCGGGCACCTTCGCCTATACTCACAATTACGGCGAACCGGTCTGGAACTGGGATGATGTTGAACACCCGACATACAGCATGTCCTGCGAAGGCTGCGGGGACGAAAAAACAGGCAAGGCGGATTCCGTAACAAGCATCGACACCCCCGCCACCACCGAAGCGGACGGCTACACGACCTACACAGCGACCGTAACGCTCGACAGTCAGAAGTTTACGGACGAATATACCGTCATCGACGAGGGCTCAATGCTTCAGGCTTGCAAAGATACCTTTGATGATTACAAGGACGGCGCAAAAGGTGAAGCGGACTCATTTGCAGAAGACGGCGACAGCGAAGAGATTCAGGCGCTCATATCAGATGCGAAAAACGAAATTGACACTCTCACATACGATGAAGGTAAATCGCTTGAAGAAAACAAGGCGGCTGTTGACGCAATTCTCGCCGCCCTTGAAGAGGATATCAACGCCCACCGTGAAGAATACACCGCAACATTTGTATCGGATGGTGAAACAGTTAAAGAGGTTAAATTCACAATAGATACAAAGAGCATTACCGATGACGAGCCCGATGTTCCCGCAAAAGAGGGCTATGAAGGCAAATGGAGCGAATACACCCTCGCAGCTGCAGATATAACAATTCAGGCGGAATACACCGCAATCGAATACACCGCGAAATTCGTTGACGAAAACGGCGAAACGGTTGAGGAAGTCAAATTCACTGTTGAAGATGAAAGCATAACCGAATCTGCCGTTCCCGAAAAAGCGGGATATGCAGGCGAGTGGGAGGAATACACCCTTGGCACAAGCGACATTACAATCAAACCCGTTTACGCGAACATAACCTCAATTCAGCTTGAGAATTATGAGGAAAGCAGCGAAACCGGCTACAAGGAGGATAAGACATTCACCGTCAAAGCGGATGATCTTCCCGAAGGCGCGGAAATCCATTGGTATGTCAATGGCGAGGATGTCGGCACGGGCGAAAGCTACACGGTAGAAGACCCGACCGACGATTACAACATTTATGCCGAAGTTATTGACAAAGACGGCAACACTCTCGACACAACCAAAGTTCAGAGCGTCAAGGTCAGAAACGGCTTCTTTGACAGACTCAAGGCGTTCTTTGCCGAGTTAATCGAAAAAATCCTCGGCAAAGCGATTGCCGACCTCCTCACATCAATTTGCTGACAATGTTAAACAAAACAGGGAACGCTGAACAGCGTTCCCTGTTTTAATGTTTGGACATAACAGAGTAATGCACTCTAATCCCACCGGTTTGTTGTCTTTCCTCGACACGGCAAGGCCTTCGCAGGTCTGCTTGAGAGATATTTCGGTTAAGCAAAAACCCTTTATTTCAGGAAATTTCAATTATTTCATCAGCACAACAGCCGTCTGTGAAAACAGACGGCTGTTGTTACGGTTTTTGTTTTTGCGGGTTTGTGGGTTTTACCTTGCGGGGCTTTGCCCGCCTTTGCGGGATTTGAGTTTTCTCACCGCAGCCGCGGCAATCATAATCAGAATTGACAGAATAACAAGGCACATAAGCCCTGTTTTTGCCACAGTGGCGGCGCAGGCGATTTTCACTGTTGCCTCAGGCAAGACAGCGCTCCTCAGCATTATTTCCGAAAAAATATTCTCTGTGTAATCGGCCGCCGCCAAAGCAAGCGGAAGAAACATAAGCGGAGAAAAGGTTTTTTTCAGAACAAATATTAAAGAAATGAAAAACAGGGTATATACAACGGGAAAAATAAAATCCAGCGGGAGCAGATAATCAAGATAGATATGCCTGCCGCGCTCACCTATCAGTCTGAGAAACTCCCGTGCTGTCTGATAATCATACCCGATGTTCATATCAAAGCATCTGATGCCGCCGGTGTTCGCCTCTGTCGCGGGAATAAGAAACAGATTCATAACGCCGCATATCGCGGCGGTCAGCACACCGCAAATTATCGCGGTGTATTTCGGAAATAAACTTTTGTTTTTTGTTTTCACATTATCACCCTGCTGTGTTTTCTTGTTGCGGATGGGTGGAATTATATGAATATATTAACATATTGCCGCAGTAAATTACAACCGTTTTAATAAAGAAAGCATATATAAGTAAAACATCCGCCCCTGACAGGCGGATGTTCCGCTTTTAATACTCTTTTTGATTTATTCCGCTTCGGCGGAGCCGCGGCGTTCGGCGAGGGCGGCTGAAATTTCCGCCTTCTTTTTGCCGTAAAGGTCATATTTGAACATAGGAATCGCCGAAAGCAGGGCAAGAATGCCGGGCATAGCAGTGTAGGCGAAGAAAATAATATTCTTTGTTGACTGTGTAAACGCTTCACCGTTCGCGAGAGCCTGAGAGTAGCCCGATTTGCTCACAAAAATCAGACCGAGAGCCGTGCCGAGGGCAAGGCAGACCTTGATTGTAAGCGAGAGCAGGGCATAAACGGGGCCCTCTTTTCTTTTGCCCGTTTCATACTCATAGTAGTCAACACAGTCCGCCGTCATAATCATAGGCATAAGCGTAACGGCGCTGAACTGCAGACCGATGAGGAAAAGGAAAACATACATAACAATCTGGTTTTGCGTAACAAAGGCGTAAATAACAAAGGCAAGCACCGAAATGGCAAAACCGTAAACCGAAAGCAGAAGGTATGTTGTTTTTTCGCCGAGCTTTTTGATAAGCACGGGAGTGACGGCCATTGAAATCATTGAGCCGATTGCCGTTGTAATGCCGAGAATGATTACAAGGTTCTGGCTGCCTATAAGGGCGTTTGCCGCCTGAACCTGAATACCCATAGCCATCTGCCTGCCGAAGCCGAGGAAATATGAAACAATAACAAGCACAAGGGGTTTGTTGCCCTTTATGGCGTTTATCATATCTTTAAAGGTGTTTTTTTCGCCCGCCGAGTAAGGCACCCTCTCTTTGTTCCACACAACAATAAGCAGCATAAGCACGCAGCCTGCCGCCGCCGTTGCGAGAGCCGACCAGAAGTATTCGGAGCTTATCATCGGCGTGTCTGTTTCGCCGGGTTTTACAAGAACTTTTGAGCCGCCTTTTATAATAAGGCAGATTACGGGCACAATAACCGCACAGGCGGAAAAACCTATCTGTTTCGCGGTGTTGGCTATTGAAACAACATTCGTTCTCTCTGTCGGGTTGGGCGTCAGAACCGCGGCTATGCCCTGTGTGGGAACATCGGCAAGGGTCATACCCAGACACCAGATGAGAAAGGTTATGAAGATATAGACATAAAGCGCGTTGCCCGCGTTTTCAAAATGAAGCTTTTCAATATCGAGAAAGATAAGCGCCGTGAATATAAGCAGAATAGGAACGGAAACGAGAATAAATGGCTTGAATTTGCCCATTTTGCTGTTTGTGCCTTCGATTTTGTTGCCTATAACAGGGTCGAATACAGCCGAAACGATTTTGGCCGCGAGAATGATTATCCCCACCGCGGCAAGGCTCGCACCCATAACGGAACCGTAAAACTCCGCCTGGTAGGAGTTGAGAAGACCGACTATTGCCTGAAAGCCGAAGAGCCCGAGGGAGTAAGCTAAAATCTCTTTGATTTTCATATGCTTCTGGGTGGTGATGCCTGTTGAGTCACTCATAGTGTTTTCCCCTTCTCAAAATAGGTTTTTATTACAGTAAGCCGAAAACATTGTCAAACAATCCCCTGACAATGTGTATGAACATAACAATAAGGTTATATATTCCCAAATCTTTAAGCAGTGTTCTGAGCCCCGCCGGCAGATCCGAGAGCGGATTGACAAACTCGGTTGAAACAAACGGCATTGAGCCGTCATACTCCGGCGCTTCACCGTTCATAAGGGTAAAGCCGAAAACTCTTTCTCCCAAGGGAGTTACCCCCTGCGTTCTGTATGTAACGGTTATGTTTATTTTTGTTTTGCTCACCTGCGGCACATCGCCTTTGAACGGTATTGAAACGCTTTCGCCCGGTTTTATGCTGCCTGCGTTTTTAAGGCTGAATTTCAGCGGCGCACCGTCAACTGTTATATTGATAACGCCGAGCGTGTATTCTTTGTTTGAAACATTTGTTATAACAAGCGCCTCGTCATCGGATGAAAGATAACCCGGAGCGCTTTTATCAAACTCCGCCGTCAGAGCGTGCGAGCAGTTCGCGGAATAGCGGAACTGCGGGAAACCGGGAAGCGAGTAAACATCTTTAACGGTATCTGTCAACAGTGCCTTTTCAATAAGCAGCCTCGCGTTCGGGTCTTCAAACTCACTGCCGTGGTAGAGTTTGCTGAAAAAGAAGGTGTTGTCGGGCAGAAAAGCGGTTGACGCGTCAACAGTCATATCGGGCGAAACCTTGTATTTGCCGCCGCAGTCATTAACCTGTGTGTAGCCGTCGGAAAAGCGCTCATCGAGGGGAGCGCAGGTTGAGCCCGTTGAGCAGGCGGTTGAGATTATGCCGTCGGAATTCTGCCTCCAGCCCGAACAGCAGCCCGAATCCGTGCCGGCAATAACAGTGATATTAATTCCGTATTCATCACGGCAGGCGGCAAGATTTTCGGCGTAATTCGCCATTACTTCATAATGCATAAAATCGCTTTTTTCAATAAGAAGAGCACTCTCATCCGGGTCAAGCCACTTTGCCTTCATGTCTTCATAAACCTCGGGCGGGCAGAAATCCCATATACTGCCCCAGTATCCGACCACTTTGAAAATCGGCGGCAGAATGCCCTGAATAATCCAATCGACAAATTCGAGATTTTCCGCCTCGAAAAGCCAGTGTATATCTTCTTCGAGAAGTTCCGCAAATTCAACGAAATAGAGCAGTTCAAGCTCGTCGAGATTTGACTCCTGAGTAAGCAGGTCATATGCAAGGCTCGCTCCGCACAGCGCGGGCACATTGAGAACGGCGTTGTGAACCTTCTGTTTTTCACCGTAAAGGCTTAAATAAGTTGCAGTCACCTGACCGCCGTGGCTCTCGCACACAATGTTCACCTTTTCGCTGCCCGTGTAGGCAAGAACATCGTCAATAAAAGCGTCAAGCCTTTCGGCGCAGTCAACGGCGCCCATACGGAAATCGCACATAAAGCTGAAAACATTTGAGTCCGGCACATTGTATGAGGCAATCATATTGTTAAGATAGGCGCTGAAGAAGCAGTATTTGCTGTTTTCGCCGTATTCTTTGCGGATATTTGCCCAGCAGGATTCCTCCGCGGTTTCAAGCAAAGGCCTTAAATTGTATTTGCTTGTGCCGTCGGGGTTGCAGACAATCAGCTTTGTAAGGTCAATAATCTCATTGCCTATAATTGTCGAAAGGCGGTCGGCGTTGCGCATTGTGAGCTCACCTATTCCCCTCGCGATGGGAACGATATATTCAAGAATATCACCGCCCACGCCGCCTAAATTGAGCATCCACGCCTGCTCCTCGCTGCCGTCGTCGTTAACCTTCATAAGAGTTGACGCGCTGTAGCCCGGCACAACAACAAGCGGGTATTGAGCCGCGTCATCCGTCGCGCCGCGAGCCGCGATAACGCATGGCGTAACAATAAGAACAACCGAGAGAATAACCGAAAGAATTTTTTTCATACAATCCCCTTCCTTATTTCATAACGGTCTGAACAACTCTTTTTGCCGAACCGCCGTCACAGCTTGCGAGATGGTATTCTTTGAACGCCCGGTACTTTTCGGGATCCGCCTGCGGCGAACGCAGGGCGTCAAGCAACTCGTCAAATGTTCTTGCGACGGGGCCGGGAACATTCTCAAAATAGTTTGTAAACAGCTCTCTGCCCGCGGTGTATTCCTCATAATCATAGGGGTAAAACACACAGGGCTTGTCAAGCAGAACATAATCCATAAAAACGGATGAATAATCGGTAACAAGCACATCGGCAAGGTGCAGAAGATTGATTATATCGGGGCAGCCGGTCACATCAATCGCACCGGCGATTTTTTCAGCGGAATGCACCTGCGGGTGAAGCCTTATGAGCAAAGCGTATTCACCGCCGAAACGCTCATTGAATTTAACGGTGTCAATGTGCCGCGTAATATCTTTATCCGCGCCCGGTGAATCGCGGAACGTGGGCGCGTAAAGCACAAGCTTTCTGCCTTTGCACTCAGGGTGCTGTTCATCAAACCGCGCCCTCGCGCCTTTATAATCAAACGCCCTGAAATAGGCGTCTGTTCTCGGCGAGCCGAGCGGCAGAACATCTTTTTCATCCTTGTCAAACGCCTGCGCCCAGAAGGGAATGACGGCGGGTGAAGAAACAACAATATATGTGTAGTTGCGGTAAACCTTTTTCTCAAGCCTTACAATGTTTTCAGGAAGGTTTAACGCAAGGCACATTTTTTTCAGCGCGCCCTCGCCGTGCCACAACTGCGTTATAACCGTGCCTTTACGAAAACGCATAAACGCCATCGGCGTGAAATTATCATTGAGAAAAATGTATTTCGCGCGGGCGAGCCTGACAGGGTTGATTAAAAAAAACCTTACCAGGGTGAACAATGACTTGCCCGAGCGTATATCCGCGCCCGAAACAACAAGAAAATCATAACCGCCCTTCTCTTCAAGCACTCTTTTTATCTCTCCCAGAGAGTCGTTGAGTGAGGCGTTGTGCGGCGAAACAAGGGCAACAAGCTTTTTATCGCCCGGCAAAAGCCTGCCGAGATAAAACACCGAAGCGTAAAAATAATAAAACAGTTTTTTCATTCTTTTCAATCAGCCTACAGGGGTGTCATCGGCGTATTTGGCGTTTATTGCCTCAATTATCTCAGCTTTGAGAGCGCCGTGGATTTTATATTTTTTAATAAATATGCAAAGTGATATAAGCATCATCACGGGCGGCACGGCGAACATAAGCAGCGATATTCCCCTTTGCGCGGCGGCTGACGCCGAAGTGGCGGCGGTAGCTGTAAAATCGTCATAGCCCGTGGCGATAAAGGTGGCGTACATAATAATGCTCTGGAAGGTGTACGCCATCTTCTGCAAAAAGCCTTTCATTGAGAATGTGAGCGCCTCGTTGCGCCTGCCCGTTGTAAACTCGCCGTAATCCACAATGTCGGAGAGCATTATTGTCTGGTTTACAAACATACTGCCTGTGCCGATTGATGCGAGAAAATAGAATACCCCTATGGCAACAACTCCCGTATTGAGAGCAAGCCCGCATACGGCCATTCCGCAATAACCCGCGAGAGCGGCGCTGAGGCAGAATATATAAATGCCTCTGTTTGACATAAATTTTGAAAACACGGGAACCACAAGAATGGCAAGCACGCTGCCCACCGTGTTGAACAGGTTAAAGGTTGACTGCAACGCGATGTCGCCCCTGACAACGGTGAAGTAGTAGCTGCTGACGCCCGAAATCATATAGAAGCCGGCGTTTGAAATCATAGCGAAAAGCATAAATATCAAAAGCTGATCGTTACCCGTAATATTCTTTACCGCTTTTTTGAATGAGAAGCTCTCTTCGGGTTTTACTATTCTGCGCTCCTTTGTGAATGAAACGGAAACAAGGGCGAAAAGAACAAGGCAAACGGCGGAAACCACCGAAACGGCACTGAAGCCCTGAGCCGTGGGATTGCCGTCCGCGCTGAGTTTTTTGAGCGCAATGGGCGTAAACAGGGCGATTATCCCCTGCCCCAGGCCGGAGAAGGTTCTCGCTATTGTTGAAATTAAATTTCTCTCTTTTTCATCGCTGGTAAATGACGGCACCATTGACCAGTAGGGAATATCGGCAAGGGTGTTTGTCATCCCCCACAGCACATAAAAAACAGCCACATAAACATAAAGCGCAGTCGCACCCGTCGCGAAGCGGGAGGCGTTGAAAAGGAATGAGAGCACAACGGCGTTTGCCGCCGCTCCGATTAAAATCCACGGCCTGCGTTTGCCGAATTTTGTGTTTGTGCGGTCAACTATCGCACCCATCATCGGGTCGTTTATGCCGTCCCAAAGCCTTGCGAGCGGGGCAAGAATGAGAAGAAACGCAGATTTTATTCCGAGAACGTTTGTCAGGTATATTGAAAGGTAGGAGTAAAAAAGGCCGTAGCTTAAATCTAGCCCCGTCGCGCCGAAGCCGTAGCTGATTTTTTCTTTCCAGGGAATTTTCTGCATATACTATAATCATCCTTCCGAGCCCGTTTGATTCGGTATATAATATATAATTATACAATTATTTACTTATATAAACAAGAGTTTTGACAATTTTATTTAAGCAGTTTTACTCTTTGCCTGTAATCGGGCAAATATTTTTCAACGCAGGCATAAAAACCCGCGCCGTGGTTTTTGTGAATTATGTGCGCAAGCTCGTGAACAACCACATATTCAACCGCTTCCGGCGGGTAATCGAGCAGCCTGAATGAAAATGAAATTCTGTTTTTCGCGCTGCAGCTGCCGAAACGGGTTTTCGCGCTTGTTATTGTAACCGCCTCGGGGTGTACACCCATAAGAACGGAATATCTTTCTATCATAGGTGTTATTATCTTTTTAAGCTCCGCTTTCGCTTCTTTTATTTGCTCCGGCGTGCGCTCAATCTCTTTCTCACGCCTCTCGCTCTGCCTGATAACGGCATTTTCAAGCCATTTTTTATGGGATAAAACAAACTGTTCTATTTGCGCCTCCTTCATTTTAAGAGGGGCACGCACTTTAACCGTGCCGTCGCGGCAGACCTCAAGCGCGACTGTTTTTCTTTTTGAGCGAATGATTTCGTAATCTGTCATATTAACCTTCAAGAAAACGCAGGGCTGTCTTTCGGCAGCCCTGCGAAAAATAACCTGTGTTTTTTTACTGAACGTAACCGCCTACCGTAAGAAGGAAACCGCCGAACTGCGCGCCGAACTCGGGGCCGCCATCCATAACAATTCTGCCGTTCTTGGTAGCGTCAAGCATATCGTCGGTGCCCAGAAGGGTGCCCAAAGCGCTCTTGAACGAGTCAAAACGAAGGGTGAAGAAGGGCATAGCCCTCTTGTATTCGCCTCTGCCCGCTCTTGATTTGCCCGCTTTTATTCTGATAAAGGCGGAAACCTCGGGGTGGCCTTCAACAGCCATCGCGTAAACGCGGTCGGGGCTGGGCGTTGTCCACGCCTTGACCTCCTCATGGCCGTTTTTGTTGAGCGTGCTTATGCCGCTTGTGAGCAGGTAGAAAAAGCACTTGACCATAAGGCGCTGTGTTTCCTCGTCCTCCGGGGCTTCTTTCGCCGTGAGCAGGGAGCTCATTTTGAGAAGCACCATCATAAATGACAGGAAAGTGCCCGGGTTCTTTGCCACACCGTGCATTTTGGGAAGAGTTTTGGGGCCGATTGAGCCTTTGAAAAAGGCGTTCATCTGCTCAATGCTCTTAAATTCAAGCTCTATATCGGTATGTTCTTTGTCACTTACTTTGTCGGCGTGAACAACCCACTCGCCCGAATTAATGATAAAATGCGTTGCGTATTTGCCTTCGGGCGCGGAAGGGTCATCCGCGCTTATCTGAATTACGGCGTGCGTGTGCTCGAACTTTTTTGCAAGGCTCGGAACATCGCCCGCTATTGTTTTCATAAGCGGAAGAGCACCACAGAGAAAAAGCTTGTTGGTAAATATGTCATCTCTTGAAGCCATATAAATCTGTCCTTTCTGTTATTGCTCTTCTGAATTAATACTCGTCATCCCAGTTGTCGTCTTCTTCAAAGTCTTTCTTCATAACCTCGCGAACGGCGGCGATGATGCCGTTTGCGTCTATGCCGGCGTCAGCCATAATATCTTCCTGAAGGCCTATCATGGCAAAGCCCTGATGGCCGAGCATCTTGAAAGCGCAGGCCTTGCCGCTGTCAACAACAACTTCGGAAACAGCCGAGCCGAGGCCGCCGGTAACAAGGTGATCCTCAACGGTGATAATTCTTCTTGTTTCAAGAACCGCCTTTAAAATCGCCTCTTTGTCAATGGGTTTGATTGTGTGCATATTAAGAACACGCACGCTCAGACCGTCGGCGTTTGAAAGGAACTCAGCCGCTTTCTTTGCCTGAGCAACGCAGGAGCCGCAGGCGATAACGGTGATGTCGGTGCCTTCGTTGACGGTAACCGCTTTGCCTACCTCAAAGCCGTAATCCATTGTGGTGTTGAGAACAAGGTCAAAGCCGCGGTTTATTCTGATGTAGAACGGGCCTTCTGTCGCGTAAGCGGCATTTACCGCGTTGGCGGTTTCAACGCCGTCGGCGGGAACAATAACCGTAAGATTGGGCATAGCTCTTGTGATTGCTATGTCAGTAATGGCGTGGTGTGTTGAGCCCGCCTGACCAAATGATGTGCCCGAGTGAGTGGCAACGATTTTAACATTTGCCTTCTGGTAGCATATATCGGTGTGAAGCTGGTCGCACGCTCTCATTGAGCAAAAAGCGGAGAAGCCCGAAACAAAGGGAATCATTCCGGCTTTTGCCATACCGGCGGCAACGCCCATCATATCCTGTTCGGCAATACCCACGTTGATAACTCTTTCGGGGCAGACTTTAAGAACATCGCCTAATTTTGTTGATTTTGCAAGGTCAGCCGTAATGGCAACAACCTTGGGGTCGTTAAGCATAATATCGGCAATGGCTTTGCCGTAAATCTCCGCGGTTGCAACCTCGGTCTGATCTATCGCGTTATATACAAATCCGCCTGCCATTATTATTCGCCCTCCTTTTCCGCGCGCTCAACGCGTTTTGCGTAATAAGCGTCAAGGTCTTTTTTATACTGTTCAAATGTCGGGTCGTCAATAGCCATATAATGGCAGTGGTAGTCGCCCGCGACGGGCAGACCCGCGCCCTTCTGCGTGTCCATAAGGATGCAGGTGGGGTTGCACTTTTCTTTTGATCTCTCGATGGCAATATCCGTAGCGTCACAGATTTCTTTGATATTGTTGCCGTCAATGCAGATTGTGTTGAAGCCGAAAGCCGTGAGTTTGTCCGCCAAAGGTTCGAGCTTCATAACATCTTCCGTGTTGCCGTCTATCATACAGTGGTTTCTGTCAATATAAACTATGCAGTTGGAAAGCTGATAATGATTCATTGTCATAAAGCCTTCCCAGTTGGAGCCCTCACCGAGTTCGCCGTCTCCGGTGACCATATAGGTGAGAAAATCCTTGCCCTGAAGTCTCGCCGCGAGAGCGGTGCCCGCGGCTATTGAAGCGCCGTGGCCGAGCGAGCCGGTTGAGGCGTCAACGCCGACAACCTTGTTTGAGTCAAGGTGCATACCCATTTTTGAGCCGGAAAGGTTAAAGGTTTTGAGCATTTCGGGGTCATTAAAGCCCTTGTCGCAAAGCACGGGAGCGTAAGCTATTGCCGCGTGGCCTTTTGAAAGAATGAACCTGTCTCTGTCTTCCCACTTGGGGTCGTCAACCTTTATGTTGAGGTATTTGTAATACAGCACGGTGAGAAGATCCAGAACGGACATACCGCCGCCGAGGTGGCCGCTGCCTGCCCATACCGTGGTTTGAAGAGTAAGGTGACGGAGCTCGTTCGCCTTCTTTTCAAGAGCAAGCCATTCCTGTTTTGATAATGCCATAGGGGGTTGCCTCCTTAAAAGTTATTAATATAATGCAGGCAGCCGGTTAAGACTGCCTGTTCAATTCAGCGGAGTTCGGGGTGATTTTTGCGAAGAACGTTGAACGCCTCCTCGGCGATGTCAACGGTCTGCTTGATGTCGTCATCGGTAAGCGACGCATTCATAAAGTGGTTGTGGTGGTTGGTGAAGAAAATGCCTCTCTTTACGCATTCCGCAATCCACTCCTGGTGAAGCATAAGCGAATCATCATCATGAAGCATAAGGTAGAACAGCGCGGGCTCACCGGAAACGGTGAGATGGAAGCCGTTGTTTGAAGCGGCGGCTTTAAGGCCGTCTGCGAGCTGTATGCCCTGCTCACGGAACTGTTTGGGCGTGTTGAGCTTTTTCATTTTGTTTATGCAGGCGATACCGGCGGCGAAGGGAACAGCGCTCATCCAGTATGAACCCGTGTATGAAAGCGAGCTCGCGGCGTCTTTGAGCCAGTCTTTGCCGCAGAAAGCGGAAACATTCCAGCCGTTGGCGAGCGCTTTGCAGAAGCAGATAATATCCGCCTCAAAGCCGTAGTAATGGTCTGAGCCGGCAAGGTCAAGACGGAAGCCGGCGCGCACATCGTCTATAATAAGAACAATGCCTTCTTTTGTGCAAAGGTCGCGCACCTTCTGCCAGTAGCCCTCGGCGGGAAGAACATTGTCAAAGAAGTTGCCGTGAAGGTAGGGCATAGCGATAAACGCGGCAATTTCGCCCTTGTTCTCCTCAACAACCTTTTGGAAACCTTCAAAATCGTTCCAGTCAACATAGATGTTGTTGCAAACATCCTCGGGGATGATGCCGGGGTAGTCAATCTTCTGGCACCACGCGGAAACGCCGTGATAATAGCCTTTAACAAAGATTATCTTTTTGCGGTGGGTTGCCGCTCTGGCTGTGAGTATGGCGCCTGATGTCGCGTCGTTGCCGTTTTTTGCCATAAACGCCCAGTCCGCGCTCGCTACGGTGTCAACAAGCAGCTCCGCGAACTCCACTATTTTGGTGGAAGGGCAGGTAACGCAGTTTTCTATTTTAGCCTGCTCCATGGCGGCGGCGTCAACATCCGGGTCGTTATAACCGAGAACATTGGGGCCGTAGGCGCACATATAGTCTATGAATTTGTTGCCGTCAAGATCCCAGAAATATGAGCCCTGAGCCTTCTGGCTGAAAAACGGGAATGCCGTTGTGGGAATATAGCAGCCTTCCGCGGGACCCTGATGGCCGTAAAGACCTGAAGGGATAACCTTTGTTGCTCTTTCGAACATTTCGACATTCTTTTCGTATGTGTTTATTTTTGTTGCTTTTTTAGTTGCCATTGACGTTGCCTCCCTTATGCAAGATAAACAGCTACTCTGTCGAGCAATCTGTTAAGGTTGTCGAGCATTGAAATCATACCCTGCATCGCGATATAGCCCTTGCCTATGCAGGCTACGGCGTTTACATTGCCGTCAAAGAGGTCGCGCGCGAGTTTCATATTTTGGAATTCCATCTTTGCTCTGTAATTGTCACACCCGCATTTGACGGTGACAAGCCTGTGATCTTTGCAGCGGATTGTAACCGCGGGGCCGTCTTTTATGCTGAACAGAATGTTGCCGTCAACAATGTTGCCCGCGGTGAATTTGCCGATTTCATCGTTGTTCGCAATCTGTGAAATGGCAACGCCGATAACTCCGAGCATAACCTGTGTGCTGATGTTGAAGAAATCCTCATCCTCAAGGTCAGCGGGGTCGGGGCGGAGGTATTTGTTAAGAAGGTCCGTAAGAGCGGTAAAATCCTTGAGAAGGAAACCGATGTGTGTAAAGCCCTTTGAGGGGATGGGGGTTGTGGTGCCGTCAATAAGGCCGTTGAATTTTTCGCAGGAACCGAACGGAAGCTTTACATCAACTTTTTTGCAGCCCTGATCCATTCTGCATTTGCCGTTTTTGAAAGTGAGGGTAGCGCTGGGGCCGCCTTTTACCTCAAAGCCTATTTTAATGGGCTTTTTGTTTGTGAGAAGGGAGGGAGCCTCCGGTGCAAGCTCACAAAGGTTCTCAAGTGCGCCCAGGATGGCATACATATTGATGTATGCGAGGGTTTTCTGATCAATCAACTGAAATTCCTCCTTAGTCTTTTTTGAATATTGCCTCCTGTTTTGCTTTGCAAGAATATTCAATTTATCTTATCAAAATAATTATTAAATGTCAATAACGGAACATTGTCTT